>Ga0179591_1300061_pt1 | contig 17878 bp, 17 predicted proteins | sample CZOMad2_1_08_16f_FD_182891 | JGI IMG/M metagenome (GOLD analysis project Ga0179591, IMG submission 182891) | Vadose zone soil fungal communities from Angelo Coast Range Reserve, California, USA - CZOMad2_1_08_16fungal (PacBio error correction) | ecosystem: Environmental > Terrestrial > Soil >... | reverse complement strand
CTTGGTCAGCGTTTGCGCAGAGCCCCCTTTTTCCCCCTAACAGTCGATGCTGTGTCCAGCCGGTCCTTTTGGCCATTGAACAGCCGTGTTACCCTCTCAAGATACGAGGCTCCTAGTTTTCCCCTCCCCTCCTGGATATCCACAACTTTCCCTCTTTCAACAATTAACTTTTTCTAGGGCTTGTTACACCGGCGGATTTTGGCTATTTCAAGAAACGCCTCGTCTTTGACATTGCTTGCTTTTAATCGATCATTAAGAAGGCGCGGTCGCTAGTATTCCCGTAGTATTTTTCCCTCAGGACAATCCTGGCGTGTGCCTTCAGCGCAATGACGCCGTCTATTCCCTAGTCCTTTCTTAAACCTTCTTTGCCGGATTATCTGCCCCGGTCTCCTCATGGAGAGACTTATTCTCCTTTTTTCTGACCTGCAGTGCTGAACAAGCCCCGGGACCCGATCCAGAAGAAAAGTAGTTTTTCCGTCCGCCGATTAGATCATGTGACCCACCTATCTACGCCTCCGGACGGTTTCCTTTTTTCTTGTTGCCGTTTTTGTTTCCAACTCCTCAATATTTTACGATGGAGGACTATTCCGGCAACCTTTCCCTGCTCCTCGAGAAGAGGACTGCTCCCCTTTGTTCCTTTCCATTTGAATTTTTGTCAGTACTGTCCTTTCTCTGAGATTTCTCCAACCCGAGGGAGGTCGGTCTTTGCGTTCGTTCTTTGCCTTTTTCCCTAGTGTCAGCGATCTGACCCTTGCCGGACCAACCTCGGTAACGTAGATTCTTCCCACAAACTGAAGCCCTCTTCTCAAGGGCCAGATAAGCGTTGCTCACTCAGGGGGTGTTCCAGTGGTCCTTTGAGTACACGCATCCTCGCCCGTTTGTCCACATGAGCTTCTTTTTAAGCCCAGGATGAGCTGTCGCAGCTCTCTCCCTTGCAGGGACGAGAATTGTGCTGTTTTTCGCTCTCACTTCGCGGCATTTTTTTTCATATTCGATAAACCACTTTGACTTTTCTTCTTTTCCATTCTCCCCTTCTCTGCAAGAAATGCGTCGTAATTCCCCGGAAATTCTCTACTTGCTCCCCTCCCCCCCCAATTTGATAAACCCCCCCATTTCCGTTGCCCGCTGCCCCATTCTTGCGATATCCGGGCAGGACTAGGTCCATACGGTTTATTTTCGCTCGATCAGATCAAACTCCCTTCTCGAATAGGGCCGTCCCCCCTTTTTGTCTCGATGGCTCTGATGCGTCTGATTCGCGGTGACCAGCTTTAGCCCGGTCGAGCGACGATCGCACGTTTCCTTCTTTTACCTGGAGCCAGAGTCGTTAGACCCGAATTGGTCGATTTTTTTTTTTTCACGTCTAAAGGTCAAGTCTCCGTGACCGCCTTGCTGACATACCGCTCGTTGACACCCGACGAACACTGCAGCCAGTCACTGTGGTTTATTTTTTAGAGGTAGTGTAGGTTTTTTCTTTCATTCTTTTTGTCATTGTCGGGCCTTTTCCCCTGATCCTGATCTATGGTTTCTTTCCCCCACGCCTTTTCGGCCCCGCGCGCAGCACTGATCCCCTATCGAGCGACAAGGACGCGGTCCTCCCCTGAAGCTCAAGCCCACGCCATAAACTACAAGCACGAGCGCTGATGGCTTCTCTTGTTTCGTATCCAGCCCCCCCTCCTTCCCATTGCATCTCCGAAAACGACCCCCCTCCCCTTTGATTCCCGAGAGAGACCATAGCAGGACGCCTATTCCTCATAATTTTTGTTAGCCGGACGTCTTTCCTTCCGAGATGCCACTCTTTTTTCTCATGTCCAGGTTTGTTGCGCTCCCCCCCTGGGTTGTCCTCCGATAAGGCGTCCGCGTAGTTCCCTCTACTTCTGCATAGCCTCTCGATATCCGGCCACCGTCCAGATTTGAGTTTTTCATAAAAGGATCCCGTCCTTCTCGCATCTTCATTTTTTTCGGTTTTCCCTTTTTTCCCGAATTATCCAGGGACGATTAGCTCTCCGGCAAGCCCGTTTTCCTTTTTTGGGTACTGGGCCTTGCTCACCGTGCCCACATCTCTCCTCTATCCTGTTTGTTGTGGAATTTTCGCTCTCCTTGTGACTACCTTCCCCAGCACCGCGCTTGCCTTGCTTAAATTGCCGGAGATTCCCCGAATTCCGAGATACATGACGCTCTATTTATTTGACAGTCTTTGTTCTTTTCTCGACGATGTGTCCCCGGTCACTCCCGATTCTGTTTTCCCCTTTTGACCGACCTGGCTGCGCGAGGAAGGAGCTCTACGAGTTTTTCGCACGCACCCAGACCCAGCTGTGCTTCGCAACCCCCCTCCTTCCGTGGCCAGGTTTCTTTTACCCCGTCCGCACGCGTCCCTGACGCGACCCCCCCGTTACTCATGGCAAGCGAAATACCCTCTTTCGCGTGTGCTAACTGTCCTCTTCTTTTTTCCCTACGTGTCTGGATCGTTTTTTTTTCTAGGGCTCAAAAGCTTACCTCCTTCAAGAGCGCTCAGGCTTTTTTCTTGCGGTCTGTCAATGGAGTCGTCCTTTTCCTCTCCCTCGCGAAGTTTCTTCGTTTTTAGGGTCTCGGGTTTCAGCTTCTTTTTTTGGAAGCATCCTTTCAGGTGCTGTACGAACCTTGCCCCTTTTCCCAATCAACGACATGTCCGCTTTCACTGGACTGAATACTACACGGTATCCCAAACCCTTCCCTGCAAGCAACGAATGGAACTAGTTTCTGTGGTGAGTTTTTCTCGATGGCCCAGGCGGTCAAACCCTTGCTGAGACCGTCCCCATTTGTGAAAATGCCCTTTGTTTCCCCCCTTGGCCCCCCCTCTGTGCTTTCCCTTTTTCTTCACCCGATCCAAGAGTCGTAGCTGAAAGATGGTAATAACCTTCCCCACGATTAAAGGACCCACCAACTTTAGATAAAAACATTTTTCCCTTCTTATTGAGGGGCCCTCTTTGTTTTGACTAAGATATCTATCCCCCTTTCTTCCCCCCCGGGGGACGTCTTTTTCAGTTGTGACCCCTTAATGAGAGAAGGATATATTCTCTTTCACCCAAAGAGATGGTTGCTTTTGTCGTCGGGAGGTCCTCCTGCACTGTCTCAAGGATTATGTCTTTACGAAGCAGACTGTTCCCTTTCTTTTTCGCGACCCCTTCCTCATAGCATCACCATTTTTTTTCTGCGAAATCGGAGTCCCCTCTCGTCGCTTGAGATTCGCGTTAGTCTACCCAAGTAGTAGTACTTTCCCCCCCCATATCCAAGATTTTCTTATCCCCCATTTCCCCCTGGGCTTCACGAGATTTCTTTACCAGTATTTTGTCTCCCCTCCTTCTTTGATGCGGTGTCTCCCCCCCCAACGTTTTCCAACCAAAATCAACAAATCCTTTCCGATTCAACGCAAGTTATTAAAATTTATAGAACGGTCCTTCCTTTTTGCCACGCCCTCCTTCCCCAAGTTCTCTGGCCAGAGTCCATTTGGATTTCGCGATCGACAGCTACGAGCTTTCTCATGAATACCGAACCTGCACTAGCTGCCCTCCTCAGGCTAGGTGCTAAAACTCGTGGCACTTTCTCCCAAATTTACCAGACACCGGTTTTCCTTCCCTAGTTGCATGGATCTCAACTTTCCCTCAGTTTTCTTCCCCTAATAAAGGGGACCGTTAGTTTTCCCCTATCTGTGAATCTTTTTTTCCTTTTCCCAAGGGACCGTCGGAAAACCCCTTACCCCCTTTCGGGCTCCCCGGCATCGGATTTCCCTCCCTGCGTATCATAATTACCTTTTGGCATTTCTTCCGGGTTAGGACAGTTCACGTATTTAGTTCCCTCATTCCGTCAGGTTTCTTTGTGGGTTGTGGGGACAGGCATTTACCCGCTTAACCCGTAGGATAATCGGCCTTCTCCTCTCTCTTTCCCCCCGGTTAGTGTTACCCTGAAATGATAGAGGCTTAGAAGTTGTCAGTTGGTTCCTTCCCCTCAAGACCCTCGACTATCAATTAGATACAATTCTACTCTTTCCTTGCTACTAGTTCCCTCTTCGTATAGGAAAATCCCTCCCCTCAGGCAAGCAATATTTTTCCCCCTAATTGTTGTCGTGCCCCCGACGAGTTGTTCCTCTGGCGCCTCTCACTATGTGGCAAACCCTATCTCACGATTGCGAATCATGCTTTTTCTTTTGGATAGAAATCTTCGTTGCGCATCATGACCCCATCCCTTTTGTCTCTTGCGTCCATGAGGCCATCGGGATTTCACGTATTCCTCACGAAGGCATCTGATTTCCTTTATCTGATGATTTCCCCTCTTTTCTGCCTTATTCGACGATCTCAGCTATTTCTCAGTTTTTTTGAGAGTCTTCCTGGCTATACCGGAGCTGTTAGACTCCGCTTTATAACCGATTTGTGAGTTCTAGCGTGGGTTATCAGCTGTCCAGATGGGAATTTCTTCCCCTCTAACGCGGAGTTCTTTCATTTGGAGCCTTTTTTTGAAACTTAATTAGCTCCCTACAAATATTACGTTATTCCACTTACCTGTGTCTCGGACTGGAAAAATCTTCTCTCTCCGGCGTTCTTTTTTTTTTTCCAATTAACCCCTTCCCCCTTACGCATAGGAGGTACCGCATTTATGGGTATTTTATCTTTTCTGGAATGCGATGCCCTCGTACAGTAAAGAGTCGTGATTTTCTATGCACTTCGGTGATTCTGTCTTCCTTTTCCCCATCGCCTTGCATCCGTCCCCCTTCCCCTTTCGAAAGGGTTTTGTCGAAGTTATCGAATGATCTCCTTTCCCGACACTCGTATGATATTTTGAACCTTCGGATCGAAACCTGCATTTTTACGAAAGTAGTAGACTCCTCCCGATTTCCATTCCCCGTTGCATCGACCACCCACTGACGATGCCAGTCCGAGTGCTTTCCTTGTTTTGCCGATGTTGGCCACTCTCGACTTTCCCTTCTTTTTTGCCCGGCCCCGGAGTAACCAACTTACAGGCGTCGTTGGAGCGCCTTTTAGTTCCTCTTTTTTTTTCCCGTTTTTTCTGAATGCAAAAAGTTAATGAGTTCTCCCTTTGCGAGTCTGCGTATTCTTTCCTGTCCTTTTTTCTTTTTTTTGAGCAAGCTTCTATCTTTGGCCTTTGAGGAGCCTTTCCCCCCCCTTCCGTTGCACCACCTCTGGTAACGGAGTAGTTCCTCCTTGAAATCTCTTCTCTCTCTTAGAAGTACCTCTTGTTTCTTCCCCCTCCTTCTTGTTTTTGCCGTTGGGACCCTTTTGCAGCACCCCCCATCTAGCCTTTTCCGCCCATCTCTTCCTATTCGGTGAAGAAAGATCGTTCAGTTTTTTTCCTCCGATGCCCCTTTTCTTCACTGCAGACTTGTGCTTGCCCCGATCTTCAAAGATTGCCCGGATTTTTTCTATCTCTCCACAAATGTGCCTTTGGCTTTTCGTTCGGCCATACTGCACAACTTTCTTCTGGCCACTACCCATTTTGCGCCACTCCAAACTTTTTACGCGACGAATAACCTCCACTTCACGACCAGTGCTCGGCGTCCCCGTGACCGACAGCCCTGTGTGCTCCCCCCTTTTTCTTTAGGTCTCTTTTAAGATATGACAAAACTCTTCGCATAGTTTCTTTCCCCCCACCTGTGCCCAACACTTTCGCGCTGTGAGATTTTCTGATAGAGGTGAGTTTCTGATCATGAAGGACTTCGTTTTAACGGACGACCCTCGTTCTTGATCGTCCCGCCGAGAGGTGCCAGCGTGCTTCCTTTTGTTCACGGGTTTTTGCACGTCTTCATTTTCTTCGAGTGGACCGCCTGGGACCTCCCCTGTTCCAGTCAAAATCTCACCACTACTCTTCCATTGTCTCTCTTTTTTTCGATGGAATTTCTCCCTCTTTCTGCGTCCTGTCGTTGATTGCTCCTTCCCCTTTCTTCCCTGTCTTGCTGATCCGCCTGTTTTTCTTTCCCCGCCCCTAGGCAAACGCGGTTTTGAAACTTTTTCGAACTGAACATGCTAAAGGTCCTAGGTCTCCCCGACCCCCTCATAGATCCCCTTCTACTCTTGATGGCTTCTTCATATCTTCCCTCTAGAAGGCAGATATAGAAAACCAGAGAACTAAGAATAGGGCATATCTTTCCTCTTATTCAGATTGATGTCAAGCTTAGGAGTTCCTCTCCGTCCTTCCTTTTTAGAGATTCACTTTGTGAGATTTGTAATGTGACCTTCTGTCCTGTTGTTCGCCAGAAACTTGCTTTTTTTTCCCGCAGACGGGACTTTCCTGAAGCTGCATCGATGACCTTATCCCGGACTGTCCCGATAAGCGAGTTACCTCGAGATCCCTGGCAAGCCCAGCGTTCAGGCTTTCTCTGCTTTCATTGTAGCTTCTCTTCTTCAAACGCTTCCTCTCTCCCCTGCCCATAGTCTAGGCGAATCGGGCCTTTTTCTTTTTCAGTAACTGCGCAAACTCTCTTCCTTCATCTTTGTGATATCGATGTTTTTTGGGAGAAATTCATTCTTTCCCCTTGACCCCGTATTCAAGCAGATTCCGATGCCAGGAAGATTCTACGGTTAGCCCCGCGACTCTACTATAGAATTGCAAGCTGATCCAGAACGGTAGTGAGGCCCGTAGCCGAGGTACAATCCCCCTTCTTTGTCCGTGAACGATCAAGGTAGTATAGAGGGAAGGACTTTTAGTGTTCGAAGCTCTTTTCCTTTGCCTTTGTAGCGAACCCTTAAGATTTGGATACCCCCGAAATGGAAGATGCTCTTAGTGGCAAGAGCTCCCTCTCCCTTTAAGAGGGATTCGCGATGGTCCTTCTGGTCAAGAATCAGCGGACCGTCTCGCGACCCCTCCTGCTCTTTATATTCAGACTTGGTATTTTCGAGATCCGTCGAGTAATCCTTTCACCGCTCACCGACGCATCCCGGCTTTTGCTGCTCTTTCTGTTGTCCTTCCGTTCCTGGGTTCCTTGCAGAATGTTTCTTCTCAGGTTTGCTTTCCTGGGGCCGACGGCGGTGCTTTTTTGACCTCCCGCGGATCAAAATCTTTGCGACGCCCTCCTGTCAAGTTCTGGACGACCCCCCTTCCCCCTCTGCCGCCCCTCTGGACAGACACTGTTTACATGAAAACGATTGAACCCCGCACGTTGACCCTTCTCCCCTTTGTCGAGTTGCGTTGCTGGTTCTGGAGATTTTGTCAAATGACACTTTACCTTTCCCCCCGTTTTCTCTTTCCCGGAAGTTCCCCCTTAGGGCCCCTTCTTCTGTTCCCCATCGTTTGGGACATTTCAAGACTTGCAGATGAGATCGACAATACATTGAGGAATGACTGTATTCAAACTTCCCTTTTATAAAACCCTCACTATCCAACACCCCCCCCGGTTTTGACCACCAATATGAGCGTTCTTCCCGATGGTGCATCTCTCCCCGATTAAAGTCCTTAGCAAACGGTTTAGTCCGGTGATGTGGCTATTTTCCTGAGAGAACGCATAGCTATTTGTAGTGCCTTGGTGTCTGATGGAGTCTTCCCCTTTAGTACTTTTTTTGGCCTTGTTCCCCTCTAGGAGATTAGACGTACCGCCCCCCCTCCTTTGCTACCTATTGAGCTGACCAGTACTCGCCATACCACCAATCAACCCCCTTTTTTTTTTGGGTTGCGAATCGGCGACCTTTCCGCACTCTTGATCGACCCTTCCTCCCCCAGTTCGCTTCTTTCCCCCCCCCCCCTTTTCCAACGAGTTCTCCCCGTCACTACATACTGTTTCCCGAGGCCCTTATTAAAGATTGATGGCCCCACTCCGCAGAGGATTTTTCCTCTGACCAAACCTTTTTCCCCCCCCACCTCCTTTGCATTGCCAACGATCCTGACGAGGACGGTAATCTCTCCTTCCTGCCTACCTTTACTCTTTTCTCCCCGCTTAGTTGAACCTTTTGTAATGATCGCCAACAGCTTCCTTGACCCTTATTTCAAGGCAAGCGCCGACCGGTCCCTTCCCCTCGTCTAGACTGGGCTAAAGAAGCTTTCCCCTTTTCTTTGTGCACTGCCAATGTTCCCTTTTGGTATCCCGATCAGTTCGTGCTCCAAGGAGCCTACAGGCTTTCCGTGCCTCAAGGCTGAGCATTTTCCCCCCGCGAGGCTTCAAACAATCAGTCGGTCCTTGACGGTCCCCCCCTTCGACGGCAATAGTTTCTTTCCCGTTCTTCTTCCCGGTGGGCACTTGTTCCCGTCCTCCGGCAAGTCCCAAGACTTTCTTCATTCCCCCTTCAGGTTCGTCAGTTTTTCTTCTACAGCGCATATCGTAGTCCTCTTGGAGGATACGCCTTCTTATCGTCCTTATCCCACGCCCGTTTTTAATTCGAGGAATAAGCTCGTTTCCTTTCTGCAGACATTTCTCCCCTCCGGATCTCCTGAGGGGATACCCCCCGACTTCTCCCTTACGAGCGAATTTTATTATTCCTGCCCAATTCCTTTCAGATGACCTTTCCCCTATAGTGGTACCTTCTCTTTGGGCGGAAGAGGCAGTTCCCTGCCTCTGCTGACGCATAGGCCCCCTTCCCCTTAAGTTTGTTGACTAAGATTATTTGAACGATAGAATAGGTTCCCACTATGCCCCTTATTTCTTGATGTGGGAAGACCCTTTCCAAGGGACCCTATGTTAACCCTGCTTGCCCCCCAGGCTATGTCCGCCCGGCCTCTCCGGTGTATGCGGCCGTACCCCCTCTCCTTCCTTATTTTGACGGACGCTCTTTCCCCCCTCCTACGGTGTCTCTAGATCTTCTCTTCGTGAAGCTTTTCTCTCTTTACCCGCACCGTTTTTTTGGTTCATAGTTTCTTTTTTGCCTTGTTCACGCCCCTCGATGCATCATTGCGTCCCACTGAGGATTTTTTCCATAGTGTCGCCGCATCCTTTCCTCCCACAATATTACAGTATTCTCCCCCCCCGCTCTAGGCTGGCAACTCTTGTCCGCGCCAAGGGAGGCGGGCCCCCCTCGTCGCCACTAAGAATAGTTTAGTTGCCCCTATTTCTCGGTCTTGGCAGAATAAGAGCGTGCCCTTTTTCTTTCTCCCCGCAAGCGGTCGAAGTTCTTTTCCGGATTACGTTTTTTTTTTTATTTGCCGTTCCAGAGACTGACTTTTTTCCCCTACTCGATCATTCGTAACCGCTGAAATCTAGGGAGATGATGGATTCTCCCCCCTGTCCTCGAGCGTATGCGCTTTGTTTCTTGTCCCATGCGGGCCGAACCGGCCCGTTTTCCCCTTTTTCGCAAGTCCGAATTGCCCCTGGCCGATCGCCGATTCCCTCTCATTCGGCCTCTCTAGAACGACGAACGCCGCCTTGCCGGCACCTTTTTTCTTTTAACTTTCTGCGTTATGGAAATCATACGACCGCTTCACTATTGGGCTGGACTAATGCGGCCTTTAGTTCCCCCCGGAGTTCTTTCGGAGCCGTTGAGAGACTAGGCTATCTTCCTTATTTGATGAATTCCAACTAGCCCTTCTTTCGCCGCGATTTCTTTCGGAGACCCTCTTTCGCTTGTCGGCGCTTCGAAATTGTCTCCCCCCTCTTAGCGTTTTTCTTTGTTTTGTTAACTTCCCCAAGAAGCTCATTTTCCATTTAGAATAGAGTGAACCTTCCCCTCCTCTTTTTTAGGAAGGCACTTCTTTTTTTTTATCTACAGGAGGTTTTCCGTTTTTTTTTCCAAGCGTTCGATGCCACTTAATCCTCGACCCTCGTGTCGCCATACATTTTCATACTTGAAAAGGTCTCGTTCCTAGGGGTTCTCCTCTCGTGGCTTTTTTTTTTCCTCGCGAGTTGCTGGATCTCTCCCTCACGATGTAGGATTTTTTTCTGATTTCGCTCACCAAATGTGATTTATGGTCGACGGCCGTCTTGAGAAGGATATTTTCTTCCCACCAATCTTTTTCTTTTCTGAAATTTTTTTGACCCCTGATTGCTCCACGCCCAAGTAGCCTGACTCCCCTTAACCACAAGGGACAGGTTCTCTCTCATCAGGACTCCTTCCTCTTGCGGCTGTGCGCCCCCACTGGTCTTTGCGCGGAGATCGGATATTCCATTCCTGCATCGCATGGCCTGTCCCACTTGTCTTTTTGTAGCGATTTTTATGTCATTGATCGTGATCATTTCCTTGCATTCCTTCTTAGAGAAGATAGCTCGGTGTGCTCTTAATACCCCGCCCCTTTTTTTAGCGCCCGGTGCCGAAAGTTGACAATTCCCTTTAGCCGGATTAAAGGTAACAAGTAGTCCTCTTCTAACCTAAAGTAGCCCTCCCCCCCCACCAGTCCCTCCTCATTTCCCTTTGCGTTTTAGTCCCTGTTCTGCTGTGTGATTTCTCAGACCGTAGTTAGGTCGAACATTCGCTTTCCGTCGCCCGTATTGTCAATGACTCCCTCTTTTTTTCTTCACATTTCCCACCGAAGAGTGCTTGCGCGCAGCACCTGTTCGTTACCCGGACCCTTCTGGGATAGCGACAGGAACCAATTAAGACAGAAACGCTCCATCCACTCTCTTCTTTCGGAGATCCTTTTCTCTTCATCCTCGACCGTTTTGCAGAATGACCCCCACGTACAGCAAGGCGGAGAGAAAGCCTCTCAGGGCCCTTGTGAGAAATTTTTACCCTCTTCTTTTGTCTGGAATGGTGTACCTTGTTTGCGTTTTAGGTTGGTTTTCCTGGACCGGGTAACGGTTTGCGAAGCACCAAGGGTTGTTGCGCCGATCAGGAGGACCTTCTTCTATCAAGAATTTTACTGCGAACTCCCGCCCCCGCTCCGGATCTCGGTACCCCCTCCCAATGACAAGCTTATTTCCTCTTCTCCAGAACGCGCCTCGTTGGATTCGGGCAAGGTAACTTTCTACTGATGAGTGGCTTACATGACCGCGGTCGGCTATTATGGCCCCTCTCCTAGAATTATTCTTTCGCATTCATATGGTTTTGTCGACCATCCTCTTCCTAATCCCCCTACTTTTTAGTGTGAGACTCACTTCCCCTTCCCGAAATCTGCGATGCCGGAACAGGAAAGATCCTACGTTTTTATTTCCCGCCTTGAATCCAGACCATCCCTTCCTTAGACGGAACTTCCTGCCTTTGCCCTTCTTTTGTGCGTAGGGTCAAATCTCTTATTGGGACCCTTTTTTTTCAATGCCCCCGCAGAGGCTTTCTTTTCTTCTTACTTTCCCTTGGCTTTCGCCCTTACCAGACTCTTGGGATGCTGTGCAACCCCGCCTTCCCCCCGATCTCTGTGGCGGCCCGCCGGCTCTTTTCTAACCACATCAGGCAAAGTCTCCTCTGCGGATGTTTTTGCTCCTTTGAATTTTCTATTTTACCTCTTTTGGTCTTTTTTTTCTCTTTCTTCCCCCCTTTAGAACTTAGTACGACAAGCAAATCGATAGTACTTGCTTCTTGCGGGTCTGTCTCCTTCGTCCCGCTCTTGAGAGCCTATGTTTTTCCGATCAAGGTGTTGCTTTTTGGCCCTCGTCGGTGCGTGTTGACCTCACTCACGGATCAGGAAAAGGTCCCCTCCTCCCTCGAAGGCACGTGCCCCCCCCCCCCCTTTTTCTTACAGCGCAAGATGGACTCCCCTACACTGGAACTCCTCTTGAAAACCCAACCTAACAACGAGAGGAACTGTTCCCTTTTAAGTTGCGTGCGGAGAGTGGAGGTCTCCCCTTCTTCACCCCTCGACCGTGAACTTGATACTTTTGCTCACACCATGTGTTCACAAGGCTTGCAGTGCCCCTTTTTTCCCGCAGCTTTGCCCATTCGGTTAACCCAAGCCCTGAGTTTCGAGGATCGACTACGGCATGAGTTCCACCCTGACCCTTCACGGAACATTCCCAAACTTCCAAAGTGACCCAAGGTTGTCCCGGCTTCCGAGGTGCAGAATTTCCTTCAGATGATACCTTTCCCCCCCTTTGCGCAAATTGGTGGGTCTTCTCCTAGTCCTCGGCCTCGTTTTCCCTGTTCTTACTGTCGGCGTATGGTTTGATTGGTCTTTCGTCCTGGAGGCTCCTTGCGGATTTTCCGTCCTTTAGTTTTTTTTCTTCCCTTTTTGCCAGACTGCCTGGTAGGCCAGCCATCCAAATTGCCTTTTTGAGCCGACTTCCTCAATAGCCCCTTTTGCTCCGCGATCCAGCACAAGTTCACTGTCCCAGGATCCACTGTGGTCTTACAAAGAACGATTCCCCCTCTCTCCCCTTATTGAACATTCCCCCTCCTCGAGCTCTTGGTGTTCTCGAACAGAGTTCAAAAAACCCCTTCGCAAACACTCTACGATCAACGACTCCCTCTTACCTCGGGCCTTCCCCTTTCAATTCACTACTGAATTCCTTCCTTACCAGATGTTGTGCACGGTCTCTCCCGAATCGCTTTTTTGGCCTGTGATCAATGGAAGCGGACAGACGCCCTTCCCTGGGTTTAACACTCTCTCTTCCCGATTGTAATGATCACCGCTTTGCAATTATAAAATTTAAAGCACCTTGGGCTAACCCTCTTCCTACTGCTCTCAGCGCTCCCCTGGTCCACTCTGCCCGGGCATCCTCAGTTTTCCACCTTTTCTTCGAGGGAGTTCAAGCAGTTCGACACCCCAGAAACCCTTCGGCACGGTCGGAGGCTGCGAGTCATCATCGAGCTGACCCCTTTTTTGCTCTGTCATCCGGCTATCGGCCAGGCATGTCTCTTTATAAATTACCCTTCAGGTATCTCCTCCTTTTTGGACTGAATAATGACCCCCCCAGCGCATACTCTTCGGAACAAGGAGGCCCGCTTTTTTCTCCTGCGACTTCCTGGTCCCCTCATGATGGATCTTAGGACGCTTTTCCCTCCAGAGTCACCGGCCGGATTCTGATGATATCATTAAGTCTGACTTTTTTTCGGAACCGCCCGGCCAACTTTTCCATCATCGTGGTCCCAATAATAGATTTTTCCCTGACGAGAGGGGCTTCCTGCTCGAAGAATATGTTTTCCCCCCCCTATCGCCCACGTGAATTGTGTTGAACTTTGTGATACTTGATAGCCAATTAGTTTCCTTTCTCCCACTACCGCGCTTGATCGTGGACGTCGGCCAATTCCTTTCCATTCTTTACGCCTTCTTCCCCCCTTTCGTAACTCCGCAGGCCATCGACTGTTGAGCTCGCATGCTCCTTTTCCAAAGTTCCATCCCTCATGCTCGACGATCGCTCTTTTCCTTGGATATCTATCTTCGAGACAATTGAGTTCCTCTTTTTTCTCCTGCAGAGGCCCCTCTTTCGTGATTAGCCGTGGGTTGCCCCGCCCTGTGAACAGAATCCAGATTGGCCTCCTGTTTTTTCCCCGAGCAAGACGTCTTTTGAGTGTGCTAGTTGGCGCCCGCAACCCTTGTAATTCCCTCTTCGTCAACAATCTTTGCTTTCTCTTCTTTGCCCACTTCTTTTTTCCTCCCCGGCGGCGGGGCACTCTCTCCTTTTTCCACTCAACATAGGAGGACCCACGGTCTTTTAATTGCCCTCGATCGGGATTTTTCCCTCCTCCTTTGTTTCGCAGCCCTGTAAAGAGTCCTTTTTCTTCTCAAGTTAAGGCCAATTCCTCCCTTTTTTTTCCTGTTACCGCGGCCTTACCCGCCGTCTACGGCCCCCTCTATCATTTAGTACCCGTTTTGTCTAATTTCGCGGATAATCTTCCTCCCCTCCTGTCCTCTCCAGGATGCGCTTTGTGCATGGAAAATGCTGCTCTCCTCCTTAATTGGAGCGACTCTCTCCCTGGGCCCAGATTTTCCTTGCTTCGCCTTTTATTTACCTTGCATTTTCTTCCTGATGATTCGAGTAGGTGCCGACAGCTTTTGCGAAAGGTCTCTTTGGGCTCTCATATTTTACAACCTCTTTTGGTTTTTTTCCTGAGTAGCCACTTGGGTCTGTAGTTCCCGTTCTGAGGCCCTGATCTTGACTCCCCCCCTGGCATGATTGCCAACTTTGAGAATATCGTGTCTCCCTTTTTCCCTTCCCTCCCGTAACTCTTTCCTTTCTTTTCTATTCGACCCCTTCGCCCCCTCTGCGTGGGCGGCGATCCTTATTGCCGACCTTTCCACCTTTCACTGCTTAGTCCCGCGGAAAACTGACCCTGGCACCGCTACAATTCCAGACTTCCTTTTTTTCTCCCCCTCCAGCAGGTGTTTGCACGTTTGGGTGAAAGCGTTCAGTCTCAACCCCCGCATCCTGCCGGCGTCTGCCTTTTCAATACTGAGTCGGTGAGTGATTTTTCTCGGGTTTCTTCGTCTCATGTTTTCCGGACTTCATTTGTTCTGGAACCGTATCTCAAGGGCGGCTCTTTTAACACTGGAAGTTTGTCTTTTAGATGGCGTCTTACTTCTGGATAGTCTGCAAACATCATCGTCTGTCGGTTTGAAACCACCATCCTCCACCCCCCCAACAAGAAGGCTCCAAGTCCACCTTCCCCCGAGGAAAGGACGAGATTCTCAGGCGAGCAAATATTCCCCCTCCCCTTTTCTCTCCACGGTCTTCTTTCCCTTATAATTCCATTCCCCGAAGGATATGGTCTTCCAATTTTTTTTTAGAGAGGCGATTTTGGTTTTTTACGTGTTATCAGTTAATTGTTCATCCAGCTTCTCTCTCAGTCTCGAAATAGTTTCCTTGTTCCCTTTCATAAACCCTTGGCGCCCGCGTCGTTCAGAATTACTTTTTCCGTGGGAATTTTGGGGTGGCTCCCTTCTTTTCTATTTGAAAGGATGCCTCCCCTCCTCCCTCACCGCCCCCTCCCCTCGACAGGTCTTCGTGAGTTTTTTCGCTTTTCCTTGGTCCGGTAGGACTCCTTCTTTCGTTCATTCGAATTGTTCTGCCGGCAGTCGAGTTTAATCTTTATCCGCTGTGAGGTAAAAGAAAAGAGGCGTCCCCCTCTGACAGTCCAACCGATTTCCTCCCATCCTGCGCAAGGACTCGGCCCAGGATCCAGGATAAAACGCACCATCCCTTCTTTCCCGAGATTTTTTTGTTTTCCTTCGTAGGCCTCTGGACCGGAAGCACCCTCTTCCCAGAAAAGAGATCACTTATAATAGTAAGTGAGTCCCCCACCGCGTCCTTTTTCTTTTGAATGCCCTTGTACCTAGTTTCTGACGGCGTCCTTTTTCCCCCTTTTTAGCTGATCAGAGTCATTTTTAGGTGGTTTTCTCCGCACAAGTGTGTATTTTTTTGATTCAGCGTTCCCTTTCGGATAACGAAGTCTGCCGCTGTGCCCTTTGATTCTCCCCCCTGTAAGATCAGCGGTTACCGCGGAATTCTCACTCCTCCTCGCGAATTCGTCGAGTCATGTATGTATTCTCTTTCTTTCGAGAAATAGAAGGGTTCAGCCTTCCTCTCCTCTTCATTCCTTTGAAGACTCTGCCCACATCTCTCCCCTTTCCGTTGATTGAGAGATGTGAATCTTCTCCTACCAGGACCGCACTTTCTCCCCTGTCCGATTTTCTGGTCCACTCTCTCCCCTCCCCTATAGCTCGAAATCGAGACAACTGCCCTCTCCCCTTTTTTTAGTCGAACGTTCCTCTCCGATGCACGGTGCTTTTTCCCCTGTACCACAAGTCTGATTTTTCGTTTTCAGAGATTAGGATGGCGGCTTGGCGTCTAGTGACTCTGCATGTAGCTTTTCTTTCCAATTCATCCTTTTCCTTGCAACCCTCCAAGACAATGTCGTGGCAATGCGTAAGCCGCTCCCTTATCGAAGGAGCCCCTTGTTCCTAAGGAATCGAATACCTCCCCTTTTCCGATGGTCACCTCGGTTCTCCTTTTGTTCAGTCGAGTAAGAGGAGGGCCTCCTCCAAACTATCCATCTCGTTCCCTTGACTGCTCTATGGCGGTATGTTTTTTCAATTCTGGCCTCTTTACCCTTGCTTGCAGTCTGTTTTTTGTGGAGCGAGGGGGCCCTTCGTCCGGTTGCGGTTCTGTGACTATCTTGGATAGCGCACGACGGCCTTCGTTGCCTTGAACAGTCAATTCCTCTCCTGGAAACCTACACGGACCCTCCAAAGATCATTCACACCGCCGAAGTGACCTTTTGGTGGGCGTGTTGCGTGAGTCGGGTCGGTCTTCTTTTCTAAACTTCCATTCTCCCGTGTTCCAACAACCCTTTTCCCCCTGAACAGGGCCCAGAAAGCGGCGCTTACTTTACCCTCTTATAACTTGTCGAGATGCGTTTTCCCCAACAGAATGACAATTACCCCCGTATCCAGGACATAAACCTCCCCCCCCTTCGCTACAAACCACCGGTGGGCAGGCCTAGCGAGCGGTTTTTTTTTATCTACGATCTCCTTGCTTCTCCCCAACATGCGCCCAGGGCCGTTTCTTTGTCCATGAGCCTGAAGATATAGCGATACTTTTCTTTCAGCTGGTTGGGCAGTTTTCGTCTTCTTAATTTGGGTGGCGCTTTTCTTTCGGCGCGGTTAATTCCTTTCTTTTCCCCCGATGCAGGGTCTCCTGGCGCTGTCAGAATCCCCCCAAATGAATTAACTCCCCCTCGTGCCAAAGCTTCCTTTCTTTATAATCTCCCCAGCACAAGTCTTAAGTTCCTTGCCCTTTCGCAGAGTTCCTTCCCGCCCCTTTTTGAGTATTATTTCGATTTTTCCCCCTACAATTCTTCGGAGGGGTTTGCTCTCCCGCGTTCACACTGCAAACCCCTTTCTTGTCCCACAGGCCTGGACCCCCGCCTTTCTCAGTTTGAACTCACTGTAAATTCGGTACCCGTTTTTGACCAAGAGTATTTTTCCCCCTGTCGATGCTTATTAAACTTGTGCTCAATGTCGATGCGTTACAGACTTCAATGGGTTAATCGTAGCCTTCTCCAGAATCCCTCTTTGGAAATGCGATCCCCTTTTCCCCAATGGGCGTTTACACGATCAGTTCATTTTCCCCCGGCTCCCATGCTTATGTGCGACTCCGTTCCTCTCCACAGGTGTTTCAAAATCTTACGGTCAAGGCCCTCTCCCTTTACGGTCAACTCCCTCTTGCCCGGCTTTCCTGTGTCATAGCGCGTCTACTCCTTCTGTGTGTGTGGCACCATATTTTATTGAGAAGGGCAAGTTCTTAGTCACCCCTTCCCGTAAGGTCTACCTCCTTTTTCTCCAAAGCCCATTTCTCGTCTTTTTGACCCGGTCTGGCGGAAGATTCTCCGCGGCTGGACGAACAATGAGCGATTATCTGACTTCCTTTCTGCCTGCTGGAACCCTTCACAATCTCCGTTTTTGATCCTTTGATGTTCCAAACTTTTCCGGATTCCCACCGCCGTAATTAAGGCAAACCTCTCCCCTTTTCATCGGTAAAATCATGTTTGGTGGCTGGATAGGGACGCCTTTGCCAAGCCCTATAGCCCCCCTTATGTTGCCGAAACCGTTTCATAGATATGCAATTAGTTTGTTCCATTTTCTTATCTTGCGTGGGACGAAATGCCCCCCCACCTTTCCCCTGTTAAAGCGGCTTTTCCACCCCGGCTACCCCTTCACGATCCATCGACGGTGTCGTTCTGCCTTCTCCCTGGCAATTAAACCTACTTTGCCGTCTCTATCCTCCTCCGTTGTTGTTTGTTTTTTTCGTACCTAACGGTTTAAACGATGTTTATGGATTTTTACTTCCCTCTAAAAGTATGGCCTGCGTGGTTGACTCCGTGGGTGGCAATCCCCTCTTTCCCAGCAGGTATGATTTTCTTCCCCAAAGTCTTCCAGATGTCTGAGGATTGTGATTCGTTTTTGACCCCCTGCAATTCTGCATCTCGTAAACAATTCTGGGTCTTCCCCCCTTTCTTTTCGCAGCCGTCCGGGCGCTGTCTCCCTAGTCGCCATTCCCCGCATAGTGAGTGGACGACTGTAATGCCTGGATATGATTCTTAAA
>Ga0179591_1318493_pt1 | contig 17879 bp, 23 predicted proteins | sample CZOMad2_1_08_16f_FD_182891 | JGI IMG/M metagenome (GOLD analysis project Ga0179591, IMG submission 182891) | Vadose zone soil fungal communities from Angelo Coast Range Reserve, California, USA - CZOMad2_1_08_16fungal (PacBio error correction) | ecosystem: Environmental > Terrestrial > Soil >... | reverse complement strand
TTCGCTACAAATCCCATAACCTAATCATTTCAGCTCGTTTCCCCCTTAAAGTTGATACTAGCTAAGTGATCGTGGCAGCAGAACTGCTGTCCCACCTTCTTCCATCTTCTTTCCCTGTTCCCCAGCTCGTTCCTGTTTCGGCTGGACCTTTTTGTTTTCTGCCTTTTTGCGTTTGAGTCCTTTTTCTTTGGTGCGCTTTGAACTCGTGATTTTAAATTTTTCATGCTGCACGTTTTCTGATCGAGTCCCCATCCGCTGTGAATCGCTGTTCTCATACTGTCCAACACCTGTTTTCTTCTTCATGTGGCCTTTCTTTCTCTCCGCCTCTCCAGTCCACCTGAAAGGTAGTCATCTGTGGGCGCATATCCGAACTTCCCCTTATTCGGATAAGATAAAACGTGCCTCGCGCTTCGGATAAGTCAGGAATTTTCAGTGATTTATTTGTCAAACCTGTGTTTACCTCTTTCTTTCCACCTTACTAATCAAGGTTAGTGCCAACCAGAACTTCACCCTCCTATAGCTCTTCCCTTGATAGTATTGAGTACTCCGTAATTGCAACAACCCTTTTTTTCGCGCCTTCACTCCCTGTTTCAATATTATTGCCCACACATCGATGGGCGCTCCTCTTGTTGAATGGTAGTGAACTCTTGTTTTGCGAGGTTTTGTCGTCCTCTGTGTTTTTTTCTCTTCTTAGCCTCTCGCACTGCCCTTTTTCATACCTGATATATGTGTTTCCCCCCGTATTGACCAAGACAACCTTTGCTCTTCATCAGTCTTCCTCTTTGTTTTGTCAATGGCTCGTTCTATTTTCCATGGTTTGCAGTGGGTTGACTCCTCCTTTTACTTTTCTTTTTACAGTGTTCCGCCCCCCCTTTTCCGTGTCTTTCGTTAAGGTGACTTGTTTTTTTTTTCCCCCCCATTTCCCATTTTGAAATAACTTTGGCGATCACCTCGCTGTGTGTTGTCGGCTACACTAATTAAACCCCTTTCTTTTAACTATTCTTTGCCCAATTTATTCCCCGGCGGGATTTGTCGGACTCACCCCCCCATTCCCTGATGTTCTTCGCATAAGTTTACCTGCCAGGCCCAACACAACTCATCCGGAAGCAAGTAAGCCATTAGCCCCTTTCCCCCTCCTTCCTTTGCCTTTTTTCCCCCATACCCTCTGGTCTTTTCTACAGTGGTATTGTTGCCTCCAACTTCCAGCCCCCCTTTTTGGCGCGAAGCAGTTTTTTTTTTTTTTAAGGATGGCCCCAGGTGGTGCATCCCGATCATTTTTTCTCTTTCCCTTTTTTTTGTGACTCTTTCATGACTTCTCTCTCGGAGGATGCAAAATTTTTTTTTTCTTTGGTAAAAAAAATACCGAAGGCCAGATGCACAGTGTTCAGTCCCGCCCCTCTGACTGTTCCTCGTTTCATCTTTCGTGCGTTAGCAGGTACATTGAGGTTTGTCTCAGGCTTTTTCTCACGATCTTTCTCTTTCCCTTTTCGCCTTCGCGTTCGCTCAATAACAATGGCAGTGTATGTCGGATTTTTGCCTCCTTTGGTTTCATGGCTTTTTCCTTTCTTTTTCCCCTCCCATCTGTCTTGAGACTCTTCCGTTCCCTTCCAAATTCAGTGTATTTCTCGACAGACCGCTCGCTTCATTGTACTGAGCGAATCACTCTTCTGCGTTTAAATTCTTTTTTAGCAATTCCGCTTATCACCTCTTTCGGATTTACGCACTCTCCTTCAAGATTTCTGAAGTCGTCTCGATTCTTCTTTGATTTTTGCGATTGTAGAAAGATCTGTGCATCTTAGCTTCCCCCCAGCCTTTCCCTTCATCCTTGTTCCTCAAAATGTTCATAGTGCTAATATTTTTGCCTGCCCCCCCCCATGTTTTACTTCCGTTCTATTTTTCCCCTTGGGCATTAACCCACTGCAGCGCCCACCTTTTGTGGTTTTCCGAAGACACGCGTATTTCTACCATGACTGATCATCGTTTTATTTGAAGTCCGAAGAAAATTAAATTGCTTTCCTTCTTTCTAGAGTTTTTTGACCTTGCGGTCCTTAACTTTGTCATAGTTCCTTTTGATTTTCTCCTATGGTTTTTTGTTTACAGGCCTCAGTCTCGACTGTGATAGTATGAAAGCGAACAGCTTCTTTCCCCTCTTCCTTCCGCTCTTTGTTAGCCATCTCGTACAACCAGTCTCTTTCCGGCCGATGTCAGTAATTTTGACCAGCACAGCTTACATCCTGATTAAGGGTGTTTCTCCGTTCTCAACTTCGTAGCCTCTCTCACATTTTTCGTTCTTTTCTGGCGTTTTCCCCTTTAGTCCCTTTTCCTTCCACTGTTCCTAGGCCAAATGACCTAATCGTTTGCGACCGAGAAGAGCACCCCCAGTTTCTTCGTTCTCCCCGATCCTTTTTTTTATTTTCGATCGGTATTAAACCAATGTTTCCTTCCCTCTCAATCGATGGATTCCCCCCCCTCTTGTGACTACCATGCAAGCCCCATCGTTAACAAAACCTCAAGCCGACAAAGGGCCAAAGGCCCCCCTTGCCCCCCCCCTTTTTTTCTCGAATTTACCCACTCTTTTTTGATGCTGAACGGTTTGAGATTTTTTTGTTCAACCTACTCTGCTAAGAATTAAGAGTATATTCATCTTTGCCTGATATGTTGACCAACCATGAGATGACCCTCCCCCCATTTGAACCCCAGATGACCCTTAACATCGCCCTAATTTTCGTCAGCAGCTTTCATTAGACTCTCTGGTGATAAATCGATCGATGTCTTTGCATCCCTCCATGTACCCTTCCGGCTTTGAATGCGTCTTAGGCTTTTCCTTTTTCAAAATCCAAAATTTACTACGAGGTAGGGTTTCAGGTTTCCTATGTATAAATACAGACAGCTCCTTCGCTTTGATGGTTTGCCTCTGAAGCATTGCAGTTTATCACGATCCATTTTTTACCCCTTTCCCCCGTTTTTGGCGTCCCGCTTCAACTGCCCCTAAACATTCTCTTCCCCACGACTACTGCCTTTTTGAAACAGTTTTTGGAATTTTGGCGACCTCCCTTCAACACTTTAAGTTGCAATTCTCGAATCTCTTCAACCCCCCTTCCCTTGGTTCACTTTTCTAAGTAGTTTTATTTTCTTTTTCAGAGTATTACATTGTTGAACGCTTTTTTTATTCCTCCGTTGGTTGTTGTTGGATTATTTCTTGTAAAACCGTTTCACACTTTAAGAATGTAAACCTTTTCCTCCCCTTTCCTTCTTTTCCACCTTTTAATTTAATTCCAGATGAGAGATTGTCACGAACTGGTTTTCCAATTTATTGTCCATCGGTTTCCCTCGGGCCCTTTTCTCAATGGTCAGCATGCTTTTTTTCGCGTTTGTATGAGGCAGTTAATCTTGTGAGCCTGGCCACCCCCCCCCCTCCTCTTTTTTTGATCCCTTTTGATTTTTACGATTCCCTCTCTTGGCACAAGCGTTCTCCTCCCTTCCTCTTAATCTGCATAACTTGTTTTTTTTCCCTTTTCGATTTAAGCTCCCATTCACCCGCTGTAATCTTGGTTGTCTCTTTTGTGCTTCCGCCCTTTCTTCTGCAAATCCCCGTATCACCTTTCAAAACTGCTTCCCGCCGTTTGAAGAAGGTTATCCTGATCCGTTATTAAGTAAGCGGTTAAATTTTTCTTTTCACCCCCCCTTCTTCCTTTTTTTCTCAAGTGCAATGTTCCTGGTCACTATCGGCCCTCCTCTTATCTTCTTCACTTCAATTGACCCCAACATTTGTTTTTCTTTTCGCGCATCCCTTAACTTCAAAATTTCGGAGTTATTGTTCAGATAGCATTTTTTTTGTTTTTCCTCGTGTCCCTCTTTTTTGAGTCCCCAATGGTCGTCCACTCCTGTGGTCGCGATAACGTATCTCCTTGGTTTATCCCTCTCTGTGGTATTAGTATCTGTATCGTGTTTGGACTCGACAAGAACCTTTGTTATCTTCATCAGTTTTTGCCCGATTCTTTTTTCCCTTCCTTTTCTTTAAGCTTTTCTGCATCGGTTCCCCTCCCACGCCAGTCATCTTTTGATAGTTTTTTTCCTTGCACGTCCTTTACCTCCTCAGTAGCAAAGTTCTTGTGTTGGGCCCCCACCCTTTCACCATATACCGGTGTTCTCGCTTTTTGTTTCTGGCTACACGGCTTCGGTCTTTAATATTTTTTCCCCCTACCTGTTCGTTTATCAACCCCCATTTCATCACAGTAGACGCTACTTTCAAAACCCTGCCCTTTTTTTCCCCACTTACACTTTCTGTCTTCGCAAATTTCCACCTGGCAGTCAAAACCCACCTCAGCCTCTTCTCAAGAAGCCATTGAATCAAGCTTTATTTATCGGACTTGGCCACTAACCGATGATCAGTTTTTCTATACAGAGACTTTCCCACCTGTCCTTTTTTTGCCTCGTTGTATTTTTTTAAAGATTTTTGCCAACTTTGTTTTCCCGCAAGTTCACGTCACACTGTTTTAGTTGAACTCTATTTGTGACCTGATAGCACTCACTTTCTCTCTCGCCACACCAAACTTCGCAGGCCCCCTTTTATTGCTTTGAAACAACCCCACGACGCTGAAGATGCAACAGATTTCCTTTTTTTCTTTCCATTTAGTTCCTTTTTTTTCAGTCCCTTTCCTTCAAGTTATTTGCTGCGCATTCCCTTCTCCCTCCGTTTTTCCTCGTCTTTGATTTTGTGCTAATTAATATTTCTCTTCCGCGTCTGAGTGTCATTCGCGCGAGTTTCACCACAAGGCCTTTCTCTTTTCTCGCTTTTTCAATGTGTATGGGCAGGAGCTTTCCCCCGTTTTTTTTTTTTGAGATAGATCCGTTGCCCCCCAGTCCCCCCCATCAGTGACTGCGGACAGCCCACGCTGCCTTTTCTTTCCTTTCGCCTGAATGGAGTTTCCGGACAGCGGATATTTCTTTATCAATCGCGCCTTCGAACTTCTTACGTCACCCGGTAATGCTCACGCCTACTCTAAAGATTTCTGAAGCCTCAGAATCTTCGATGGTGCTCCCTAATTTTTCATCTTCCCCTGCCTTCTTTAGCAGCCCTTTCCCCCATCCCTTTTTTTCGATTCTCGACCCCTTATTTTTATTTTTTCCGTCACAGATTCTTTGCCAGCTAAACCCATTGAGATCGTGAACTGCAACCTTTGGCACTCTTTAAAAAAAGACCCCTGCTCTTCCGTGGGGGAGCTGATTCCAACAGAATGTTAGTCTCCCTTCCCAGCAGGTCCTAATCGTTTTTATGGCCCCATTACCTTTTTCCCCAATTTTTTTTTCTTTTTCCCATTCTTTGTTTTGTTTTTTCGATGCATTAAACTTAGCCGTCCTTTTTTTTCCATGTGATTGGTTTCATGGCAGTTCACAGTGAATAAGTCGATGTGATGATCCCTCCAGAATGATTTCCAACTTTTCCTTCTCTGGTTAGTTGTATTTCAACCCACCAGCGAGTTTTCTCCGTTTCTGATTATCCCTGATTCCTTTTGGAAGCCCCCTCGTAATTCCCCAATCTACTTCATGGTTTTTTTTGGGTTGTGCCCCGTTCGTTCGTTATTACCTAGATTCTTCTCATTATTCGTTGCTATTCTTGCCTCTGCGAATTTAAAAGTTTGGGGCAAGAGGCATCCTCTCTGTGTGCCGAAAACCCTGCTTCTTCCACCAAAAGGTATTAGTCGCACACACCTGAAATTTGAACGCACTCGATATTATTACCCCATTGTTCATTTTTTTCTCCTTCAACTTTCTAGCCCCCCGCTTACGGCCATGGCGTGACCCACCTTCCGGTCCCCTTTACTTCCTTCATCGACAACATTGTTTGCAAGCCCTCCGAAATCACGATTTCGCGACCTGCCTTTTCTCTAGTTGTTGGTGTTAATAATCCTCAGTTCAGATCTTCCCCAGGCCTTCCCCCCTTTTTTTCCTAGGTAACCCATTAGAAATTTTTTCCAACACAGAGGCACTTAAATCGTTTCCTTTCATCCTTTCTCCATGCTCTTTTTAGTCTTTCTGCCTTTTTTTCTCCTAGTCATCGAGGGGGTTATGGCTTTTGCCCGTCCCCCACTTTCCCAAACTTAACCTTGCCCAGTTTTTTTTTATGAGTTCGGGGATTTATCTAAAATCAGGCAACCCCATTTCTTCTCTTTTGACTGGTTGACTACCCCGCCCATCTACGCTTCTGGTGAAGGCGTTCCTGCCTTACACCAACTCTCTTTCCCCAAGCGCGTCTCCCACCACTCCCAAAGTCCTTTTTTTCCCGGCTAACAACTAAACAAAATTCCTTTTTTCCCCCCTCCTGCACCCTACCCTCTTGACTTTGACCTGTCTCAGATTAAATCCCCCCGTTTTCCACTTACGTGGTTCTTTTTCTTGCACAATCCGCAGCTGATCCAAACTTCCCGTGTGTTCCCCCGCGTCAAAGCACCTTCGTTTCTCTTTCCTTTGAACGTTTGCTCCATCTTGTCTCGTTGTTGAGAGCTTTTTATTTTTCCCGTTTATGGATCCAGAATGATAAACCTACCTTCTTCAAGCGCGTGCCTCCCCTTTAAAAATGAGCTCAGATCGCTCTGTTGGCATTTTTTTCACCACGTTTCCCTATTTCGTCAGTCAGTTCCTCGACGTTCAGCCTTAGTGGTCTGGGCGTTTTGTTCGGGTTTTTTTGTGAGTCTTTAACTTTTCCCCCCCTTTAACTTTTTTCTTTGTATGTCCCCGCGCCACTCCTTGATTGAAAAGTTTGTAACCTGGATTCAACTTGCTTTCTCCTAGATGTTTTCTTTTATTCCATACTTATGACGTCCTTCTCTCAAATTTTGTTCTCTATACCCGACTCCTTCCCCCCCTTTACCCTTTATTAGGGGAAGGTTTCTTCTTTTTGCTGAAGCCGGTCCCTCCGATTGTTATTCCCTTCCCTGAATTTTGGCTGTTTATCCTTAGGTCTTTAGTCCCCCGCGGTTTTCAATTTCAGGTTTGTCACCCCCATGGATTCTCCCAGTTGGTACTTCGCCGTTTCCCCCCATGCCTGGGTACCATAATCCCTTACGAAGCTTTACTCTTTTCCATTCGGCCCTCCTTCCAAACCTGTTTTCTTTTCCTTTGCTTTGTTCCGTTTCCCCCTTTTTCTTTCTTTGCCCCCCCCTGTTGTCGCTGTAGCCTTACTTGGTGTGCGGTGTTGTTGAAATATTTTCCGCGGTTGTCTACATGCGGGTTCCCACTCGTTGGGCTCGTCCGATTTATAGCGCTTTGATTAATGCCTCTTTGTTTTTTCTCCTCCTCTATTGTTTTTAATCTGTCTTTGTGAATTTTTATACGACCCTTTGCTTCCGTTCGCTCATTTTGCTTTTTCCTGGCATTCGTCACAGTTGTCGTTCTCAGATTTTTTTGAAATCCGATTTCCCCAAAAGTCCTTTCTTTTTTCCTCCTTGCTTCCTTCTTTTGATAACCGTCGCTTCCTCTGTTCTGAAACCTTTTTTCCCCGCTCGCTTAACTTTCTGCCCGTTCTGTCCAAACCCCGCGTGAGCAACTTTCCAAAACTCTTTTCGTTATACAATTTATACTTTGTAAAACTTTTTTTCCCCCACCCCCTCCCCCCTTTTTCGCCCAATCCTGTTTAACCTTAGGCGCCCCTCTGGAGCCGCAAGTCCAACTCCTTGAAGCAAAGCCATTATTGCGGTCTTGGCCAATTAACAACGACTCCAGTAGAGATACCTTCTTTTTTTGGCCCACTCAGTTTTCTCAAGCAGTTTTTTCCTTTTTTTTTAAGATTTCCCACTTGCTAGCCAAGTTCCCCCCGCTCCTTTCCCTGTTTTTTGGCGATGGCCTATTTGATGAAGATCGCACCTGAATTTTTTGATCTAGCAGGTCCCACCCCTTCCTCCTTGCAACTTTTAGTGGACCCAAACTAACTTCAGTCTGGGATCCGTATGTTTCCAGTAGCAGATCTGCCCCCCCTCAGAAGGTTTCTTACCAGACATCTTTTACAGTATCTTCGTGGTACTTCGGTTGCTTTCCCTTTCTTTGGCTTTAACCGAAGTCCTGTGATGGTCCTTCGCGCGCGCCATAACACTCATGCGCTGTGTCCTCGAGGTGTGCTCCATTTTTTTTGACTGGGCACGACCTCTCTCTTTCCCTCCGACTGTTTTTTTGTTTTTTTGTTGTGTTTGGTTGTGATCTTCCGGCCCACCTTTTTTTCCCTTGCCTCCTGCAGGACGCTTCGTTTTATTTTATTATTGTCTCTCGCCCCGAACGTCCCGACCGCGGTTTCCCTATGCTTGATCGTCTTCTTCCCCCTCCCTCCTTACGCTCCCCCTTCCTCAACCGGCTTTTTTTTTCCCCTCGGTGAAGCGCTCTATACTTTTTTTGCAGATTGCTAAAACATTCATTTTCGCCTTAGCCTATCCCCATTTTTCCTGCTTTCCCTTGCGACCAAAAAAAAAAAAGTTTCCTCTTTTCTTCAGTAACTGCTTTTTCCTCCCAAAAAATTGTGCACTTTATTCCCCTTTTTTCCCTTCTTTTTGTACCACCCCAAAGACAACTTCGCGCCCTTTTTGCTAGTTGGCCCGGCACCAGCATGACTGGTATCTCCTTCAGAATGGTCTCCCCTTTTTGTTGGGACCCGAGGCCCGAATCACATAAATTGCTTGCTCCAGTTCCTCCAAGGTTTTTTTTTCCCTCTTTCGTATTGTCTCGCATCTTGAAATGGTTTTGTTTAATTTCATTTTTTGTTTGATGATATTTTATTCCCTTAAAGAATTTAACAATTATTTTACCCACAATATTTTCCCCCTCCAACTCTTTTTTTACCCCAAGCGAGTTAGTTTGTCTTATTTCAGATGAAAGCACCTTGTACGCCCCTTAAGCCGTGCTAATCATTTGCCGTTCCCCCTCCTCAATGAAGCTGGAACTCAGAATTGTTTTTTCGAATCTGTTTTTTCTCCCCCCCCATCTTCAATACTTTCAGAGTTCCTCCCAATCGTGAGAACACTGATGACCCGGTTCTTTTCCTTCACCACTGACCCTCTCATTGGAAATCACCCCTTTCTCAGTTTTAACACAAGAGTCATAATTAAAGACCTCTTTTCCTTCCAACTGACTTACCATGGCAGATTTCTCCTATCACCCCAAATTTCCCTCTTCAACAGACCACTGACCTTCCCTACTTTTCCCAAACGTTTTGGAACTCTCCGTGAAATTTAAACGATTTCATGTCAAAAGCACTTCCTCCCTGTGGTTTTAACTTTTACTTCCGAGAAACTTTCTTTACTCTTTGGCTTTATATTTTTGACTGGCACGTCTGTTCCCCCCTAATCTTTCGTGAACTTCTCGTTTACAATTACTGAGTTCCGCGGAAGCTTTTTTCTTCATCCGTTATCTCGGTCTCAATTGCTCGACATCCCCCCTTTCAGTCAGGCTTGAATGAGTCGGGAGTTGTTTTCCCTCTATAGATTTCTTTCATTTTTTTCTTTAGAAGAAATAATGAATTCTTCTTATGCTGTTGCCTCTGAAAGTTTCACAAACTTGTATTTCCCCCCCCCTTTTCCCCATCACCGGCCTCTTCAGTTCACAGGCCCCTCCACCACAAATCCTTCCTTCCACGGCGCGCTTATGAACTGTTTTTCTCAATTTCCGTGGAACTTCATGGACGCAACTCAAGTTAAGTTGGCAGCAGTGTGCTGCCCTCTCTTAGCTCTTATCAAGTCCGTTGCTCCTTTTTTTTCCAGCCTCAATAGGTTCTTTCTCGTTTTTCTTTCCCTTGTTTCTTTTTTAGACCATTTTGTTCCTCCTTGTTGTTTGCGTTCGAGATGATTGTCTGTCCCACTGTTCTTTGAAAGGTACCACTCTACATGTACTGCTTTCTTTTCAAGGCGCCCGTGAAACTTTTTTCAGATTTGTATTCTTCTCTGTTGTGTCCTCTTTTTTTCCTTCTTCCCCCCCCCTTTCAGCCTCTTCCGCATGTCAGCATGTTGTATTCGTTTTGTAGAGGACTGGACCTTTCTGTCTTAATGGTGGCATGGAAGCCAAATAACTTTTTCTTTGGATCCAGCTTTAACCTCGTTATAAAAGGTTTTGCTCCCTTTCTCCCCTCGCTTTTTCCTAGCTGGTCTTTTTCTGCAGCCCCCCCTGACCCTATACTTAAATTGTGGTGTTAGATTATCCTCTCCCTTCCCTTTTCAAGGTATGGCAATTAGTTGTAGAGTTTCTTCGACGCCATTTTTATTCCGATCTATTATCCCCTAGTCTGTTCTCCTCTTCCCCCGCTCTGTCTGACTAAGTCATCAGGAATCAGTTCCTTAAACGCTTGTAATCTTTGTTCTTTCCCCCCCGGGACTCCTAAGTTGGTAATTTCCCTGTCCTTTTGGTAACCCATAATATCAAGGGGCTCCAGTTTATTATTAGGACCCCTCTCCCCCCGTTTTTCCCCCCCTCCTTGCTTTCTCGCGACCCCATCACTGGTTCTCGGAGGTTTTCCCCCTTTTTTTTGTTCCCCTCTTTTTCACGTTTCCTTTGTTTTTTCCCTTCCCCGTGAAATAGTTTGTCTGAGGTGTCTCTGATTGTCTGGGTTATTTGCGACTGCATAGTATCGAGTTGACATTCCTTCTTTCCCCTTTGGTTCTGTTTGTCTTTCACCTGTCTTGTGATTTCTCTTCCTCCGGGGCTTCACAGTTTGCAACGTCTAGTGATTTTCCCCAGGGCACTGTCGTCCCAGAATTTAGGAGCAGATGGTTCCCTTCACCTCCAGGTTCAATTATTGTCCTCCAATTGACACTTTTTACTGGCCCATGAAGTAGCCATTGACGGTCCTGCTTTTTTTTTCACCGTCTTTCCCTTTGAAACAGTGTCCTGCTTTGTTGCGTCGACAATAAGGCGTCTCAACCCTGTGTGGGTTGTGCCTCTCATTTACCTACTTCTGTTCCTTTAATCGCTTATCCTCCAGTCGCCTTCCTCCCTTTGTTAAACACAACCACAAATGACCCCCCCTCTTTTTTTCACTTTTTTGTTATTTTTTGCCTAAGTTCCACGGTTTTCTGCGTCCAATTGTACATCCCCCTCCAGTCCATTCGGGGATATACGCATTCTTTGTTTGTAAGCACAGCTTTACTTTCTTTGGATATTGTCCTCAATCCCCCCCCTTCCTGATCTCATTCTTTTTTCTATTACCTACTCTTGTTTTTTCTCTGACCTTTCATGCCTTCCCCTTTGTGTCATCCGTAAAGCAGTTTTTTTTTTCTTTCCCCTACAGCTTTGTGTCCAACGGTGCCTCGACAGACTTTATAATCTGTTTCCTACTTTGTGTCCCCGCTCCCTGTTTCCCTCCATCCTATGGTCACTATGTTGTCCTTCTGTTGATTTCTTTACTTTATCTCTTCCTTTTCCTTCTAATAAAGTTCTCTTTGCTTTGGTACACATAAAACTTTATTCCCCCGATGGCCCAAGTTCGTTTCCTTTTTCCCTGTTAACATCTTCAACATCCTCTGAGCGTCTTCCGAACTCGTATCGTCTTTTTTGCAGGTACTGCCGTCAGTCGCCGTTCGAGCTTTTTTGATTTTTCACTGCTTCGCCCGTCTCTTTAAGTTACCTTTCTTTCTTTCTTTTCCGTTTTTCCTTTCTCCCTCACAACAACAATGTTGTTTTTCTCTCTGACTGTTCTACTTGTGGTTTTGATCCTTTTATTGATCTCTATTTCTCCCCCCTGTCCGCGCCCCTCTACGAGATTTTTTTGTGCCCCAGTTTTCCCCTCACTTAGTTTTCCAACCCGTCGCATTAATCTAGTGAGTTTTCTTCTTTTTTAACTCTGACGCGGCTATTCGTCATATTTCGTTTGATTACCCTCCATCCGCGGCGCCCCGCTTCCATTTCCTCTTTCGTCTTACATCCGTATTGACTTCTGAAGCGCCCTTCCTCGCTACGTATTCGATTGTTTCTTCGTTTCTTTTCCTGGCCTTTCTACACATATTTTTCCCTTCTTTGTGTGGCCCTTTTTTCTCTTTTCAATTCCCCCCTTTTCCCTAATCTTTTTCTCCTTCTCGCTTTCTTCTTGCGACTACTTTCGTGCGCCTTCGTCATATCTATTGCCATCGCAAAAACATTTTTCTCTAACTTTGCTCATTCACCTTGGGCCCCGTTCTAACCAACTTTTTTATCTCCCCCTTTTCGCTGTTTTTTCTGCACCTCATTCTCCCGCGTCCTTCCTGATATCTCCCTTTCAGATAGGGACTCCCGTGTTCTCTAGCCCAAACCTTCGCTATTTACTCACTTTTCTAACTGGTTTCTGTTTTTATTGCTTTTTCTCTACAAGGCTTCTTTGTTCTTTTCTTTGCTGCGCCCGCCGTGTGAACTTCCATTTTCTCTCATTCAGTTTCCCTTGTTCATTGTTTTTATCCCTTGTTTTTCCCCCATGACAGGCCCCTTTTTGGACTTCTCTGATTAAGTTTTTTCCTTTTTGGGTTGAAAGCTTTCATCTCTTGTACCATTCCCCCTTCCCCTCTTCCTGATATTTCGCCTCTTAGGCTCTTCTGACAACCCTATCTCGATGTTCCCTCCCTCAGGCAGTTCTCTTTTCACTTTTCCCTACAAGCATTTTTCCCCCTCAGCATTCCCCTTCGCCCTCGCCGCACTTGTCTTGGTCCCGGTATAATCCCTGCTCGTCTTAAGTGCTTTTCCTTTTAACTCTCTCATATTGTGCTTGTACCATTAATTTTTCTCTCCTATTTCAATATGGCTTCTGTGCCCCTGACTATAACCCTTTTCACTGTCCCTTGTTTGGTCTTTCCTTTTTTTCGAACCCTCATCCATTAGCCTTCGTTCGTACTCTCTTGCATTTTTTAAATTTGTCCCTTGCCTATCTTTTTATAGCTATACCCCCTAGCCCGGCCTTTTCTTCCTGTCGTCCATTTTCCTCTTCCCGCAGAAATGCTGCACATCCACATTTCTGCTTCTCACGGTACTTGGCCCCCCTTCCTTACCCATTCCTTTTTTTTTCTTCTTTTCAGCGCTCCTTTTCCTAACACTCCCCACCCCGATCTCGCTATCCGCACGTTTTACTTGACCCTCTTTGAAGACTATCTGCTCCAACCTTTCTGCCCCTTTTTTAAAAACCGACAAAGATATTTCACCTTGGTAATGTATTTCAAAACCTTTTTTATTGTCCCTCTGACCTTTCGTTTTCACTTTTCCTAGTTATCGCACCAGCCTTGTTCTTTTCTTCACCTGCTCCTCACTCCAATTCTTTAGATTATACCATTTGGTGACAAGATAGTGTTTTCCTCTTGGCTTTGGACCCCTTCCTCCTTTTGCTCCCTTGATTTTGCTTAACCATTGCACTCCAGAATGTCCCACTGTTCCCACTTCGTTTACTTACTATTGATTCTCCCTTTTCGTCAGAAGCGCTACCCTTCTGCCGTTTGTTTATATTATCTTCCTCCTCCCCTCTCTCCTGTTTTTTTCCTCGTCTTTGGCTCCCTTGCGCTCACCTCAGCACATCTAACCTTTGTTCCCTTTTTTCCGTTTTGTTATGAGTCGGGGAGGTTCCTTTCTTTTTCTTTACCTTTTTTTGTCAAATATTCTGCCCTCAACTTTATTCGATTATGAGGGGCTTTTTTCAGTTCCAGTAGGGATCCTTCAACGACCATTCTTCTACTCTTGATGGTGGCCTAAATCCCGTGCCTTATCCCCTCCACCTTAAACCTTTCCCCCGCGTTCTACTGATCCCCCCCTCACCCCCTATTGTGAGTTACCAGTCTAAAGGTCAAAATTTCCCCCCCCCCCTACTTTTTATATTTCTTTTTCCCATACCGAAACGTGCTTACCATGGCCCACTGTTCCACTGATGGACTGAATCTTTCTTTTTATAGGGGAAGCCCCGCATGTGTGTTGCCCATCTTCTCGAATCGATCATTCCCCCAATTTTCCCTTCTTTCCCCTCCGCGTTGAAAATTCCTTTTAGCCATAGACCCTTTGATTCTCCTCACCTGCGCCCCTTTTCGCCGCCATACTCTTCCTCCGCCCGCCTTTTGTTCCTTGTCCGGTCCGATGATTCGACCAACGTTCAGTCACTTTGGTCCCCACTCCTCTAATTTTCATTTACCCTAATGCTCTCTTTTTTTATTGCTTTTTAATTCTACTTAAATTTGTTTCCTTTCAGATTCGCGACTGCAGATCCTTCTACTACCCTTTTTCTTCCCTTTTTCATTTGTCCACCTTTTCCTGCCCCTTGTTTACAGAATTCGCCTTTCGCGTGTTTTTTTCATTTCTGTATCTTCTTGAAATGGTTTAGGGACCTTTACGTGCTTCCTCCCCCAGAGAACTTTTTGGCAGCTAAGAGATTCACCTGTTTCTTTTTCTCCTCCTTGTAATTTCACGCTTTCAGCTGGCCACCTTCCTCGCTTTTTCGACTGTCTCTGTCTTATTCCCCTCCCTGAACTTAACACATTGACAAGTTTTTTTTATGACTTCACCCTTTCGGTTGCATTTCCTTGCTGTTATTCCAAAGACCATCCCTTCTCCCGGTATTTAGTTGGTTCCTGTTCTATGCTTTTCCCTGTTTCTCCCCTACCTCCTCACTACCATCCGATTCGATTCCTTTCTAACACTTCTCTTCGTATCCCCTTCCTGTACTTCCTCCTTGCTCCCCTCATCCAAGATCCTCTTTTTTTTCAAATTTCCTTGTCCTCCCCCTTTCCTGTCTCTAAGTTCGCGAACTCACCACGTTGTCAGGTTCTTTGTGTCAAACACCTATCCTCCTTTCTTCCTCCCCTCCCCTGTCCCCCTATCGGACCTATATTCTAGACCAATCATGACGTTCTTCCCCTCCTAAAAATTCGTCTTTTCTTATTTTTTCGCGTCCCAAGACTTTTTAAATAGGATTTTCACCTTTTGTCTTTTCTCTTCTGCTTTTCCTTTTGTGGGGTTTTCTCCCATTTTTCATATGTTTGTTATCGAGTGTGTTTTGGCCAATTGGTTTTTTCGTCCTCCAACTTTTCTTGTCGTTTTTTTCGTAGATTCTTTCTTCTTTCCTATCTGCTCTTTACCTAATGACTCATATCCTGTTGGTTTAATCCTAATTTTACTATTGGTTTTTTTACCTCCCCCTATGTGCTCTCCGTTTTAATTCGTATGCCTACCTGGGGTTCTTTTTCACGATTGTCGGTCCCCCACCAACTCACCTTTGGTGTGTTGTTCCATGGATTCTTTTTTTTCCACTCTTTTCCCACTGGCAGCCTTTTTGGTTTCTCTCTCAATATTCCTCTAGCCAGTATTCTTACGAGTTCCCGCTTCCTTCTCCTACTTTTATCTTCCTTTTTTCATCCTTTTTCCATTTTAAATCTTCTTTTTTTCCGCTCCCTCCCTTACCATTTGCTGCTTCTCCCCTATCACCTGAGAGTCCCTTTCTTGTGGGGTTCTCCTAAATAAGGTGTCTAAACCTTCCCCTGTTTCCTGCTCCTTTTTTTTGCTCAAAATCCTTTCGCTTTCCACCCCATTTATCATGAATTACTTTTTTTTTCTCCCTTCACATGTCCTATGACCACTCCCCCACTCTTCTCCTCTTCCCTCTTTTTTTCCCCATCGTCTGTCAGCAAGGCGCTCCGTTCCACCTCCCAACAATCACTCCCTTCTTTTTTTTGTCCGTCCCCCTCTGGAAGGCTTCTTTCTTACAAATGAAAGTGCAGCATTCGCCATGTTTCGGAAGCCCTTCTCTCTCAGTTCGGATCCTTATTTTTTTTCCCTGGGGCCCCAATAAAAAAGAGGGTATTTGCTCTTTTCTTTCCTCTCCCCTTTCTCTCTTTGTTTCCCTCTCTCCCCTTCAAGTGAAGCAAGTGGTTGCTTTCCCCAGGCCACTTCCCTCTCCTTTTTAACTCGTTTTTTTGCCGTCAAGCTCTTGTCCTTGTCTTTTCGTTAAAGATTTTTCCTTCACACTTCTTTTTTTTCCCCCGTTCCCGCACTGCCTTCACTATTTCTTTTTTTTTCGATGGCCCCCTATGTCTTATAGCGTCTTGACTGTTATGCATTCCACTCTTCATTTTTCGGACCTATACGCCCAGGCCCACTCTGATTACGGAAACAATTTAGGTGCTCTTGGACTACCAAATTCAGGCCTGGGAAGTCCTTTTCTTTCTCTCTTTTTCTCTTCAGCCCTCTGCACTGCGACTCCTTTCCATCTTCTTCTCAGAAATGTAAAGTATAGTATTGTGGATCCCTCGCTAACTGGTGATTCTTTCCGTGTGTGCTTCTCTTCCCCAAGCGATCTATAGGATTGGTTCCTCTATCCTTCTCTCTCTTCGTTAGTCCTGCCTCTGCCATGTGACATTTCCTTCGATGTTCCCAACCTTCTTTGCGGCTTTCTTTTGTTTTGAGCTCGTTTCTTCCCTCTCCCATATTCCCCCCTTTCCCCCTTGTTTGTCCTTCTTGGCACCTCTCCTTTTCTCTTCCCCCCCCCCCTCTCTCTTTCCCTCCGTGTTTGTGGTCCCACGGATCAGCGCACATGATGATAGCCTTGCCCCTATTTTAGAATCTTCTAGTTTTTCTTTTTCTGCGTGCCTTTTTTCCGTCTCTTTTCTTTTCAAAGTTTTTGGTTTTTTTTCCCATTAACACTTCATTTTTCATACCATCTTCCTTCCCCCGATTTCCCCTTTCTTTTTACGCTTTTTTATTGAGTTATAGCCTCTTTTTTTTTTCTTCTGCGTAATTTTTCTGTGCAATCCGTTCCTGCGGTTGAGGTATATTCCCTTTCTGAGCACCCCTTATTGCTGGCGCTTCCGAAACGATTAAGGATTTTTGTCTCCTTTTCATCTTTCCCTTCCACTCCTTCTCTGTAGCGCTACTTTTAATTCTCCCTATTTTTTGAGAGGTGCAGACCTTCGTCACATACTTCCTCTGGTAATTCCCTTCTTATATTGTTTTTTTTTTCCGACTCCTTTTTCCCCTTCTTTAATTCTTTTCAATTTTTTAGATTTTACACCAGTCTCAGTCCTCAGGGTGACGTTCCCCCTTTCGTAAAATTTTCTTTTCCATTGCTATTTCCCACACAAAGTTTTCTTCCTTTCCTTGCCCTCTGGCTAGTCACCTTCCCCGACCTTTCTTTTATTAATACCCAAACTCATAATCACTTCTCGGTGTTTCCTCCTTTTTGCCTTTGTTGTTTTCTTCCACACCCCAGTGGAGATGATTTGTTTTTTGGCCTCTCCTTCTTTTTTGTCAACCCTGCTACGCGTCTTTTTTGATTAGTTACTCAGACTGGTTTAAGTGTTTGTTATTGGCCCGTTTGCTATTTTACTTTTTCTTTCCAAGGATTGTCCCCGTGCCGTTCTTCTTTTCCCCCTTTCTAAGGATGATTTTTGCGTGACTGTTCGTGGCCGTTTACCCCTTATTCGAATAGATCTGCACTTATGCGTTGCTTTTTTTTTTTAACTTCCCTTTTTTTTTTTACCAAGGAATACGTGATCTTCTGCCACTTTTTCTTTTGACTTCGAACTGACTGTATTTGTTACCATTCACCCTCCTAGTGTATCGCTCAATGTATTGCTGTTTTAGGACCTTCTGAGCTGCCGTCCAACCGCTCCTTTACGCTAGGTAGGCTCTTATTGTCACCCGCTTACGCCAAGTTCTCATCCATCCCTTCTCATACCATTTGTTCATTCCATGTTTCACCTTCCCTCCTTAGTTTCATCTCTCCCCTGAGTTTGGACTCTGTGATTATTTGCTCTCCCCTTTTTTGTTACACGTTAATGAATGCCCTTGCTTGGTTTTTTACCCAACCTTCTGCGCTTTTTCCTGGGCCACTTTCTGGGACCCCCCGTTTTTCCTGTTCTTACCCTCCATCACTATCGTTTGCTTGTGTTCCCCGATATCTGATGTCCCTG
>Ga0179591_1283972_pt1 | contig 17879 bp, 28 predicted proteins | sample CZOMad2_1_08_16f_FD_182891 | JGI IMG/M metagenome (GOLD analysis project Ga0179591, IMG submission 182891) | Vadose zone soil fungal communities from Angelo Coast Range Reserve, California, USA - CZOMad2_1_08_16fungal (PacBio error correction) | ecosystem: Environmental > Terrestrial > Soil >... | reverse complement strand
GCCCCAGCTTTCTATGTTCACTTTTGTAATTGGATTGCGCCTTCCAAACTTTGTCCTCCCCAATATTTTCCAACCAGGTTACTTTCCTGATACCCCCCGATTTTATTCTTTCGCAAACCTCCATCTCTCCTCTCTTTTCTCCCCCCCCGTTGGTGTTTTTCTTCCTTACCTTCCCCGCAGTTGGTTTCCCCTTAAGGAACCCTTCCTATGGCCTTCTTTAACGATAGTCTTTAGATTCCCTTCCATTTCCCCAGTTCTTCCCCCCCAGCCCTGCCTTGCGCTTTTCCATAAATAAGTAGATGCCCCCTTCCCTGAAGTTCCCCGAAGCTGTCCTTTGGTACAATTTACCTTTCTGTTTTCCACATCTGTCCTTCGCTTTTTTCCCCCCCATGCAAAACCCCGGATTTCTTGAAGATCCAGACCCTTGAGGACGTCATTTTTTTCCCCTTCCCAACTCCGATCATTCCCGACTCCCTTTGCCCCTTGGTTCTTCTTAGACCCCTCAAAAAATATACGTTTGGTTGGATTTCCTTCAATTAATCCTTCTTCTGGCGGACAGGATCCCTTTGACGGGATCTTCCCCCCCCCGGTCGAATTATCAATCCACATATTAAAGCTCCCCCCCCCAATTTTTTTTTCCTAAGAATGGTTTCTCAAACGGGGAGCGATGGAAGGCAGTACAATGGGGGACTGTTGTTGTATTCTACTTTTTTTTTCCCCATGCCATTGAAATCGAAATTCTCTGGTACTTCAACCTTGCAAATTTTGCCTCTTAACATAACCCGCTCTATAGAACTTTTGCTGGATGTCCCCTTTTTTCGGTTTTTTTTCATAAGTCGGTTCTGTTCCCTCCAGCTAAAAACTCTTTCCCCCCCCCCCCCTGAAGCCCCCCGCTGAGGGTTTTCCATCTTTTGGTATACTCTTCCATTTTATCCCTTCCAAGCCTCTCCTTTTTGTCCCCCGTTGATGTTTCTGCTTTATTTTTTCTTCCCAATTGGTTTACTTTTCCCCCCCCCCCCACTTATGACTCGTGGTCTTGTTTCGCCCTTTTTCTCAAATTTTTCCTCCATCCTCTTTTTTTTTTTGCTTTGTTTTTCACGGTCCATATCCTCCACATGCCCCTCTTCCCGTTTAGGCATAAGGTCTCCCTTTTCCCACATAACGCCGGTTACCCTTCCTCGTGAGGTTTTTTTTTTGTTTTTATTCTGATTTCCCCCCTCCGAAATGGAACATGGTTGTCCCCTCTCTTTTATTTTTGTTTCTTACAACCTGATGAACCCAAAAAGTCCCCCCCCCTCCTTCTCTTAATTATGAGTTTATTACCTATTCTTCCAAATCCCCCCGGTGTTTTCTACATGCAGATTTCTCGCACCCCCCCCCCCCCCCCTGGCAATGTACCTCCCGAGCTCTTACCTCTTTTTCACTTATTGTTGCAAATTAAGGTGTCTGTTTCCTCCCCCGATAACCCCGTTTGGTTTTCCCAGACTTCCCCTTCGTGGCCCGGGCAATTTCTTTTTTTTTCGACCTATGGGCACTTTTTTGAAACGCTCCAACTTCCTCCCCCACTCCATATTTTTCTTTTTCCTGGATAAGGTTTGCCATGCCTTTTCCCACTTTTTTTTGCTTATGATTCTTATGGTGCAATTTTTGGTGTGTTTTTCTTTAAACGCGTTACGACCCCTTTTAGTTTTTCCCTCCTTTTGACTCCAAGTTATCTTTATTTTTTTAACGAGGCGGGGTGTGGCACCCCCCCTCCTTCTTTATGTTTATTTTCCCCCAAACTACTTCATTATTTCTTTTCCCCCCACTTTTCCCTGTGCAAGTCTCAGGCATCCCTCTTTTGTGCTAATTCCTTTTTTCTTTCTCTAACTTGCCGGCATTTCAATGCTTCCCGTTTTGTTTTCGATAACCCCCCTCCTTCCTTACCCCCTATTCTGTCACGATAATTTGCCAGTCCCCTTTTCCTTTTTTACCACTGTTATTTTTAGACATTTTCTTATGGTCATTTCTTTCCTTAATCCTTTCTCTGATAGCCCCTCATTTGTAAGTAACAGGTTCCCCCCCCCTCTCGGCTGATTTACTTACACCTTTGGGATTTCTTATTTATGGACTTGTTTTGAGTAAGATCTCACCCCTCACCCCACGGGTCTTCCATTGGACTGCCATACCCTACTCGCATCCTGCAGACCGCCAAAGTCAAGGACCCTTTTTCTGAGCATTTTTCTCAAACCTTTCCTTGGTTTTTCCTTAAAGTCAACCTCCCTAATCCCCCGCCCCCCCATCCACCGATTGAATCATTGTCGGAAGTTTTTTTTATCGTCACATCCCCTTCAAGTTAGGGACATCAATTTTTCCCCCCATTGTCTTTCGGTGCCCCACCTGAAAAACCACTTTTCCCGCTCCCAGGTCTTCTCCCTTTAAAACTTCCCAATTAAGCGTTCAGTTTTCCTCCGGCATCTTCTACGGTTTTCCTCGTAGCCCACCGGTTTTTTGACAATTTTTTGTTTCACCCAGGACCCCTTTTCTTGTCATGACCATAAGGCAGAACTTTCCTCTTTCGGTCTTTCAACCATTTTTTCGTGAAATTGCATTCTTTTTCAGAAGGTGTTTTTTAGTCCCTAAACTGATAGGTCATCCCCTCTTCCTAATATTTGAAGAGCTTTTCATCAGGTCTGTGCACTTAATAATAACCCCCCATCACTATCTACCCAACCAAATGAAGATCCTTACACTCGTTTTCACACAAACTTTCTTCCCTTTTCAATGGGATGCTCTTAACCTCCAAGGTTTTTTCGTTGCATGTGCACGGCCTTTTATTATTCCTTTTCCCCCACTGGTTTATTTTCCCAACACATTTTCTTTTCTAGTTATTTTTTTTTGATATTCATTTTCCTCTCTTCTTCGTGTGGTGTTGAGGATGTTCCCCCTCAAGTTCCCCGTCATACCCGTTGCCTTTTAAAAGCCCCCCGTTTCCGATAGCCCTCCAAACCAGCAACGATTCCGTTTCATATCTCTGGCGTTGATCTGCTCCAGTTTCACCAAATTTTTGTTTTAACCCCCTTTTTTTTTTAAATCTTTCTGTTTTCGTCTAAGTGATGTTCTATTAAGGCCCCCCCCTCCCATTGAAAAAACCTTTCCCCCCCAATCTCTCTCTATCCTTGTGTTTCTTCTCCTGTGGACTTTTTAATGAATTGATCCCCCCTAGACCTATTATATGCGATTTCTTCCCCTCATTGCCAATGTCTTTTTCACCCCCTTTACCTTTGCCCTCGGTATCTTTCGGCAAATGCGTGCCACTACAGTTTCACCCCCCACCTTTTTCTTGTACCTCCTTTTTCTTCGCCTAGTTTTACTGACATTCCTCTTCTATAGTTCTCCTGACGTATGTTTTTTCAGTTGTGTCCTTTTTTTTTTTTTCGGAATGAAACAGTGTTTAGTGTTCCCCCCCGTTTTGCTTAGAATCAATTCCTCTTTCCCATTTATTGAAACAATCAGGGCTTTCGACCTCTCAGGGATTTTTTTCTAAAGCTTTTGTTATTCTTAGCCCTGGGTTACTGCTTTTTTCTTTTGACCCAAAGACGGGAACCTTCATGTAGGAAACGATAAATTCTTCAGTACTGTGGTTCCAGATTCCGGCTGCTTCACTTCTTCCCTTACGCTCGGTTTTGTTATTGTTTCTTTTCCAAAACATTCCCTTCCAGTTCTCTTATCAACCTTTATTTTTCTTTGGTTCTCTTTAAACTCTCTCCACCCCCAAATGTACTTCGCTTTCCCTTTCCTACTCCTTTTTCGAGATATTTCTCTTTTGGCCGAATCCCGTTCCATGTGAATTTCTGATTGCCCCGTTAACCTTCCTCGAATAAGTTTTTTTAGCGATCATTTTTCTTCTTTCCCTCTGTACAGTTTTTTTTCCAAATACAACCCTGCTTATAAGCGAAGAATTTTTCCTCGTTCCATACAACCTTAGACTTTGTTACTAATGGCCCGACTGACAGTTTATCGTTTCTTTACAGTATTTTTTAGCAGCCCCCTCGTCCCATTCCTAATTTCCCCCTGACCTCAATTCCTTCGGTCCAGACTTTTTCCCATGCTTTCCCACTGCGGAAATCTTCCCCCCAACTCAATTGCCCCATCCTACATTTTTAGCGATTCCATTAAAGGCTCCCTTCCCCCCTCATTCGCTGTTCTATATCCCCAAAGACTTTTTTTTTCTTTTTTCTTTTCACTTAAGATCTTGGAGAAGAATTTCCTCAAGGCAATTTTTCATTAGGTTTCCCTGCCTTAGAATAGAACCCCCTCTGAGTGGTGTTCTTTTCTTTAGTGGCTTTTGTTAATGGATCCCAGTTGAATGACACGGTGTTCCCTCTTCTGTATTACGTATTCTCCCCTTTGGGTTACCGTCAGGTATCGTCCCATTTCTCAGTACTTTTTTCTTTGGCTTTGACCATCCCACCGCTCCTCACACTTTCTCTCCCCGAGAGGATGCCTTTGTTTCCAGGTCTCTCTAAACACCCCCCAACGGCCTTTTCCACTCGAGGTCTCTTTCACCCGTCTTGTGCCTTTGGCTGTAACCCATCCCTTGTCATGAAGAATTTCTTTGCGGGGGCCTTTCTTAGCTTACTTTAAAATCGCCTCAATGAATTCCCCTTGTATGGTCAGTTTTTTCCTTTTCCCCTTGCCATCCACCAATCTTCCTTTCCCCCCCCCCCCTAAGTTTTTTTTGTCGATTTCATAAATGGCACTGTCCCTCCGCCACAACGATGAATTGATTGCATATTTTTTTTTCCAAGTTTTTTTTCTCTAAGCAAAAGCCTTTCCCAACCCCTCCCCTTATATCATTCTGCCTTGTTTGTATGTTTGTGTTCTGGTTTTCCCCCGACCACTTTCCCTTCAAATTGGCCCCTGAGTTTTTCTCTTTTTGTCGTCTTATTTACCCTTCCCCCCTAACATGACCCCCGTTGCCACTCCGAATCTTTTTCTCTTTTTGATTTTCTTAGTTTGCTCCTGTGTAACTGGCTTTCTATAATTCTTTGACCACTTACACCCTCAAGACCCCAAAGGTGACTCCCCTGTTATAACCCCTACGGTTAGGTTGCCCCCTCTCGACCCACCCACCCGTTTTTCTGGTACCCCTTCCCTGAGTTCTCTTTCTTTTCTTTTCCACAGTCGACCAATTTCTTTTCCTTACGATTTGTCACTGACCCCCCCTACGAGTATGTTTTCAGTTCATTTTCTTCTCGTTGGCGATGCCCCCCCAATTTTTTTCCTTTGCACCGTTCTCTGACCCCTGTTGTCCCCCCAAATTTTTTTCCCACTTTTCGGTTGAAGTAATGTCTCCTGTATTTTTTTTCCGACAGGTTATTTCCAGCAGCGGGGTTTAGATTGGTCCCTTCTGGCCCCGGTCCCAAGATCACCCTGCCCTTCTTGCCCCCTCTTTTTTTTTTTTCCAGGATTTGGGTTTTAGGCCCCTTCAAAGTCCCATGTCTTTGGCTGCTACACAAACTGACTTTACTTCTCCCAGCACCTCGGCCCAACTTCTTTTCTACAGATTTCACGTTTAGGCCTTTCCGATTTTCCTGTTCACTTTCCGGAGGCGCACAAAATGCCCCTTGACAATCGTGTGGTGTTTTCCCCTATTCCTTCCCTTTTGGGCGTTTCTTAACCAGGTGTTTCCCCTTTTGGTTACTTTTTTCCCCCAAACCAACCCCGTTACCCTCCTGTGGTTTTCCTTGATGGAATCTTGACTTTTTTAGTTTCCCCTCAGCAACTCACCCACCTTGAGATTCTGCGCAGTGCCTGGGCCAGATACCCAATAAGTAGCGTTCCCTCGCTCTGCCCCAACTTTATGTCCCTCGAATTTTCTGGTGTCAATGGAAAAGTTCGTAGTTTTTTAAATACTCCCCTAAGTCGCTCACATGACACTTCGTTTCCTCATCTCTCCGGCCCTGGTCTCATGTAAGTAACCTGCTGGTCGACTATCCAACTAACTTTTTCCATCGCCCCGCCGCGCGCCCCTTCGGTTGCCCCTCCCTGTGCAGTTTTTGTCTCCTATTCCCCCCTCAAAAACAGCCCGCTTTTCGGTCAAGTAGCGGGCTTTATCGCGAATCTCCCAGGCACTTTGGCAACTACTTTCCCACCTTTCCCACACGTTAATTTTTTCACAACTTTTTTTTTTTGGTTCGTCCAGTTTCCAATTGCTCTCTAAATTTGTGGGTTTTTTTTAGTAAGTGGGCTGTATTGCCCCCTTTTGAAATCGGCATATGATCAGGTTGACCCCCCGTTTTGTGCCGTCCTTCTGAAACCCATTGAGGATCCCTTAAGTGGGCAACTTTTTCATCATTTCTTTTTTCTTCCTCCGCTACCCCCCTTACTTCATTACCCACTAAAATTTCCCTCCTCGTATTTGTTGTTTTGGTAGTTTGGATGTGCTTGTAAACCCCCCCGCCCCTTCCACAGTTCCTTTTCGGCCTTTTTTTTCCGGTATCTTTTTTTACTTTCCCCCCTTATGCGCTTCTGGGCGAGTTTTTCTTTCTGCCGGACAACCAACAAACCCCGTTGTTGGGGGTGTCTGTCCCCAATCTTTTTCCCCTTCTCCCCGAAATTTTGAAATGATTTCCGTGGTGTTGGAGGGGACACGCCCCCAGTTTTTTCTCCTACCAGAAACCTTTTACCACCGTAATGTTCCAGTGTCCAGCCTTGGTTTCTGTTGATTTACCCCATTGGCGGACTCCCCCCCAATTTCTTTTAACCCTCATCCCCACTTTTCTCTAAGTTTTTCGTATCTTAGTTTCTTCCACTCAAACATTTTTGAACCCCCCCCTTCAGCACTCTCCCTTTTTCTTCCCTCTAGTGTGTATGAGTGATACCCTTCAGTTTTTTTTCCGATACAACGGGTTCTTTCTCCCCTTCGGCGAAGATTATAAACCTTCGGAACCCAAGCCACCCTACAAGATCCCACCCGTTGCAGATGATGGAACTTAATTGAAGGTGGTGACCCATATAGACCCAAAATGTCTCCGTTTTTGTGTCGCTTTTCTTTTTTTCCCCGTAGCACAAGCCGGCCATGGTATTTCCTTAATTTGATTCTCTCAGCCGGTTAAAGTATTTCCGGGAACCCAGCAAACTCTCTTAGATTTGAAGTTTGATTCACCTCTGATCCCTGACTTTCAGGGGTCCCCATGTCTTTGAGTGATTGCTTGGAACCTTTCTTTGTTTTCTGAACCCTCTTCCGTGTCCTTACATGTTTCTCCCCTTTTTCTCCTGACCAGATGTGAAAGCCTTTTTGAAGGTTTCCCCCCGTCATTAGGTCTTTTTTGATGTTTATTCACAAAACATTCGTTAGGTCCCTCTTGTGCCGCTCGTTAAGGGATTTCACTAGGTCCCCTATGGTACCGTTTCCCTTTTGCGTATTCCCACCCCCCTTTACAGGAAGTTCCCTTATTTCCTCCACGATCCTTTGGGTGCATCCTTTCCTTTCCCCTGTTACTCAGTCTTCCCACTGTCTCCCTATCTCTCTCGTTTTTTTGTTGAGTCCTTCCTCAGTTGTTTCCCCTTCACCTGTAACCTTTTTTTTTTTAAAGAAAATTTCCCCAATTCCCTTTACCTCCCCCTTTAGAGACTCTCTCTCCCTGTTCCGCTCCCCATCCACCCAAAAATGGTTCCGACGTGCACCATAAGCCGTGAAGCGCCTTCTTTTCCAGCAACCTTCATTTCACCCGAAGCTTTGTTTTCCCCTGGACTTTTTTTGCGGATCCCATCGGCAAAGGAACGGATTCCTTTCAACAGGAAAACTTCCCTTCCCTGAACGTACTCTTCTTAACCCTTCAAATGCTCTCTGATCCCGGCTTTTTCCAACCCGACCCCCCTAGAAGTTCCCCCGTGACCCCGCCACAACCCCTCCTTCTGAGAGCTCTAACCCCCACATAATTGGTTCCCCTCCTTTAAGTGTCTTTTGAGAGAATCTTATGAACCTGGTACCTGTGCTACGTTAGCCAGAAAAAAACTACCGAGCCCAACAAAGTTTTCTTTTCCTGCAAGTTTTTTTTCCACAGGAACTTGCCTCTGCGCGACCGTTAATCCTCTCCTGGGCACCAACTTTTTTCTTCTCCCCGGAGTAAAACCCGGTTTACAGTGCCTGGTTTATTTTCAGGCTTTTAGAAGGGTGACCCGTTTTGTTCCCACTGCCCTGATTTTCCCTTCCCTATATTTTTATGCTTTCCCTCGTCTAGGTTGAAAGTCTTTTTTTAATCAGGTTTATTTATAATACTCTATTGACGAACCCCTCAGAAAGATTCTCTGAGGTTTTCCCCCCCCTTTTTTGCTTTCCGTGTCCCCCATCTTCAAACACCCCCTGTACAACCCGAATATCTTTCTTGTCAACCCTTGTCTTCCGCGCTTCCTAAATTTTTCTTTACACTCCCACACTGATTCTCTCTTTCTTTTTTTTTTTTAGGATATTCTGCCCATTATAACCCAAATTCCCCCCTCTTTTTTTTTGTTTGTTGAGTTTATCCCCTTTGTCAAATTCCTTTATGAATTGATTTCTCCGATCTTTTGATTTTAAACTTCCCCCCTTTGGTTAGCCCTACAACCCCTCCCCCCTCAAAAGCCTCCTTGGCCTTTTTTCTTTCCTTTTTTTACTCCTCAGCCAACGTGGACCGTCACCCCAACTGTTCCTCGACCCTTTCCTTCTTCAGTTTTAGTGGTTTTGCTTACTTTTCACCCTTATTTTACCACGTTTGCAATCCCCCTCTGAACTTTTTTTCTTGTGGATTCCCCGATCTTCCGGCACCCTCCCCCGTTTCCAAATTTCCTTCCCTAGACTCCCATGTACTTTCACTTCTTCCCCCCCCAACCCACATGCTTTCTCTAACCTAGATCTGGTGCACCCCCCGTCACAAACGTGGTGTTTCCCCATAATTTTTTCCCTTCTTTCTCCCCATCCGGCCATTTATGCCGCCTTTTCCACTCCCACTCTTTTTTTTTTTAGTAAATCTTTTTCAGTTGGACCCCTCGCGCTCTTGTTTCAGGTGTCTGCAAACTGGCTTAGCTTTTTCGCTTTTTTCCTTGTAAACCCCCTTCCGGATTCACATTTTTTATACCGTTTCTTCTCTCGACAGCCCTTACAGCTTTGTTTCTTCTCCCCCCCCTGAGGTCCTTTTTTTTCAACCCCCCCCTTTATTTACTCTGAATCTTTCCGTCCCCCCAGCTTCTTCATGTTCTTTGCTACTTAGTGTCCTAAGTAGATCAACGGGGTGCTTTTTTAATCCCCACACACTGGACTCCTCATTCCCTGAAAGATATCCCACCAAATTTCCAGTCCTAACGATCTCCCTCAGTAATTCTTCCCGTACGGATTTTTTTTCTCCTCCATTATTTTCCCTCCGTTTTTTCTCTTTCTTCCCTAAGTAAGCCTGTGAGAGTTCTGACTGGAAAATAGGATTCCCAAGTATCTTCCCTGTGTCTCCTCCGTTTGACTCCTACAGTTGTGAGTACGTTCCACTCAACCGGAGTCCCCTGATCCTCGTTATCGTCCTCTCCCAGCCTTTTACTTCGAATTCTAGACGCCTCTGTCATACACCCGTAATGCACTTCCCCCTGTCTCCGAAGTCGGTTGTGGTTCCACCTTCTGATTTTTATCAGACCCTGCCGATTTCTCTGATTTTCTTTCTGCGGCATTTCCCCCACAATCCGCAGCCCAACTAGCGTCAGCCACACCTCAAACAATTGTTAGTCTCGCCCCCCCTTCCCCATAATCGTTTCTCCTCCCCCGTGACCCTTTTTCTTTTCCTTCGTAAGTTCTTTTTTCCTACATTTTCCCGCAGGATCATCTGCCCGTTTTATTCGGTGGTGCTTCACCAACAGGCACTTTTTCAGGGACATTCTTCCCCCCCTGCACCTGGGTTTCTTCGGTAGTTACTGCCTGGGGGTCGTCTCTACCCTTTTTGACATTTCATTGCTCCCCCCCCCTTTCATTAAAGACCCTCTCCCCTATGATTCCCCCCTCGTCTGGAGGAAGTGGTCCCCCGGTTTAATTCTCAGCCCCCCCCACTATAGGATTCCCCCCCTTTTTTCTCAGAACCCTTTTTCCCTTTTTGAGTTCCATTGAGGATTTGTGCCTTTCGGCTTAACCCCAAGCATCCAATCATCTTCTCAACCCACTTTTTTTTTGGTTTTCCGTATAGACCCTTTTTAAAATCCCCCCCCCCCGGAGGCCTCAAATACTTTTTTGTTGTCCCTGTACCGTGCACAACTCTTTTTCTTTTTTGAGAGTCCTTTTCTCCAATTGCCCTTCCCACATGCCCCCCCGTTGATTGATGTTTTTGATGGTGACCAAGTTAGACTTTCCCTCCCAACTCCGGAAAATTTTTATTAGATTGCCTGGCATTTTTCGGTGGTCCCCTTCCTTCCGCCAGTCACGGGCCGTTCAAGCAGACCCCTTCAGCCCTTTTGCAGTTTCGGAGGGTTGTTTAGGTTTTCCACCGGTGTAACTCAAACCTCTCCGCGCGGATTTGTGTGCGTTCCTTGAAGACCGCAGGAGCGTCCCTCCCGGTGTCCCGAGTGACCTAGAGTTCATTCGGTGGTCACTCCTTCCCCCCGAAGTAACCTTCTTTCCCGTAGTTCTTCTGCCACTTACGGGTTTCCCCAATCCCCACACCGTGTGCCTGAAGTTACTATGTTCTGATGCGCCCCAGTCCTTGAATTTTTTGACCCCGCCTTTCTTGACTTCTGACCTTTTCTTTTCCCCAGGGGGATAATTTCCTAGCCGCACCTTTCCCCCTTTGGTGAAGGTTTGTAGGAGAACCCTCTCCCCTAGACCCCTTTTCTTTTTCTTTTCCCCCAATCTGCTGTCTTGTTAAGGAAATGTGTACTCTGGTCAGTTTTTGATTCTTTTTGATTTCAGTTTTGGGGTGACCTTTCTCAGGCTTCTCTCGCGTGGTCCCCGAGCCTCTATTCCTTTCACTTGAGACCATTTATCTTTTTCGGATTTGCTCTTTGGTAGTAATTTTTTACCGTCTTTTCCGGCTTTGACTTTTTGTAGGTTGACTCCAACACCCGGTCCTTTCTTCCATTCACTAGCTTGGTACTTCACTTGAGTTTGCCTTCCCCTTTCAACTTTTCCTTTAGTTCCCCCTGCTTATTCTCAGATTTTGGACTCGCCTCCCGGGTTTTTTTTTAGGATCGTTTGGTGCGTAATCTGTGAGTTCCAACATGTTCTGTCGGGCCCCCCCCCCTGTCAGGCGTTTCTTTTTCCCTGTGTCCCGTGCGACTTTTATCTTTTTTTTTGTGGACTTTTTCCGCCTACACCCCCTTCTAAACCAGTTTCGGGGCCCTTACAATCCCCGCGTGGACTTTCCTTTTCTCAATCCGAATCAGAGCATTCAATGACCTTTTGTTTACTCACATCCCTACTTTCGGTTACCTGTCCTCAGTCCCCGATCCCGATCTGAGAACTTTGAGTCCCCTCTTTCCCATCAGCCAGGGCCCTTCCCCCCCCCAACTTTGGACTCCCAAATGATTCGCCCCAGGAATTTTTTTTCCCAATTTCCTTTTTCGATTCTCCCCACTGAACCCCGGTATTCTTTACGTCCCTCTTTCCCTTTTTGGTCTGAGATCGAGTCTTTAAAAATGAAGGTCTCATGGTCCATTAGGGTTTCTGGTTGGTTCGAAACGAATACTAGGAGGGGACCCTAGGTGGCAAACTCCTTTTTTTCTTTGGGGTTTAGACTGTTCCTTCAACGGAACACTAGGCTGCTCTCCTAAGGAGGCCTTCAAGGAAGGGGGGTGTTACTTTAGCGGAGTTTTTCTGGGAGGCAAAGTTTTCTTTCCTCCATTCCCCCTTCCTTCTGTCCATAGAGGTTGAACCCGTTGTTCAAAAGGTGCTGAAATTTATAAATCCTAACCCCCTCCTTGACTCGTCTACGGCTGCATTTTGGGTTTGGCTTTTACGCTCCCCCCTAGAGTTTTTTCCCCCCCCCCCAGGCCGCCTCCCGATTCTTCAAATTGCTGAGGCCCACAGAGTGCCTCCCGTGGCTCCTTTGAAATTGACCCCGCCCGCCTATATACAAGTCCCGTTTCCTTTTGCCGGGGTTTGACTTTTTTCCACTCAAACAACTTTAACCCATCAAGGCCCTTTTTTCCTATGTTCTGCTCTCCCCGCAATGCTTCCCACCCCCCCTCTTATATCGGTGTTGGTTGCTTCAACCTTTTACTCCGAAACCCTCCTCAGACCTCCCTATCTTTGCTTCCTCCCCCGTTTTTTAACTTCCCCCAGTGCATACAAATACCCCAAGCCCATGTCCTTTCTTTGTAATATGGCTTTTCCCACCTCAGACCCGTGCTTTCGGCACACCCCCTCCATGGTTATTCTTTCCCTCTTTTGTATCTGCTTATGATTGTCCCCCTTTGTCCCCCCCTTGCCACCCCCTCTCCCCCCATGGCTCCTCCTTGGTTCTATATATGTTTTTACCTAGCCTTTCCCCCCCCCCTCTGAGTCCTGCTGTCTCCCTCCCCCTTTTAAATGATTACTTTCAACCTCCCCTCTATACCCGGCCCCCCCCGTCGGCATACTCTCCAACTGTGTTTTTTCTTTTCCTAACCCCCCCCTGTTCTTCAATAATTTTTAGATTCTCCTGGGCCCCCCCTTCCCCCCTGAACTCTCTTCTCTGCTTACCCCCCAACCTTTTTCATCTCTTCCTTTCTTTCATTTTTTTCTTTAATTTTTTCTTTTCTATGGCGTATTAGTTTTTGTCAGTCCTATTCAGTGTCCCTTTTCCCGACACTGTCTTCTCTTTCGGCGGGTTTTCCCCATTTCCGTCTTCGGCTCCCCTGGTCCCGATCCCAAGTTTTTCCCTTCAAGTCTTTTCTCCCTCTTACTATTCCTCTCCCCCGGCAATTTCCTTTCCGGTTTGTATTGGAGCTCAGCTGTTCCATATTCCCCTCCCCCGGTGGAATTTGTTCGGTGCACCCCTCCTCCCTCGAGGGGCTTTCCCTTTCACCAATTATGCAGATCTCTTGCCCACTACCGTGTCGTCATCTGAACTTTAAGTAACCTTTTTTTTTCTTCCCCAGGAATCTTTTTCTCTCCCTCAGTTGCTCTCTTTTATTATTGACCTTTTGAGGTTTTTCCCAATTTCCCAACTTTCTCCTTTAAAAAGGTTTTGCAGTTATTCTGAAATCCCCTTCATTTCCCTGTTTGTAGCCTGGGGTCGTCCCAAGGTACCGTATGGTTTTTACCCCAAAGAAACCCTCCCGTCTTAAACCCTTCCCCCCCTTTCCCTCCTCAAGGCTCCCTTCCTCCCACTGGACCATTGAGTGACCTCCTTTTCCAGCCCCCATCCCTTTTCCCAATCATGGTGACCTGACACACCCCTTTCTTTCTTACTTCCACCTTCTTCCCCCAATTTCTGTCTCTCTTTTCCGCCTACCTTCTTTGCTCATTTACGGTCTACGAACCACCCCCCTTGAAACACCTTTTTTTTTCTAGGTTTGTTTTTTCCACTTTGCGAGGTATTAACATAAGTGCTTTGGGTTTCTTTTCTGTCGTCTCCCCAGGGTATTTTTTCTTTCTTCAATCGGCCTTTTTTGGACTCATACCGGTGGGCACTGGACTGTTGTCTGAAACCGAACCCTTTTTTCCAGGACTCTTCTTTCTGGCCCCGGTTTTTTCTTGGATGTGGCCCACCACCATCACTATTCCCCCGGTTTTAAGTCCAGGTTTATTCCTTTTAAAATTGGTTTTTCTGAGTTCCCCCCTCGGACCCCTCCCCTTCCCTCTACTACCCCGTGCCTTGCGCCTGTTGAGTTTTCTTGCTTCCTTTACGGTCCAACAATTCCTCGGTAGTTTTTTTTCTTTAACGTCCCTTTCCAACCCCCCCCCTTTTTCCTAATCCTCCCGTTCCTGATTGTTTTGTCTCCCTTTAAATAATATCCCCTCCAAAGCCCCATATCCTTTTTTCTTGCGGAACGTTTTTGAAAATTCCTCAAGAAAGACCCGGCGTCCCCCCCCCCCTCCCAAGCACTGTTTACTCTTAGGGGGTGAGGGTTTTTATATTTCCGCCTTGGAATTTTTTTTAACTCTTTGTTTTCCCTTCTTTTTTTGTTCCTTCTTTTCTCTTCCTTGCTTCCTTTAAAAAACTTTCCACCCACCCCCTCCCTTGGCCCCTTGTATGATCCTTTATTTAATACCCCCCGTCCTCCAGGTTTCCAAAGTTTTGCAATATAATTCCCCACTTTTCCCCCATTTTTTCACACCATAACTATCACCGGTCCTGCTTTTAATACTTTTCCCCTGGTGACTTCCTACTTTTTTTTTTTTTTCACACAACCTGTTTTTTTTGGGTAATCTTTTTCTTCCCTCTGTACGAAAATCCTGTCATGGGCTCCTCCGATTTTTCTCTTACCGCCTAAGCTTCATTTCTTTCACCGCTTTTTTCTTTTGGATCTCTCCCCTCCTTCAGCCCCTAATGTGGCCCTTCTTGATATTTTTTTCTTTTAGTAACATTTCTTCTCTTTTTTATGAAGGCTCTGCCGCCCTTTCAGATTAGCTTTTGTTTGAAGGTTTCACTCCCTAATCTTTGGTTTTCATTTTTTCAAATTTTAGACCTTTGGGAAGTTTTTTTTTCCCCGTTCCGGCTTCCTTTCTTTAACGATAACTGCACATTCACTTCTTTTTTACCCCGTCCCGGTTTTACCTCACACCCCCCTACCGGATTCTCCTCAATATTCCTCCCCCACTTTCCTTAAGTCGAAATCGTCTCCGTTTTCTTAACGGTTCAAACTTCCCTTCCTTTGGTCTCCCTACCTCCTCCTTTGTGGTGTCGATCCCCCTTAAGCATTGAATCCCCTTTCGAAATCTTCTTCTCTTTCCCCAAAAGTATCGTTCTTTTTAGAAGAAGTTGTGTCCGGAAGTCTTTTCTTTAACCTTTCTTTCCTCCCAACGGTACTCTCTGCCTGTGTTCCCGTAGCTTTCCCTTCTCCTTCAAAGACTGACCGGCACCTCTTCCCTTTGTCTTTACTATTGGTTTCCGAACCCTCACCTTTCCTGGGGAACGCCCTCTCTCTGAATCTCCGGGCCCCTTCCCTCTTCCACGGACTTTCCCTTTTTTTCTTTTGTTACAACCCCTTGCGCCAATCACCTGTGATTAGCCTCCCCTTCCCAACCCAAGTTGGTTTTTTCTCTGACCCCCTCCCCATCCCTTCTTCAGTCCCCCCCTTTTTTGGACCAGAGGGCGGAGTTTCCTAAGGCATCATTCATTTTTTTTTGGATACGGTTGCCCCCTCCCGAGTCCTTCCAAACAAATCGCGTTTTTTTTTTTCTCCTGGGAGTTTCCCCCCAGGTGTGGTCTTTATTTTCTCTTCCCATTTCCGACCCTTTAGTAGGTACTCCTTAACTTTTTCCTGGGTCGAGAAATCTTTCTAAAGCAGGTTGTTAATCACCTTTGTCCGCCCGTAAATACACCCATGAGGCTCCCTTTCTCTTCTTTCCGGTTCGGTTTATTTTTCAAGATCCCCCCTATCTTCCTTCAAAAACGCCCTTCAGCCTAGACCCTGAGCCCCAAAATGATTTGTTCTCTCCTTTTTTTTTTCTGAAATCCTCTTCCCCCTTCTCCTTCCTCCCAACAGTGACTTTTAGTTTTTGCTTATTTGATGATTATCTACCAATCCTTGCCCCCACTTCTCCTTCCCCTTCTCTGGTATACTTCATTGCTTTTCTCCCCCCCACGCCTCTTCTTTCCCCCTTTGGGTTTTTTCTATCTCTTTTGGATACAACCTTCAACTCTTTCTTCAATCCCTCCCTCTTCGGCATTCTGTTTTTGATTTTAATTCCCTTGGTAGATAAGCCCTAAAAATCCTTTCCAGTGATATCTCTTACTTGGCATTTAATATCTTACAATACTCGGATTCCAAACTTCCATGGTTTATTTTCCTTTTAGTTCCCTCTCTCTTTGTTAGTATTTTCTCTTAGCTTATATTGCACCCCCCTCTATGCACACCCTTTTCCCCCCTTGCTCCCTTTTTGTCGGTGGATTAAAATCTGATCGGCAACCATCCAAAGGGTCAAAAGGAGTTTCCACTCATTCTCTACCATTGGTCCTTCCCTATACTCCCTATCTATTTGAAGGCCCTTTCTTAATATCGTCCTCAGGTTTCTTTTTGGCCACTCCCCGATCCAACCCCCCAGTTTGTGCTCCTTTCTTTTTTTTTTTTTTTTTTTAGATTTCTCCTTCTTTCCCCCGATGCCTTCCAGGCCCTTCTTCTATAAGACCTCTTTTAAGGAAAGCTTAATTGACTCGCATAAGAGATGTTTTCTTTTTCTTCATTTAGATCTCGTCTTTTTTGTTCAGGTGTTCCTTGGGGTCCTCCCCTTATCTATGCCCCTTTTGCTTTTTAGTAACCCCCGACCAGTTACACCCCTTTTCCCTCGGCTTCTTTCCTCCATTTCTTTCATTTCCCTCTCCCGGGTGCCTGAATAGGAATTTTCTTTTTTATTCGGCCTCCCCCCATACGGTAAAATTTTGACTTCTTTTCATCCCCCCTTTATGAATTTTTTCTTCTCCTTCTTTACGGCTGCTACTTACCCAGATAAAAGGCCCCCGCCTTCCAATGTTACCGCTCCTTCTTGGGCTGAGCTGATCCCCCTCCTCTCTCCCAATATCTTTTCCCTCCCCAGGTCCTTCTTTCCCCTCTCTTTTGGGGCAATCATTTCCTCTATTTCCCATGTTAATCGGAGGTCCCCCCAAATTCCTACTTTTATTTTTTTTAATATACATCCGTTTTTGAGAGAGATCTTCCACAGCTCCTTTCCGGCACCCTTCACCCCGACAATAGGATTCTTTTATTTTTTGCCCCCGATCGTTACCGAGATTAACCTGAGATCCGTTTTTTCCCCTATTGATGGACTCTCTTTCTTTACAGTGTTTTGACGTATTCAAGCCAAGAACACCTTTAATTTCTCTTGCTTTCTTTCCTACAATAAGTCGCAGCCCCCCCTGTCTTCCCATGAAGAAGCCAAATCCCGGACACAGCTCTTTTACCCAAATTACCCTTTCTTGGTGCTGCCTTTTTCCACATAGTCAATTTAAGAAGTCGGTTTTTTCCCCTCTTCTTTTTCTGTTCCCTCCCTCTTTTCTTTCCCTCCGGAATTAAACTTCTCGCTCACTGCGGCTGAGTGGTTACTAATCCCATAAATTGCGCCCCCCCTCAATTGATGCGATTAAGGTGCAAACTACCCCCCCCCCCTTTCACTCCTCCGAGCGGTTTTTTTTATCAACCCTTCCAAAAATCGGTTTTCTTTCGTTTCTAAGGAAGCTTTCGTGCCCCTCGGAGAGAATTTTTATAAATGCCATTCTCTTTCTTTCACACGTTTCAAGTTTTGCGAATTCCCCCCCCACCAAGTATTTACCCCGGAGACCGGTTGTGTGGTTTCGGGAGTGGCCCAGGAACCGTAGGCGAGTTTCCTTACACTCTTTCACCTGGGGTTACTGAGTTTTAATTATCCTGCTTTTAAACATGGGGGTGAAAATGGGGTTCTCTTGAAATCGGCACTAGGTACTAAGAAGGTGTCTTGCCCCCTTTTTGAGAACATTGTGCCGATACCCCCCTGTATTAAATCCACCGTCTTCCACACGATTAGTTTTAAGGATATTCTTGTGGCAACGGTCATAAGGTTTATCTTCAATAATAAGATAACAATCCCCTTCCGCCCCCAAACAGCCTCCCCCAAATTTAAACTCGCATGCGGGTTACACTTTAGATTTTGTGCCTGAACGTGGCTTTGTAAAAATAAACCATTCAGCGCCCAAGGCAGAATATATAAACCGGTCCTCCTTGTGTTGCCGGCGTTCTTTTATTTTTTTCCGATCTACCCACTTTACTTT
>Ga0179591_1305666_pt1 | contig 17884 bp, 22 predicted proteins | sample CZOMad2_1_08_16f_FD_182891 | JGI IMG/M metagenome (GOLD analysis project Ga0179591, IMG submission 182891) | Vadose zone soil fungal communities from Angelo Coast Range Reserve, California, USA - CZOMad2_1_08_16fungal (PacBio error correction) | ecosystem: Environmental > Terrestrial > Soil >... | reverse complement strand
TACTGATACCTATACTCTTTCCCCCCCCCATCCCCTCCTTCCTTGTTTTTTTTTGTTGAGTGAGATCTTCTCCTTCAGACCCCCTCTTAAAGTCCCCAACCCCTCTTTTTTGCTTCTCACCCCGCGGGACACGCGAACTTTTTCCTTGAAACAAACCCCCCACAACCAAAAACCCCCCCCCCCCCCCCCCCCCCCCCCCAAAAATCGCAGATTTTGCGTAGGCAGGTCCCGATCCATACTTTCTATTAGGCCTATTACTCTCACTCTGTTTTCTCCCCCCCGAAGTCGGCATTTCCTTTTGCCCCCCAGCTCGGACACCTCTGACCGAGGGTTTCGTTGGTGGCGCCGTCGAAAAGGGGGACCCGCCCCGCACCCTTCTCTACTGAATGGATTGGATGTCCCCCTCCTCTCCCTACGACGGGATTTATCTATCGTTTGTTTGCACAGTTCAGGGCCCTTCGCGTGTTCGTTTCTATTCGAATCCTCTGAAATATGTCTCGGTCCTTCCCCCTCCCCCCCTCGGTCTTTTCCCCCTCGACGACTCGACACGCGCCCTTTCCGCACCGGCTGTTTCCCCGATCGCTTTTCCCAACGCGCCGATGATCTTTCCCTCTATTTCTCTTTCTTAGCTCTTCCTGGTTGCTTCCCTGTTTTTCCCCCCCCCCCCCGTCCTTTTTCGCTCACCGGTAAGTCTTTTCCCCATTTTAACGTGTTGAACGAACGGAGGGTGGTGTCTTTGGCTAACACACCATGACAATGTTCTTCTGCGGAAACTTTTTTGCTGCTTTCCCCTCTCCCTACTCGTTTTTTCAGGGATTTGCTCGTCGTCTTTTTCCTTTGATCTCTCTTCCCCCTGAGATAAGCCCTATCGGGAGCGTCTATTCCAGTGTTTACTGATTCTGGCTCCTTCCTCCCCGCGCCCTTGAATATGGACTAGCCTCCCCTGCTGCGGCCTTCCATTCAGTAGTCGTGAGCGGGAGCAATGTCAAACTTCTTCCCTACCCCCCCCTTCCTGATTTCTGCGTTTTAAGGAAATAGCGCCCCGCGCTTTTCCCCCCCCCATAAGCTCTGGCACCGAGGTATTTTCATGGCTCTCTTCCCTGTCCTAGTCTCAGCTCGTTTTTTTGTGGTGCTTCGAGAGAACTCAGGTGGGGGTTTATCCTGCCCTGTTTTTCGCGTGCTCGTTGAGTGTTCGTCCCCACCCCTTTTGTTTTCCCTGCACTATTTCTCTTTGGTCGGGGCTTCATGATCTTTCTTTCTCTTTCACTCTTTCCCCGTGGCTTGAAACATTCGGGCTTCACGGGTGTTTCCCCTTGGCGTTACCTCGTGCTCCCCCCGAGATTCACGCTGTGTCGATTCTCGTTTCATTGCGCAGAATTTTCTCTATCTCTTTTCCTCCCCCCCCCTTTCCCCTCCTTTTTTTTTTTTTTCGCGAGATTTTTCCTTGTCCCAGGCACCTTTCTCGTTTGCCCGGCACCCCCCAGCTTTTGATTGATTGAAAACTCGGAAACGCAAAGGTGCTTCCCCCCTTAGCAGGGACACCTTTGTTCCCCCGCCACTTTTTGGAGCTGGGGACCCCCTGAAAAAGTTCAGAGAATTAGGATCTTCTGAGATGGTGATACCCCTGACCCAGTTCGAATGGTCCCCTATCGATTTACTTGGACCCTAATGTCTCCTTCTACCCCTTTTTTAGGCCTGAACCACGCCCTGCTTCTGGGGGCTTTCCTTAGCACCCCCTCGCTGTTTCTGACCGGCGGTACTCGTCGCGAGCAGCGCCCCATTCGCTTCCAACTTACGTCTCTTGTTGAGCGTTTTTTTGGGGAAAATCTTTGGCTGTCTGTTGTACTTTTCATCCCTCTTTCCTGTCCGGTTTGTTTATATGTGCCTCCTGATTTCTAGAGGGGTCCCTCCCCCCCCCTCCTCAACTTCAATTTTTTTGGCACGACCGTTTCTAAAATTTGGGACGCAGGAAGGCGGCAGGGTGCCGGAGTTACTCTTATTCTTTAAAGATGCCCTTCTTTTCGCTGCCATTGGCCGTAGTTTGTACTCGTCACGCTGTTCAGGTTTAGCTCATCCCCTCCCATTTTCCACTGTGTCTTCCCTCCGGTGTTTCGGGCCTGTCTTTTTCTTCTTTGAACGCGACTGACCGGCGGGAAAGACGAACCTCCCCAGTCGGGATCCCTCCACACCCCCTCAAACTCCCCCCTTCCTGACAGGGTCTGAACCCCTGTTATGTTTTCTATTATTCACGTCACCCAAAGCAACCCCAAGCCTCCCAATCGTCCCTTCCCCCCACTTTTTCCCTTACCGATGTGACCCTTTGGTGCTGAAACATGTTTTGAGCCAGGGCTGACCACCGCGGTCGAGCCTGGTTCCCCTCATTTCCCTCCCTCTCTGGGTCCCGATCATTCGGCGCGTTCCCTTTTGACCTTTTTTTGAGTCCGCCTGGCTTGTTGTATTCTGTTATTTTTAATTACTTCATTTTCTTAGTTTACTGTGCTTCGTAATCGTCGACCCTCGGCTTTGTATTGGATCAAGTATTCTTAGGTTATTGCCTTATCACGACAAACCCTTGACGTGGCCCGGTTGGCCCCTTTTTCTCCTCGGTGTTCAATGCGCGGGTCTATTATCCGGCGCGTTAAAGGCCTTTCACCAATCCTAAGGTTCCTTAATGTAGGATTTTTGGTCCCCCCCCCTTTCTTTCCCCCCTCTCCGCTCCTGGGCACTTTCCGCAGATTTTCGTTGTACTATTCTTGGTTTCCCTGCGCGTTCTCCTGCCTTTTTTTTTTTCTTCGGCTGATACGGAGATATATTTCCTTGTCCCTTCCCGTCCCCCCAACCTCCTATTTTCCTCTAACTTTTTTTTCTTTTTGGGCCCGAGGTTTTTTTGCCCGTGCCTTTTGCTTTTAGTTGTGTCTTCAAGGATATTATTTTCTCTTTTAATCATATACTTTTGTTTTTTTGCTCTAGATCGTACCCTCCCCCCCCCGCTCCAAGCCCCAAAAAAAGGCGTTTTGCTCGCCGCCCCTGAGTGTCCTTTTCGTTCGGGTTATTACCTCGTGGTTTTGCATGGTCCCGATTCTATATACAGTCTTTTCCTCGGTCCCCTTCTTGCATTTTTTTTCCCCCTCCCTCGTTCATCGGAACCCAGATCTTACAAACTTGCTGACTTCTTTTTTGGCGTCGGCCGGTCTCTAACCTCACCTTTGCAAAGCTGAATGACCTTTGACTTAATGGTCTGTTTGCCCTAATCCCTCCTTCCCCCCGAGTCTTTCTTCTATCCTCTGTTTTTTTTACCCAGTTGCTCGACATTTTCGTTTACGGCTTCCCCTTTTCTCTTCGAACTTTCCCGGTATTCTCCTCGTCCCTTTGCCTTCCATCCCCCTCTCTTTATACGAGCAGTACTGCGAACCACACGCGATTCTTCAAGGTGGGACTCCCCGACGCGCCCCTATGATATTCCTTTTTTTTCATGTCTGAGTGGCTTTTTTTCCCTCTTTTGCATCAATGGCTACCCCCAAGCATTTTTTCGCGCCCAGTCACGGACGCTTCTGGAATTGGACGATTACGGTGTGTTTTCGTTGGTCGCTTTGTTCGTGAGGCGAAACCCCCCCCTTTCCCCTTCTCCTACGGTTTTTTTTCCCTTTGCCTGATCCCTTTCATTTTTTTCTGTTTTTGATCGTATTTGTCGCTGCTATACGTTTCGGACGGGGTCTCTTCCCCCTTTCCCTCCCCCTTCCTTTCGGTGAGAGCTCTTTTTGGGCTGGCTGACGATCGGCCGGGCGCCTGACCCTCTTTCCTATTTCCTCCTTCCCTCCTTTTCCTTGCTGCCGTCTTTTTTCCCCCCATACGTCTTGTTTTTTGCCAATTTCGTTTGCGCCTCGCATTTCGTACATCACCCCCGGCCGTATTTTTTTTTCTTTTGTCCGGTTAACCTCCCTCGTGAGCGTCTGAACACCAAATGCCCCCCAGCTCGTTTGTGTCTTGTCTGCTCGCGATGGAATCCTGGTCTTTCCCTCTCTTTTTGCTGATTGCTATCAGAACTGCTTTGGCGTTTTTCGCGCCGGTTTTCCTGCTAGGAGTCGTCTTTACCATAGGTGCATTTCTTTTCCCCCCGTTCTACCCTTTTTTTTTTTCAGGTATAATTTGCTCATTCTTTGTTTTTTTTCTTAGTTTTCCCGAAACTTGTTGGCCAAACGTCGCCCACGTCGAGGCCTGTCGTTTCATCGGGTGCTAAACCCCTCTCTTTCCCTATTTGTTTCTCTTTTTTCCCCGCGTTCCCCCCTTTTTTTCCTCTGATTTTTTCATCTCTCCTTCCTTTCCTTTTTCCTGTTGTTGTTTTTTTTGATATTTCTTCGAGACCCTTGCACTCATTCGACCGAAGACCCCCAAGCGTGCTCTCCGGGGGGAGGACCCCAAGATGAAACCGTGCGTGTGACCGTTTTTTTATGACGTCATTTTTTCATGAGCTTGAACACGAGTCCCCCCAGTGCATACTTGAGCCCTTCTGACCGTCACCCAAGTTCGACTTTTCCACCCCTGGAAGCGATTCTTCCCCCTCGGTTTTTCAGCGTCCCTCGTGATTTCTTCGCCTTTTTGGCCGACCCCCGGAACTGCTTTCGCTTCCTCTCAGGCACCACCGAGCTTCGACTTTTTAGAGTACGTACTTGAGTCAAGTCACACTCCCCTGTCCCCCTTCCTCATCTTTGTAACAGCGTTTTTTGAAAGCCTTATTTTCCTGCTCGGGTCCTTTTTGTCTGTACTAGTGGAAGAACCCCGTCTTTGTTTGGTGTCCTCCCGCGCACGACCATTGCGGACAACTACTTTTAAGAAAAAGCTCCCCTCTGGAATCTTCTCTTTTCAAGTCTTCAGTTTTTCCTCGTGCGCCCCATTTTTTTTCGATTGTACCGATGTCCATTTCCTTGCTACCCCCTCATAATTGCTTTCCACTTTTCTTCTCCGGGCGTGCGACGTATTTTTTTCTTAGGCAGGGAATTGCCCCCTCTTACGGACCTCTTTTTTTTTCCTTTTTTGCCCTGCTGACCCGCGTCGGTTTCTGGTTTTTTTTCAAATGAAGCGCCCCAGTTTAGTCCCAGGATTCCCCAGGCTGCCCCCAACATTCCTGGTTTATGGTTTATCTGCCACCCCCACCACGCCCAATCTGACCCCCCCACCTTATTAATAGTCACGACCTCCCCCGCGTTGGCCAATTTCAGATTCCCTTTTTTGTCTCCTAAATGCTTGTCGCAGGGGCTGCCCCACCCTGTCTCTGGGGCCCCTGATAATTCTCGGTGGAAGAATCCTCTTGGCGCGTCGGTGAAAGACCCTGTGTCTCAGGTCCCCCCCGTCCCCCCCCTTTTTTCCGGTTAGAGCTCGTTCCCGCTAGAGACTCGCTGAGGTCGGCCCTTTTTTTTTTTAACTTACTCGAGTTCTTGACTATTTTAGTCACTTAATGAGCAAACTCACCCATTTCCTCAGGGCGCCCCTTCCCGTGTGATTCCCCGGCATTCATAGCGAATCTCGGCGTCGGGAGTCGTAGGAATCCCTTTACCAACCCTCCCTTTCCCTTTCTCCTTTCCTGGATTTGGCCCCTTGTTTCGTGCCGCAGGTCACCGTAGTTAGTGTTGTACTTTGGTCCTTAATTTGGGGTCCCGGAAGGAGTTACACCTCCTCCTGCATTCCTTCTTTTTCGTTCGATTTGAGCCTTCCTTGTGTACAATTTGACGAACCCCCACAAGGCTTTTCCCGATGGTCTCCCTGTTCCTGTTTTTGGCCCGACTTGCGGCGAGTACCCCCTCTTTGGCTTCGTCCTTGTTTTTTCTTACTTATTAATCTCCTTTCTTTATAATAATACCTCCCCTTTGTTTTTCTTTGATTTGAAGATTATCTCCGGAAAGTAAAAGCCGTGCTCCCCGTCCGTGCCCGAGGGGGCCCCCCTCTACGTTCTCGAACCCATTTTCCCTCCGCTTTTTTTTTTTCTGGGGCATTTTCCCCTTCTATCCCGTATTAGTTTTTCCGACGCTGTGCAGGTTACCGCTCTGCCCCAGGAGGTACACCAACGCGGAATCCCTTCGGGGCGGTCTCTCTTTCCTCTGGCACTCCCTTTTCCCCTTCCGACAATGATACTGAAGGATTGGTTTCTTTTCCTTTTTACCCGTACTCAGAGGATTTCTTCCCGCTGCTGCACCAGGAGCTTCCCCCCCTTTTGGTTCCTCCCCTTAGCACCATGTTTTTCGTTTTTTTTTTTCCGACCTGCATTTCGCCGGGTCCCCCCGCCGCTCGTTCGCGAGTCCGAAGCTCCACCCTTTTACTCCCCCCCCTCTTTGGCGTCCTCCCTTCGATTTTCCCCACCAGCACCGCTCGTTTTTTTTTCATTCATGAGCTCTACGCAGGTGGTTGCGAACTGGCTCCCCCTCATACTTCCCCTTTCCATCTCCTTTCCCTTCTTTTGATGGTCCTTCCCCCCAGAGGTACTCGTTTTTTTTGGTGGAGTTTGTCCTTTGCTACCCTGTATTCTCGAACCTTTTTGCTTCTTTCATACAGTCCCCGATGTTCGGTCTTTTGCTTCTTTTCGTCTTTTGCGGCTTTTCTCCTTTCGCTGCCGGTCCGTACTTGAGTTTTTAATCCCAATTGGTCGCGCGGCTGACAGTCGTGAAGATTCTTCCTGTCCGCCTTCCCACCTCTTTCCCCTTCCCCCTCCGATCAGTGCGGCTTCTGTCCAATTAACGCTGTTCCTGTGTCACTGCGGACCCCTGCAACTCGTACCCACTCAAAACAACTTGACTATTTCCGTCCCAGGACCCCTCTAGAGTTCTTCCCCCCCAAACACGCTAAAGCCGCCTGTCCCGTCGATTGATGCTCGAGAAGGGTCCCCCTCTTGTCTTCCACCTTTTCTGGGTGCTTGATTGCAGCGCTGACCCCCTAGGGGCTTTTTATCCGACCCGATTTTTAGTCCCCCTTGCTCTGCGTTTCCTCTTTCCCATCCTTCCTTCCTCTTTTGAACCAGTCTAATGGTAGGTTCCGGTTCATTGCTTTTTTCGCGGTCCAAAGATAACACTTTGTTCTTTCCCACCGTCTGGTGCTTCCCTGAGCCCCCTTTGTTTCCTTTTCGTTTTTTTTCCCCCCAGCTCTCACGCTGGGTATGCGGTCTTGATTTTTTTTGGGCGCTCATCTCTGTGTCCAATACCGTGTGGTTGTTCCGAGGATATTTATTTCGCTCCTTTCCCCACATCTCTCTGCCGCCCATAAAACCAGGCGTTGCGTTTTGATCGCGGGGAGAAGTCGGGGAACACAACTCATTTCCCCGTCTCCCCTACTTTTTTCCAGCCCAAAAGAGGCCCGTGACCGCGTCCCCTCCGGTTATGCCGGTTTGGAGATCCCGACCCAGTGAGACTCGGCCGTGGCACTCCGTTCTACGGTGTCGAATTTTTTCAACGGCTACTCCGTCTGGATGACTTCCCAGGTCTTGGTCCACCCCTCCCTGTTTTTACGCGCTCAAGCAACACCCGGTCTCTTGAGGTTCCCTCTTTCCCGTTTTTCGCTGTAGTCCGGCTGCAGGGCGGAGCTTCACCTCCGATAAGCGGAGTGGGGAGGGCCTCACCACTCTACCCCACTCCCCCCACCCTCGACACCCCTCCCCCGCCCTCCCCCCCTTCCACCTCCACATCTACGACACCTATCTCCCTTTTCCCCCCTCCCATCCCGCCCCCCCCCCCCCCCCTCCCTCTACTATTGCCACATCCCTCTGCCACCCTCCCATCCCCCCTCCTCCTACACCCCCTCCTTTCTATCCCCCCCTCTCCATCCCTTTCCTCCCTTATTCGTCCTCTTACCAAAGCGGCGAGAGTGAGCTTTGAAGGTGAGTGATTAAGGGGGTGGTGATTGTTACTGGTAGTTGCCGAGGGGTGGGGTCGTAAGAGCCCTGGAAAGGGACCGACGTACCGGCCAATGGACGAATGAGACCCAACACAAACCGCTCCTCCTAGTAATCCCCATAAAAACCCACAACAAACAAAAAAAGACAACCCACGCCCACCCCCCCCCCCCCCCCCCCCCCCCCCCCCCCCCCCCCCCCCCCCCCCCCCACTCCCCCCCCCCCCCCCTGCGTCAATGTTTCCTTATTTCGTAACCGGCTTTCCCTCTTTTTCCTTGCGGGTAGCCGTCTTTCTTCCCCCTCGGTCATAGTCTCCCCCCCTCTCCATTTTGTTCCCCCCGTGGCCTTTTCGCCGGTCTATTTTTGATCTCCCTTAAGCTGTTCCCGGGCATGGTGCGACCCAGCGCCCAAGACCTCGGGGGGTGCGAAAATAGGCGTAGGGATCCCGAAGTTTCATCCCTCCCTGCCCCCGTCGCTGGATGCCCCCGGGTGAATTGTTTTTTTTTTTTTTCACCTCCCTCGTACCCAACGCGTAAACTTCACTCACATACCAGGGCGTTTTGCCAACATTGAACTTCCCCGGTTTTCGCTCACATTTGCCAGCGACTGCACTATCTGCTCTTTTTCCTTAGTGAAAAAGACCTCGGAAAGATCTCCTTCCGCTTCTTTTTTTTCCAAGCTCTCGTAGTCAAGCCTGGCGGTTTACCGATTGGTTTCGTGATTCGGAACACTTTTTTTTTTTACAGCGGCGTTTCTGAAGTTACCCCACTAGTCCTTATTCGCCCCAACCTTCTATTTAGAATTAATCCTTTCGAAGCTTTTCACGGAAGCGCATGTTGCTATTGGGTCTCAAGTTAATATGAGAGCGCAACTTGCGTTTTCATCCCCCTGACACCCCCCCCTGGGCCGGTCGCGGGCGCCGGGCGTGAGCGCGGGTGTCCCTCCGATCCTCACCTCTCCCTCTCTTCCAGGACGCCCCGGACACTGCCGGGCCCCCCCACCTCCCACCTCACCCCTCCCCCCCCCCCACTCCCCCCTCGCCATTCCCCCCCCCCTACCGCTCCCCCCACTCCCTACCCTCCTCCCCCCCTCTCCCACATCGCACGCCAAACCCCCCGCCCCACCCCCACCCACTCTCCCCACAAACCCTTCCTTACCTCCTCCCCCCACCGCCCCCCCCCAACCCCTCACCCCTTTCCCACCTCCCCCCCCCCCCTCCCCTCACCTCCCATATTCCCCTCCCCCCACACCCCCTCTCTTCACCCCTCACCCCCACCCCCCCCCCGCCCTCCCCCCTTCCGCCCCCTCTCCTCCCCTACCTCCACCTCCCCCCCCACCCCACCCCCTCCCCCGCTATCCAGGGGGGTGCGGGCGGGGGGGAGGGCCCTCTCATCTCCCCCCAACCCCCCCCCCACACCCCCCCTCCCCTCTGCGTTGCACCGCCACCCGGGGGGGGGTCAGGGCGGCGGGCGGGGCCCGCCCCCTACTCCCCAACCCCCCCTCCCCCTTCGCCCCCCCCTGCCTGGGGACGCCTTCCGCACCACGCTGACCCCCTGGCAAGACGTGGCTCTTCGATTGCAAGCCGGCCGACCCTTCCTCCCCCCCCCAATTTCTCCCCTTGATTAACGGGTCGGGGGTTCCCCCCTTTCTCCATTTCCTCACCGTCAGGGGGGGGGTCCGTCCCTCCCCCCCATCCTTCCCTACCTCCCCATACCATCCCCCTCCCCCCTCGACCACCCCACCCCCCCCCCCCCCCGCCCACCCCCCCTCCCAGAACCTTCCCCTCCCCCCCCTCCCCCCTCCTCCCTTGGGGACCGCTGGGGGCGCCGGGCCCCACCCCCCCAACCCACACCTACCTACCTCACCACCACCCCCCCCCCATACCCCTTCTGCCCCCCCCCCCCCCCCCCCACCCTCCCCCCCCCCCTTCTCTCCCCCAGTCTACCCCCCACTCCCCCCGCCCGCCAGATCCTCTCCCCCCTCCTTCCTCCCCGTCTCCCCCATCCCCAACACACCCACCACTCACCACCCTCCCTACCCCCCCCCTCGCCCCCTCCCCCCCCCCCCATCCCCGCCCCTCCCCTTTGCTCCTTCCCCCTATAACCCTCTTCCCCCCCCCAGGGCCGCCGCTCCGGTACCACCACCCCTACCATCTCCCCGTTCCCCCCCCCCCCACCTCCACCCCCCACCCCCTCCCACATTCGCCCCCCAACACACCCCCCCCCACCTTCCCCCCCCCCCCCCCCCCCGCCCCCCCCCCCCTTCCTCCCACGGGGGGGTTGTGAGGCGCATTGGGGGGGGGGGTGGTGGCACCCACCCACCCCCTCCCCCTATCCCCCCTCTCCCACTCTCCCCCCCCCCCCCTCCCCCACCCCCGGCGCCCCCTCCCCCTCTCCCCCCCCACCCCCCCCTTACCTCACTGCCCACCACGCCCCCTAACCCCCGCGTCACGCCCACCCCAGCCCCACTCATCCCCATTCGCGGGGGTTCAGCCTCCGCCGGCCCCCCTCTCCTCCTCCCACCATCCTCCTCCCCCCTTTCTCCTCCCGCACAACCCACACAAAAAAACCAAATCACCTAAAACAAAACCAAAAAAAAAAACAAAAAACACACCACCACCACACAACAAAAACACCCCCAAACACCAACCCTACCACCCCCACACAAAACTAAAAAAAAAAACACCCCAAACAAAATCCCACATAAAAAAAAAAAACCACACCAACCACACACCTACTAAACAACCCTCTCACAAAACAAAATGCAACAAATAAAACCGCCCCCTCACCCGCATCGGCGTCCCCCCCCACCTCCCCCCCCCCGCCTCCTCTCCACCCCCGTCTGGGAGCAACCTCCTATTTCCCTCCCCCCACCCTCTCCCCCCCCCCCCACTCCTCCCCTCTTGCCCTCTCCCCCCCCTCCACCCCCCCCTCCACCCCCCGCATCTATCCCTTTTCCCACCGTCCCCCTCCGGCGGCACGGCCTTGGCCCTCCCCCCCCCGTCCTCCCCCCTAACTCCCACCCCGCCCGCCCCGCACCCACCCCCCACTTCCCCCTCCTTATGCTCCCCCGTCCCCCCCTCCCCCCCCCTCCCCCCCCCCTCCCCTATCACGAGCGCCTGCCCCCACTCCCCCCCCCCCCTCCCCCCCCGCCCTCCCACCCCCCCCTCCCCCCCCCTCCCCCCCCACGGCGGCGACCCATGCAGACTTTTCCGACCCCCCCTCTCCGCCCGCCCCCCCGCCCCCGCTTCCCACGCCACGCCCCCCTGCACCGTATACAAAAACAAACCTAAAACCCCAGAAAAACACACAAACCCCCCCCCCCCCCCCCACCCCCCCTCCCCCTCCACTTTCCTCTTACCGTCATATCCTCACCCCCCCCTCACCCCCCCACCCTTCCCCTCCCCCCCTACCTCCCATCCGGCCACCCCCCCCCCCCCACACCCTTTCCTACCCACACCACCCCCCCCCCCCCCACCACTCCCCTTCCCCCACCCCCCACCCCCCCTCCCCCCCCCCTCCCTTCCCCATCTACCCCCCGCCTTCCCCCCCTCCCCCCAACCGGGGGGCTCTCCTCCTCCTCCGCGTTGCATCAGGGGCGGGGGGCCAGGGCCTCACACCCCCGCCCCAAGTCACGCTCCCCGCCCCCCCTCCCCGGGGCCTTTGCCCCTCGCCCCCCCCTCCCCAACGGACCTCACTCCTCCCCCCCCCTCAATACTCCCACCCCCCGCCCACCTGGTCCCTACCCACTAACCCCCGCCCCCCCCCCCCCCCCCTCCCCCACAATTCAATCCTTCCCGGCATCCCCCCTCCACCCCCCCCCCCCCCCTTCTCGCTCCGCCCACTATCCCCACCCACTCATCTTCACGTCTCCCCCCCTCCTCCCCCCCCAGCCCTGACCCCCCCACACACCTGGTGGGTGGTGTGGGTTCGGGGCTGGTGTCGGGGGGGTTCGCCCCCCTCGCCCCCCATATAGCCCCCCCTCCCCCCCTCCCACGGGGGTCCTCACGCCCCCCTGATCCCCCCTCTCCCCCTCCCAAAAACAAAAAACCAAAAAAAAACAACAAACCAAACCCCCAACAAAATAAAAAAAACCAAAAACAAAAAAAAACAACACAAAAACAAAACAAAAAAAAAACACCCACAAAAACCAAACCAAAAGTTTTTTTTTTTTCTTTTTCTTCGGTATCCACCCATCTTCAGTCTCCGCCCCTTTCCTTGCCCCTTGCGTTGCCGATTACTTATCCGCCGAGATCGCTGTTTTTTTTCGTCTCCTTTGTCTCCTTGCCCTATTGTTCCACCTTCCTTGTCATTCTTCTCGGCGATACTTCGTGGATATGATCTTGACCATGCTTGACCACTCTGGATTTCGAGCCCGTTGCGTGGAAACGGCCTTTTTTTGTCTCCCCTTTCTTTTTTTTCTTTTTTGTGTTCCCGTAGTATCCCCTTTTCCTCTGTTGTTTTTTAGTTTGAGAGACGTTTTGACCCCCCCTCCCCCCGTGTAACACAACAAAAAAGAGTTTCCGCCGTCCCCCTTTCACTTGTGACCCTTTTTTTTGCCTTTTCCTCTCTTTTTTTTTGGAGGGCCTTTTACCCTCTTTCTATCCTTTCCGCCCGATTGTTGGTATTACCCGTCTGGGGGGTTTTGGTGGTTTGTGAACCCTGTCCACCCCCCCCCCTATTCTTACCACGTCATCGGCGTTCGAGCTGGTTTTTAAATTTAACAGTTTTTTTCAGAACTGCTTTTTTCCCTTGGCTTTTTTTCCTGGTATTCCCTACTCACCTCCTTTTTTTCCGAGGTTTTCTTCTCATTTTGCTTTCTTCAAGCTGCTGCCGGCGGTGCAATGTAGTTTATTTAGACCTTTCCCAGCATTAGAATCGTGTGACATTCCCCCTCCCCGCCGCCGCTTTCCGAGATCACTTCGAAACTTGTTTTTCCCGCCCAGCGGAGTGCTCGTTCTGGTTTGAAAAGGATCCGATGATCCTTCCCTCTCCTTTTTGATGTGAGCTCTACTCCCTTTTTCCGCCCTGGCTCCCTTTTGCATTTCCCCCCGCCTCCAACATCTTACTTCCTTTTTGACGGAGTTCTGGGGAGTGGGTAGATGGAGTCTATTAACCCCAGACCAATTGTTCATTCCGCGAACCCCCCAAACCCGTGGACTATTGATTCTCGTGTGTCTCGTTTAGTTCAGAGTTATGATGTTTGCTCTCTCCCGGTCTTTTGTGCTATTTTCCGTTTTCCCCCCTCCCTTCTTTCGGGGAGGGCTGGCTGACCTTCTTGACTGATTCAGCTTTGCCAACCTGCTGATTGTCTTATCGCTTCCGATTGCCGCCTTTTTAGTACATTCATTTTCTATTTTTCTTTCCGCCCTCCTTTCCCCTGTTACCTTCACCAACAGGCCGTCCTCGCTGAATCACCGGATTTGCGATCCCCAGCTCCAGGACTATTCAAGGGGGTACTTGATTTTTTTGTCGGCCCTTTGTCCTCGCTTCTTAACTGCTTTTTTCCCCCCCTTTTGTTTCTGTCCATGACCAAGAAGGGTTTTTTTTTTTTTTTCTTTGGGTTCTTCCGTGTTCGCCTTTTTTTTTTTTCTGTCCGTACTTTCGTCTAGTTTTTCCCCTTTTTTTACTTTGGTCGGCGCTTTTTTTCTCGCTCCCCCGGCTCAACGGTTGTTAGTTTTCCAAGGCGGGCCCCGGTAAATCCTGTTTCTTCCTTTACGCTATCCTCTGTATGCTTTTTCGATTTTTCTCCTTCCTTTCCCTGCCTTATCTCTTCGGTTTTGTTTTTGAGTCGTTTCTATCATTTTTTTCTTCCAGAACCTTTTTTTTATCCGTCACCCTGCCTCCCCAGTTCCCGTGATTTGTGGTGTATTTCACGGATGTACACCTTTTGCAGGCTCCCCGCTCCCTGGTGTTGTTGCAGGCCACTGTCTCCCCGTTCCTCCCTGAAAACAAACCCCCCAGGCTTGTTCAGGAGACCGACCCAGTATACTTTTCACTACGATTTTTTCCCCTCTTTTCCCCTCGATTTAGCCGACGGTCGGATGTGAACAAAGAATTGCTTTTTTTCGTAGCCTTTTTTCCCCCTATTTCTTTTTTGGCTCCCGAATTTTTTGGTTGAGAACGCCAATGTGGAGGCCCCCCTTCTTCGTATTCCTGTTTAGCAGTTTTTTTTTTGTTCATACGGGGATCGAGTCCTCCCCCCCCCCTTGCGCGCCTTTAGGCGTTTGGGGATGGTGTACTTGATGTTTAGTGGTTGCCCGAGGGTCGTCCTCGACCTCGACGTAATTTTCGTTTTTCTTCACTCATGTTTTACAAGTTAAAAGCTTTTTTGTCTGTATGATGTTTAGCGTGCCGGCCGGAGCCCTTTCGTCCACGTAGAGTGCTCCCGATGAATTGTCCCGTGGGTTTCCCCCTTGGGTGATTCTTACTTTTTTTTTATGAAGCAAGTTTGAAAGAGCGACGACTAGTCCCAAGTGTGAAGCCCCACCAGGCCCTGGGATTCGGGGAACCCCCAGCCCCCCCCCGCGTTTTTGCGCCTTTACTTTCCCCCCCCTGTGTTTTTTTTATGCCTCCGCCCCATCGCCAAACCCCTGCCCCCCGCGTATTTCACTTTTCCTTTTCCCCCAGCGTTTTCCATTGAAGCTTCCCCCCTTTTGTTAGTCACCATGACGCCTTGCACTTCTAGTTTTTTTTCATAGAACTAGTCTTGCATCAATTTTGTTCCTTTCCGTTTTTTGGAAACCAAGCATCGCGTACCTACCCCCCTGTTGTTTTTTATTGTGGTCGCTTTTTTTTTTTTACTTTGTCCTCCTTCTCTTTATGGAATGATCCTATTTTTTTTTTCCCCTCCTTTCTGTTCCTTCGACCCACCCCCTACGCTTTTTGCGGGAGTCCATTTCCGCTCCAGTTTTCCCCCCCGGATTTCGAATTTGGTTTTTCCAACGACAATTCGGCCCCCGGCGTTTGTTTTCCCTTCCAAGCTTCTCCGAACCTCCCCTTGTCGTTGGGGTGGGTGTTTTGACCCCTAGTCTTTTTCACATTCCTTAATTAATTCGGCGTGCCCTTTTTTCCTTTGGCCCGCGTCCCGGTTGCTTCCCCCGCCAGTATTAGGCAGTGTACGTTGCCTCGTCCTTTTTTCTACTGTTCCCATCCGCCTTGATCCGTCGTTTCCCGCTCCCTTCTATCATTTTTAGGGACACTTCCCCTCCCCCACAGTTTCGTTAGTCGATTCCCCCCGTTAGCGTTGGCCCCCCTCTTGTTTTTTGGGGCGCAGCTTGTCGCGTTTGGGGTTTTTTACGGATAATATCTTCTCTTTTTTTCTCCTACTCTTTTGGTTGTTGTTTTTTTAGTTTAGTATCCGTACGCACCGTTATGAACGGGGCCCAAAAGCGTTGTCCGCTTTTTTTTTCCCCACGCTAAATTTTTTCGTCCATCGAGTTTTTTTTTGGGTCTGCAAGGCCCCCCTCTCATCTCCCTAGCGATGCATTTCCCCCCTTGCCTCCTTTCCCTGTCATCTGACAAAGATCTTCAATGTTCCTGCGGCCCTGTCCCGGACTCGGCACCGTCCACGTTCCCCTCAGGACTGGACCTTGGTCTTTTTTCCCTTATCCACGACGCCTGGATATATCCTTGTGCACCCAGCGCCGGAAACCCCCCACCGGCCCTTTGGTTTTCCAATTGTGTTTGTCCTCGACCCCTGTTCTACGTTCTTGCCCCGGGCTCCCCCGATGATGTTCTTTTAGAACCCCTTTTTTTTTCCCCCACCAACAGATTCCTACCAGCCAAGCGGTCCTCTTCCCTCGTTTCCACCGTTGCACTTCGATTCCTTTCCTATTCTAGATATTTTTATTCCGGTTTTTTTCTTCTTTTGCTTCATTTCATTTTCTTTTTGCGCCACCCGGTCTTCCTGGGCTTTTTGCATGGGCCCCGTTGGGTCGTTTTTGCGTTGGGCGTGTGGTCCTCCCACCCATTCTTTTACATGCGAGTTTTTTTATTGCCTTGATCACGACTTTGATTTTCTAGCGTCGGCTGTTCTTCAAGTCGCCGCCTGCGATCCCCGTGGTTTTTATCCCTTCTTCGTGGGGTGACCTTGGGTTTCAAGCCCTGTTTTTTTCTACCCAGCCATGCCTCTTTTCCTATACCGCTTTCCGTCTCGCTCTTCCCTGCCATTTCTTTTGCTTTTTTGTTTTGGTGAAAATATGGTTGTCAATAACTTACCCAAACCTCTGCTTACGCCGCGGACCCCTGCTGTCAATCTTCTTTCCCCCCCCCACACGATAAAGTACTCGGCCTGTTTCTATGCTGTTCGCGTAAGGACCTGGGATAACTCTCTTGTGTTTATCTGCGCGAAAGACGGGCTGGTCTTTCCGACTGCCCCTCGGCTTCGTCTAGTAACTGTTTGCATTCTTTTCCCCGTATGGGTAGGTTCCCTTTTACTTCTGTGGTCACTGATCAAAGTTCACAAGTACTGGACCCCCCTTTGAGATGGTCTTTCCCTTCTTTCCCCCCGCGATTTGGTCTTCCGTCCTATTCAGATTTGACCTCTCATCCCCATTTTCACCCGTTGTTGAAGATATGATCTTCCTTCTTTCACTTAAAACGATCGCAAGTCAACCTTCCAACGTTTCAGATCTGCTGTTCTTTCACGATTGGGGTTCCTTTCCAGCTAAAATCCGTACGGGTTGCCCGCAATAGCTGTCACCGTCTTCCCCCCCTGAGATTTACAAATGGAGCAGCAGGGAGTGGCCCCTTACTTCGACTGACCGATCTTGTAAGAGGACTTTTTAACCGCGTCTCTTTCATGTTTGGAGTTTCCCCACCGTTTTTCCGGCAGTTTGAAAAGCACCAGGAATCAGCCCAGTTGGTTTTCTAGCTAAAATTAACAAAAACATTTGTCGACTTAAAGGGAGCGCGCCCCCCCTGTCCTTCGCTTCCCTTGTTAGATTTTGTGGAGCGTTTTTTTGGCACCCTTGATTTCCTCCCCCGCTTGGTATGTACCTGGATACGATAGGACGAGTTTTTGACCTTAAGTCAGGTTGATCGGTCTTCCCTGTCTGAAGCCCATTCAGAACTCCCAGTCCGCCCTTACTTTCCTGCCGACCTCCGCAGTCGGCCCCCACACATACTTTCATCGATGTCTCTTTGGAGTTTTTCAAGCCTGTCCGCGGGATGTCACAGCGCTCAAGTCCCCCTTTTCTTCCACCTTGTAATCGAGGGGGCGCGACTGTTAGTGCAGGTGCTTCAAAGCATCCCCTGGTGCCCCTGTACCCCCCCTCTTCGGTGATCGGAACCCACGCAGGATTCACCCCCTTTTCGGTTTTCGCCCCTCAATCCAACTCTCCCCCACGCCCACCGTCCCCTTATCGTTCCACTTTCCCCCGGGCCAATGTGACCTTTTTTTGGTGTTCCCCGCTCACAGTTTTGCTTCTGTCCCCCCCCCAGTGTGCACCCCGGTATCATGTCAATCAAAGAGGCCAGGTTTTTCGTCTTTGTTCGTCCGTTTTGTAAAGCTTTTTGGATTCGTCTTTCCCCTCCCTTTTTTGCTGTGGAGTTGCTCGTCTCTTCGTAGGTAGACATGTTGAGGGCTTTCGTACGAATCTGATCCCCCCTGCTCACCGGATTTCTAATTCGCAATGAACGACAACTGGACTTTTAAAGGCCGACCACTGTCTCCCTAGTTTTTCCGCCCTGAGTTGATCGCGTACCACCTTCCCCTCCCCCTGAGTCGGGATATGGGTTAGGTCGGCCCAACGGGTAATGAGATTTGCTTTGTCCCCCTTTCTGACGCCTCCCCCTCCCCCTGGCGCGCCTCATTCGGCTTTGTCGATCTTGGTTCCTTACCCTTCATAAGACGCACGCTTCCCTCTGTCCTCTTTTTCCCCCCGGCGCTCAATCCTGGCCTCCTCTATCGGGACCGCCCCCCCACAGCTCTGCCTGTCCTCTTTTGGTTTTTTTCCCGCTGCGGTGAGCCAACTTTTTTTGGCTGCTGGTCGCCGGCTTTCCCTTTTTT
>Ga0179591_1332064_pt1 | contig 17885 bp, 14 predicted proteins | sample CZOMad2_1_08_16f_FD_182891 | JGI IMG/M metagenome (GOLD analysis project Ga0179591, IMG submission 182891) | Vadose zone soil fungal communities from Angelo Coast Range Reserve, California, USA - CZOMad2_1_08_16fungal (PacBio error correction) | ecosystem: Environmental > Terrestrial > Soil >... | reverse complement strand
ACAGGAGTTCCCGCTGTTCTTTCTTTGTGTCATTCCACCTATAAGACCCCGTAGAAATGGAGCCCGAGTTCCCGCGCGTGCCCCACCCCCCCTAAGACCAAGAAACGCCACTCTCTCCGAAGAACCGCTTTTTGGGGCCGTGTGCCGGCTCGAGTTCTTCCACGGACGTGAATGCCTCCGGTCGGCGGGTTCTTCTCCCGGCGCCAACATGTCGAAAACCCTCGGACGACCAAGGTTGTAAATTTTTTTTTTCGGAATTTGTGAAAAACGGGCAAACTCCCCCTTTTCCGTGGCACTACGGCTGCCGAGCGGGAGACCCGACTTTGAAAATTCCCGGTCTACGTGTTCCTTCTGCGTGTGAGTCAGTTATGCGAATTTAGGATGTTTTTTTGCTGTCTGATCTTCTCAAAGGGAAGCTGCACTTGCTCCGCCCTTTTCCTTAAGTACTGCTAATTTGGTACAGTTGGTATGATCCCAGGATTTTGTCTCAGGGGGGGCGCTTTTCCCGTACGAAAAGTTGCCCCTTCAAGCTTGCTCTCTTTCGTTCCCACTGTTTTCAGGGTGGGACGGTCTGGAGCTACAGCCCTGTTGGAACAGGACATCCGCTTACAACCGCTTTCCTCAGCACTGTGTCACTAACTCCTGTTCAACTTCTTGCAGGCTTCCTTTTAGGTCTTCATACACAACGGTTTAAGACTCGATTGCCACGCCAACCCCTGGTTCATGACGCAGGACTACGGGCCTGCCGTTTTCTTTCTTTTTCCCCATACCCGGCACTTTAAACGAATAGTGATCCCCGCTTTATTTGCTTCCCACAGACAAAATTTTTGCACTAGTCTCAGGTAGGAGGGGTTTTTTCTTCTTTTTTTTGGGTCCTTACAGGCCTTTTGAATAAGGTGCCCCCCGGCTCCCCCCTTTCGAACCCTCCCCTTTTTCTCCACTGGCGAGTGGATGATTTTTCGTGGTTGTCCCTTTTCCTGCTTTTCTTTCTTGCAGCGATGACTATCCCCTGAAAACAAACCTACACTTATGACGTCGTTTCCCTCGGTCTTTTTCCCTTCTGCATTGCTGAAAAGTGAAACCCCGTCCTCGGAAGCGCTGTAGTCTATAGTTTGCAGGCAGGTGTAAGAAGGCCTGGGACGCTGTTGTGAAACTTATAACACGCGGTTCCCTGAAGACACTTCTGTTTTCCAACCCTCCCTTTTGAGTCTCCGATCTGTGAAAGCTGTGCGGTTTGGCACACCCCTGGTCCCCACTGACCTCAGTCCTCACGTGCCCCACTTACTGTGGGGCGCGCAAACTACCAGGATACCGGCTGTTTCTTCGATCCCCCTTCGGGATGCCCACGACTACGAGGGGACATCCTGCCGTTACCCTTCAAACTGGATTAACGAGTGAATCCTGGCTACTCTCCGTCTTTTCGAAAGGTTCCACGCATCACTGGAACGAATCCATCACCACAGGGGTGCTCCTTATTAACTCCTTGATGGCTAGCACGGTGATCCACCGTTGGATTGCCTGGGCTTTGGTTTTCCCCCCGCTGACCTCGGGGTATTTTCATTGCCCCCTTTCCACCGCAGCCTTTTTGCGTTATGGATCTATTGTCGCACGTTCCCTTTTTTCGGCAAGTGGTTTTTTCCTTTTAAGACGAGTCCGGTGACTGTTCCGTGCAGGGCTTTTTGTTTTGGAGCCCCTTTTTCCCTTAGATCCTGACACGCCGTAGACAAGCTTGCTCATTCCCCGATGTAATTTCCCCTCGTCAGCGGATCTTTCGTTCAGGTTCCCTTCCATGTTCTCGCCGAAGAGTTATCGCAACCTTCGTTTCACGTAGGTTGCTCTCGAACAGGCAGACCTTTAGGCATGAGAACAATATCAGATTCAATCCCCCACCACACAGAAGGTCTATGAAGTCTTCCGACAACCCAGGAAGTCAGGAAGATTCCAATCCCTTTCCCGATTTCTTCTTTTTGTTGATCTTTACATCAGGGAATAGTACAAACCCCCTTTCTCCCGTTGTTCTTTAAGTGTCTCCTTATGAGGAACTTTCGTCAGTTTTTCATGTGATTCACTCTTTGAAAGAGTGTATAACATCAAGTCACTTTGGTAACCTTCTCGCTTTCTCTGTCGTGGATGAAGTTCATTGTCTCCTCTGTAAGGTGTCGTGTCCTAGGTTCGGTGATTGATTAGGCAAGCCTTTCTGATACGGCAGGGTATTTTTCCGTATACCCTCTTTGAGCCACCTTAGACAAGCCACTTGCCTTTCTCCCATCCTCCGGGCCAGTAAGGCAACAGGGATTCCCATTTTCCTCCAACAGGCATGCCACTCAATCCCCCCCACCCCCCCCTGGGCTTCCCAATTACACCATACACCTTCAGTTCCCGCTTTCCCCCTGCCCCACTTGGGCACTCCTGCCCTACTGAATAATCAGGCCGAACCCTGTTGGTCGGCCTGAAGGGTGACTCGGAAATCCCCCCCGGAGTAACGTCCTGATAACCGAGGTGCACGCTTTTAGCCCTTTCCGTCAGTAGTACCGCGATTAAACAGATCTTTCCTTAGATCTTTTCTCCAACACACGTCTATGCTTCCCTGGTTATTTTTTTTTCGCTTTGTATCACAAACAATCCCGGGTTTGTGGCGTCCTGGAAAATTCGCTCAGACTTTCCCCACTTGTCAAACGCGCCACCCCGCGGCGCTGTCAAACCTCCGAAACGACCAACCCGATGTTTCCCCCTGATCTTCCCGTAGATGGAAAACCGGACCCCTCTGTTTTCGTCCGACTTCTGCACCGCTTTCTTCTCCCCTACTAAATGAGCCTTCCTGTTTCTCCGCACACGGCCTCCCTCTTGAAGCAGAAACGCGCAGCTTTCCTTTACTCCTGTCTTTTTTTTTTTTGTATTTTCGCCTTCGAAGAATAACCACTACAAGGAATGTTATTCAAAAGCCTCATAGTCTGTGCAAGTTCACAAAGAGAGGCAGGATTTTTAGTGACGTCTTTTTCTAAGTTAGCCTTCCCCTCCATGCCTCGGACCCTCTTACAAACTTCGGTTTACCCCTCCATACCTGGAAAGTTGGGCCATGATCCTTATGCAGTGTTTCTTATCTCCAGTCGGGATGTGCTTTTTTTTTGTCGGGTTTGATCCACACCGACATCGGTGAATTCCTGCCCGTCGCTCCGATTAAACCCCTTTTCTTGCTCGGAGAATTCCAGTACTCCAGTCTTCAGCTTTAACAGTAGCACGTCTCGTCTTACTCGGGTGTATTAATAGGGTCTTGCCCTTTACTATTTCCGATCTTTCCCTCCACCCCTCTTTTCCGTGATCGACCGATCAGTTAAAGAGATTCAGAGGATTGTTGACTTGTTTTGGGTAAGCGGTACTTTCATGCCCGACTTAGTCTCCCTCACAAAAAAAGGTGTAGCTTTCTCTACCCGCTTCGGAGTTTATCCGGCTTTCTCTGGATTAATGTATCATATCCACCTTTTATGAAAGGAGGGAAATTGATTAGAAATTCTGGTCTTTTTCAAAGTGCATTAGTTCCTCCTCCCCCGATATGTAGTCGCGCGAGTGGTAGGCTTGTTTGTTCAGTTCCTGTGGAAATTTTGAGGTTTCCCCCTTTCACAGGGACAGACTTGTGCGTGTTCTTTTGCTCGTGGCTTCCGCCTTTAGGAAACCACTTCCTATTCGCTCCATAACCGTCTGTTACTAAACTAGAATCAGCGGTTTACCTCCGTAGTCTCAGTAGTGGTTCGGTCTTTTTCTTCCCAAAAGGTACTCATCAGCTGGGACCCGGTTACCAATGAGCCGTCTGGCTTTTGGGCTTTTTTCCCCCCCGAGAGTGATACAGCTGGATACGGCATTACTCTTCATTTCTTCTTTTTTCTACTCTCATCTGTATCATCTGTATCGCTTCACTTTGTCCCCCAATTTTGAGCAACGTGCGTAGCTTTCCCCTTTTTGGAGCCAGTTACCGTGATACTCCCGCCTCCAACCCTCGCAAGCCCAACTAAAAGCCCCTTCGACCCTTGACTGACCCGGCTAAGTACTTACTTTTGAGTGAATGCTTGTGTTCAGGTGCGGTTCTCCGACTCTGGACCACCTTTCCCCCATAACACACTTCAAACCCTTCCCCCGAGGAAGTTGGCAACCGCCCAAACTTTCCGTCCGGACTCATTCCTGAGCACCGCGCGGATTAATTACGCCTTTGAGTTTTTTCTCCCGAACCCTGCAAGACTGAACCCTGAGACCACGGTGCCCGCGTGACGTCGGCGAGGGCCTCCTCTAGAAGGCTTGGTCCTTCTCTGAGTCTCTCATTGTCACGCGAAGAGAAAGGATGCTAAACCCTCGGTTCCGTTTCTACGGCAAGACTGATAAGAATTTGTGGCTGAAGCTTACACCTTTCCCTTTGCTGGCCCCTAGGCAATCAACACTGTCAACGATTGATCCGCCCCCTTTCATATTTGCTACCTGTATATGTGGGGTTTTCTGGCAGGTCTCCCCTCTGCGGGGTTTCCTCACGAGGACTAACCCTCTCTTTCACCAGCACACTAACTGCGTAAGGGTCCGCTTTTCTCCGCTGCTGATTTTGGCTTAAGCGCTCCGTTTCCAACTTGGGTCCAGAGGGACAGTACGTCCCGTTAAACTTTTTTTATTAAAATTCTTGATTCCCAATAGCATGGCCTTTTACCCACTCTTATTCATCACCCTCCTTTGTGGAGAACCGCCCTTGCCTTCTGCTAGGCTTGGAGGGTAAGTCATCCTTTCTTGTTCTGGTCCTTTTCTCTTTCTTCACTGAGTGCCCCCGGGATAAACGTTCTGCCTCTTCCGCTGGGACCATTGCCCGAGAGTGACTTGGCTTCTCGCGTCTTTTCTGAACAGCTCTCTTTCCACCGACCCAACTCAAGTGATCAAGCGGTTTGACCTTCCTTCCTGCCCCATTGCTGCTACGTGGAGGCTCCCCAAAGGAAGATTTTTTCCCGGTTTATTCTAGTGGCAGGCGGTGAATTAGTACGCTCTAGTTTTTCTAGGATTTTAAGACGTTTTAACAGATAAGAACGCATTTGTGGACAGTCTTGTGGTTGTTCCTTCTATGTTCTCTAACTGGCTTTGTTTTTGCAAAGAAAATGAGACGTAGTTACAGTCCGTGCCCCAACTTGGGCCCAGCAGAACAAAGTGCAAGTCCTTTTCTCTCCCTGTCTTTGTTGGCGATCTCTTATACAGTCCAAAGACGTTTAGAATCTTACATGAACCTGGAAATCTACGTCTGCCACCTCTTTGATAATGTCTGACTTTGCCTTTGTTCCCTTTTTGCACTTGACGGAGACTTATACCGAATGATTGCACACCGGGGTGCATTTTTCATTTTCGACTTTTTCAATTTTCGCGTTGGAGCGCTGATGGGGGCTCCTTCTTTTTGCTTGGGCAGCTCCCCTTGTTTGGGTTTAAGTGATCACAAGCACTTGGGTTAGTTTGTGCGTTTTCCTTCCAATCTTTTTTTTTAAGATTGTGCAGCACGGGTAGGGGATGCCGTCCGGCTTTCATTTGCCTGTCCCCTAGTGCTCCGTTGTCTTAGTACACCCCCGGCCTTCCCGCGAAATTTCCTTCGCAATCCTTCGAACCACCCTTGTAACGAAAGTCACGATTCCAATTATTTGTCTGGTCCCCCTTAAAGCTCGAAGCGACAGAAGCGTTTTTTTTCGAGAATCGTCACGTGTTTATCTTCCCCGTTCCCGGACGCAACTGATTCTTACACCTCTTCTCATGATCCGGAGACGGTACCGCCACCCACCACGCTTCTTTTATCCCAGAGGCCAGCGGCAGCCGACGGACCCCGAACTCTCTCTTTCCTCCCTCCTTTTGTTGGTTTTCTTTCGTTCTGTCATGGGTTTACCGGGTTTTTTTGTTTGTTGTCTGTTTGGGCCTCTTTTTCCCCCACAAACCTTTGGGTGGTTGGTCCCCCGTCTCCGTATCTCTAGACGCGGTTTTTTTCTGTGCTCTTAGCCTCCGCCTACCGTGCATCACGAGTAGATCCCCTCTCTTGTCGCTTTCTCTTGCAGTGTTTGAACCGCTCCATTGACGCAGACCGTCCGGTTTTACCCGTTTTTTTGTTTTCCGGCAATCGGCTTCCGGAGTGTCGGTCTTTTTGAACGTCCCAACTCGCCCGAACATGGACTTACTCGTTAGGACAGACTTTTTTCCCCACTTTTTTGCCAGTTTCCTCATCCCCCCTGCAGGAAACAGAAGAGGCCCCGACGCACCCACTCTGTTGAGGTGTACAGGGTGTCTAAATACAGCGCCGGAGTAGTCTCTGCCCCCACCAGCCGAGCCCCCGTTGTAAATCCACGCCGTTCCCCCCCATTCTCCCCTCCTGCAGACAGCAACCCCTTTATTAGGCAGCGCGGTCCCGTGCAAACATTAAACCGCATGTGTTCTGATCCCCCCCTTTCGATCTGTAAGCCAGTGCCCCCCGTTCCGCTTTCACCTCGTATTCAGTTTCCCCCCACGTCGTGACCTCTAAGGGTTATCCCTGTTGACAGTTGTTTGTCTCTGATACCCCACCCTTTCCAAGGTTTCGGGGGAACTTACGTACAGTATTTTCCCCACCCCCGACAGTGCTAGCCCTTCTACGACCTTCCAACCAGTTACCAAAATCCTTTGTAGATTCCCCCGGCGGTTTTCAGAAGATTTAACCTCCCTTTTTCTTTTCTGCTCCCTCCGATCCGCAGCTCCGATGACGACTTTTTTGGGAAGCGTTTCAAGCCACTGCCCGCTTCAGGCCCCGTCATATACTTGATTTGCCCCTTAGTTCTCCTCCCACTACATGAACGTGCGCCCCCACAAATTCAAATAAGGACTGCGGTACTTTGGCTATCCCCAGTTTTTAGGCCTTTTTCAGCTGCAGCACGACTGAGAAATTGCCGGATTCCCCTACCCCCTAAATCGCACCGCTCTTTTTTTTGCACCCTTGTTCTCATCGATTTGAGGATAAAACTAGGCGTGTTGCCCTTTTTGTAGGTTCCTCACCCATATTTACCTGACCAGTGCCCAAAGCGAGGTTCATCCCCCACCTGTGTTCGCAGCTGTGCTAGCACGCCCGTCTGAAGCGTCCCGTCGCCTTTTCGAAAGATTTAACCTTAGCTTGGTTGTGATGACTCTTTGTAGTGACCTAAACTATCCCCATCAAGCCCCATGATCAAAGTGGCTTTACCATCTTCTTTACACTTCTTTGTTGACCCACCCAATTTCAGAGTTGTCCTGCGGTCACCCCTGCGCCCAAGATTTATTCGTGTCATTCTTCCCTCCTCTGTTTCTTACTACGTCGCTTCTTACATATCCTAGACTTACCTACTAGTTTACTCGTGGCATCATTTAGACGCAAATCTCAAACCTACCAGTATATACGACTCAAGCTATGTAAGACAGAAGAAACGGTCAACTGAAAGATTAAGCGTAGCCCCCCACCCCCGATAGTCGCCGAGAGGCTAGCTGACTCTTTATAAAATATGGTTAATCTCCCCAAATTTAGGGTTGTGACTGGGTAGTTTCTGACCCCTTTTTGTTATACTTCTCTTTTTTTTTTTAACTTAGATCCGCTTCCAACAAGTCTCCCCCTCCTCGATTTACGCATCGGGGGAGATACCCCACTTTTTTTCTCCGTTTCAGATTTTCTTTTCCTCTCTTGTTTTAGTAGTTTTCGGCCCGTTTCCCTAGTCTCTCCCCCATGCGCGGTTCATATTGCGGAATCCCTCCCTACACTCCCTTTGATACAGATTTTCTTTTTATCTTTCACTCCTTTTTCTCGAGGATTTTTTTATTCCCTTTCTGGTGATCCCAAACGGCCCTCTCAAAGAGCTCCTTTACGGCTCGGTGGACGAGTACTCCCCCTGTGTCCACATGAGTCCCCGCCCTTTCCGCCACTCTGACGCTCCACTACGGTTGGGACGGAAATGTCCTCTTAGCTTTGATTTGCTTCCGGACCTTTTTTCGACGGCTGGACTGCCCGTCCACACAAGTTTTTTTTTTGGCAACACCTTGGACCGAGGTGCAACGCTTGGTAGCTTCCCCCAGGTCCTCACACGAGAGGCGTCCCTAAAAGCGGATGCGCCTGGCCCTTCATGTACTCGTGCACCCGTTGTGCTTGGTTCTTTCTGCTCCTTCCCGTACGAGGTCTGGACGCGTTCACTACGGAGGTTCCTGTGTGCCTTCTAGGGACCTTCCACGCGAAGAGCCCGTTACTGCTATTTCTGCTCGGCAAAGGTCTTAAGTCCTTTGGATGAAGACAAACGCCTGGATTCTTCTTAAGTGGTGCATTCGCTACAGGCACACGGCTTTAAGTAAACCGTCTTTCGCTCTGTCTTCCCCCCCCCCCGGCTATAGTTGGGGCGTAGATCCTCTAGGTGTTGAACAGTCAGCCCTAGGTAAACCCCGCAACGCCCGTCCTAACGTTGCCCGTTTCCTGCTGGCGTGCATAACTTCGAAGCGTTATATAAGCAACCTTTGTCTTGAAGACCCTCTGGCCACTGCAAGGTTCCCCGATGGCTTGGTTTCCGGCTTTGGCACCCTTTGTCCCAGATAACAAGAAGTGTGGAGGTTCCCCCCCTTTGTGCCCCTTCTGTATTGCCAGGGGTAAGGACTAATTTTTCTTTTCTACCTCCCCCGGTCCAAGGATCCACAGTGAGAGCCCGCAACTCACGCTTGGTTATTCTTGGGATATTTTCTTTTTTCCTTGGTGTTCTCCCCGTTCATTATTGTTTATTCTCGCAGCTCCCGTCCCCTCCCCAAATTCTGAAGCTCATGAAGCAGGAGCACTTTTTGCCCCTATTTTGTGGAGTTTTTCCCAACCATGACGGTCAAGTTCGGAATAGGAGCTGATGTAGTTTGTTCCCCCTTCGGCCCCTGGATTCCATGAGGCTTTCAAACCCTACTCCCTTAAGTTTCAGCCCGTCAGGTTTTGTTTTTTCCGCGGTTTTGCGAGACCCGGTCGTGGCCCTAAACTTCGACTCGACGTTTATTCAAGCAAACCACCACGCAATATGTTTGTGGTCCGCCTTTCTTCCACCTTCAGAAATCATAACCTTGTTATCTTTCTTCTCGAAGGACAACTGCCCAGTTCTTCAAGTCCGGACTGACGAAAAATGCTTTCTGCTAGCCTGTGACCTTTCTCCTTGATTTTGTTGAATCCTTAATAGGACAGTCTGTCCTGGGCCCCAACCCGTGAGTCCTTACAGCATCAAGGGTTATGCATTTTAGTATGCTGATTAAACCGTTGCTTCCCTTTGTTACCTCCTTATGGATTTTTGATAAAATGTTCCCCACCCGATGTGGTGCGTGTGGATCTGTTGGCCTTGACCTCCACTTCCCGGATGACGTAAGACACTTTTGGCTTTGCCTGATGCTCCTTGAGAAGTCCCTTGGCTGTGCCCCTCCACCCTTTTTGGGAGAAGGAAACGGAGCAGCCTCCGCTCCTGGCTGAATCACCCAGCCACCGCCCATGTATACCTGAGGGGGGGGGATTCCATATTTTCTATCCACTGTCTCCTCCCGCTCCGAAGCGTTATCTCCTACAGTCAATGTCCGTAGGCGATTTCGGACACGGCTCATTTTCCCGCTGGTATTTTTTTTTTCCTTAGCGGACTTGCCAAAACCACGAACTTTTTTTATAACTCTTTCCTTTCTTCTTAAACCCCCGGAAGGAAAAGATATCCTCCCCTTTTTTTTATCGTGAGTCTTCCGGGGTTATAGGGCCTAAATGTCCTCTACAAAATTTTGGTTGTGGTAGTGTCTATGATTTGCTACGATTCCTTTGCTCTTTCAAATAGACACGAGAAGCCCATACTTTCACCGACAAGTAGAACCTTATGCCCCCCTTTGCACGCCGTATGACTACTCCAGTCGAAGATAAAGGGAGTTCAAGTGGAGAGGTTACTCTGGTTCTTTCTTCGCCCTGTTGGTGATATCTAGCCCTTCTCTGTTTCTTCCCCACCCAGCGTGTCGAGTCACACTGCACCCCCTCTTGCAAACGGCCGCCGTAGCCCCCCCGTGCGTTCCCGCAGGAACCTCAACAGATGCCACTATCCAAGGCCCACCTTTTAACCCTGTGAGCAAATGAAGCCACTAGGGTCTCGGACGCCAACCGGCGAGAAAACCATTTGCTCATTCCGGCACGAACTAACGCTTAGCTCCCCTCCCCCCATGTTTATGGGGGCATGGTAAAGGCCTTTTTCCGGTTATGACCTTCCCAATGCGAGTCATTTTCGGTTGAGTTCAATGTCGAAAGTGTGACTGTTTTAACTGGGTACCTCTTTTTTTTGCACCTAGATTAGTTTAAGTTGAGTAATATCTCTACCCCCCCCCAGCCTTGATTAATGCTTATGCACTGTGTTTTTTTTTTTTGTCTTGACCCCCATGATTTTTTTGGGGTGGGCCGGGGTCGGAACTTCAGTTCTTGCACCACCCCCGCGACAAGCCTTTCTCCACGTCTCTTCACGAACCCCGGTTTTGCTCTGTGCGCGTTACTAACGTTAGCTTTCCACCACTTTAGTCCACATTTCACCGACAGGCTCTCCCCCTTTTCTCCCCCGCCTGGAGCACTTAGAGCCAGCAAGATCCGTAAGAACTGGGGACTTTAGCATTTCCTTGCAGACACTCCTTTTCCTCTCTTAACCTCTTGGGGTTCAGGTTTCTATTCATCAGACTGCTCCCCCCCGTGCAAGCCTCTTCCCCCCATCAAACCCTCATCACAGTCTTCCCGGAACGATTTCCTGGCTTCGGTTTCTGCCCGTGTTACCGGAGAATCCCTACTGAGAAGTTCCCACCGTACAAGTCTTCCCCCCACCCCTAACTAGCCAGTATTTGATTTGTGTCCCTTCCCCCCTAATGCCTGATCGAGATCCACCTAGGAGGGGTTCCCCTTTCTGGCCGTTATCCATCCCCCTTTGAAACTCCGTGTGCAGTAGTTCTTTCCGTCCCCACACGTTTTCTCTTCTATAGCCGCGTCTGGTGGACTTAAGTTAACTATTCATGCATTGATTGAAGTCTTACCGGGTCTTCCTTGAACAGAGAGGTGTCTATTCTTCGTCGGTTCCACCCCTCGGGGCATCTCCGTACCTTCGTCCTTTTCTCTCAGAAAGACCAAAAGACGATCTCCGATGTGACAGTCAGCTCCAGCCGTTTTCCTCGGGCCCCTTCCCCTTTTGGGGCCCTCCATCAGATAACTGGCTTTTTTTCCTCCACACCGTCTCCCCCCGGAGTCTTGAACTTAGTTTATCTCTTCTTGGAAGTTCCAGATCCCCCCAGAAAATACCCCTCATGATAAGATAGACCTTCTAGAATATTATTCCAAGCAAGAGAAAACAGGGTTTTAACCCCGTCACCCCGAGTTCTCAGTTCTGTTTTGTAGATCCTCGTGACAGGCTGGAATTCATGGAAAGTTTAACCCGATGGTTCGTCCCACCCCGAGGGACTCGGCTCCCCCTAGAATTTTGGTATTCGAAGGTAGAGGGGTTACGCCGTTTCTTTTTGTGTTATAAACACTCGATAATCCAAAGTTAAAGTCTTTCACTCAACCCCTTTTTTTCCCAGTCGGAGAGGGTTAGTCGTCCGAGGCCTTTTCTTTCTTGATGTTCTTCTTCTTGTGCGCCAAGGTACCTTGCGACTCTGTTTTCTCCCAATGCCCATGTTACCTTTTCTTATTGCGTCCACAATCGACCACCCTGTCCCCTCAATCACTTTTTTTGTTTTTTGAGAGAGATCAGGAGTTGTTCCAACAGATGTTTAGGTTTCTTTCTCCAAGGCTAAGAGCCCTTGCGTCTATGCCGCCCGAGCGAGTTTAATAAACACAGAAAGCCCTCCCCTGAAACACAATAAGAGAGACTGCACCCGTACGTCTCCGTTCCGCTCCCTCGGTTTGAAATGACGTGATTGAAGCGGTACTCTTGGGGTCCTCCACAAGTAGCTTTCCTCCCAAGTAGGTCCACAACGCGACCTTTTCTTGAAGTTTTCGGACCCTGTTCACTGCCAGTGGTGCCGAAAGGGCCCCTAGCCCTGGAATTCTTGAGTACCCTTCCATCTGTAGAGACCTGCAACGTGTCCGAAAGGGGGCTGTGCTGGTTGTGGTATTTCTTTTCTAAGCGTTCGGTGTGCTGTCCTGTCGTATTTGACAGAGGACCGCACGGCTACGCTGAGAGGTAGTAGCCCGGATTGTCCTTCTTCCCTGGTTGGGTCTGATTAGAAAAAGGATTCAGTGGGGCTCTTTTTTTTCCCCCCTTTCCCTCCAAATTTCACACTGCTGTTACTCCCAGTTTTTTTTTGATCTATTCTTTTTCATGCTCAGGTGTGGGGAGCATGGATACGCAAGACGGGCCCCTCCACTCCGTTCCCTAACCCTCCATGAGCCGCGACCGTTACCCAAAACCCCTCTGAACGCCCCATGCAATGAGCGGCGTCTATATAACAAACCTCCTCGGGTTATCCCCCTGCTTTGAAGTGGAAAGTGTGTTCACCCCTGGGAACGCCCTCCTTTTCCCAAGTTGGCCAGCCCCCTTTTGAGTCTCGACAAGCAAATGGGCCCTTCCTAGGTATGGAGGGTTCCCCTGACCTCCTCGGGGTTTTCCCTCCAGGATCCGGATGCCCCGGATATTGAGCCTCCTCACGTTCTCCCTGTGGGTCTGGGTTTGACGTGCGACAAATTACTTTAGGGTGGCATTTCTTCGCAAGTCCCTCAACCCCAATAAACTGAAAGTATAGCGGCTCTTTCGCCATATGATGCGAAGGGTTTATTTAACCACCTGCCCCTTTTACGGCTTCCGGAGCTGTGATCTTTTTTTGTGGCTCCTCCTTCTTAGAACCTGGTCGTAAATCGGATTTTGCCGGGTTTTCCGCTAATCTTAAGTACTAACCCCCTACGGTGGTTTTTTTGTTTTTCCATGATCTGTTCGCGCCACTAAACTTCGCTTGGGCCACTGGAAACTTTTGACTTCCCCCCCCGTCACACCCTGCCTTTGGGTCCCTCTGACTCCCCCTGTTAAAGCCGCTACTGGCTGTGTTATGTTATGAACCTTGACTCGTTCAATCCCCTCTGTGGCCGGCCCTCCCAGAATGCTTCCCCCTTTCCTTACGAGGAACCTTTATCTCCTTCGCATGTGGTTGAAGTCCTCGCCGCTTATTTGACCGAAGACATCAACGGTGAGTTTCCTTTAATATGGCGGCGCCCTTGGATTTTCTTTCCATCAAAGGGGCTTTGGGTGTTATGGTATGGGGCTGTTTCCAAAGCAACTCCTTTTGCGTCTGATGTCTGTGGCATCTGTAGAGTGCGAATGACCCCGCGTTCCTCATCGGGTTTCTCTTTGAAGGCGTTAAAGGTTGAAAGTTGCGAGTGGGGAGCGAACGTTTGCGATTCTTATAAGAAGGAACTGAAGGTTTCTCGACAAAAAACCGCGTCCCAAGCACTTAAAAACTGGGATATTGATGGACTTACCCCATCTAAGCAGAAGCGCTGATAGCTATCGTTTTCCCCCCCCCCCCGCTGATGACTACTCTACATGCCTTCCGGCCCCCCCCCTTTATACACCCCCTGCTAAGAGTCCCCAGAGGACCCTAAACCTCCAACTGGTGGTTTAAAAGAGGCATTCTTCACCGAAAGAAATATAAGATATATAATTTTGGGTGTCTCGATTAATTGTTTTGGACGGGCGTCACGGTAGGTCCCCCCCCCCCCCTGAGGGTTTGTGGCGTCTGTTTGACTTCACGACGGTTATAGGCGTCTTTGCTTCCTCAAGAGCAGGTCCGGTTCCCTGCGTATACGCTTCTGCTCTTCTCGATTTTGCCCCTTTTGCAGCGCCCTCGTAAGCTGTCCTCTGGGGAGCATAACAGGGTTGTTCTAGGCAATCCGCCCTTGAGTTGTCGGGTGGCTAATTGGGTTTTCCCTTTCCTAAACCCTAGACCCTTAATGCGGATCAGGCTCCCCAGGAACCCGTGAGGAAAAAAGCTGAACCCGACAAACACTACGTTTTCCAGCACCAACAGTCGTTTCTTGAAAATTGACCACTTGAACCCCCCCCTCAGGAGTAAAGTGCACCCACTTCACCATTCCGCCAGCCATGCTCGCACCCCCTAGGCCCATAGCAATAATTGGTCCAACTCTTTCCCCTCACTCCCACGGTTTCGGCTTCTGGTAAAGCAGGAGTTACTCAACCACGCGTCAGGGGTTCCATGAGAACGGGTGCTACTCTTTCCGTAAGTAGTGTTAAGGTGGGCTTTTTCCTCCCCTTCCTAAGGCATAAGAGGAGAAAACACGGTTTCTTCCGAGATTCTTTGTCCTGGGCCGGTGCTGGTTTTGTGGCTTTAGACGGGTTTAGCTTTACCTACTAAGGTGTTGCTTGTGGAACCGGCGTCCCCAAGTTGGCCACAGAGAAGTCTCGTTCTTTTCATTTCACAACCGACTTGACTTCCTTAGGAGTTTTTCAAAATTTACGTGGACTCCCTAATGCTTCGTCAGAAGGAGACCTCCCTCCTAGCATCTACCACGAAGTTCTCCTTACTGGTTCCATTCTTCTCGATTTCTCTCTCGCTTAAGCCGTTCCTTCATTTTTTTCCCCGTTTTTCGCATGAGGAATAAGTCCACTCATGGTCAACCCCCCACGTACACCTATCCTTTTCCCCCAGATTCCTCTGGTGTGTCGGCTTCCCGGTGGAGTGGTTTTTCCAGTCCTCAGGCACGCTGAGAGAAAACCCCCCCCCCCACGTTTTCCCCCACACCGCAACTTTTCCCCCCTTTTGCTTTTGTTTTCCCTCCCCCTTTATGCCCCTTACAAGGCGTGAGGCCTGGTCTTTCTCCCTAGTGTTCCCCAACGTGAACCCCCTTGCACTCCCCCAGGGAGGTCCGCTTACCCCTGTGGGGGGCTGCTCCTAGCCGTAGAACGCTCATCACGCGGCGGCAGGATCGTGCTTCCAAAACCCGGACTGTTCCAGGGATAATTCCCAAAGTCTTGTTGGTTAGTACCTTTTCCTCTACGCTGGGTGAACCTTTTCCCCCCAGACCCCCCCCCAAGGAGCCCCCTTCTTCAGAGAGAAATCTGACGATACCTGGGGTGCGTCACTCATTACGCGGGCTTGGCAACCATTGCTCCCAGACCCGATATGGTTGGACGGTCAAGAAGCTTTCCTTTTGAGTCTAAACCTCGCGCCTGCGTCTTTTATTCGTGTCAAGGTCAAGCGAGACGAACACCCCCCCATTGCCCCTCGTGCGGTCCGCCGACCCAAGGATACTACACCTGCCACCTTAAAATCATTCCGGAACAGCTCCCTTTTTCTTCCTACCGATCGTAGTCGTCCTGTTGCCCTGAGTTGCCTTGATAAAAGGTTTTACAATTCCCCCCACCTTAAGGTTTTGGGCCCTCCAGTTCAATTGTGTTTCCTCTAAGTCTTCGTAATTCTCCCTAAGAACTTGACCCCCCCTTTTTACTGAAATACGATCTCAGAGTCCTGTTTCCCGTCCCCGGCCTAATCTTTCTTTTTATTACTTTAGGTATTCGGTTTGGTTTTTAGGAAACCCTGGGACCTTTTTGAAAATGCCCGGGGTCATATTTGTGCTCTTCCTTGGGCCCCCCCTTCCCGTCCCACAGTAACCTTGAATCTACTTTTATCAATTTTGTTCTGGAGCTTTTATTTCACTTGTCTTCTGTCGATGTCCAAAAGGGAATAGCTGTAAGGACAGGATCCTTTTTGAACTTCTAACTTGCCGCAGACAGACGCAGCCCTCCCCCCCCTACCGTCTTGTCCTTTCCTGGACCTGAAAGTAGTAATTATGTCTTTCCCCTGAACGCCTTTCTTTCAGAGTTTTTTTTCTCACACTCCCCCCCGTCTTTTCCCCAGGCCCAAAGCGTTTTCCCAATTTTGACAGAGACGTTTCCTCCCGTTTTTTTCTGCTCCCTTCCTCGAGAATGCGCGCGAGACCCTGTTTTTCTCCACGACAATGCCTCTGGACGAGCTTCACGTTTTTTCCCGGTTTTTTGCGTCGATCAGTCTTCTGAGCTTCGGGCTTTTTTGCGTGCTCTTTTTATCTTGCTGACCCCTACTGCTAAAGCCCCCCTCTCGTCCGCCTCAGTACCTTCTCAAATTGTATTGTCCCGAAAGTTTCATTCTTTGCGGGGGGAAGCAAGTCCCCTACACGGATGTATAAACCATCTCCGCTTTCTTTCTTTAACGGATTGGTTGGGGAGTTTGAGACCCCGAACTGCTTTGGCTTTTTTCCTGATCTTTCAAACCAGAGGGCCGCTTTTACAGACCTCCTCTGGCCGTTTGCCTGCGGACGTGAGGAATTTTTTTCTCAGAGCAGAGGGCCCCCCCCCTGGGTGGCGGAGACCGCGTTTAATCAACCCCACCCCAACCCCAACCAATCCCCCCCCCCCAACCCCCCCCCCAAAAACCCACACAAAACCAAACCCCAAACAAAGTTCAGGTTCACAGCTTCCTTAATGGGCATGCTACGATTCCCCGATGAGTTCCTGCTGTCTTCTATAGGATATGTTTTTTTTAAGTTATATGAACCATCTTTTTTTTCAGGGTCTTCCTTTTTTCTACCTTTAGACTCCTCCTTCAAGATTACCTTTCCCGCGAGTGGGAGTGAGGGTTTTTCTTTTTTTGTTTCCAACCCCTTGGACTCTTTTAGCCTCAACCCCACAGTTCTATTCATTTACTGAAGACCAGGCGTCTGAATAGATGCTCCTGTGCCAACTTCAGGATGCCCAGTAGTCCCTTTCCGATTCTGATTGAAGTCTTTTCAGCATTAGGTTCGCCACTAAAGATTCCACTTACTTCACGAATTTTTCAAGACTCCGAATGATCAATGTAATGTCCTGTTTTCGATAGGGGCGGAACGCTTGCTTTTCCGGGCCCCCCATTTTTCCACGAATGAGCAGTAAGATCGCTTGAAAACGACGAAACCAACCTTCTTCCCTCCAGAGACAAATTGCCCTTCTCTACGTCTTTAACTGGGGAAAGTTCTTTTTGTTCCTTTATCAGAAGGACTTCATCATTTTTTTTCACCCATTCCTCCCGCCAGGAAATATTACGAATAGCCCCGAGGTGATCCCTTCCCCCTCCCCCACAGTTTTTTAATTTTGGCATAGGAAATTTTCTTGGAACTCCCCCCCGGGGGCCGTGACGGTCGTAGAGCCTTCTCTTACGCGTCTTTTAGGTTGCGAGCACCAGTTTTTGTCCTTTCTTTCCAGCTAGAATTCTGTTCTCAGTCTACTGAACTTTCAGGACCTAGTGTAGACCTTTCCCTCTTCTCATGCGTTCTAGTCTCCTTTTTCTCCTGAACGTTGAGATGTACCAGAAGGCTGCGGCTTGAATGGAAGACGTTTCTTCCCTTCCTGCCTCCTTGGGTGAGAACGTTGTTCTCAACCAGCCAGTTAGCCTGTACACTCGTATCACCCCTGCAATACAAACCGTCCGCCCCCGTTTACTTGAGGATCTGCCCCTTACCGATTTCCTGATTGCCTCCACCCACCCCGATAGAACGAATTTAGCCATTTGCACTATTCGGCTCTTTTAGATGGAGGACACATATTTTTGAACCCCGCTGTTTCCCCAACTGTTCACAAACAACACTCCCTTTTTTTAGGACCGGAGGTCGATCACCGGAAGAACCATGAACCTTCTCTTCTCCCCTTTGTTTTTTTTTTGATCTCGCTCCCCACGTTTTTTTCCTGACTCGGGCCTCTGTGGTCTACAACCAATCGTTTTAGGAGTACGTGTTCTCCTTTTTCTTTATTCCAGTGCTGACTCACATCGCAGATCTCTCCTCAGGTAAGAGTGCGTCTTCACTATTTTTCGATGCATGATTCAGAGTAACCTCTTGACGCAGATCCTCCTCCTCGGTGCCCTTT
>Ga0179591_1164479_pt1 | contig 17885 bp, 23 predicted proteins | sample CZOMad2_1_08_16f_FD_182891 | JGI IMG/M metagenome (GOLD analysis project Ga0179591, IMG submission 182891) | Vadose zone soil fungal communities from Angelo Coast Range Reserve, California, USA - CZOMad2_1_08_16fungal (PacBio error correction) | ecosystem: Environmental > Terrestrial > Soil >... | reverse complement strand
TTTTTTGACAACGCTACAGTCCTTCCTAACGCACAGCGTTGCCGCGCATCCCAGTCGACATCTTGTGACCCTCTTCAACACCCGTCCCCGCCGTCTGGTTTTCCTTCTCCCTTCCATAACAGGTCGAATGGGATTGAGCTTTTTTTTTTGTTTTCTTCCTTTTTCGGTCCCCTTTTCTGTTTTCCTGTCCTAGAAATCTTTTTAACGTACCTTTCGCGGGGGAGCGTGCGCTGGGCCTTAGGTTAGTTCGTTATGGAGGTGTGTTTTCGAGCCCGTCTTTTTTGAGGGTTAGGCAAACACGTGTTCAGCCGCAGTTTTCACGATTACTCTCGTCCTTTCCCAACTTCCTGAAAAGATTAGAGGACCCCTCTTTCCTATCGCTGCCCCTGACCGAGTTTTTTTTTTCGCGTCCTTGTTGATGGCATCCAAGCACTGGGTGCCTCCCTTTATTATTTGCCACCCACTCGTCGTTCCCCGTCTCTCTTAATACTTTCCTCCGTGGCCATGATCGGGTTAGCAACGCCTTCCACCTTCCCCCCCGCGGAAACGGGATCGGCCACCTCTTTCTTTCCCCTTCCGTGCGGCGAGCCCTTCAGTAACCCTGGTCGCTGGTCTCCTGACTTGGGTTTTTTTTCTCCCCTAGCCCCAAAAATAAGTGCGTCGACCCAAATGGATATCGTTTTCCATTCTTCTGTCGAACTTTTCCTGACAAATACTAGTTTAAAGTTTTGGCTTCTTTTTTTCTCCCCCCTAGCTCCGAGGACCCTGACTCCCCTGCGCCCCGCCTAGCCTCCTGATCCCCCAACATGATTTCTGCCGATTCCCTCGAGCTCGCCGTCCTATGTTTTTCTCGCGCTGCCTGGAGTTAGGAGACCTTGCTTCTTTTTGGTTTCGGTGACGCCCTGATGTTTTTCCTTGTTTAGCCCTCCCGCTACAGAGAAGTTTTTTTGATGTCAATGTCGAAGGCTCTTTTCAAGGCTTGCGCCTAGATGAAAGGATGCGAGGAGCCTCCCATCCTTTCCCTCACATGTTGGTTTTGCGCAACGTAGCCATGGGTTCCTCTCCACACCCTGGAGTGATGGTTAGTTGATGGCGAGTTTCCCGTCAGCACGCCGCCTTCAGCCGCCCGTTTCAGACCAAAAAAGCACGGTTCCGCCACCTTCGCACTCTCTCTTTTTTCCGAATGTTTTCATCTTTCTTCGGCGCCTTTTCCCCCCCCGTCTTCTCTCCCTCTTTTCCTGCATTCAACGCCGCAAATCAGTTCTTTTTTTTGGTGAGGAACGCGCATTTCGTGGTTTTTAAGCTCCGGCAAGCCGCCCTGGATCGCCTTTTTTCTCTTTTCCCTAGATGCTGGTGTCCGCCCCGTTGAACGGCTAAATTCGGTCCAACCGCCCCCTTCCTTCGTCCTTCATTTTGGTACCGAAGTACCCCGTTGTCCTTCCCCTCCCGGACTTCTGGTACTGTTGTGCTACCTTTCTGGTCGGAAAAAACGGTGTGTTCTCCCTCTTTTATCCCTGATCACCTGTGCAGCCCTCCTCTTCTGGCCACTTGCCTTCTTTTTAGTCATTTTCGCCCATCCTGCGTTTGCGATTGTTTCCGCCACCTCCTTCAGGTCCCCCTTTCAAGGATGTCTTTTCTGCTTTCTTTTTCTGGACGTTCCACCTGTGTTTGGTCCACCCAGGTCCGGGTGTTAGTCCCTAGAACCGCACTTCTCTCTCTAATTGCTTGCACTGTACCCCCCTACCTGTAATTGGATGCTGCCACCCGAAGGAACATCCTGTTCGCGGCCGTGAGTCCCGGCCGCGCTTTCCTTCCTCACGGTGCGGCAACGTCCCCCCTCTCCATTTGGACACATTCACTGTGTATCCCTGTTCTTGACGCAAACGGGGACTCCTTTTTTCGGAAACGCCCGAATCCTTTCCTCCCCTTTTTTAATTCCAGCCTCCTCTGCCCTAGACCTCTCAAGCTGGCCGATGTCACAGTTTGCTCCCTTCCCCCTTTGACTACTCTGACGTAGAACTGTGCCGACTTGTTGCGGGCAGCGAAAACAAAGTCAGCTGGACCCAGGCTGTCCGTATAGAAACACGAATACGGGCTTCCTTTTCCCTCCTTCTTTCAGCAGGTGATGACCAACTTTAATCCTGCCTGGCTTTACATGGCCTGCGGGAAGTATTTTACAAGATACGTTTACAACCCCCCCCTCTCCTCGACCGTGGATCACCCGCTTGCACGTTCAGTCTTTTACGGAAAGAAGCTCTCGCTGTCTCGGTTTTTCCCCTCTTACATTGAGTGTCCCCCACCTCGCGCAAAATTTCTCCACATGTATTTCACCGCGACCCTTTTGTTGTTTGAGTTCGGTCGCGATTCCTCCCTGATGAGCTGGTAACCCCTTGTGGTCTTTTTTTTTTTATGGCTCTGGACGGCCCCCCTTTAAACTTTGCTACTCCTTTTGGCTTCCTTTTTCTCATATGAAAGAGAGATGTATTCCTCCCTTTTCAGCGTTTCCCTCAACTTGCCATTTCTTCCCTTCCCGGCCCTGTGTCATCCAGAGGATAAGGTAAAACTCCCGTCTGCGACGTTACAATCGACACCGGGTCTTTTTTCGTCTCCGGCGCAGTTGTGGCAGGATTGCCTTCCTTCCTTCCGATGAGACCCCCATTGCCTCACAGTCTTCCTTCTACGCTATGACCCTTCCCCCCCCCCCCCTAAATCACCCAAGATGTTGTCATTTGGAGCAGAGGCTTGTGGTTTTTTGATATGTTCGCCTTTTTTGAAGATTCTGCAGGAAATCTCCCTTCTTTGAACGCTTTCCTGAATTCAGCCTTTGTTTTTCGGTCGTCCTCTGCGGCCTAGTCTTTTTTTCAGTGGGAGGAGCTTCAGGACCGTCACTCTGTCCATCGTTAAAGCTCTTCTCTCTTTTCCCGTTTTGCTGTTGAGAGCTCCTCGTTTTCTTTCCTTTTCCCTTTTAATGTCACTGAAAGCTGTCAACCAACTGCCTTCTTTCCGAGTCGCCCCGGCCCTCCTTTGACCAAGGCTCAATTTTGCACAAATCGGTTGCCGTTTTTCGGTGTTTTCCTGCAGAATCTTGCATGGTTCAATATAAAAAAGCGACTGCTCACTGCGTCACCCCTTTTCTTTTCTCTGGTCCGTCTTTTTCCCTCTTTCTGATGGCTGAGGTTTTTCCTCTTCCCTCCCTTTCTCTGGCATCCATGCCAAACAACGGCAGTCTTCCTTTTTACGGCACCGGTGTCGAGTTTTTCCGTCCGGAGTTTTTGAAAAGTAGCCTGCTTGGCTTCTGTTTTTTCGGACAGACTTGCGTTGACCTGGTCGCCCCTGCTTCTTGTCGCGGTTAAGCCCCCCATGTCTTCCTCAGTTGAAGGCATAGCTTTTTTTTCAAAAACCCTTACACCCCCTTTTTGTTGACCATATACTTCTTCTCCGAAGGATCACTCGCCAGCCCTTTTTCCCTATTTTGAGCAAAGGTCGTTGCTTTTGTGTTGCACTTCCCCCTCCTCTGAGACCCTTGTGTTTTGAAAACCCCTAGCCGCGGAGTGTTGGATCCGGACTTTTGCCAGAGTGTTTCTTCCATTTTTCGTATCGTTTAGATTGTTTATCTTCCCTCCCCCTTCCCCTCAAGCTCCGAAGTTTTTAAGCAAAGGTCCCCTTTCCGCCCCGTCTTGAAATCTGGATTTGTTCTCTAGGAAATTGCCTGTCCAAGTCCCTTTTTTTTCCCGATTCCCCGTCCCCCCCAGGTCCGTCCTAGCATTTTTCTCCTTAGAGTTGTTCCCTAATCTGTCTTTCGCAACTTGCATTCCGGAAAGATTCTCTCCGTTGGAGCTCAGCGTCCTCTCTAAATGGATTTTTAGTTTTATTCCTATCAAGCTGTCTTCCTCAATGACATGAGAAACCCGCTTATCCCCTTGGAACACCTGGTATCGCTTTTCTCCCCCTGTCGGCCAAGAGCGTTTTTCGGAGCCCCTCCTTTTCCAGGTCTGTCTTCTTATCCCCTCACCCCTGTAAATGGTATTTTTGACTTTTGAGTCTTTTGTTCGAGTTGCTTGTACCCGTTTTTTTCCACCGTAAGTCAAAAGTTTCCTTCATTTCCAGAGAAACCCCTTTTTCCTCGGACGGAACGTCCTAAGCTTCTTTTCCTTTACCCCTCTTTTGATCCCACTTCCAGACTCAAAACCTGATAGGGTTCTATGGTTGACGACTTCTTCGCTTGAAGGCCTTCCTATACTCCTTCCCCTCAGTGTATCCGGTCTAACCTTGACGGGTTACACCACCGTTTTGGTTAGACCATATTCTCCACAGGTAACCAGAATGTCTCGGCAGCAAGAACTAGGGGAGTTGTCTGTCCCCTTCTCATCAGGCCGGATTTGTTTATTTTCCGTCACGTTTGGTCTTACCTTCCCTCCCGTTTAAACAGCAGCGTAGGCTCCCCAACTCCCCCCGAGATCCAAGCATTTTCCCGTTTCCTTCATTAAAATCGACGAAATGAGATGGGAGCCACACCCCTCTCCCCCTTCTTCAAGGACTCCCCCAAGATCTGATAGTCTCTTAGTGTTGCCGTCTTCCTCCACTCTTGGCCAGCGAACTTTTCTCCCTCGTTTTTGCTTGCTTTTGGGGATCCAATTGCTGTGTTTTGGTCTATGTTGCTCTGCGGCGCCGTTCTTCGGATTACAGTGTTGCACCTTCTCCCCCTCCATCCAACCCCCCAGCAAAGACCCCTGTTTGCTTATCCCCTTTTCTTTCCTTTGAAAGCACAAAAGGTCCTTTCAAGTTCTTTAGGCTCCGCTTGCATCTTGCGAAGCGGTCCTTGGGACTCGACCTCCCCCCTTTTCCTCCAAGTCGCGGTTATTCTGGAGCTTCTGCCCCTTGTACCAATACGGTGTACCCCCACACACTGTACTATGAGTCCCTCATACATGGGCCTTATCGATTCCCCATCCAGCGGACGTTGTATAGTTTCGAAATTACGCGTCTTCCTTTCCCTCTCTCATGTGCGCTTTTTTGTTTGCCCTATTTCATGTCTGCGTCTGGCCGTTTCCCCCCATGCGACCCTTAGTGTCGTCGCCCGGTTCGCCCGCCTCCTTCCCCGCTGGCCGTTGGGTCAAGTTGCGTCAAAGGTTTTTTTCCCCCCCCTTTTGATTTTTCCGGACCATCGGTTTGACCGTTTTTTTCTGGGCCCTGCTTATTCCCTTAAAATTTTTAGCCGTCGACCCCCTTTCGTTGGCGATGCCGGGTGCCGAGGTCAGGGGCGGAGTCGTTTTGCTGCCCTATTCCGGGCCAAGGCTCGGCTATCTCTTCTTCCCATTTTCCCTTCCGCGTTGTTTTTGGCCTCTCCCCCCTCCCGGCCCTTGCTTGAGGAATCCCTGGTTCTCTTTCCCCGTCTCAGACGAACCTTTCCAAGTCGATCGTCATCTCATACTCTTCTTGCTTTTTCTAGTAATCTTACCACGCGCTTTCCCCCCCTTGAGCTCGAAACCTGGCTCCTTTGCGAACAGCCCCTCCCTGCGGATGATCAACTCGGCCAGTTTTGCACCCCCCGCGTCCGGGACGTTTTTATTCTTTTTTTATTGTTTATCAAAAGTTTGAAGACCGAGTCCCTCTCCCCCCTCCTCGACTTACCATTCGACGCGTTCTATTTTCGGATTAAATTAACTACATCCCTTCTCCTTTTTGGTTACCCCCTCTGGTAACACGAGTTTCTTTGGGCCTTCACCGTTGCGGTTGATGCGCGGTACCCTGAGTGCTACCGTGTGCTTTTTTCTTTTTATTGAACTCGGGCATCTCTCTCTCATCATCCCTTTGTTTTTAGCTCTCCCCCTTCTGATCATTCTCGTTTTTGCCCCCTTCTCCCTCCCCTGAGTTGCACCCGCGTTGCAGCGAATCTTTTTGAGCCCGCCATTCGGTGACAATAGGCCCCCCACACGTCTCCGCTGTTTTTTTTTAGGGAGAAGGACATAGCTTCCCTCAGTTGTGAATTTTTGACTCTGCACTTTCCTTCTTTCCGCACCCCCCCCCACCAAACCCCCCTGTTCGATCCGGTCCTCGACATCGCCACTTGTTTTAATCTGTGGTTAGGGTGCTTCTTCTTTTCGATAGATGCTGGTCGGTGTGTCGAGTCCCAAGTCTCTCCTGGTTTGATGCTTTTTTTCGTTCTACAGTGGGCCGATTTCTTTCTTTCACGAGGACGCTCGAGGTCAACCTGCGACCGCCGAGGCACGATGACTCCTAATGCCATTCCTCTTTTTCCTTCTTCTTTAACCCAGTTTGATTTAGACATCAACTTTCCTTTTCGGTCGATGGCCACCTCTTAGTTTTGTAGGATGTACTTAATTTCCTCTCCTGGCCTGCATAGGTTTTTCGCACCGCTCAAAATAAACGCGGCACCTTTCCTTTCCCCACTCCTTTTTCCCCCAGTCCGTGTTGCATTGAGATACTTTTTTTTTTCAACCTGTCCACTGGGGCTTTTCCTTTAATCCTCAACATCAAGAAGTTGAATGTCCCAGGCGATAGTGGCAGTTCTTTCGTTCACCGTTGACCACCTTCACTCGTGCCAGGTGGTGGTTATCCCCTTTTCCCCTCCCCGCCCCCTTCAACATTCTCCCCCTCTCATCCAGACCCTCCTTCCCACAATTTTTTAGTACCCAGGGCCCCCTCTATTCTTCGAGGACGCTAGCCCTTCCTCTTTCTTTTTTGAGAAGGCCATTTGTTATGCGCCTTTCCTCTTTGTGGAGGTGACGTCCCCTAGTTTTTCAGTTTTTTCCAAAGATCTACCCCCCCGCTAACGTTGCGGGTCAAGTTGTTCCTTCCTGTGGCCAAGGAAATCCGCTAGTCTGCTCTCTCTTCTCTGAAATTAGGCCCTGATCCCCCTTTTTTTTTGCGTTCCGACACCTCGTCTTGTGCGCAAAAAGACGTGTGTTTCGTCTTTCCCTTCTCCTCAATGTTTGTCACCTTCAGCACGCCTGGCTTTTCCTTGCATCGTTGCCTTTTTACCCCCCCCCCCCAACCAAGCCCCGTTCCGCCACCGCAGATGCAATCTTTTCCAATGGGATAGACCCGATCGTGTTTCCCCTTCTTTTCCCAGCATGTCTATCCTCTTTCTGTCTGCACGTTCACCTGCCCTCCCCATCATGCGTTTTTTTCGAAGCAGTCTTCCGGTGGCCGTGTCCCAGAAGAATTGATCTCCTTTTTTCTTTATCCTGGCCCGCGTTGTGTCCGATCTTTGCGGTTAGAACCCCTTTTCCCCCCCCTTCCATCACCCAGATCCGTCGGGGAGTTGGACCGACAACGCCCCTGATTTCTGCCTCTCCGTACCTTATGGTACCTTTTGGATCCTTTTTTCTTCCCATGTGTTTTTCTTTGGTTTCTGACGGATAACCGGGCGGCCTCTCTCTCCCCCTTTTCCTAGTTTCCTCGTCCCGTCTCCATCTTCCCGGCGTGGTCGCGCTTGTTCATCACCCCTTTCTTTGCACCTAGGAAAGGTACGTTCCGTGCGGCTCTTTTCTTTTCTGTGCCCTTTTTTCCACCTCTGGCTTCACCCCCCAACCCCCCAAACCCAACCAACAATTTCCTTTTTCGACCACCCTTCAGAGAGACTTCTTTGACCCCTTCACTCCCCCTCTTGGTTCCGGTCCCCTAAGGACCATCTCCTTTTCTTTGACGTTTCGAACCGCCTTCCTTCCCCGCTAGGTTCGCAAGATCCCACCCCTTTGCCCAAGTGCCTTTTTTTCAGCGGTTTTCGTCTTTTAACCTTTTAGGAGATACCGGTCCGTTTTCCCTCCCTCCTCCTGACGACCCGGTTAAGCAGCTCCTTGCTCAACAACGCTTCCTCCTTTGACGATGCACCCTTTTGACAAAGTAACTTCCTTAGGACTAATCGACCGTCGACCTGCTCGAGACTTGGTTTTCGGTTTTCCCAACCCCCTTACTCTTGACCCTTTGCGCTTCTCCTTTCCCTCCAGGGATAATTCCCTCGGAGACGCCGGTGATGTACAAGTAGCCCCCCCCCCCCCTTTGACCACCGCGCTTCCCCCCCCATAACGGACACCCCCGCCGCCTCCGCTATCCCTAACGGCCGACAAAGATCCTGACCCGGAGAGAAACACGTTTTCTTCCTTCAATGGGATGTCCCTCATATCGTCTTTTCCCCTTTTGTGGCACCCCGATCCGACGGCTGTCATGGTTCCCAAAACCTACGCCTACCCTCTTCGCAATCGGCATCGCGCGACTTTGGCTGGGCCCTTTTCCTTTCGAGCGTTCCTCGATTCTCTTAGGCCCCCAAACCCCAAGTTTTCTTGTGGTATGGCGCGAGGCGGAGTAAAATTGGTATTTCCCTTGTATTAGTATAAAGCTGCACCGGCCCTTTTACCTTATCCAAGGTATATATTCGTTCCCGGCCTCTCCCGCCAGTTCTTTTCCTTCACCTCGGATGTCACCAATCCTCCCTGCGTCCCCTGACCTAGACAAAAGGTTTTCTTTTTTCCTTGGGTCGTTTTTTTTTCCCCTTTTTTTTTTGTGCATGGCTCCCCTTCGCCACTTGTCATTTTTTCCCATCTGTTACCCCCCTCATTCCCAAGTCAGCAAATAGCTGCGTTCTGCCCGGCACACCACAATTGCCCTTCAACGATGTGGTCAACGTTTTCTCCCCCCTCGTTTATGTGGTCTGCCTCAGTTCTTCAGACTTCTTGCATCCCACCACCCTATCGTTCTGGACTGGGTGCAGAATGTCCGTTCCTGCGCGTGAATGTCTGGATCGTTTCGATGCTTGTCGTTGGGTGACCCTCTCTATCAGTGACCCCCCGTCAAGTTTATCCCTTTCAAACGATCTCTCTCTTTCTCATTCTCTTTTGTTTTTATCCTCTTAGTTCCCCGATGTCCCGCTTTCTTTTCCTGAGGTCTCACCCCTTCCGTCATTTCGCATCCTATTCTCCCCCGGAAAACCCGCCCCCTCCCTTTTCAAGGCTGACATTCATTCCCCTCGGTTCACTCTCAGTACTCTCGTTTTGTAAATTTAGACCCTTCAACCTGCACTTTTCCATATCCCCCTCCAGCGGATCAACCCGTTCCTTTTTTGACCACAATAGTGATTCTTTTTCTCAGTTTAAGACTCGGTCTTTTCTTTCTTTTTTGGTCTTCAGATAGTCTTCTAATGCGCCTTGAAACCCCCCCCCTCTACTTTCAACTCCTGGCCGAGGGCAACAGTTGTCGAGGTCGTAGCAGTATGAAGTGGTTAAAGTAGCGTTTCTTCCCTTCAACTCCCCGGTTAGGGTTGAGACGAACCCGTGTTTTTCCTCCGTCTCAACGTGGTCGCATCCAGTTGCCTTCCAGATGTCTTTTTTTTCCCCTCCCCCCGCGCTAAAAAGTTTACTCGGCCCTTTCCCGAACACCAAAGCGTCCCCCAGGTTTCCCCCTCCATAGAGATCCTTTCCCTACCAGCCCCAGGAACCCTTAAAGAGTCTCCTTGATTCCGACCTTGATCCCTTTTCTTTGCGGAGGGTTCCCCTTGCCAGACCGTATTATCTCTTTTGAAGCCAACCGAGGTCACAGCGAGAGATCTTTTCCTTTCCTGCTTTTGACTTGAAATCTGTTTTCTCCTTGTGGATTCTGTTTCCCCCCCTTTCAGATTATTTTTCCTTCCTCCTTAATTATAAAAGAGCAGAATTCTTCCTTGACCTTCACGGCGCAAGCCCTTCTACACTTTTTTTGATCCTGATGGGAGTAGCTGGCCATGCTTTTTTCCCATTTTTCTAAGGTTTTTTCTTTCATCACCCCCCCTTTTCGAGAGTTAGACTTCCTCTAGAGTATAAGAGATTGCTTAGACGTGCATCGGCCATTCGCCCTTCTTTCTTCGAGCGCTTCCTCTTCCCCCTGTTTTCCCCATGTATCCTTTCTGTCCCATCAAGGCCGGGTTTCCGACAGTGGCTAAAACCGCTATCCACCGTCATTTCGTTCCCCTGGGGTATTCTCAGTTGCTTTCTTCTCTTCCCTTCGCTTGAGGCTTTTGCCCCTTCCTTCCTTAACCAGTTCGGGTCCAGTCCTTCTTCTTAAGTACGTAACTCTTTTCGGGCCAGCAGGATCTCGTACGCGTTCGGTTGGACCCTCCCAAAGGAAAGGCCCCAACGGTTGTTTCTTTCACGTGCCGCCACAGACGTTTTAAGCCGCCCCGGCACTTCCTAAGTTATGTTCGCCGTCTTCTGTTGTCTTGAACACCAAACTTCTCCCAAGTTGGATAGGGCGGGAGCAGGTGACGACCCTTGCCTCTTTTCCCTTTCAGCGATCGAGCTCGGCACTGCCGGTTATTTTCCAACACGCGCCGTTTTTCTCCCCACCGGTTGTCCGACTTACCGTCCCCGACTTTATTCTCCTCCCGTCTTTGGCAGTTTTTCGGTCCATGAGCCTCCGTTTCCTTTGTCTTTTCATTTTGAACTTTGGTTTATCCTTTCCCCTCTTCTTTTCCACATAGTTTCGTTTCCCTCAACCTGATCCTTTTTTTCTGCTTTTCAGTGTCTCGGGAAGGAGAACTTCTTTGGAAGCCACAAACTCTCTTTTTTTGTGACCACTTATAAATCCTTCCTCTCACTCTCCTGCGTTTTTTTTTCCGCCTGTTGCTCCCTCTCCCTATGTTTACAATTATTCTTCTCTTCTTTAGCTTGATGGTGGGCGTGAACAGTTCTTGTTGGTCTCGGTTTTCTCTGAGGCTCCTGCAGTTAGGTCTTCCCTTGTTTTTGCCACCATTCCTGACGCCATCCAAGACCAAAAGAAAGAAGGTGGTAGCGTCTAAAAGGCGGGGGTGGTTTGTTGTTTTTTGGGGGGGGGGGGGTTGGTTTTTTGTGTGGGGGGGTGGGGGGGTTTTTTTGGGGGGGGGGGGGTGTTTGTTTTTTGTTGGGGGGGGGGGTTTTGTGGTGGTTGGGTTTTTTCTGTCACTCCCCCATGTCGGCCACCTTTGTTAGGCGACGCGCATTCCGTCCAGCTGTCAGAGGGACTTGTCAAGAGACTTTCTTCCCCTACAACAGTTCGCGTTTTCTAGACTTGCTACCTGATCCCCCTTGCTTCCCTCCCCCTCTTCATCGTTCGAAGAAACATGGCCGGCTTTTTTTATTCCAATTCCAGCGGACTCTTTTTTTCAGAAGAGTAGTCCGTAAGAGCGCAGTTTTTTCTCTTTTATCCCTTTTTTTTTCATGATGTTACTTCCCCCTTCTCGCTGTCTTTTTTTTCTACCCACACCACATGGCCATCGCTTTCTTTCGCCGGGTCGACGAAGAACTGACCCACTATCTTCCTTTAAGGCGAAAAGGCTCTTCTTTTAGTCTTTCGAGACCATTGCGACCTTTTGAAGGGCCAGGATCTCGACGTGCCCATGGATTTCTTCCCTTCTAAGACTTCTTTGTCTATGACGTTTTTTTTTTTCAGGGTGAGGGTAGGTGTCTTCCCAGTACTTGTGCTCCCCCCTATCCGTTGTTGCACGATGAAGTCCATCCGGTAACCCCCTCCCTCTCGTGGGAAATCTACTACCGAGGCCTTCTGCGGCCTCCCCCCTTCGTGATCTGCGTCCTCCTCCCCTTTCTTTCGGGGCCTTTTTCTGGTCCAGGTGTTAATGCCTCGTAAGGTTTTGAATTGGAAGTCGATATTTCCTCTTTCATTGCGTGATTCCCCCACATGGAGCTCGAACCTCCTTTCTTAATCTGCTCAGAACCTCCCCCGCGCGTTTCTTCACTCTTGCCCTTCACCTCCCCACCGCGTCGTGACGGCGATTTTCCTTGTCGAAACGTTTCTAGCTTCCTCCTTCCCCCTCTGCGAATAACACTTCGCGTTTTTTTCCTTCTCCCTGATATGCCTCTTTTTTGTTTTTTTGCTTTTCCCTTTATTCGGTTCTTCTACTTTTTTCTCGGGTCAATCGTGGGGTGCTAAGTGAGGCGAGCGTGTTCTTTATGATCTCCGGGAATTCTCTCCTTTCCTTTTTTGTTGAGAGAGATCCCCCCTTCTCCTGATCCCTGTTTCTTTCCCTTAGTCCACGTGTTTTTTTTTCACCGTCGACGCGCCTTTCCCCGGCCCCCAAAACGTCTCCTCTTTCTTTCCATTTACATAAGCTCCCCCTCGTTGCGAATGGTGGGAAGTTCCACACCACACACCAAAAAACCCTCTTCTCCTTGGATTCCCATATTCTTCCCCTTCCCCCCGTTCAATTGAAATTCCTTTTCATTTGCCTCGGGAGGTGCAGGTCTCTTTTTACTCTTCTCGTTGATGGTAGAGAATATGCTAGGGAGTGAGTTTTTTCTTCCCATTTTTCCCTGCTAATGTTTTCGAGGCCCGCCTCTGTCTCTACCCCGTGAGTTCCGATTGCCCCTCCTCTTCCCCCCCCCTTCACTAGTTAGTTCATCCCCAGTTTTCTTGCCGCAGCAAGTGCAGAATGGAGGATTTACCCAACGACCGGAGGATGGTCCGTCTGGGTACTCTCCTTCATTAATGATCGGGTTTGCCCCGATTCCCTCCTTACTCTGCAAAATTACGATCCAATTCTTTTTGACGGCTAAAGTCGTGCGCCGGATCTCTGTCCGCACCCAAAGGGTATGCTTGGCTCTACTTGTTCCTTTTTTTTCACTTCAAAATACGCAGTCCGATTTTCCCCCCCCATTCCCTTTCTGTGTTCCTTTTCCCTTTCTTTCGAACAGGGTCCATACGAGGTCCAGGTTGGTGTTATCCACCCCCTCCGATTTACCCCCTGAATCACCTTTCTCCCCCTTCAGTAGGCATAATCTCACAAACATGGCTCTCCCTTCAGAAGTCTTCGAGACCTCTCTACCTATCAGCTTTTACATGGGGGTCCCTCTGAGCCCTTCCATTTATTTGCCTTTTTTGGTGCTTTCGGCTTTTGAATCCCTTTTTTTTAAGGGGAGTCAAGCTCAGATAACCGATACTTCGTGTCCCCTATTCTGACCTTTTCTTTAAAAGTTTTCTGTCCCCGTTCCGTCCGACTGGCCCTCACAACTGACTGCACAGTACCATGTTTTTGCCACCCCCAGATACATCTTTTACGAGTCCCAACGTTTGTTTTTTCTTTTCGTGCTTTCTTTTCTCCTTTCACCAGTCAGCCAGGCCAGGTCCAGCTGCACCGAGAAAAAAACCCTCACTTGTTTCCGCCCCAAGAAGATAAGCTCATATTTACTTGGGTCCGACTGACCCTTTTAGCCATTCACCCCCTCATTGTCTGTATGAAGTGAAAGCCTACCCCATGTGGAGTTTTTTGATGCCCATTTCTTTTTTTCCTCTCATCAGCGAACCTTTTTTTGATCGCTTGTTCTCGGTATCCTCCGCTGCTTTTTTTCCTCTCGGTGCCATGAGAAAAAACCGTACGGTACCCCGATCCGGCGGAGGGCAGTGACCGACAACTAACCTTCTCGTCCGGACCTGTGGTGACAGCGGTAGCCACCCCTTTTTCTCACCCTTTGTTATTTTTTCCTGTTCAGCCTCCCTTCCTTCAAGTTTTTGTCGGTTCCCTTCTACCTGCCCATACGGGGCAGTTTGTCTTTACACATAATTAAGGCGCACCTGCCCCTTTACTTTTTGGTTTTCTTCCCTTCTGGCTTTCTCCTGCCAAATGCAAGGTTCCCCCTTTTTTTTCCATGAAGTTTTGTATCCAGAATCAACGTTCTCTCTTCCCCCCTTTTTCAACACGGATCTGTTCATTTAAGGCCAAGACGGGCCCTAATCCTGTCCTCCTTTCCTGGTCCCCCCGACTCTCTTTCCGGCCATAGTTGCAACGGCGACCCCCAGTTGTGCCAGATTTTCCCTGGCTGGTTTTTTTTGCTCAAAATGTAGTTTGCGTTCCTTGCAGTTTTCGTGAACGCCAGAAGAATCCTCCCTTCCTGTACGATGAGAGACAACTCAGGCTACGCCTATTTTTTCCAATTTTGCTCCTTGCCCAATCCTTGGACTCCGTACTTAGACCACTTCTCCTTCCTCCTTTTGTGAGGGCACAGCGACAACTTTCAAGCTTGGAACAGGTCCCTTTTCCTCTTTGCCCGCGATACTTTTTTAGCTGCCTACGTCTCCTTCCCTTTTTTTGCCAAGACGGGTCGGCGGGGATTCCCTGTTCCTTTCCAGGTTTCCCCTCCGACCACGAGGACCTCTCCCCCTGGTCGCTACAAGCGGTTAAGCCCTGACTTCAAGAAGCTCTCTTTTTTTTCCCTGTGTGGCAGGAAAAACTTCCCTCCTGTGTGTCATTTTGTTTCCCCCCCCCAACGCCTTTCAAGTGGGCGCACTTGTCTTCCTTCTCGAGACCTTTCGGGCTCCTTTGCTCCCCCGGTAGCGCTGTACCAGGCGCTTGAGCGGTCACACAACAGGGTGGACGGGCGTTTTTTTCTTTTGCTTCATTTGAGGAACTTGTCCGACAGCAGTTCTTTTTCTAAAATTCCTACTTCTGTTCTTCTCCCCCAGGTATCGACCTTAGCACCGACACAGGCGTCCCCACCAAGAAATTCCTCGGTGAAGGACAAAGAATTTTCCCCTTCGACGGCGACGACATCGTACCTTGGTGTCTCTTTGCATGCTCCTGGTCTCGTTTTGGCAGGAGCATCGTTCCAGACTGGAATCTGCGGACCCCCCTCCCATAAACAGAATAGATGTTCTCTACCGTCCCCACAAACTCCACGATGTGTTGGTCCTGTCCTTTTTTTTTATTTTTAGCTTCTGTTTGATATGTCCCCGCCGGCTTTGACGATTATGCAGTCTTTCCCCACTCTAGTAGGCGCGAGTCACGTCTTTTTTCCGGTCCCTTTAGCCTTTAATTGCTCCGAGTGCCCGTTTTGGTCCCGTCTTCTTCATGCCTTCACCTTTTTTTTTAGCTTTTCCAGTAAAGAGGACGTTCATCGTAACCCCTTCTCTCTCTTCTCTTCATGAATTAAGTTTTTTGCTGTTTTTTTTTTCTCTTTTCCGTTCCCGCTTTGGACCTTTCTGATTGGACGTTGTCCCTGTCTCCCCTTTCAACACTGCCGGCCTTCTCCTCCCTTCAGACAGGCCCTTTTTTTTTAAATGATTACCTTCCTCCATGGCCCTCTCCGACTACGTTTTTGCCTGTCAGACCTATCGCCACGTTTTCTAATATACCCCAGCCGAGGTCCCCCCTTCTTTTCCACCTTTATGTATTTTTTTTTTTTGAGTTAAGGCTTTTCGATGATCATGTTTACTTTGTTTCGCAGATTCCAAGTCCCTTTCTCGTAGCATGCAACCACCCCCCCCTTAAGGACTCTGCCCGCTTTCCCCCCCCCTTTTGTTAGATTGTTAACGTCGGAGTGTTCCGGAGACGGCTTTTCATTTTCCCCCTACCACTTCGGGGTATTACGCGTGCTTTTTAGAAGTAGATACCGTTTCTCCTCCTTCCCGTTTGAAGATTTCGCCGGGCAATTCAACTTCGTCGTCCCCATGTTCCTTCCGTTTCCTCTTCCAGCACCCCCAAATTTTCCACCCGGTTGTGCCCCATTAGGTACTTCCTCACCCTTCCCAAGATGCAGTACCATCTCGGCTCTCCGACATTTTTCTTTCTCCTGGTTTCTGGATTTTTTCCACTGAACACCGAATCGTATCCTAAAAAGAGACAAGCGAGAGGTCTTGAAGCCTTGTGCGAAAGATTTTTTACTTGTCCTTTATTCGTATAGTGCTCCTCGTTACCTGACCCCCGTTCCAGTAATTCCCATCTCCCGACTTTTTTTAGCTTCCGGAGAAGTCGTCCTTATCCCTTTGACTTCTTTTGCGAGAGGACTGAGAATTCTCTCTTTCTGACGGTCGTCCTTTCCCCATTCCGAACTCTGGCGAGTCGTTCTGATTGCTTCGTATTTCCCTTTTCCTATAAGTTTGAGAAAAAGGTGTTTTCTTCGCCTAGTTGGATGCGCAGCGTCAGTTTTTCCTTCCCCTTTGGTCTCTTTAATTATTCCTTTCACGGTCGCACTTAAGGGGCTCCCTCCCTGCCACAGTTGAGAGTCAAAAACCGTTAGTCCAGTTCCAACTTTGCCACATTGTTTTTTATCGCCGTTTCGCCCCTCTTCGGCCCCAGCCTAGGCTTTCCCTCTTTCCGGCAGGAACAGTCCTTGTGGTCGGCATTCCACTTAAATTCCTTTTTTTCCCCTGAGGATCTTGTTCCGCGTTCTTGTTCTTTACTCCCAACTTCCTTCCGGCCCATGTTCACTGCCAGCCAGCGGTCCTTCCGGCACGTCCTTGAGATCTTGACGGACTGACTTTCTTGTTTCCCCCCCTTTGCCCCCCCGCTTGCTCGTTGGGCGGTTTCTACGTTTTAAACGTCCTTCTTTAACGCACGTCGATCGGGAATGCCCTCCTTTGATCCGGTATAACAGTCCTCTTTTCCCTCCCACCAAGTTGGGGACGACCAAGCCTTTTGCCATTCCCCTAATTAGTCGGGCAATCGTGGTTCTGACCTTCCCCCCTGCCAAGGTCCTCATCTTTGTATGTGGACGTGACATTTTATAAGGTAACTAGGATTCCCCCCCCCTCTTTCAGGGATACCCCATCCCCCGCCTCCTCTGTTTTTTTTCCACTTATCGGTCCGGATCATGCGCTGGGCAGCACCAACTCCTTCTTTCTCTGGGCGTTCCCGAAGAAAATAGGACTATCTCGTTGTTTTGAGCCGGCGCCGACCAGAGCCCTTCCATCCACCTGTTATGATCTGCGTTAGGCACGGGTTGAGGACCCCCTTTGGTGGGGCGCCCGTGTCTCGGCGGCGGATTATGCCTTTTTCCACCGTTCGTACCCTCCAGTCAACGAAACACAACGAAGTTGTTCCTTTGGGAGGACCCTTTCCGGTCTGAGGTGGCGGCACTCCCCCACCATTTGTGTGCCCTTCATGTTTCGTCCAAGCGAAAGCTGACTCCCTCCAGATTGGAATTTTCAGCGACTTCTCCGTGATTTGCCGCCCCGTTTTTGTGAGCTTGAGCTCGCCACTTGAACAATCGGGTCCCTCCCCCCCCCACTCCGTTAATAGGCCAGTCCATCCAGCACTCCGGTACTTTACCGCCGGCATCCATTTAAGGTTTTCGAGCGTCTCGTAAGACGTCGGAAGTTTTTTTTTTTCATGTTTCGTCTTCTTCTCGCGGGGCGCATTGAGTCGATTTTCTTTCCCCCCCCCTTTTTGCGAGGGTTTTGCGACACCCCACATGGCTCGGGGTTTTCTCTCCCGTGTTCTTCCTAAGAATGCCCCCAGAGCGGCCAGTTGGCAAGGCGCCACGATTTTTAGTGATTTTTTGTTTCGGTCTTTTCTTCCCAGCGTCACCCGTTTTTCCTTTTTTTCCCGTTCTCTGCCGGCCCACCGGACTTTTTAGCAGTCGCTCCCCCCCTTTTGGCTATGCCTGTGCCGCGTTCCTTTCTTCAGTCGGTGCGAAAACGTATTAATTTTTCCCTGCCAGTCTTGAAGTATCGGACCCAAGTCACCTACTCCCCTTTCCGGTACAACCCCCCAATTATTCCTTGCGGAAATTTTGAACCTTTTTATCGCCTTTGCCGTACTACTCTCTTTTTTCCGGATAGATCGCCTCGAAACGGTCCTTGGCGTTTGCAGTTTACGATCTTCGTTGTCAAAATGAGTTGAAAAAGTGCTCTTCCCCCCCGGTACTATGATTCGAACGAACATCCTCGAGCTTTCACTCTTTCTCACCTCCCACCCTGGTCTTCTTTATTTCAGGATGTCTAGGAACTGATCGACACGTTTCCAGCGTCTTTCCAATCGACTTAACATTCGCGAGGTTGAGCTTCTCCCCTTTCCACTGCCCCGCAATAGGAGACCTTTCTTGTTCCCCTACCGAGTATGCTTGCTCGCGCGGTGATTCGTTTCCCTCTTTGCGTGCTTATCCGTGGCGCTCGATTCCGATAAGGTA
>Ga0179591_1380328_pt1 | contig 17887 bp, 12 predicted proteins | sample CZOMad2_1_08_16f_FD_182891 | JGI IMG/M metagenome (GOLD analysis project Ga0179591, IMG submission 182891) | Vadose zone soil fungal communities from Angelo Coast Range Reserve, California, USA - CZOMad2_1_08_16fungal (PacBio error correction) | ecosystem: Environmental > Terrestrial > Soil >... | reverse complement strand
CTCCTGCCATTCATCGCTAGAAGGACCTTGTGACCCCGCCGCGTATTTTCTTTAGTCCCTGATGGCCTCCACGCTGATTTACAACATCTTATTAATCTCATCGACGACATGTATGCTGCACTCCAACTCCTAATATCGCGGAGACGCAATTTTAAATTCACCTCCTGCATGACGCTCAGTTTATGGGCTGGAGTGCCTCCTGTCGAATTACCACGTACAATTTCGGGCTGTCAGCCCTCCGGATCGTCTGGCTTCAGCTGATCGCAAGCAAAAAGTTACTGGACCGTATGACACATCTACTTACAGCATCCTTCTTCGGTATTATGGTGCGCCGTCCCCATACAGTGTCGTCTCCTCTCTTCTAGAATCTAAGGGATTTTATGTGCTCCGTATTGCAGCGAAGACAAAGATCCTGAACGGAATGTCTATGTATCATACCGCACACCTTAGGATGGCCTGGACCCCCCTCCACTCTTTGTATTCACTACGAGCCCGGCGTCTACTCTGCCTCCGCTACCCCACTTTTGCCCTCTGTCCTGCTTGGCAGCGCTAAAATAGACTGCTCTCCCCCCTCAACATTGCTGCACTCCGCATCCCGGTTATGCCAGCGAACCTAAGTTCTGCTCACAATACCATTGCGCACAGAAGTAGTCGTGGCAACGTCTCCAGTTGTCAGCCTGCCCGCTCTCGTTATGGTCAAGCTAGGACACTCTTAGTGCACCCTATGCATTGCTAGACGGCCATGGCCGTCTCAGAAGCTTGACGCCTAAGCTCTCATCTTCATCTCATTATCCTTCATACGCTGCATTCATAGATGCCCGTATCTACGTGCTCGTATGGGCACTACTCCAGCCGAATACGAGCTGCCGGTCGAATGCCATTCCGCCTCACTTGTTGAACCCTTCGGGGTATATTCTGGCACCTCAGCTACCTTCAACCTTCACACCGTCTCTGCTACTCCTTGTACTCTCGATAATGTGCTCGTACTCGCTGTCGGCCAACCTACTACTTCGACCCAAGGTCTATTTGCTGTATCTTCCACATACCCACAAATTCAAATCCTGTAGAGACGGGCTTCTACGGGGAAATGATCGCCGTGAGCTTGAAAGTGCCTTGCGCCTGCCCGTCAGGTCCATGCGTAGGCATCTATCATCACGGGCGCTGATACCTCACGTCATCTAGTCCATTACGTTTGACTTCTCCTGGTCCGTCGGCCCAGTCAGCCTAATCGACTAGCCGGACCGCGTTCGACGTTCGAGGTTCTACGTTTCGGCGGGCTGCGTCCACTTCGATATATAAATCTCCATTGCTGCAATATGCATATGTTGTCCATTTTGGTTTGTGCCTCGTCAGCGGCCGCCCGCCGCGGTGATGGCATAACTATGTTGTCCGTCTGTGGCCTGCATTTCGACACTGTGTCTTTAAGTCACGAAACGTAGATACTCCGCCTCTCCAGCATTCACCTTCACTTCGCCCTATGATTTGCTTGTGCAAGACAAGAGGACACCGTGTCATGCGCGCTCCCTGTGGGATGAGGCTTCAGCATGTCCCTAGGTGTGCTTAGATTCAGTAACTTCCTCCCGGCGGCAGATTAGCGAATTCACACAACACCGGCGCGGCCCGAGTCTGTCGTCCCTGCGCCCTTCTCATCAAACAACTAACGAAGAGTGATCACGTCTATGCTCACGCATCCGTCTTTGATTTGCTTCTCTGAGCCGCCTCGCCAGTGCAATCGGGCGGGGTGCTGGGCACACGCCTTCGTAGATTATTGGTTTATGGTTCGTACCCTTGTCTAGCTTTGGCTCAGACGTGTCTCATTGTTACCTGCAGCCTCGGCTCAGACGTTGGTCGTGTTGTCTTTTCTCCTTTCGCGGCTTACAATTGCTCGGCTTAACAATGTTTTTGTTCGCTCCATGGTAACTCTGAGTGATTTCGCCGATGTTGCATGCTGACATTCGATCGCTCTGCATCCCTGCGTCGACTGTAGGCTGTTTATATTCTAAACGCCCTGCCCTAGTCGCCACATGCCGACAGCACGGCCTAGTAGATTCCGTCTTAAGTCGCCCGTGGGACGTCCTATCCCCGCAGGTCGAGCCGCTACGGTCTCTCTAACTTCATGTTCGCAATAATTTCGAAATTCGCCTCATAAGACGCGGACATCTACCTATTCTCGCATATCTTTACTTGGGGTATGCTGATGTTAATCCCTCGTTCCTACCCCCCCCAATCTTAAACATCTGCAGGAGTGTCTTTATCTAGCAGAGCATCCTGATTTACTTCCTCTGTATCTAGTTTCCATACCGTTGTGTATTACATTCGCACCTGCAATCCGGCCCTGGGCTAATCATCGCTTATGGCTGCCATGCCGATCTGGCGTTGACATGTCCAATTTTGCCAGAAATGTCCCGTCACGTGTGTTGCTACCTTGTCTCCACTCTGGGGGTCACTTCCCACCCCGGATGGTAGCCCTTGTGCCAGGCTTTAATCCTCCTTTGTCACGCCGCTTCTTTCGACTGACGAGGGATTGATGCCCTCGGAGTACTCGCGGTACGTACGGCGGCCTCTCCTGCTCATGAAATGGCCGACGAAAACATGATTCAGACGGCTGTTTTCACGCGCCCGAGTTCTCGTTGGCGATCCCGCGACTGCATAAGTGCAAGGTCACACGTCCGCCGCAGCGAACGCTATCTCAGCTTCTTTGGCCAGCAGTGTGTACTGTACTTCATTCCCCTCCGACCCTATGCATTTGCACATCCACTGATAATCATGGTCGTGCACCCGGAACATTTATTGCATACTATTGCTATTCTGGTAGCTTAGTCAGCCTGCCTTTTGCAGATCGATCGAACCCACCCGACATTGGCAGCTGCTTTCGCGACGCCCGTCATTCGGAATATCTGGAATGCCGCCAGGGGTCCCTATCGACTCTGCTGCGATGCAGGTGCGCGCTTGCTGGCCACTTCGCCGTGATGTTCACTAATGGCCGGCCCCTTGTCTGTTTAGTGTCAGAATCTCTGCAAGCCTGCGGGTGTGGTGTGCCCCACTTCATAAGCCAGTGGTGTCTCCCGATTTTCTCGGTCATCATCGTATAGATATGCTCTGTATGAATGTCTCTTCGTCCACTTCGAGCGTCCGATCTGCGGCACTATCACCTTATATCACCGAATACGTTATGGATTTGGCGATTTTTTTCTCTCCTTTCCGCCTCTGCTCTCGACGATTATGCAGTCTCCTCGCTTCGTGCACGCACACACCGCCCACCGTAAGCACAGTCCTGCAATGATGTAAGATCTCCTCGGCTACACTGGACCCTCCTTAATCGCGTATCTCCTATTATCATTTTGTTCGAGGGTGAGATAATACTGGCATCGCCAAGGACTTGTCCCGGATACGGTTCTCGAACGCTCGCAAGTAGGTGTGGGCACCTTCTTACAAGCGCCACAGATCAGTCGCGAAAACCAAAAGCTCATAGTAACAAACTCAGGCGATGTGTCGCCACATCAATGATTCGTGCCGTCAGCTGGAACATAGCGACTGTTGTGAGGCGGAAGATCAGCTTCACGCATCGTTCCTCATCATTTATGGCTTGCTATATATTTTCATCTCAAACCACGACACGGTTGAAATCGAATTCATGACAGGACTGTGACTGATTCTGAAACAGGATCTTCGTCGATTCGATCCCCGACCGTGCAGTGGCTTCTGGCCTGGGCGAATGGAATCCCCGCCTCTTACTTATTTCATTTCTTGGTCTACTAATTTCGAATGGATCGCCTACTATTCTGATCCTCATTACTAACGTCGTTGGCCGCCGCTTGCATTCTTCTTGTCCTCTGGTATCTGTTCATTACCGCCTTGGCTGGATCGACCTACATATTTTTCTGTGGAATCTGTTTCTCTTTCCCTTTTTCCCCCTCTCACTCTCCCTCTCTTTTCTTTTTTTTTGCTCTGTTTCGTGTCCTGGACCTGTTCTCGCTTTATTAGCGAGTAGAACTAATGAGTTTCACCTCATCCTTTTGTCGCCTTCTTAATGGGCGGTCGCGCGGGCGCGCCTATTCCCGGCCGTCTATTCCCTTCATCCTCAAGCCTTTTTTCCTATGCTGCTGCTACCGCGCTGGATGCTTGTCTTACTGCTTTTTTAGGGCGGCCTCCCCGATCTACGTTTGCTTGTTCTCTTGGCTCACGCCTGCTTTTTAGAGCGCCTTGTAGTGTCATTGACGTGGACCTGGCCTCTGTTGGCCGCACGCGGCCCGCCTGGTCATGTGGGATGTACATTTATAGCCCGCGAGCACTCACCGGCGTTTTCTCTCTGGTTCGGTTGTTCTTGAGCACACCTCGCCGAGTATTCATGGTGACCGGGAACACATGGCGATGGGCTGCTGCCATAATGATGCTACTGCCTTGCTGCTTGTCCGTTGGTCTTATCTGTTATCTAACAGTCCTATCTGACCACTGCCTACCGACCCCAACCCACGCCGAGGCCGATAGACATGCTACCGCCCATAGCAGAACTCAGCATTTGCTGCTAGTCGGGATTATGTGCCCGACCTTGCCCGATCTGTCCTGGCAGCTTTCTGTTGATCTTATAATTACGGAAACTTACCGGCAGCGTACTTGTATTTTAAACTATTTTTGTCGCATAGTCTTTCGTTTGACCCGCGAAGCTAGCATCATCTCCATCCTAACGGCTAATTCCGGTCAGTCGAGAGACACTGGCAGGTTGGCACTTTTCTTGGTCTCTTACATCATACGCTGTCTCCGCGACCCCTCCTTCCTCCCTATTGTTACCCGAGCCTACTGTCGCCCATACGATCGAATTGGAGCAATTGCGACTCTCTAGCCGCTCGTTACATTTCCGCGACAACAGACTAACATCACCCCATACGCAATCCATGCCACCATTGGTCACTCATGTCGTTGCTTATGTCCCTCTCCTGTACTGAGCAGCTCAGCCCGTGAGGGCTTCGTCGGCTGGCTTACGCCCGGATTCCGGCGCGTGTCCCCTGCGGTGCTTCGGTTGTTGACGCTCTCACGCTATTTTCGTCAATTCTATCAACGCACATATAGTGCGGCCAATTCTACCACCGCCTGATTTCGCGGGTCAGATGCCACACCATCAATTTTCCCCGCTGTCACTCTCCATGTCGTACTTCTGCATGCTTGGTCTCCCTCGAATCGCTCGTGACCATTAGCGACAGATGTAAATACGATCACGGCAACCCTTCTGGCTGGATTTCTGCTCGTTTCATGCGAAACGCGATCCCATTTTTCGCGTGGAACAATTCAGAGTTAACCACGGACATTGCTTCCTATTGTGGGCCTGGGCCTGTTCCTACTTTTTACGCTCATCCGGTCTCCCTTCCTTGCGCCCGTCCTCCTATACTCGCGCTGTTACCAGCCTCAATTTCGCGTTACATTCTGACGCTCCGACAATCTCGCACACCGCTGCCAGCGTCGCTGTTCATCAAACTCTCCTCATCTTCAGACCATTGCTCTACTCTTCAGGCGTCCTTGGGTATTTTTCCCCTCGGACAATTAGACATAAGGCTCTATATTTGCACTACCCCTTACGCTCTCGACATTGTCACTGCATGCATCATTTCCCACACTAGTTATACTGTTTAATTCAATAACAAGGACTGCAAACAACATGCGGTACTTAAGCAGATGTACAGCCCCTGCCTGCCGGAGATGGACCTCCATCCGGCCCCCTGAGGTCTTGTTGCACCGGTCTGATCTTCGCATCGTTGCTTGCCTAGGCCTATTACATATGACTGCCGCCGATGTCCGTTAGACGCGTCAACTTTCAAGATGATAGTTCCCCGGATTTTCGGTGTGGCGCTCGGTATCTCTACCCTTAGCTATGAAGCGCCACTGGCGTCCCTTGACCTGCTTAAGATGCGGTCTGCACTGATTCAACTGCAGCACAATTCGTCCGACCTGCAAACCTTATCTGCGTTCGTCTGCGCTGCTCCCGACATCTCCTCTGGCCCTCATCATGTACCCTTGTGCGTGTTTCGTGTTTTCATTGTTCTTGGTGGCATTATCTGCCATCCGGCAATCTCTCGATTCCCATTCTTGCCCTATGCCAACGTAAGCCCGAACACCGGACTTCTACCTTGGCCGCCCCTTATCCTCTCAACCAGCCTCAGCTCGTCAAGTCTGTCGGCTCCGTGATGCTGTGGAATGGGTCATATGTGCGTCAGCGCAGTCGAAGAACCTTAAGAGCGGGAGAATCATTCCGGGTAGTGCCCGCCCTGCGGCAGAGACAACCTTGCCGGACAGCACTCTTTCCCCTTCTGTGTTTGAGCTCATACCCCCGACGTTTCCTCTCCCATCCACTCGTACAAGATATTTCTTTCCCTGCCGTTAGTGTGCCCCGACCACCCCTTCTTTCTCCCCTTTTTTCTTTTCTTTTTTTTCTTTTTCTTCTTGCCCTTGCAGTCTACTCTTGTTTCGACTTTCAGTCCTACGTTCGACATTTCCTCAAGCTTCTTGGACGCACAGTTCGACCCCCCGTCTCGCCCCCCTCACGCAATATTGCTGTTCCTGTGTGGTGACCACTTCTAGCGATGCAAGCCGCAGCCTGACCCCTGCACCATGGTACTGTAGGGACGAGCATTTTTGAAGCACGATTGGTTCTGTCCTTAAAAGTGATGCTTTTCCTCGGCAATGTGTACTTGGATTTCCAAATGTATGCGTTCCTGTATGATTCGCCGCATTATGTTAGTCCAGCTGACTTTGACCATCCTGACCTCTACAGCGACCTGACTCGTAACCATTCCCATCTTTTCTCCAGCCGATTCCCTTACCGGCCCAATTTGTCGCTTTCGCAACATACCAACCCGCCTCACCGTCCGGCATATTTTTTCCATCTGTGCGGCTCTTTCAGCGGCATGAGTCCAGAATAGGCCCCTCCGTTCTGTTCACGCTTTCGGCCATCAGCCCCGATTTACCGCGCAACCCTGATTCCCGGAGCGGAAGACCGATCTTACGATCGTATGAGCTCTACTTCCACGGTACGGCCTTCAGACATCAACCCTTGTAAAGGCAATCGCGTCACCTTTCACCCTCCATTAGGTCGGGCGTTCTCGTGACCGCTGTTCTCCCCTGTACGCCTCCATGCCTTATTAGCAGTCTATGTCGGCAGTAGACCAGTCCGGACGCCCGTTCAGCTACGATCCTCATGTCCATATGATGCATGTAGAGCGGTGACAAAGTTCTAAGCAAAGATCGTAGATGTCACTCCTACAATCGCCCGACTTCCGTTCGACCGTCCTATAGCGCACCCGAAGCCATACAACGAATGCTCGTACTTTGTGCAGCTCCCACGGCCCTTGGGCCGGGCTGCTTGAGGTAGCGGCGTGATACTCAAGGCTCACACATTGACTAGTTGATAATCTTTTCTCAAGTTTTCCTGAGGAATTCACTGCCCATCTAGGCTCTTTCCCTCGCTTTCACTTTTTCAGCTATCTCGCAGTGCCACGGCGTGCTGCACTGTCGTGGTGATGCTATTTTCGAAGGAAACCCCAGCTTTCCCCATTCTACTGTCTCGGCTGATGCCATCGAATAACTTTTGCTCAAAGGTCGATTACTGTTTACCCGACCCGCTTTAGACTGGCTCCCATTGTTGGCGACGCTTCGCCCCCTTCAACAACTAGCCTAGGATCCTGATCCACAGATTCCTCCCTTTCTCATTCTTTCCCTAATGCTACGACAGCATCAAGCCGGGCGCTACAGGTCCGTCGACTAGGCGGTCCTGGTTTCCGATACAAGTGATTCTCTCCTAGTTTCCACCTCTCTGCCTCCTTCTCTCCTCTTCTCTCCCCTTGGTCTTCGGACTGCCAAATCGGTTGTGTTTCATGAGCTGCCTTCTTCCCCTCTCTTGTTCGTTATCTGAACGAATTCTTTCCGAGAACTACCCTCCCGGCCTGAAGAATTCTCGTGCCGCTCCCTTCTTGGCGATTTCGGTGTCCGAGGAGAACGCAGTATAACAGTAGGCACGCAGCACACACGATTATGCTGGCGTACCCTCCTTCGCCATTGGGTCGATACAGCTTTCCCTTCTCATGGCCAGCCCTTTTTTTCGCTCCATCCGCAAATCATCCCGCCTCGCTATGCGATCCGTTGTCGTGGGCCTTCCACCGCATCCCCATTTAAGCATTTGGACTTCGATCCCCATCGCGGACTACCAAAGCTACCGAGACCAGATTTCCACGCTTTTATTATGCCAACCGGTGGCATTCCACAACACAACTTCGAAAGAATGATTTTAGGCCACCACCGAGCGTTTGCGTTGTATCCGGCAGTATCAACGGGTTCTCTAGTTATACCGTTCCGCGATCATTTATGCTCATTACCCACTCTTAGACAGCCCCTCATCTTTTTCTCGGCTTTCCTACATACGGTCGTCAGACCTCGATTATCGTGCCTGTTTCGCACCTGCCCACGAAACTTTCCCTAGCATTCTTCCCTTTGGTTCTGTGCTCTTTAAGCTCATCCCGTGTCGCCCACACACGAGACGGGATCCGCCCCTTGCGTTATCGCGTTGCCTTTTCCTACTGCTTGTCTATGTAATTCGTCCAGATTGAGCTGCCATCTTGTCCAGACTTTCTTCCGACTTACAAAATGCTTTCACTGACCATACCACCTGGTCCTCGTCAGGTTCAAGAACCGTTAACTTATCGACTCGCTGTTTGTGATGCATTGCTCATTCTGCCTTCTCTCTATTGGTGCTGTCATTTTCCTCTGTCCGATGCGATCGTAACGCACGACCTCTGGGCCGCTATACCGTGCTTTTATTCAAACATATCTGAATTTGGCGTCTATCGTATTACCTTGGGTCTTCAGGGTACTGGCACACAGCGGTTCGGGCTATTCGCCCGACTTTACCTTTATTGATGAACAGACGTATGCCGCATTGAGCCAGCGAGACCTACGACATGGATTTGGTCTCGACGCCTGCGCAGTTTGCGATTCGCGCGACCGACTATCGGGTGCGTCAAGGTGCCCTTTTGTTCGTACGGCTCCTTACATCGGTTTACATTCTCGCTTCCTCCACATGTTCCTTCATGCACATCGTAACAAGCACTTCTTTGTTATTCTTCCAACGTCCACTTGCTACGGTCCCTACCTACACCACCCCCCTTGGCGACCTTTCCGGCGCCAACATCCTCCAGGTCCCACATTCCTTTAACATTGCGCACCCTCCATGGCGCCTTTGCATCTCGCACTGTTTTCTCGCTGCTAGATTGTGTACCATTCCTTCCACGTTACATAGTCAGTTGACTTGCACGACCGACATCTGCGCCGATTTCTCTGCTACACTGCACACACCCTTTGAAGGCTCCGGAACCGCCGCAACTTTGACTTAGTCGGCCGCCTCCACCAATCGCCGGCTCATCTCGTCATTGCAGGGATACTATCTGATTTTTCTCGGATGATTAGCTTAAACCTTACTCTACCGGCCTACCGGTTTCACTATGCCAAGTCCGCCCGACACCATCATAGTACGTCCTCGGTATTTATTCGCACCTGTCGACCTTTGGTTCTTCCGCGACAGCCTCCCCGCATTCTTTGACCCCGTCCCTCATGGTTCATCGGACCGGCGATGACGTGCACCCGCCCGTATGAGGCGTTGGTGGCCTTCCTCCTTCGACTACGACCTTCTTTCGGGTGGCTTATGACCATCCCCGCCGGCTCGCCGGCGTGTCCGTAGTCACGTTGCAAGTAATGACTTCATATTCGCTGTTGCTGCCCCGCGCTTCTAGATCTCCCGCAGTACTGCCGCGACCACGACCACAATGGCGACTATGCTGGGCGGATTTCGATTCCGGGCCCTTTGCGCCAGACACAGAACCAAAACCTGTGGATTCCTGGTATCTGTGCTTTCATGCCTAGATATTTTCGTATGGCTCACGATTCGCATCGGCGCCTTGTCTTCATGGCACTCACTTTGATCCACTGCGTGCCTTCTATGTAGCCTCAGTCCCGAGCCATCTCAATTCGAAATTCCTATTATGAAAGACAGCTTGAATGTACGATCGCTACGCCTCAGGCGCAGCTTATATGAGCCACCTCGCACACCTCAGACTCGACAACCTCACGGGACGCTCCCTCTCCGCCCAGTTGGTCTCTTTCTCTCCATCCTTCCTTCAGTTTCCTTGAGCATGCCGGGGACCGTCATCGCATTGTCGATCCCTTGTGGTTGACATTGACCTAGACTATGGTTTTTTGTGCCCAACTCTGGTGTCTATCACCTTCGGCGGGAACCTGCGTTGTTGCTGCCTAGCGTTATCTTTTCTTCGGATATAGCTTCTGGACGCCTCAGTGATTGAAGCCGTCGAGCTTGAATGCCGACGCTTTGGTCACCGTAGCGTTGCTGATTGCGTCGCCATCGATGACCCCCGATGCGAGCACACAAAGTTTCTTTTGAGCAACAGCCGATAGGGACGACAAGTCCTGTGATTACAATTTATGTTACTCATTGCTAGCCACAGCTCGAAGCTCTGCCCATCTCTTCTTCTTTTTTTTGGTGTAAATCCTTTGATCCCATACTGATGATCGCTGTTTGTGCCCCTTCCTGCCACTATACAGCTTTTCCACCGAGTTTTTGCTGAATACCTGAATTGTGATTCGTACCAGCTGATGCCGTGCCTCGGCGTGCTCACTCCTTTGGTCCGTACGCGATTCTTTTATCCTTTACCTCTCGCACCCACGGAACCTACATCTGTGTTGCATCCGACCCCTCAATTAGCATCGGTCTCTCGGCCCTCGATATTTTGACCCCACAGACAGTAGGATTGCCCTTTGACTTACTTGAACTATCCAGCCCTGGTCTCTCGAGCAGCCCTTTTCTGGCATACATAATCTGACTAATCACCCTCCCCCGGATCTTCTCGGCGCGACCCGTGCCGCATGTAGCATTTAGGCCCTAACTTTGGCGTGCCGCGGATCAATATCGGTAACTTTCTCGTTTTTCCTCTTCTGGCCCTAAATCACGATTCAGCCTTCTTCCTGCCTCCTCTTCCCTTTCTGCTTCTTGCCATCGCCCTTATCCCTCTCCCCCCCTCCCCCAGGTTGCGTTCTTGGTTCTGTCTGGAATGCACAGATGATCTATGTCCCATAGATAAACTTCATGCGACTAATTCGGACTGTCCGCTATCAGGTAGGTCTGGTTTTCTGAATAATGCTTGTATTTCTAATACATCCCCAACCCGCTGCCTATGTGTCGAACAGGCCGTACTTTCACATTGTTACTATGATCTGCAGGAGCCCCCACCGAGGACCAACGCTGTATCGATTCGGCCGAGCTCTCGCATGGAGCTCCTCCCTTTATGCGTCTCACATGCATTAGTATAATCTATTGAGCTTGAATACGTCGCCTAGCTATCTCCTTCTTCTTCCGCCCAGTGTCCCGGCCTCAGTGCACCGCCCTACTGACTAGATGATTTGTGGTATCCTTGAGGGCTCGCGACTCCGTTCCTACCTTCTCGACTTTCTTCCCCGATCTCACATCCCTTCTCCATTACCTCTTTCCTCTTTTCGATCCTCCCATTTCCTCCTTTCTTTCTCTTTCCCTCATTCCTCCTCCCTGTCGTTAGCCAGCCTTTAGCCTGCTCCTTGTGCTCCGCCCTTATTTGCCTTTTATACGCCGGTCTCATTGAGTCGACGAGCCCCTTACCTGACTGCTAGTGGCATCTTTGCAGCCCAAGATTCGCCTGTGTTTTCCGCTTGTTCTTTGTAGCCTATTTCAAGCACCAATCTTGAAAACCCAAGAAAGATTAGAAACGCTCGTGGATGCATCCTTCTCTTCTTTCCTCCTCGCTTTCTCTCCTCTCCTTTTCCATCTCTATTGACACCATGATATCTTATGGACCCATAATGCCATGCCTTCCATCATAGAGGCAAGCCACGGCTCTGGCATACATCTCTTCTACTTACCTACGGCGCCTCTTCTTTAAAGCCGGCGAGCCCCCGCCTGTACCTTTCCTCCTCCCCTTTTTAAGCAACCTACCGATGAGTCTACTTGGGTGACGGCAGCAATGAAAGACAGAAATCTAGCTCCATGCGCTCTCTCTTTCTCCCGGTGCTTCTACCGCTGCAGGTAACACCAAAGCGTGCTGATGATTAAAGAATTCTGATGCCTGGGTAGCATAGAAGAATTCTCGGCCTTCTCCTGCAACACGTTCCCTTTTTTTACGTATTTATGGAAGCTGCAATGAGAGGCACTACGTGTAACTTATCTCGGCCATGGCCAAGGAACACTGTTTGCTACGTAATATTTATTACGCCGTACCTGGCCTGCCGCTACTCTTCGAACTAGTCAGCCACTTCACCACCTCATCCCAAATGTTGATTTTATCATTCTACTTGCTCGTGCGCAATCTCAATGCCATTAGTTACCTCGTATTCTGCCGGCCTGCAACCTTGTGATGGATCTAGCTTGTGATCCTTGTTTCGGCCCACCTCTCGACAATAAGGATTAGTTAGCCACAAGATAAGAGTATGTGCCCATTCTGCCGCTCCTATCTTTCATCTTCCTTCTTTGGCACTCAATACAACGCGTGCGAACAAGCTACAATGCGCATCCTCTGTTCAATCGTAAACAGATCGTGCAGAAGCCAGATCGTTCAACACTGGTCCGTTATGGTATATTTTGTCCGATGAAAATTCTAGTAGCTATTGTATGTATGAGGAGTATCTATTTCACCGATGCAGGAGCTTGATCCTCCGCCATCACGTAGGACCCAACTTTTCCATGCTCTTCATGGGCTACCATAATCATTGGATGCACCTACTCGTCATTCCTGTATCTTTTCTGGTTATTTGCTTTGGTTCTTCGCCGACATTCATGGGTCGTCGTTGTGTTTTGACTACTGTTCTGGCCTCAACCCTAGCGGCCCGTACTATGCTTCTCTTCCCCCTTGTTGTACTCTTAACCATTCAAGCCGGCCATCACTATGGGCGAAGCCCGTCTCTATTACAACATCATCCTCAATATTGATTAATTGAACTCTTTATTCCTGGTTCCCGCGTGATTTTGTAGCCCGTCATTGATCTGTCCATTACCAATTGCGATTTGTCTCCTCTCCTTCGCCTCGCGGCGACGTGCATCGAAGAACTGCAATTCTTTACGGCAGAGGCTCGCCTCGCTAGACTTGTTCGCTTCGGTTACATGTTGCAGCTTTCAGTTCCTCAGGCCTCGCCTCCTCTCAGGCGATTTATCTAGCTTTCTTTACTAATTTAAGACTTCTTCTCACGATCATGTCACGTCTATTCTTCCTTCTCACGGCAGTCTACCCACTCTCGGTGGAGGTTCATTGCGTCTTCAATTTTTACATTTACTTCTAACCATTTCAGTACATTGCATTGCCTATATCTCTTGACCCCTTTCTCCCGACATGGACCGGCTCGGCCCGCCTCGCCCTTCTTTTCACCTACAACCTGGTCTTATATTTATGCACTCCCCTGTTGCGCACCTTGCTCGAGTCAGGCACAGGTCATGTAAGCCTCATGCCGGTTCTACAATTCCCGATATGCGAGGTCAGAATCCGCACGATAGCAGGGCTGACACCTCCGGTTTTCGTGGCTGCTCCTTGCGCCGTTGCTGCTACTAAGATTACGTTGCAGAAAGTGTCCATGGATCTTGCTCTACACGTATGTTGCCTTGCCCAAGACCTTCTATCCTCGTTCCGGCTTCCGTCCATCTATGCACCTGATTCACTGTTTTTAACGCTTTTAAGATTCTTATGTCGACGGATCTATAGATCTATTAGACCAGCCGCATCGTCCATCTTGCGCATGCCTGCTTCCACTGGGCCCCTCCCTCGGACTTCGTGTATACTTACTGTTCGTACGGACTCCCCGTACCGACCTCATATGGCCTCAGTGACAGAGACGAACTGCGAGAATCTCTTGTTTTCTCTCTTTTATGACGAACTTTCTCGTCCGTCCGCCTTCTTTGGTATCTACCGCGACTTCCCAAGTAACCTCCTGCTCCTTTTCCTCGTACTCGCACAAGCATTAGAAGCGCTTGATCACGGACTAGTATTAAATGCTCCAGGCACGTCATATTTTCTATCTGAGCTTCAGATTGGTATCCCTACTGGAGCAAAAGTTGCCCGCCGTGTTAATTTCCGGCTTTTTTTCCCTAGCCTCCTTTGTTTTCCCTTTTCCTTTCTTTTTTCCCTGCCTTATACGTACCAGGCGCTTCCTCCCATTTTTTTGCACCTGTTGCACATCTTGCTCTGCATGGTTCTTAGTTTACTTCAGGCCCACGTCGGCTGCCCCTCTCCCTGCCATGAAGCTCTAGTAGCAGAACCTGAGTGCACGGACGCATCTTCTATATCCCACGAGGTATGCGTTACTCTATTGAATACTCTCTGTCTTATGTTTCGCCGGTAGCCCTTAATTCATGGTCTCTTCTTCCCGCGCAGTTTAAGTTTGTTTTTGGGCGACCTTGGGAATTCTATCCAAGTAATCCACAATGGGAAACAATTGCGCCATACTTGAGATGTGCTTGGCTCACCGCGCCTCTTTGGATATTACTCTTCGACAGGCTGCACCCCTACCCTCTCCGTGATTCAGACGCTCTTTCGCGACTCATAGACTCACCGGCGACAATAAGGACTCGAAAGCTCAATCTCTCCGGATGCTCTGGCTTCCCTCCTGCTCCTCTCCCTCTTTCTCCTGGTTGCGCGGAGGCTACCACGTTTCCTTAACGATGTCTAGTGGCAGCGCCCTCTGCTGGGATCGCAGTCCTATCTTTGTTCGTTGCACATGACTAGCGATTTGCAGTCACATCCAGTCATGGCGACCCATAATTCTTTTTCCTGCGGCTTTATGATTCTGAAGATGACTTTGCGTGTGTGAAATGAGTGCTGAAAAGGACCAACTGCCCAACTCCTGCCAATCTCTGGCCGCATGCTCCGGCCTAGCCCCCTCCGCGTTCTTCACCGCGCTACTCACCAACTTGACTCGTCTATATCATGTGGCTTCCGATCGTGGGTATTAATTGAGCCCCTCACGAGCCCCGAGCGTGCTTCCTCTTCTGTTGGACATGTGTGGATCATTTGGCAGCCGAACTGGATTACATTAGAACTCTCGATCGTGGACTACATGACGTAGCTGCTGCTTGTCCCAGTCGTTTTCTGTGATTGTTCTTAAGTTCTGCTCTTCGGCCCTGTTTCGTCCTTGGTGGCAACCTACCGGAATTACGACACTTAACCCTCCTTTGACCCGAGATCCTTCCATCTGTTTCATCCATCAGGGTCGAGCCATCTTTACCCCGTTTCTTTGTACTTGTCTTCTCAATCCCAACGAGCATCTGGGCGATATCCGGATCAGCTGGGCGGGTTTTCACCGCTTCCTTGCCCTTCGTATCTCCTCATTCTGCTTCTGCGTGCGCAGCAACTGACAGCGCATATCTGTGATTGCCCTCTCCCGCCGCCTCCCGTTCGTACGGTCCAAGACCAAAGACAAACTCCTACACATCTACTATGCCTGGTATCTACTAACCGGACAGGCCCCTGTCTGTATACTCACTAAGTCGCCTCCGTCCCCCTTTTAACTGGCTACCCCGCCGGCCCCACAACTCCCTCTGACTAAACTGCTGAGTTGACGTAGATTTTGGTCTACAGAATTTCTTCTTCCTTTTCATTATCCGTCCAGGCCCATGTTTGAACTTGATTCCCATGCGCGTTACCTCTGCACCCCCGCAGCGCACGTCAAAAAAATTTTTCACAGCTCCCACACCGACACTGCCATTCCCTCGTCCGTTGGTCTCTAGCTCCTCTGTCTCAGGATTTGTGAATCTCTTGTAGTGACTTAATCTCTAGTACACACATCCGCTCAGGTCATTGTTCTCGCCGACAGCGCGACACGACACACCACTTTGTCCGGCACCAATGCGGCCTGGTTGATCGATATTGCTTTTGATGACAAGCACAGCTGCGTTGTGCCACAGTTAAAACCCTGAGGTTTACCGACTGCTATGTGCTTTCTTGCCTCTGTGCTACGGCGGATCCCGTTCGTTATGAGCCGACTTGGACGCCTATCTTCGCGGTCCGCTTGAATGTAGGCGGTCTTAGTATCGCTGCTCATGTATTTGAATGGATATGTTTAAGCCTTACCATTTCTCTCTTGGACGATTGTAGTTCGTTCTATTTCGGTTACCTATTCCATTTTTGTCTACTATACGTTCCTACACCTAATTGTATAATAGCGTCATGCACCCCTACTTCTTTTGGATAGTGCGAGTCTTCTTTCGCCCTGCTTTCAGCTACGCTCCCGCCCTCTCTGCTCGCACAGACTTTCAGCGCACTGATGCTTCCACACTTACGCTCTTCGCTCGTGTGCGCACAATTCAGTTATTTGCGGTCACTGCAGCACTGACACTCAGTTGCCGCCATAGCTGCCTAGACATTGAGTGGTGGACGGTGAAGTATCTGTATTATGCCCGCCTTGCACTTACGAGCGATTTTTCATTTGGTGTACTGGGTTGCTTGGCCTCCTTCAGGCCCCCCGATGACTCATTCGCCCCCTGCCTCCTCTGACCCTGGTATTTCCCTCCTGCCCCTACTCACCCTATGGTTAGTACTTAATTCAACTTACCGCATTCCCTTCGGATACCTGTGTCTTTTTTTCCTGAGTCACTCAGGCCATAGAATATATGTAGCTCGGTTGCAGACCATTCCACTTTGTGTCCGAAACTTCTCTGCTCTTCACTCCCATCCCTTTAAGAAGTCTGAGGTTTGTGGTCACACTCCTTGTTACCCTAATTTGATTCTGTTTCCATCGCTACCCTATCGCTCGTTGGCTTCTTAACCATATAATGTGTATCTTATCTCGCTCAGGCGCCTCTCCACTCCCTTCATGTGCGGACATAAGAGGCGTTTTTATTCTGTCCTCGCCTTTTCCGTTGTGACCTTTCCTTTGTTTCCCCTTATGCGACAGATGTCTTTTTTTCAGCTACCGCGGCTTCTACCGTCGTTTAAACGTCCGTGTTCTCTGTGACCTTGGTCACCCCTATCTTAGTGATCTACGGATGTTTCGATCCTTCTTTGGAGTGTTCTCTCCGTAAACCGTTCAAAACTCGCACAACTTGCATCTCTTCCTCCAATAATTCATATTTTTGTCCTTGCTGCTTGGTACACTTCGCGCTGCTATCGTACCGGTGCTCTTTTCAGTATCCCCCAGTCGTATCTCGAAGCAATCAAAGGGTAGCTCCGGGCGTGGTAATTCCACCTCTGATTCCGCTTGAGCTCAGCTCTCACGCGTCATTTTCGCGCTCTGGCTGCTTCACTCATAGTACAAATATTCGTCAGGGGCCCCGCCTCTAGTCCATAGGGATTTGACACTTTCCTCAGATACCTTTGTTGTTCTCTCGGGCTCGCGCCTCGGCCCTTGTATCCCTTTTGGCCACGCCACAAGTTCTTAGTCTTTCCACTGCACGCGCCTTATTGACACATCTTGCTGCGGAAAATCGATTCGGTCAACCATTCACGTCAATCACTGCGAACCTACCACCACTGCCTTCCATCTCTCTTCTTCCCTGTGCTTTTTTTTCGAATGTTTCGAGTATTTTTCCCGCGCAGTGTAGTTTTTTGTCGCTAGCTGCCTTACGAGCCTCGGCACCCGGTTGGTAGCGTGCTGTACGCCCGTAAAGGTATGAGATGGTCGAAAACGCATTTACAGTAAGTGGTTTCGAACATACGCTTGCTGAGAGCGCAACGCGGCAGTACTCGGCCATCCCGTTAATTCCCGGTGCCGCTGTTGTTCCTGCATGGGTGAAGGAGCTGAGACTGGCCCTGATCGTCAGAAGGCGGCCGATTTCTGACATCGGAGTAAATGCTTTGGTCATCGGCGGTGATGAATTGGCAAAAAA
>Ga0179591_1359859_pt1 | contig 17887 bp, 15 predicted proteins | sample CZOMad2_1_08_16f_FD_182891 | JGI IMG/M metagenome (GOLD analysis project Ga0179591, IMG submission 182891) | Vadose zone soil fungal communities from Angelo Coast Range Reserve, California, USA - CZOMad2_1_08_16fungal (PacBio error correction) | ecosystem: Environmental > Terrestrial > Soil >... | reverse complement strand
TCACCCCTCCCTTTTTATAATGCCCTCTAACCTCCCGCAGTATCCAGAAGGCCTGCGGTCCCCAAATTCCCTCGCTTATTGGGCTCTTTCCCCGCGGCGCAACGCTTCTCTGGAGTCCCCCAAGCGGCATAGTCCTTCCGTTTTCGGACGAGCTAGGTTTTCGTGGGGGTGAAACTTTTTTTCGCTCTTAATGTTCCCCTTCGCGCGTCCTGACAGCCCTTCCCCGCGCCCCTCCATTGCCCCCCTTACCTGGGATAGACCACGCTTGGTCTCGCCCCCCCCACCCTTTGCCGATTTTTGACCACTTTCCTTCAACGATATCGTCCTAGCGGTCTTTCCCAAGTCCTGCGACGACTACGTTCCAGAGTTCCCCGTCTTCCCCGACATAAACTTTGTCCTTACATAGCTTGACCCGCTTTCGGCGACGAGAGAGTACTGCTTTTCCGACGGTCCTCAGTCAGGAACAGGCGTAACGACATCCCCTGCTCCTTTTCTTCCTCTCCCCCCCCATCCCCCCCCCATCCCTCCCGCTGGCACACAACGGATCCTTACGCCGTTTTCTCTTGCGTCCGCTTTTAATCCCTGACCTGAATCAAGAATTTTGAATCCCTTTCCTCCACGGTCACAATGTAATTCCCGCGGCCGGCTCCCCTACTATTGACGGGGAGGGGAATCCCCCGAGCCTCTCATCCCTTTTTTTTCCCGCTTTTCCCTTTAAACGCGAGCGCCCTCGGGTCCCCCTTTTTTCGCGGTCGAGTCGTTGGAGAGTTCAGAACGTTTCTCCTATCTTCCTTTGGCGAAAACCCGTTCAATCTTCCCCCCCTCTTTGGAGGAGAGGGGATAGAGAGATGGTTTCCCTCTCAGGGGAAGTCGCTTGGCCTTTTCTTAATTCTTCGTAGTGGATTTATAGGCCGGCCTGTCGAAGGCTTTCCGCCAATCCCCTTTTATTCGATCCCCTTGGACCCTTTGCCTATCTTGATTAATTTCTCTCTTCCTTTTATCCCCTAAATTCTTCCTTTAGGACCGCAAAGGAGGCCAGCTACTTATAACGTCGACGAGCTATTTTACCCCAGCCCTTTTGGAGTAATTTTGATAAGAAGACCGAGAGACTAATGTTTGGGTTTCCCCCCTTAGATCTCTCGATTTTTTTACGCATTAGTAGGGGCGCTCTAGTAAGTCCCCCCCATGGTTACTCTCCCCCGTTTTTTTTTGATCTTGCTCTCTTCTTCTCTTTGTTCGCCCCCTTGAGTTTTTTCGGGGTACTATACTTAAATTTCTCTCCATTTAGCTCTCTATCTAAGACTCTTTTTTGTTTCCCCTCCGCCCTCCGACCTTTTTTTTTTTCGCTTCGTGACCTAATACTCTCGGCCGACGTTCAGGCCCCCTTGGGTTCAAAGGCTAGGGGAAAAGAAGATGTTTCCCAAGATGTTTGCTTTGGTCTGCAGGTTTTCTTGTTATTTTCTTTCCTAAGAAGTCGGGGGAGCCGAGTTTTAAACTCACTCCCTTCTTGGAAAAGATCGATATTCTTCCCCCCTCCCGCCCTTCTCTCCTGGACTTTTTTTATAGATCCTCCAAGAGGATGGAATAATCTCGTTTCCTTCCCCTGTGGGTTCTCTGTGAGGCATTCTCCCGGCCGTACGAGATTTCCGTTTCCTCATCCATGTCTCTTTCCCTTGCTCCGCTTAGCTCGATTGCGCCTATTCTGAGCCTACACTTATCCTTTCCCCCCCCTTTTTTGGACGACGTGAACTTTGAGTCTTATTCCTTACCCCTAGTGGTCTTTTCCCATATCTGAGAGCATGGTTTCAGATCGCTTCCTAAGTGCTGCTTGTTTTCTTAGAGATTTTTCTTGAATCTTCGCCCTCCCTCCCAGTTGAATTTTTCCTAGAATTCTCACCAAACTGGCTACGTTCATTTTTTCTTCAGTTTTCTCTTTCCTGATATTTTCACTCCTGACCCTGGTCCTTTTTTGTGGATCGCTCAACGATCAGACCCGATTAAAAAACTCCGGCGATTCCCCTTCAAGGGATCTGCCAGTGTGACGTTCTTTCCCTCCGGTTTCTTTCCATAAATTTCTCTTCTCGATGCTCGTTTTGTACAGCGTTTCCCTTTTCAATTATAGTAGCTTAACCTTTTCTCCTGACACCCCTTGGTTGCCTTTTTTTTTCCCCCCCTAGCGACAAATTCGCGGCTTCGGAAGAGCCACAGCTCCCCGGTCTTTTTTTACTCGTTTCCCCCCGTACCTCCCTTTTTCCGTGTTTGTTTCCTTCATTCCCCCTTCTTAGCCTCATCGGCCACGCTTCGGCGTTACTGATTCTGTGTTGTTTTCGTGGAAATTCGGCGTGCTTTTTTTTTTGCTCCTTCTTTGTAAGTTTTTCTCAAGCCAACCTCTTCTTCCTAGCGCTCGGTTTTCCTTTCTTGGAACGGCCCTTTCCTCGAAGGTACTTCCCGCCTTTTGAGTCGAAGTCGTTCCGGCTCTGGTTCTTTTCCCCGGCGCCCCCTTTTAGTATTTACCTTGCTGGTTCGTTCCCTGTGCATTTCTTCTTTTTTTCATCTTTTTGATGTCCCAAGACCCCAGCTTCAGTCAGTTAGCCTCCTTTCTCCCCATGCGACCCCCCACATCCTGTGGGCAGGCCATGCCAGACCACCCTTCCTGACCTCCTTTTCGATCCCCTCTTTCCCGAGATTCTTGACCTCTTTCCGGACTCTTCCCCCAAGCCTCCTCCGTGACGCACCAGTTCTTTTCGTCAGCGAGTCCTCATAGGTCCAAGTCCCTATTCCGTGCCCACTTGCCGATCTCCCTAATCGATCTCTTCTTCCGTACAGAGGTACCAGACACCGTAAAGAGTCGCGACTATGCTTTTGCCGCGTAGTAAGCTCCGTTGTTCCCCCTCCCGGTTTCCTCATCGTGTCCGATGGTTGAGAGTGACCGGCGTTTTCTTTCGTTCTCTTTCAAAATTGACGCACTTTCTCGACTCCCTTTAGACGTCCCCCTCCCCTAAGAAGAAATCTTCTCGACTCATGCCTCCGGTGCCTTTCGAGCCCTCTTTAAGAAGAAGTCTTCGCCCCCTCGAGATCTCTTCATCGACTCTTTTGAGAGATTACACCAGCCCGACCTCCCCCTTCGCACCTGGTTCTTTTTTCTACGATACCTTGAGTAGTCTCCGCTCATCCATGACGTAGCCTTGAAGTTTTGTGAAGTCTTCTAGTCCCCCCGAGTTATGTTTTTCTGATTGGCTCTCCCGTATACGCGCCCGACGCACCCAGCACTCCTGAGTAGAGCGGTTGACCTAGGATCGAGTCGCCTGCCGCACCATTTTTTTCGAGCCTTCGCACGAGCCTGCTTTTGCCGCAACGGGGTTCGATCCCCCTAGGATTTCGCAGCTAGAAAGCCGCCCTCTCCTTTATTTCCATCTTAAGGAGTGCAAGTATCCCCCTTCCGTAGTTCCCGTTATGGATCAGATAACCTTTCCGCCAAATGTTCTGCTCCCCCCCCAAACCCTTCCCTTTCCATTGATTCCTCCTTTTGACTAGAGAAACGAACGCCCTCGAGAAGGTATTTGCCCCCTCGGTCCCTAAGAAATCTTCTTGTTTACAGTACAGCTTCTGCTTTTTTTTTTCCCCCCAGAGGTCCCAAAATAAGTTTCCAAGAAAAAGCACTTAACTGTTCACGACGGCCGAAATATACGTAAAAAGCGGGGGCCCCCATCCGCTTTCTTCAGCGTAAGGGAGAAAACCAACTTTTAGGAGTAGACCCCCGATCCCCCCCAGGCCGTTGTTTCCCGGACAAGCGGAGGTCTCTTCTGGTTTCCCCCTATACTCTATTTTGATCGTGATCGAAAAGTGCCTTATGGAACCCCCTAACCTACACAGTGATATTTATCACCGGAGAGAGAGAAAGTCCGAACCCCCAGAAGGCAGTCGAATGAAAGCACGAGGGCTGGCTCCGCACCACTTTTTAGTCCTTTTTTGGTCCACAATTTCCAGTATATCAACGGATCAGAAAACAGGACTAGAACTTTACTCTCACTCTCCCCCCAACAAAGTTCTTCAGAGAGCTCCGACTTAATTTGAAGCCGGGCGTGAAGCTAACTGTCCCCCTGGACCTTTATTCGCCATTTCAGTACGGGATCCCTTCCTTGTCATGATACTCTGTCCCCCCTCCTGTAATATATTTCCCCCGCTCAGAAGCTCTTCCCTCAACCTCCTTCTTGGAAACGACTGCTACCAGACGCGTAAAGAAGACCTACCCGGGTGGAGCCTTGTCAATATCAGCTTTTTCCCCTGACGACCGTTATCCTACGAGATCTAGTCTCCAGAGAAAGCCCGTCCCTTTCGCTCTTTCTATTCGGGCGACACTGTCTAGTTTTCGAGAGTTTTCTACCATCACCCCCTTTCCTTCTTTCTTAACTTGTCGGTTTCAATGACCTCCTTCTTCTTTGCAGATATTCTTTAACCCCCTTGAGGAAGGTTGCCTCCTCTCTCGGACGCGCTCGTGTCCTCGCGCCGTCTTTTTGAGTTCGCGGCCTCTCCCTTCTGTCGGGGGCCGTTTGACTGACCTGGCGCCTCATCTGGAGCAACTGCCCCCTGTCGGCCAACTCTACTCTCCTCATGGGGAGGGAGTTTTGCCTTTATGTATGGAGCCCCAGACCTGCTGCAGATCTGATGTCACTGAGATTTTTTAGGGCCTGCGTTGGTTTCTGCCTGCGCCACTTTTCCTTTTCGGTCTTCTCGACGTCCCACGGGGTCCTGAAAAGGTATGAAATTCGGGTTGGAATTTCAACCTTTTTCTCTGGAAGAGCCTCTTAAAGGTCCCTCACCACAAGGTTATTATGTCCCCACTTCAAACTCTTCTGAATTGAGGAGTTAGAATCATTACATTATTCTGCACCGATTTGAGGATCAGATGGAAAGAGCATTTTCTTGCGTTCTGGTCTTGCCCTGTCGCCTCCCCTGTCGTATCGAAGGCCTTAATCGACGAGTTTTCCGCGCCATTGGCCGACGATTCCCGACTTCGGAGCGATAGGACCATCATCCCGCCCTCGTCCATCACGCACACTCTTTGCTCGTTCTAGCTAATGGAATTTCGAGATGGTTCTTTTTTTTTTCGAATCCCCCCCCCTTACCCACCTTCCTCGGGAATTCATTTTAGACTTGAGCCCATTTTTTAGAATATCGACCCAGTCGGTCTCTTGCGCGGCCTTTCCGCTTCTTCTGACAGCAGTGATGCCTGTGGCCTAAAGTTTTCCTTTTTTCCCAATTCTCCTATTTTTTCGGCCTGCAAGGGCTTTTCTAGCCCCGACAAGTTGGTCTTTTCAATCCCCAGATTCCCTACTTGGTCTTCTTTCCCGAATCCTCTTTTCAACAGACACTTCCACCAGTTGATTTGTCTTCCCCTAGTTTCTCTGCGTCGTCTCCGGCGAAGAGGCTCGTGAGCTCGCCCATTGCTCTGGGGAGAGGTTGGAAGCGACGAGGAGGTTGAGAGCCGCCACAGAGACTGCAGGGAGACTCCTCCCACTCTGTTTGAATCGGCAGCCGGCCTTTTAACCTGATCCTTCGCGAAAACGACTAGACCGGCCTTTGCCCCCCAAGCGTCCTCTTGCACTGTTTTAAGGTACGGAGATGGACTTGAATTTTGTACGTCTAGAAGAACGCAAGGAAAAGGGGAAAAGAGGTTCCCGACCCCCCAAAGCAGAACTAGAGCCTGCTGATCATGAGTGGACTTGTGTAGTCCCTTTTGCAACGTTTTCTTCCTTCCAGGCTTTCTGGTCATTCAACTTTTTGGAATCTCTATACCTACTCTTTTTTGATTTTCATAGCCTCGAGTTCCTCCCCAAAGACTACTTCGACTAGCGAATTTACTTTCCCCCACCCCACCTACCAAAATTCACTCTTTCTCTGGGAATTTGATGAGATCCGGTGTCTGACGTTTCCCTTGGCAAAGGTTATTTCACCCCAAACCTCCTGACGCAAGACTCTTGCCCTCACTTCCATTCCTAAGACTTCTGTTCCGCCTTCAAAAAGACGGTTTTTTACGGTCGTTCGTTTAGTCTCTGGGGGGTTCTCACCTCAGGGCGCTTTTTTTCGTCAATTTGCCAGAAATCCTTTCTATGGCAGTCTGATTCTCGTTTTTTCGACGAGCACAAGTGTAGTCTTCCCACTCCCCGTTTGCAAGACCTCTTACTCCGTCAGTTATAGAATGAGGGAAGAGCGTGTAAGAGCTCGAATAATCCCATCCCTGTTGACTGGAAGATTCTTTCATGAGTCCTTTGTTTTTAAGCGTGTCTCTCTCTTTTCTTCCCCAAAATCTAGTACCCCCGACTTTGCCTGACGCAGCTTTCCAGTCCAGTCCTTTTCGGTCCTCTCATCTCCCACGAGAAGTTAGGCACTTGAGTGTCTTTTTGAGGTATTCCCCCCCGTCTTAGGCCCTCGCGATAGGGAGACCCTTAGTTTTTGATACTCCACCTAATTGAAAGAGGTTTTCTTCGTGTTCACCAATTCAGAAAAATTAAGCCATACACGAGATCAAGCCAGAGTTTCCCGAAATATGAGACAACTTTTTACCTCGAACCCCTTCTTTTTCCCGTATTTAATCAGAGAGCACTATTTAGTTTTCCAGTTTTTGAGCCCGCCAGACCCTTAAAGTAGATAATGCGTCCCTCAACTTCATTGCAGGCTCCCCCCCCCCTTCCAAAAATCCACGCTTCCTGGCTAGGTTCCCATCAGCGAGCCACTTGTTCCTCAAAATCGTCCCCCTTAGCTCGAGGAACGATAGATTGTTTGTGACCTTTCGATTCCGGTCGGGGCCCCCCACCTGACTTTCCCGCCAGCCCCCGGAGAAATCCTTTCGCCCTTCCAGAATTTTTTCAGACACGCTTTGAGTAGTCTCCACCCTTTGCTCCGAGCCCAGGAACCCCCTGCTTGATTCTCGCTTTCATGAGGTTTCTTCCAGAGTTTTTCGCCCGGTTTATAGAGCTTCCGAGTAACTCCCCTCAAGCCCCTTCCGGGCTTCTTATTTCTTTTAGATTCCCCCCCCCTGGATGGAGAGTCGCCCGCGGCGGAAGAAGGCTTCCCCCACATACAGTTTTTACTCTGAGATAGACCCGCCATCCCCCAATCCTCCCTTCTAAGACACACGGAGCGCCTAAGTCCGTTCTCGTCGAGTCGGCCATCCTTTTCCCTCCTTGGACCTCTTTCTCCCGTAACGTTTCCAATTTTACTGGTTTCTCCCTCACCTTTTGAAGAACGACACCCGCTGAGTCATACCTGCCCCGCCACTTCAGCCAGGGTTCTTCTGCTTTCTCTGACTTTTAGCAAAGGTTCCTCATAATGCTGATTGTTTAGAGTCTATTAGAGTCTCCCCCTTTTTTTTACTTTCCTCGCGCTTTCTCCCCCAAACTTCTGTCAACAAACCTTCTAAAGATGGCTCGTTGATGTGCTTAGTTGTCGAATGATCTTCAATCCCCCCTCTTGTCGTTTTCTTGTTCTATTCGTTTATTTGGCAGGGGAATTCGGCCCCATTTCCGTCTGATTTACGGCCCCCTCTCTACGCTTCCTGGTTCTATCTCGATACATGGCCGATTCCTCTAATGATTTTCTCTACGCCCCATGGGTTCTATTTAGTCAGATTTGAGATCCTGTTGTCTCGCGTTCATTTTGACCTCCATGAGCTCCTGCTACCTTAGGAAGAATGCACGAGAGACGAGAAGCCGCTGTCTGGATGCTGAGATTAAGGGCAAAGTTCCGGAGATAGCCGTGAGAAGACGGAGTGTCGAGCTCCTTCTATGCCGGAAGAAGAACACCTCCCATTATCCGGCTTCTTATCCCTGTACCGACTTTTGGTCGTATTTAGTCTTTTCCCAATGGACTATTCCCCTTCCCTCCGCCTCTCTACAAGTTTTTCCCTAAGCACGACATTCCATTCTAGTTTTGCCCCCCTCTCCTATTCGGCCACGCCCTCTGTCCAGCCCCTGTTTAGACCGAACTTTTATAGGGAACTCTGCTGTCAGTCTTCAGCGGCGAGCTCCCCCTCCCTGGGCTCTCGGATTGATGAAGAAAGCCGCTTCGGGTGTCGAGGGTTCTTTTTTCCCCCCGAGTCGGAATTATTTTTTAAACTCATTTACTCTCTCAACAGATAAGAAATCGACGTGGAGTTTTCAGTCTTCCTCGGATATCCCAGGTCTCTTAGAATCTTCCCGGGGATGGAAAATGGGATTGATAACTCCGATTTCGCGTGTACCGTCTACGGCCTTCCCTTATTTTCCCCCCCGTAAGTTTCTCCGGATCTGATGATAGATGCTTTGAAGAATATTTGATATTCGCTTAAGTTCTCATTCCTGAATTCAGCCGTCTCTTCTCCAGTGGGTTTTTATGCTCCCCCCCCCCTTCGTATCCCACAATCGCAGGAATCCGTGTGCTGTATGGGGTCTTTTCGCGGCTTTTTTTTTCTGTATCGGCGTTGCTAAGAGTATTGGGCACATAAGGCGCCCCCCACCCCTGACGCTATTTTTCCGGTTTTCAGTTCTCTTCTTCCTCTTGAGGAGTGTCCTCTATCCGCTGAGGACGGGTCGTTAGGTGTTCATCATCTCCAAGCTTTCGCTGCAGATTTTCCCAATCTCCAGGTCTTTTGTTAAGTCCGTATCGTTACTCCCCTCCGGTCTTCGCTATAATTCCCCTTATTATCGCTGCTTTAGGTCCCCCTCCCTGTAGTCGTTTTACTTGAAAAATCTGGATCTGCGATATAATCTTTTTTCTCCCGCGACCCCCATTCAGAAACCTTTCTAGAGGAATGTCCCAGGACCTTCACCGCGGCTTACCCGCTAAATCGCTTTTTTTTCTTTGCCTTATCGGTGTATGGTCCCCTCCCCATCGGCCTGAGTCATAGGAATCCCCCCCCTTCCCGGGTCCTGATCGTTGTTTGCGCTTTGTATCTTTTTTTTTCGCCTCCGACCTTTTTTTCCCCCTGGCTTCGGGCTTGTGACTGGATGGCCCTCTTTCAAAATATTCTTCCCCCCCTTCTATAGGTTTGGACCTGACATTCTTTTTCCTTTTGGAAAGTCCCTTCCTTTAAACCCGTTCTGGTTGTATGTCGACTTGTTCGCATTCTGTAACGTTCAGGCCTAGTTATTTGTTCCTTGTCTCTCTCTTTTCCCTTTGTTGTTCCTTCGCTGTGCCCAACCCCCCCCTCGACCAGCGTCCGTCCAGCCGAACAGTCTCTCATTCACAATGCCCCCCTAACTCTTAAGGTCGACTTTGACCTTCTTTAGGAACTTCTTCCCCCCCACGATCTTTTTTCTTCCAGGCAGATTGAGCTCGGCCGCCCCCTGCAAAGCCCTGACGATCATTTTGATCCTTTCTCGGAGAGCCGACTGCCGCCTCAATCCTCCCCGCCACCTTTTTCCTCTTCAGGACCAACCCGAAATCCCTTTTCCGATGAGGCCCTTCTGACGAGGCCCTTCCCGACTACTAGACCGAGCGATTTGACCACTCCGACTTTCTTTTTTTTTACAGGGAAAATGAAGCCGAAGAGTGTATCTGTTTCCGGCCCCCTAGATTTCTTCCGGCCCCCTGACCTCATTCGTCCGTAGTCAGCGACGACGGCCTTTCAGACTCGATTTTAATGAGACGTTGATGGAGAGCATAAGGAGGAGAGATAGGAGATGGGATCCCGCAGGATTTTTCTCGCCTTCTCGACCTCGCCTAGAGGGGGCAGAGGATATTCCCGTGAGAGGACCAAAGCCCCATCGCGGCATATTCCCTCTCCAATCCTGTCGAACTCCTAGAGTCCGAGAGAATGAAGCCCTTCGGATTTACACCCGGTTTTTGTTGTCCGTCCCTTCGCTTCCAACTTCTTCGGCGCGATTTGACGAGGATTTTTTTCAACCCCCCCCCCCCCCCAACGAAAGAACTTTACTCAGCACTGAGGTTTTTCCTTAGCTGACCGCCCCCATGCTTCAGCTCCAGATAATGACGTTCTCCCCCAAGTTTTCTATTCCGGCCTTTAAGAGCCTCCTCTAATAGAGAAGTTTTTTAAAAGATCATTCCTGCATGCCTTCTCACTTTCCCCGTCTATGCCCCTTTCCCTTTTGCCGGGGATCGAAACCCTCCTCACACCCCCCTTATTGACCCCCTCCTTGAGCCTCCGAGACAACCTCAACACGCCTCGCGGTAGGTTTTAGTGTAGATCTCTGAACTATCGGGGTGCCCCAAGGAAAGCCTACCCCGCCCCTTTTTTTTTTGAAAAGCACTACGTCTTTTCTTCCCCTCCCCAAATTCTTTTTCTTCGCGTCCCGCGACGACGACCTTGTTTTCCATCCCCGCTTAGTGCCCTATCTCCTTGTCCCGGCTTCAGATCTCCTAGTCTTTTCCCTTGCAAACGACGGGCGAGATTTCATGCGGACCCTTTTTTCCCCCTTCTATAGGTTTGACTAGAGCCCTCGTGAAAGACCCCCTTCCCCCGTAGATTCCTTAGTTAAGGCGCGCGAGAAATTTAGAACTACTGCCCTCCTTTTTCCCGTCCTCCCAACGCCAGGAGCAGATCCCAGCTCTTTGCTTTTGACAGAGACCCTGGCCTTCATTTTATTCTTTCCCCACATTACTATCCCTACTTCCTCAACGTCAGCGCGATTACAACCCCTTACCCTGATTTGACAGTTTTTAAGGCCCCCTCGGTGGCGTATATACGCCCCATTCCCCGTAGCGCTTTTTCGTCCCGACCGATGCCCCCCCATTCCCCTCTCGTAGAGTTTTTTTCGAAGACTGGCGTCGCCCGCCTTTTTCCCGTTAAGCCCCAATAAGCGCTAAGGAAGGCATGCCCCCAGAACTAAAGACCTTGCGGTCGTTTTTTCCCGAAGATCCCTTATTGTTTTGACCAGATTGGCGACCAGACGCGTTTAATTTTTTCCCATCTATCCTCCCTCTCTGAAGCGTTTTGAACCACAAGATTCTTCACTCTCCCTCGACCAAATCGGGGGGCCGATTTCTTTTTTCCATCCACTTATACTTGGCTCCACGTGATTTGGTATTCACCCAAGCATACCCAGCTTTTTGAGTATGAGCCCCCATTCCTCTTTCCCCCGAGGAAGGATAATTCCTAGGAAAGTATAAGAGGACTGAAGACTCTTTTCTCTTGACCGGCCGGTTAATAGTTTCTCGCCTCTTACGATTGATTGGGCTGAGATTAGTAGTTCGAGGCTGTTTTTTCTCGTCCTCCTATTCCTTCTCCATCTCGAGAAAATAGTCTCCCTGATAGCATCCATAGATCCCCTTGATGAGGGCTGGGAGGTCTGTTAGGTCCCCTCTACTCGTCCCCAGAGGTCTTTTGAGATAAGGTCCGAATAGTCAGCTCCCATTTTTTGGAGGGCTAAAATTCCCCTTAAGCAACGTGCGTTTCAGGTTAGTATCTGTTCCCCCACCGCCCCCCAGTTTTCTGCGGAAAATGGCGGCCGTTTTCCGGATTTATCCCCTCGAGAGCTTTCGTTTACCACGATTCCCGCGGCCCCTTCTCTAAAATTCCCAAAGCCTTCGTACGCGGAGGACGACTTATATTACGCTCTCCTTGCACTAGCCCTTTGCCCCCTTTCCAGTAGTTTCCCTCTCTGGACTTTTCCCAGGGCCATGTAGCAGCATGTCCGAATAGAAGGCTTTCCTTCGTTTAGTCGCGGTCCCACCGAACGAACTTCTGTCTAGAGGTTGCCATCCTTTTTTTTCCCCCACGGGAAGCCCCCCACTAGCCGTTGGTGATATATTCTAGTTCTCGATCTGCCCCCGTGTTTCTGTGACAGTGGTGAACCACGATTTCCCAAATCGTCCTTAATCGATTTTTTTTATCCCCCCCAAGCCTTCATTCTCCTCGATGAAGGGCGCTTCTTCGCGGTCCCGGCTTCCCTGGTGCCGTGGCCCTTTTCCTTTTTTCAGCTTTGACCGACAATCGGCTCCTGGGCGCTCGTTTGCCTTTTCCCTAGTACGCCGTGATCCCCTTTTAAAAAGAATTTTCCTTTTCAGACCTCCGGCATGAATCTTCAGTTCCACAGTCCCCTGTATGCTGCTCGCGTCTGCGCTTTCTTCCTTCGCCTCTTCCTTACGATGAAAGTGGGGCTGCCAACCCCCCCGGCTCACCCCCCCCCCCCTCTCCACCATTCACTGCCCATACTGATGAGGTGTGTCCCAGCCTTATCCCAGGAGTTTCCACTCGTTCTTTAAGCAGTGCTAGCGCCACGCTCTATAGAGGACGCCCGGATCACGGGGTCCCAGTCCTCCTCCCCCCCCAGCCTGTGGACGCCCTGCCCTGTTTTTTTCTCCGACCTTTTTTCTAAATGTTCCCCCCCTTCCTGATGTGCTGGACGCTTTAGAGGAGGAGTTGGCTCGATCCCGTCTTGTCGGGCGCCATCTCTCACCCACCCCCCCTTTTCCAGTCCACGCCCCCTCGAGCCTTCCCATGATTCTTTTGCTTTCTCCTGATTTGCATTAGGATCATGCTCTTCAAGATAGGCGTGGCTGCATTTCATTTTTTTACCTCCTTGTTTTTGTTCTTCTATTCAGCCTTTCCACTGCGATCCTTGTCGCGCGCATCCTTTTGAACCTCACGGGATAACCTACCCCGGTTTTTTTCTGGATACTTCGTTTGGGTTTTCCACCTTCTTTTTTTTTTGACCCGATGGCGCCCCCTCAGCCGGGCTAAAAATCCTGAAAGTGGCCTCCTCCTCAGAAGTCCCTTGTCATGCCAGAAGGAGAAAAGCCTTTTCCGAAGGAGTCCGTTCTTAGGACGGATCTTATATCTTCTATGGGATACCCCCCGTGGATCTCTTTCCACGTCCGAGGGAGGAGACCCCGAAGAACATACCTGTAGTCGCTTCAACTTTTCTTGGCTTTTCCCAATTCCGAGTTCCTTCTCTTATCTTCGAATGGGGAAGAGACTAGAATCTTCAGAGCTCCTTTTCCCCTTCAATTGACCCTCTTGATTTCCTTCCTTCAATTTGTTAAGAACATTTGGAGCTGTAGCTTTTTAGTTGACCAAAAGCTATCCTTTAACTTTCCCTCCCTGGAAAGACTCACAAGGTTTCCGATTCCTCCCCCTGTTCATTTCTCGTAACCGAGACGTCCCGGATTCCTTCCCTCGTTCTTTTTACACCCTTCAGTTCACGTCTTCCTGCGCGCTCTATCGCCTCCCTCTTCCCTTATCAAGAGGGCTGGTAATCGGGGGTTCCCCCACTTTTTTTTCCCCCCCCCACTTTCCTTCCAGCTCTCCCCTGACATTTCCGGCGCTCCGCCGCTGACTATCCCCCCGACTGCCCCTCCTCCCTCTTAAAGGTTTAGCTCATAGTCTTTACGGTACTTTTGAGCCAGGCATTTACAACCCGTTATCATGGATAACGCCTTTTTCTTTGAATCCGGTCCCTCGGAAACATTACCGATTAGTGGCTGTGCCCCACCTCCCCCCTCGTAACGATTTGCGTGCTCCTCAACAAATGCTTTTCCCCCCCCCGGAGGCGCTGATGAGCTTGGCATGAACAAGGATAGATCGCCCCGGAGTCCCGGCGTTCTGTACCCGCGCGATCCTAAACTACCCAGAGCCCCTGAAATTTCCCAGAACATTGGCTCTACCCTCGGTTTTTGAGGAAATCAACATCTTTTTTTCTTGTGAACCCCCAGAACAAAAGTACCCAATTTTTCCTTTGTTTGGTGGTGGTGGTGTGGTTTGAATGTGGGTGTTTGTTTTTCTTTTCTTGCTTTTTTGGTTTTCCTCTCCTCTCCCCCCTCCCTTGTGGGGTTGGGGTGTTTCTTTTTTCTTTTTTTTCATTTTTTTTGGTTTGTGGTTTGTCTCGGGTTTGGTTTTCTTTTTTTTTGGGTTTTTTTTTTTCGTTTGTGTGGTTTCTTTTTCTTTTTTTTGGGGGGGCGTGTTTCTGTGAGATGATGACCCTATGTGCCAAGTAATTAAAAGAACTTTTTCAGAGCCGATTGTACAGCCGGTCCCCCCAGAGAGAAGACCGTACCAGTCTCTCTTAGACGCAGGGAGCAGTTAGAGACGGAGATTTCCGAGAATTGGGGGAGCCTCCTTCCTGGACAGACGTCTAAACAAATAACGAGACTTGAATCCGAGAGAGGCCAGCCCTCCCGACATTGAAAATAAATAGAGATCCTCCTTATCACGGCCGGTAGACCTTTTTCTCAGCTTTTATAATCCCCTTGCATCAATACCGTCTCTTTCCTGTTCACCCTTTTACCCGTTGTTCTCCCCCTGAATCCGGACGAAGGACGGGTTGGGAATACCTCGAAGAGCCCTCTCCCCTAGCGGTCGTTGGATTTTTCCTAAACTTTCCCTCCTCCGTTTTGACGGTTTCGAGCGTTCAAATCAGCGGGGCTAACCCTCCTTCTCATTTTCCTTAAAACTCGTCCCCTCACACCCTGAGAACCGATTGACTCAGGAGGCTGATGAAGAACATCCCCGCAGGTTTGTTCTTCTCGTTTTTTTTTTCCATGTTCTTCTTTCTTCTCTTCCTTTCGAGAAGAGAGGACATTGCAACCTCGACCTTGAAAGTACAGGCTAGACATTTCCGCGGCCTTCAATTTTGAAACCTTTTTTGAGATGATAGAGATAAGTCAATCTGGAGTTATTCTCCCAGGGTTTCTCTTTTTTTTTTTTTTCGCCCCCGACTTGAGATATTTCGAAGTGCGGATACTGTGATTGATAAGAAGCACTTCGAGTCCCTTTTCCCCCGTTACTGTTCAAACCCACCGTCGCGGATATCTTTCCTCCTCTTGCGGGCTCGAGAACTTGACCTTTTCCACTCTCTCCTTTTCCCCAGCGTCCGCCAAGTATAGAAGTTGAGTCTGGATGTTTTTCCGAGAAATGGCCCCCATGACTCCTTATACCGCGCTCCCTTCCCAACGTAGCGCGTTTTTAATTTCCCAGAATACATGTTGAGATCCTTGGCTTCCCTATCCCTTGGTTGCCTTCACTCCGTTGTTTTTTTGAAAACGCTTGGTTCTTTAGGTCCGCGGCGACCAGCAGGCCCGCCGGTTCTTTGTTGCTTGACGACTGTTGGACGTTTCAACCCGACCAGAGTCTCATTTCTGGAAACCACGGGACGATCTTTTCTCTAAACTCCTCCATCGAGCGGTGTTTTTCTTTTTACGGCGTCCCCATGGAGTGTTCGGTGTTGAAGACCCCCTGGGGCGCCCCCTGGGATCTCCAGTCCCGCCTTCGCTGCCCTTAAGTCTCTACGTCTGGGATTCCTCTTACGCGCGATGACTAGAGTTGCACCTTCCTGCGTCACCCCCGTTCGAAAAATTGCAGCTCTCCTATCCCACAGTTTTCGCGCCTCGGAGTCTCCGGACTCTTTTTTTGAAGACGTGTTTGTCTTTCGTCGGGTCCCCCTAGTCATCGGCGCAGATTCCGGGGTTACCGCTCCTTCTTCCCTTTTTTCTACGTTTTGTTGACCTGCACTTCCTCGATCTTTTCCGCGAGTATTCTTTTTTCCCAATATGGGCCTGGCGCCGATCGGTAGGCTGGGGGATCGCTCCCGTCGATCACTAACACCAGGAGGTGCGCGAAAGTGCTCTGATGTTAGATCAGCTTACGGAGTGCTTCGATCCCCCTGGCTGTCTTCTTCCTTTCACTTCGTCTTTTTCGTTAGAATGGGACATGATCGCAGCCATCTTACTGTTTGCGCCATTCGTCAGCTTTGGAGTTTTTTCCAACGCCGGTCGCGATTTTTCTACGCGCCAATAGCTCTTTTAGCGATCTTTCTTTGTTCCGGCCTTCATGGCCTTTTCTTCCCGATTTGTGATTTCGCTGTGCCCTTGTAGGCTCGCTTCCGTGGTGATTTCATCTTCGGGCTTTTCATGGCCGAAGAAATATTCTAGAGTCTTTCCCCCGGATCTTCCCAGACGTTTTCGGAAAGGATCAGGACCTGAACCTGTATGGTTGAGTTCTTAGCATTTCGGAGCATAGGCTTTTTCCCCCTTTTTTCTATCTCCCTTGAGAGAGATGCATCCCCTAACTGTACGGTAACTCGACGTTCGCGAACGAGACAAGCGAAAATCAACCAGACCTGGTGTGCAGGCAGTACTCGATCCTACGGCGCCTCTTTCCCTGTAACTATTCGCATGTTGAGGATTATGACATGCCCTGCCACACAAGAAGATCAGTGAAAGACAGACGTCGTCAGAGCGCCACCCGGAACAAGACCAACTTTTTTCTAACCTCACCTTTTAATACGATCCTATGACCTCAGGCCGAGGACGTACCCAAAAGAGACGCGCTTCCGCGATTCGCGTTTTTCCTTTCGTTTTTGTCTAGGAGCGTGATGGTTCCGAGGCAAAACACAGGGTCGATGGCGGCGTCTTGCCCTTCGAATGTACGCCGTTCCGTTTTTTTTTCTTTTTACTTCGGATCGAGGAAGGCCTCGAGAGCTGAGAACGCCCTGTCAGCAGCACCGCCTGTGCACGCTCTTTGATTTTTCTCTGATTAGAGGAGCGTCTTAAACCAGCCTTTTCAAGATCGTCGCCCCCAGGTCCGATATTTTCTCGCTCGGCGATTCCTTCAGCTCCTTTGGACTTCCAGTCAGTTTTATCCTCTGGTATCGTTTTTGCGCGCTTGACGAGTTCTTTAGAACCGAGCTGAAGACCCAGACCCCCAATCGTGAGATCTCTTTTTTTGGGTCTTTTTCGAGAGTCCAATGGCCTCTCTCCGATCTCCGATCGAACGAAGGTAGACAACGGTTTTTAGGTTTTTTCCGATACCCCCCCTACTCTCTCCCCGAGCCTACGCCCTTCCAGGAGTGCCATTGGCATATCAACTGAACCCTTCCTGCCGTCTACATTTAAGCCCCCTTGATAGGCGACCAAGAGACAAATTTACCCTTCCGTCAGTCCCCATCCTTTTTCCGCTAACGTCCCCCTCCCGGTAGGCTCGTGGTTCAGCCTATCTACATAGCAGGTCCTCATACGACCCTTTCCCTTATTTCTAGCCCCCAGTATTTCAGAACAGAAGGACGGCTCGTTTTTTTTCATCCCCCCCTCTCTCGCCCCTTTTTTAACGGAGCTTTTTCCATGATCCTTTTTTAGAACCCCGTGATGGCTACAAGCGCTCTTTCGCCCGAGTGATTTTTCGATTCCCCGGGAAGTATATCTCGGCAGGTGATCGAGAAATTATATAGACAACCGGCCTCCACCGCTATGCGTCCTTGGGCGCAATTTTCTCAGTTCGTCCTTTTCTTTCGAGCCCTCACGAAGGCCCTTCGAAAGAGATGTCCTCTGGTGACCGCCCAAATGGACGGTTTTGGCCCTTTTTGAGACTCTCTCTCCTCTGATATCTGTAGAGCGAGACAAACAGTAGCGAGACCTCCAGGGAGCTTTCAAGAGGGTGTACGAATCGTACAGTCCCAGGGATCTCCCCCTCCGAGCGTAGAAGGCGCTTGGAGTCTTCCAGTCGAACGCCGTACGATCCCCCATAATCAGATCAGAAGGCCGCCTCCTTTTCCCCTCGTATCCCCCCGGCGAGCGAGTCCTAAGCACCGCGCACTTTCGTGATCATTTCAATTTGCATCTGGACCTCTTTTTAACCCCCTTCTTCCCTTCCGAGCTTCACCGCGAAGAATAGTGATCCGAGCTAGTTTTGCAATCTGGCCTCTCGCCGATCCCGGACTGCGTTCTACTGTTATTACTCCCCGTCATTTTCTGGCCTGTTATGGAGAACTTTTGGAAATTCTTCGTTTCTTTCCGATCATTTTCTTGATTAATTGTAGCGGCTGTCCCCCTCCCCTCATTCTCGCTTCTTTTAGTATAGTGGGCGTTTACGCGATTCTTGGAGAGGCTCACCGCCGATTTACGTCTTCTATTTTTTTTATCCCTTCCGACTTCCTCTCCATAGCTCTCTCAAACTCTT
>Ga0179591_1321222_pt1 | contig 17889 bp, 18 predicted proteins | sample CZOMad2_1_08_16f_FD_182891 | JGI IMG/M metagenome (GOLD analysis project Ga0179591, IMG submission 182891) | Vadose zone soil fungal communities from Angelo Coast Range Reserve, California, USA - CZOMad2_1_08_16fungal (PacBio error correction) | ecosystem: Environmental > Terrestrial > Soil >... | reverse complement strand
TCCGAACGTCAAACCGCTTGTCGCGTCCCCTTGGGCAAAAAACATTTTTCGTCCAAACAATAGTGAGGCTATGTTTCCCTTCCTTTTCCGAGCCCCCTTCCCTTTTATTATGAAAAACAACTTTCCCCCCAGCACTCTCCGATTATCCTTCTCCGCTCCCCTTTTTTTTGGCTTCCTTGCTTATAGCTAGATTTTTCCGCAGCGTGTTTTGTTTTTCGAGATCTACTAGCCAAACCTTTAGCCGGTGAGCGAGAATTCGAGTGCTGTCCTGTTTTTAAATAACCGGTTCTTTTTTTTTCATAGACGGTGCTATTCCCCCCAATAGTCCATGATTATCTCCTCTCCCCAGAACTTTTTGCCTGGAGTTTCGCAATTCCCCCCGAGGGGTGCCTTTCTCCTTCCGCGAAGGCGAGCCCTAACAGATGGGGCTTTCGCTTTCAGAGCTTTTCTTAAAAAAATTGTTCGACCTTTTTCCCCCCTTTGTAAACCCCTCCCCTTTACTTTTCGAGAAGCCTCCCTAGCTTTTATTGCTCTGACTTTGGATCATCAAGGGTAGGTTTTTCTTAGCAATTTCTTTCCTCTCAGAGGAAAAACACCGTGGAGTTAGTATTATCATCCTCACTCCGCCCATTCCTTCCATATCCAGCAGGGGAGAGACCCTTTCCCGCCCTGGAACGTTCTCTCCCTTCTTTCGACAAATGTGATGACATTTCCCCTCATTTTTACTTTCTTGTTCGCCGATGACTTTCCCCCTCACATCGGCGGCTCCTTCGCAGCACCGATTGCCACCTTCACTTCCCCCTTTTTTTTTTCCCCCTTTTCCGGGAGATCCTGGCTTCCCATTTGCATGAAAAACCTCCTTGGGTGAATAATTTTCTTTTTTTTTTTTTGTGTTTTTTTTTTTTTTTTTTTTTTTTTTTTTTTTTTTTCACAGTATCCCAACGCCCTCTTTTTTTTCAAGATTCTGTTCAAATTGGTTTTTTCTTTCTTGAGGTTGGATGATGGTCTCTTTCCTATCTTTTCTCGGTGGAATTATTGTATTTTTTTTCTGACGGGCAAACTAAATAGGCCATTTACTAGGCTGAATCTCTGCTCGCCCTTTCCCCCCCTTCGTGACCCGGATCCCTTTTCACCAGGGCTGGCTCACTTCTTTCCCCCATCATGCATGACTTTCCTCGAAAAATGCATGGCGACAAAAATTCTGGTACCTTTTTCTTGCTTCTATGGCAGACTTATAGAGCTTTATTTTTTCTTTTTTCCGGGGAATGGTGTTTGTTCTATGCTGTATTCGTGTCTGAACCCCATTTTTTATTTTCGGAGCCGATTGAAAACTCCTCAAAATATTATCTGCTCTGTTTTTGTCGGAGTTTTCCTTTTTTCTCTCAATATTCGATACTTCTAGAATCTTTTTATGTAACCCTTTCAATGAAAACTTCGGTTTCTCTCCCTCGGTAGGATCTTTTTTCCCCTTGTTTACATAAGTCCAATTTTTCCTATCCTTCCTTTAATTGACGCCGCTTTTCCCATTCAACCATTTCAACAAAGCTTTCTTTTGTTCTGAAATTTTCCTTTTTTCCCCCTTTATGTTGAACCTTTCATATTCCTCCAGCTTTTCAACTGGTAACTGCTTCCCCTCCTTAATCAGGCCGGCAGCCCCTGGTGGCGATGACGCCCAAGCCCTTTCCGGTATCTATTTTCCTTTTCTTGTTCAAATAGACAGAATTTCCCCCTTTTCGGAGCTGCGGTCCATAGCCACTACCCTTCAAGTTTTTACAAAGAACCTTTGGCTGCTTGTGCGAGGCTTGCAACCTTCCCCTGTTTTTGGACCTTTTCCGGTCTAAACCCACTGTGTGGGTGGCTGTCCTGTTAAGTCTTAGGTCCACAGCCACGCGAGTATAACGATCTGCTTGCTCCCTTTTATTTTTCATGGCTAAGAGAGTTTTCCTTCTTTGATTAAGGTTTAGTCCCCCCTTTTTTTCTTTGGGTCTCTGAACTCTGGGCCCCCCTACATAAGTTTTCATGATGGAAGAAGACGTCCCCCCAGTTCTAATACCCCTTCCTCGGAAAGTCCAATTCTCTGAGCCCAAATGCAAATTGTGTCGCAGATCGTGTGTATTTTCTGTGGTGAAGGCAATCCTCCCTTCTGGAACTCCCCCCACCAAAACCTCAAGGAAATTTCTGGTGCAATTTACAGAAACAGTTTCCCCCCCTCAGCCAAAGGCACTGATTTTTGATGGGTCCCACCTTTCTTTTTTTATTTCAGGGACACAAGGGCCCGACCCGAACAGTAATGTGTCCCTTCTTTGCCCAAATAGTTTTCCCCTCCCCGATTACCTTGCCCCCCCTTTTTTTTTTTTCCCCCCACTTAAACTTCCCCCTTTTCCCTTTTTTTTAAAGTGGGTGCTTGACTCTATTCTGGAACGCCGAAAGGTTTACAACAGTCGTTTTCTTTCAGACCATATGAAAGACCCCCAGATGTTTCCCCTTCTCCCTTTTATTGGCGACAAGTCTTGAACAAGTTAACCTTTCTTAAGGACACTGCCGTCTTAATTAAACTCCACTTTGGAAGACCCTTTCGGAGATTTATTCCTTCCCTCGCCAGGTTGCCCTCTTCGTGTTACAGAAAGATTTTCCTACGGACCCCGGATACTTGATTGGTCCCCCTTCCCCCTCCAGGACAAAAACCTCCGAGTTTGATAAATTGGCCCCTCTCCTTCGCCGAAATCCCCTTCCCTGAAATTCTAAACAGCCCCCCCACAGCATATCTGAACCCCAACCCCACTTCGCCCCCTTCCACCTGCATCTCGTCTAAATTTTCAATTCGACCTTTTCCTTCGAAGCACACTTTTTTCTTAAAGGGATGTCGCCAGGCCTTTCTATTTCTTTCTCATCATTTCTCCTCATGACAGAAGTTGAGAACCCCCCAGAAAAGAAGAGATCCTGTTCACGAATTCTTTTCCTTCTCTCATTAGGACAACGAGTTCCTCTAGAATCTTTGTGTTTCCCGTCATTTCTCCTTGCCACCCGAAATGTCAGAAGAGCCCTAAAAGAGACCACACCCTTTCCCCTTTTTGTAGCAGACCCTGTCCCCTTCCTTCATCTCCCTTCCCGTTTTGTCTAAGGAGCCCCCCCAAGAGAACTATTCCGCATGGAATAAGATGCTCCTTGTCGTTTGCGGACCCCCCCCCTCTTCTTTTTCAACTTCGTTGTCTGCGCATCTCCTCTCTTTCTTGAGGTTTACCGTCCCTCCCCCGAAATGGTGCGCCTCCAAAATGATTTTGAATAAAAGTGCATAGCCTATTCTTCCCTCTTTACGGGAGAGACCTTCTTTTTAAGAGAGGTCTGTCTGATGAATATACACATCTTTGTTTCAGTCTCTTTCTCTGAGCCATTGCTAGAGAAACCTTGCTGAATGATTATTCTCTCCCAGTCAGAGAACACCCCCCTTTTCCTCCGCCTTTCCTTGCTCTCTTCCCCCCCCCCCCCCCCCCCCCAAGTTGTTCGTTTCTGAAAAGTCGAACAATTCCCCCAGTAGCGACTTCAAACAATCTTGTTAGGTCCAGTCGAGGCCGTTTCGTTCACGTCACATCTTTTTAGTAGATACTTCCCTCGAAAGTCAACCCCTTCGTTCCTGGGATATTTTTATTTTGAATAGAAATTCTACATAACCGTTCTTCCACAGCACTCTCTGATCTATTCTTTCCCTCCTTGCAGATAGCAGAGTTGAGTTATCTTCTCTTGTAATCTTTTGTTGAGAGAGATACCTCCCCAACGTTGGAGCGGCAGGGCTCTAAGAGAATAGATAAGCTAGTTTTTTTTTTTTTTTTCCTACCCCGGTTTTTTTTTCTTTCCATGGACTGGATACTGAAATCCCTAACCCCTGATTTCGTTTTAGCACCTTCCCGAACGTGTCGACGTTCGCTTCCCCACAAGATTTTTTTCCCTTTCTTTTTTCGCGACTGTATATCTCCACTTTTTTTTTTCGAAGTAGTCCCGTTAACCCTAACAATACGTGTTGTGTCAATCGCGATGATGTGGGCCTGACCCTTTTTTTTCTCATCCCGTTATTTGTGGAAGTGGTCTGCCCCCCTTCTCAGGATCAGCATCCTTTTAAACCCCCTCGTATATGTTTCTTGATACTCCCTCGCTTCTCCCTCCAGTAGGGGAGCCTTTCTCTCCCCATAAAAGAGGTCTCCCTTGATCTCTCGACAAATGTGTTTTTAAGGTCGGGTTTTCCCCTGTGCGCATTCCTCCCCTCAAGCACTCGGGACGGCGATTCCCCCCGCCCCCTCCCCTAACTTTCTCACAATTTTTTTTTTTTTTTTCGAAAGGACGCTGCAACGACCTTACGCTTCTTACCCCTCTGAATTTTCTTTTGTCATAATTTACTCCCTTCCCCCCCTCCCTTCATCGATGAAAGCCTCTTTTTTTTTTTTTTATGATACAGAAATGAGTGTGGCGTTTCTTCCCTTTGCTCTTTGTCTCTTTCCTATCTGGTATTTCCCCTTTGCAACACTCACTTTCCCTTTTTAACGCGGTCGGTCTTCTTTTCAAGATGAAATAAAATGCGTTTCCAACTCTTCTTGTCCCCAGGGCCTGCGCAACTTATGTTCCCCCAATGCATGATGAAACTAACTGAAGGCCTCATGCTGGAAGAAAATGTGCTTCCAGCTAAGTCGCCTCTGAGCCTTTATTTAATTATCTTTCCAGTGCGAATGGGTGGTTCTGACCTTTCTGTTTTTAGAATTCCCCTTCTTGTCGGATACTTTCACTTTGCCAATTTATGACAACTCTTTTAGAGTTTGCATTTTGTCCCCCCCCTCTTCCGATAGTAAGTCTCCTCCTTTTCCCTTTTCAATGAAACTTAGGTACTTCGTAATCCTAAATCTCGCGTATTTGCTTTTTCCCCAAGTGGATTTACCCTCCGTCCCCCCATTTCCGTATCAGTTTCTCAACAATGTTGGTTCTACTGGGCCCCCCCTTTTTTCTTTGTATGGGAACTCTTTTCTTCCTTTTCTGAGCGACGAGTTTAACCCTTGCCGATAAAAGCTTCCAGCTCTTCCATCCTCCATTGCCCTTCTCTTTAATTTTAAGTGGTGGCGATGCGCCCCCTTCCCCGAACCCTTTTGACGGTATCGCCTTTTCCCTCCCCCCAATATTGTTCACTCAGCAAGACTTTCCCCCTTTGTTCAATAGAAAGCCTTCCCTTTCCCAAGCCGTTTTTTCCTTCTGTAGAGGCTTGCAAAGGTTCATTTTTCCCAATTTTTAATGACATCCCCTGCCTTTTTTCCCTTGGTGTCTTTCCTCTTAAAGCTCGTTTCTCCCCCTGGAATATAGCTCAACCTTGCTCCTTGACTTTTCCTTTTGGACTCCGAGAGGTTCCCCTTTCTTCTGTAACTCCTTGTGTCTTTGTTGTTTCTCATAATGCGGGCCATCTATCTTTCCTCGTTGTTGTTGTTGAGATCCCTTTTAGCAGAAGGCACCCCCATCCCGGTCTTACCCACAGAATCTGATCTGCCATGCAATCATCTTCCTTGCAAAGGTGTTCCTTCCTGCTTTTGGAGAGATTACCCTTTTTCTGTGTTCCTAAAGGTCACGACATCACCCGGTTCTTCCTGCAATGGACTGTACAACTTTTACCCCTCCCGTTTTCGAACAGCAAGCAAAGTTACTGATGCAACCGGTGTGTTCCCCTCCCATCCACCAGGAAAGCGACCGACCCTTTTTTCCTTCTGGCTGAGTTACCCCTTTTTAAAAATGAAACTCTACGGCCTTTAGGTTCTTGTGAGAATCTCCCCACTTACAATTTAATATCTTCTTCCCTTTTAACCCTCGTCTTTCCCCAGCCATTGATAATTTCTGTTTTCAGCTTTCGACACGGCAAGTTTTTTTCCCTTCGATCTCCCATATGTGAAAGACCCCCTCCCTTTCTTCCAGTCTCCCCTGTGCAGTGCGACACACCTTCTTGAACACCCTCACTCCTTCTCAGGAATTCTTCGAGAGATTCCCCCCCTTTGAACCCCGACTTTTGGCCTAGGCAGTGAATCCGATTGAGGCCATTTTTTTTCTCGCTCAGTTCCTTTCTTTAGCGTTAGTGGTCCCTCCAGATTTACATAAGTGACTCCTCTCTTTATGGTTCCTGACTCCAATCAGACCCCCCCCTACTCTGGATCCCTCTTTTCTTGAATAAATTGGAAACTTTTCCCCAATCGGTTTCCCGACCATTCAAAGTTCTTGAAATTCTAAACATCCGCATATTCCCCCAAAACCCCTTTTTCGCTCACGGAAATGGAATCTAGGATAAAGGCCTCGCTCCATTCGCTTATGCAAAATTCCAGGGATTACACCCCTTTCTTTCTCCATCCCCCGTTCAATCAGGCCAGTGCGTGTGCAATGCCCCACCCAGAAGTTGCGTCAGCCCTCTAAGGCGTTGTCCTCCCTTTCATATTTAGATGAACCCCATCATTCCGACCTAGGTCTGAGTCCTTCGTTTGCACGTTTCTTTCCACCTCCCTTCGCCGAGACAAAGAAAGATTTTCAAATAGCCCACCTGCCCCTGTGATCCGGAAAAAGTAAAAAGAGAATTTTGCACCTTTGCTTTTGCTCCTTTTCGACCCAAGAGCCTCTCAAAATCCTTTTTTCATTCATGGACTACTTCTCGCGTTTGCACGAGGGGTCTTTCTGAGTTTCTTTCTTGGCGGCGCATCCTCCCTCTGTCCCGTCAGTAGAGGCGCCCTGGTGCGAAAATTGACTATACACACTTCTCCATCTGCATCACATTTTCTTCGATCATTATTTCTTTTCCTTTTTAACGGGAGAGACATGTCTTCCCTAATTCGGTAGCCGCGAGTTTCCTTTGCGAGCATATACTACAGCGACTCCCCCCTTTTTTTCTTACTCTGAGAAATTTCTTTTCCCCTCCAAAATAACTTTTCTAGAGGAAAAGTCAGAGAACACTCCCGCAGTGAGTATCGCAAAGTCACCCTTGGTGTGACAAACGTGACCCTTAAATTCCGTTAACAAGTCTTCAGTTAGCGCCAGGTGTTCCCCCCTCTTGTTCCTTTATAAAGTCGCCCCTTTGAAAACTTTTTTCCCCTTTTTAGAGAGGAAGTTGAGACCAATTCAAGTTTCAAACAATATTCTGGTCGCCCGCTCTCCGGAATTTTCATCTCCCCCCCCAAAAACGTGTCTTTAAAAAACCTTCACCTCTTATCTATTAGAGAGATCCTTTTGGATAGTTATCTTTCCCTCCTTTTTGTTTTTCTTCAAAGAGATGAGAGGCATTTTTTTTTATCCCGATGATAATCGAGTAGTGCGGTTCCACAGAGTTTGTTTATGACTGTCTCTTCTTCCCGAATAGCGAAAAACCCCTCAACAGATGTTGACTTTCCTCTCTGACTCTCCCAAGATTGTGGGCTTCGCGACGTATCCCTACCCCTCTTTTTCACTTTAGCCTTCTTAACAAAAATGTTAGAGCTGGAAGGTCACGTTCCCACTAACAAATTGTTGGTTTCTATAGAAGAAATTTTCTTATGGGGCTGGTGCCTCCGCTCTCACTCCCTCAAGTTCTTAATTGTTCTTAGCCCAAATTTATCCCCCACAACGAGGAGGAGATGTCTTATGTTCCCTCAAGAAGAACAACGTTCTCAATCGAAATTTGAGACCTGTATAGAAATTTCTTAATATGCTTTCGGACCCACCCCCCCCCCATTTATGCAGCTTTTTATTTACTTTAGGCGCGTACTGACGTTTCCCCGGGCGGATCTTTCTCCCCTACAATAGATTGCACTCTTTCATACCGGTGTCCGACCTTCCGACTATTATACATGCTGAAACCCCTTATCTTCTCTTGGTATAATTTTCCTTCCATCATTTCATCGATGAAAGATTTTTCCAGTGTTTCTACAGATATTCTGTTGTCTTCGATCTCGGTGATTCTTCCCAGTTAAGCCTCTTCTCCAAATCAATAGGCCCTCCTTCTTTTCGTTCAGATGTTTCCCTCCATATGAATTCCCAGGTAAGAGATTATTGTTCCCCCCTTTTCTGCTACAACTCCCCCCCCAGAAATGAATGATGAAACTAGAGAACGTTCCTGGTCTACTTGACAATGTGTGCTTCTTCCCATTGATCTTTTTTTCCTTTCTTCCCCAGGTAGTGAGCTTGCCCTTGCCGAATTTTTCTATGATGTCCTTTTTCTCTGCCTTAAATCTCCCCTTTTTTTCGGCTAAGATTGCCCCCTTTGACCTTTATTCTCCCTCTTATAGGTCTCTTTTTCTGAGGTGAATTTTGTAAGACCCCTCCCATAGAAGATTTCCCTTCTTTCTTTCTTTATGATAAAACTAAAGATTTTCCCCTTCCACTTCTCTCATTCTTAATTGCCTAACTTTTTCCTCCTTGTCTTCCCAAAGTGAGAGGTACCCTTCAAGGTTTCCTCTAAGTCCTGGGAAATCAGTGTCGCCCTTCACCTGGGTGGGATCTGTCATAACACAGTCTTTGAAGAGTGCTGAAATACCAAATGGCTCGACTGTTTCCCATTCTGTCGAAAGCTTTCAGATTCTTTATAACTCCGACTGAATAAGCTTCCTCTCCCTTGTAATTTTTCCTTTTTTTTGAAGAAAATTGCCGGTAATAGAGTTCCCCCCTTTGAAAAATGTGAACCCAAATGTCCCACCTTTTTTCACGCACTTGTCACGAGTCGCTTTCAAAAAAAGTGCTTTTTTTTCCTTTCCCCAGAAGTGTTTCTTCCCCCTTCTTTTCGAGGCTTGCAACGGCGGGCTTTCCCGTTTTTTAATACCTCCCTTTGCTTTACTTTTGTGGCTTCCTCTGAACAGCCCCAAGCCAAGCGAGTATCTCTGCAAAAGATCTCTTCCCCTTTTTTAAGCGGATAATATAGCTGGGATCCTAGAAGGCTACTTTTTTAGTCCTCCCTTTTTTTTGTCTGAATTAAACTCCCCTACTCCTCCGTTGTTGTTCTTATATGCCGCCTTCTGCAACAAAGACAAACAAATCCGTATTACTAACCCACAGTGTAATCTTCCGTCCATCATATCTCCCCCCAATGAAAAGGAGCAACCGTCCCTCTTTTTTCTCCTCCGATTGGATTGTTTTTTAAACGACTACAGTCTTCGCTTTTCCCCACACAGTGTGAGTCTTGATATTACCACCTTAAACACAGTTTTGGCAACTCCTTTCCCCACACTCATCCCCGTCCTTACTTATGGGTCCCACCCATGTATGGATATTTCCCCCCCTTCATCGCCACGACAATTACAGGGTGAAATTTTTTTCCAATATGTTTCAAAATGAACCTCCCTGCAAAAGTTCTTCCTTGTTTCCGCCACCAATGAAAAATTCCCCCCCCCCCCCTGAATAGTTCGCCTATTCCCTTGAGTGTGAGTACCTCTTTTCCTTATGGCCCCCTTCTCTTCAAGGTGCAAAAAGTCGATTCCCCCTTGATTCTACTACCTATTATACCCCATTTCAACAACGAGGTGTGTGAAAAACTCTTTTTGCGAAAAGAGCTGGAACCCTCCGAATCTCCCCTTAAGGAGGAAACAAGGTAAACTTTCCTTGACAAGTCCTAAACGCGAGATATTCCTCCCGGAGCCGAAGTTTTTTTTCATTGTCTACCCGAAAGATTCTGAGAATACGGCTTTCCTATTGTATTGCTTCTTCCCCCCCCCCCTAAAACTGCGCCCAAAACCAGACTCTGGATCTCAGATTTTTGACCTTTTCAAGTTTTCCTCCCAGCAATCAGCAGTGTTGCATTAATTCTCCCCTCCCTCCCCTATTAACCCCCCCCCCCCAAATTCGCCCACGGACACTCTCCCTTGAATAAAGGCTCTAGATCCCCCCCCCCTTTCGACTTCGTCCCCCTCCAGCCCACAGGGGCCTAAGGTTCTTTTCGCCCCCTTTTGATGCTTAGTTTATCAGTCCCGTTGGAATTAATCCTCCGTGAGAAGCCTTGAAAGACTCCCTGGTAAACGCCCCTTTCTTTCACTGTTCCCCCCCGTTATTCATTCCTTCCTTCTTTCGCAATATTTTTCTTTCCAATGAAATAACAGATCCTTCCTCGAGACTAAAGTTCCCATATACAGCCCCAAAATTCCCACCAAATGTCAACAGAGACCCTCCTCTTCTGAAATTGCTTTTTTCCTTAATTATGACCCCCAGATCCCTTTCACAAATCTTTTTTCTGCCTGCTCTACAGTGTGAAGCCTCCTGCACAACCACTTCTAATTTTGCATCTTTTTTTTTGCTCCTCGCCGCAGATTTCCCGTCAGTCGTCCCCCTGGTTTCTCCCCCGTAAAAATGATTATCCCATCTTGTCCTTGTTCGCTCGATAGATCCTCTTCGATTCCCTCGCCCCTACTTTTATAGCGAGCTTTTTTTTGGGTGTTCTTTTGAGGAGCTAGCCCCTCCTCCAGCGTGTTTGATGAGTACCCTCCACTTTTTCTTTAAAAAGTGCACAAATCACTTTCTCGGTACCCCTTTGCTGTCCTTGCACACATCAGAGCTCTCTCTAAACTCCCCCCCAAAGATTGGTAGTGCACCCACGTCCCCTTCGACCAATTTTTTTATCGGAGTCCCCGTTCCTGTCCCCCGTCGAAAGTCAAACCCCTCTGTGGGGATACCGTCTCCTTGACGTCGAAAACCCTTTTCTCCTAAAGGGGCGACAATGTTCAATTCAAACCCCTGTTAGGGATCTTTTTTGTCTCTTTAATAGCAAAGTCTAACTAACCTTTCCCATCCTATCTAGGAGCTTCTTTCCACAGGCTATGCAGCGTTGGCTAGTATCTCTCCCTCCGAAGTGTTGTTTTTTTTCTTCCCAAACGTGCTTTTTTTTTTTTGGTGGGGGAGTCTATCCTGGAGAGTGGAGGGAATGGTTTTCACGGTTTAGGAGACCGGGGATCAAATGTACTGACCCGCGGTTCCCATAGAACGTTTGAAGGGACGAGTTCCCCCTGTCCCCCCCGAATCTTTTGTTTGAATGTCGACCTTTCGCGAAGCTCCCTCTTGTTTGTCCTTTTGTCGCGACTGTATCTACCGACATTCGCTTTTCGTTCAGTTTGCCTCCCAAATCTTTTTGTCCCTTAAGTCTAGTCCTCTGAGGCTCTGACGGGATCCTTATCTCCTCGGAAAGGATGTGACTGTTTCTCTAGCCCTAGAGCTGAAACCACTCTCGTCTAGGTATTAATTTGCAGAAATCCAACACATGAGCTTCCCTTCTATACAGAACTGGGCTCTCAGGATAGACAGTAAAAGAGGTCTACTAAGCGTCCATGTGATTTTCAGATGGCTAACAATTTTTAGTTAGGGGAGCTCGAAAGATTACTTTAACCATCCCTTTTTCGGGAGCTTCAGCCCCCCCCTTTTTCCCAATTTTAGTCCTTACTCGATCCCATGCTTAGTAGCCTTTAGAGTTCTCTTCCATTCATTTTTATTGTTAGATTTTTATCTTGGTTCCCCAAACGCCACTTCCTCTATTACCGAGATCTTTTCCTTTTCTGCTACAGAACTTTGGCTGTTTTCTCTTTGATTCTTTTTGGTCCTTTCTTTGTACTTTCCTTTACTCTCCGTGAAAACGCAATATTTCATTTACTCGGTAGCATGATGTGCTCTCCCCATAAATGCGTGACCACAGGGTCTCACTTTCTCCATGATGACCAGAAATGCCTTTTTGCAACTAATTCCCGTGGCGAAATCTTCCCCTGTGTGTTCTTCCCAAGAAGGTCCCCCCCCTTTAATGATGTTCTAGATTCATTTTACTCTCCCTGTCGTGAAATTCAGGGGTGTTTTTTTTCTTTTCTTTCTGTGTTTAGTCATTCTCTTTATGATTGAGGCTAAGATTGCCTTGCAATTTTTACCAATCTTATTTCCCCCTCGGTTTTTTGTCTGAGTTTACAAATCAATATTACGCCTCCTTCTCTTTATGGACCCCCATTAGGTAAAGGAACTTTCTCCAATTGCTTTAAAATCATCGCTGTCTTTCCTCCTGTCTTCCCAAAGGGGAGTTAATCTCTTCATTATCAGTCTTTATTGTTCCTCTTTTCACTGCCCAGTGTTGTTTTATCCCTTGTATTTAATATGGTATGACTCCTTTGAAGACTCCATTGGATCGACTTTTTTCTTCCCTTTTCTTCGAAAGAGTCCATTTTAATCACATAAGACTGTAATACCTTTTCCTCTCATTAAATTGTAATTTTTTTCCTTAAAAAGGCCCCCAATTTTGCCAGTGTACGGTTCATTGACCCCCCTTTTTTTCCACTCAGCCAGGACTTTTTGCTGTACTGGTCAATAGGAATTTCCAAGTTTCCCCCTCTTTTTCCATAAGGGACTTTGCTGCTTTGTCTTTCTTTTGCCCCTTTCTGTAATTTCCTGACCTTACATTGCCGTCCCTCTATTAAAGCTGCGTGCATTCCCATCCAAGCTCTTTTTCCCTCAAAGAGTGATTTGCTCACTTTGCATTTTATAGTTGGACCGCTAATAGTAATGTTTTTCTTTCTCTCTTCCGTCTGACTTGAAATAATGTTTTTTCTTCTCTAGTTTTCTAAGCTCCTTTGTTGTTTTCTCCCGCATTTCTCCTCCCAAGACCACAAGGTCTATCCTTCCTTCTCGGACTTCCCCCCTTGAGGACTGAAACAATGCCCCCAGTTGCGACCTCAGCTCGTTTGAGCGATAGTTCTTTTTTTTTGAAGGAAATCCCCCCCCTTGTGAGCCTTCCCTTTCTGTACAAACATTTACCTCCCCCCGTGCAGCCCTCCGCACAAGCATCCCCCGTTCCCTGTCTGTCAAAACTTTTTAAAACTGGGTCGCCCACTTTCCTCTTCACACTTCCCCCGTGAAGGTGAATTCTGGCTGAGTTCCCAAGCTTCAAAATTGCCCAATCTCCGCCCCAAGGTGCGGCTTTTTTCCCCAATTAAAAAATTGCCCCTCTTGCCGGCAGCTTTCATTTCAGGGAGTACCTGCCATTTATCTGGGAACTTAACCCATCTTGTGCAACAGTTTTCTCCCATATTGAAGACAAAGGAAAAAGCCCTTTTTTTCCCCTTCGAAACCCCCCTTTCTCCTCTTGAACAAGTAAAGACTGATAATTCTTTGCCTCGTCCCCTACTCCCCTTTTTGCCTCCGCACGTCTCCCGCGAGATTTTTTTAGGTTGCATGAACGAAGCGTGTTAAAATCCTCTGACTATATCGGTTCCTTTCTTGGTCTTCACTTTTTCAACCCTCCTTGCCCCCCTGGAGACAGATCAGATTTTGACTCCCTCGCCGAAACCCCTCCCCCTGTGAGATTGAAATTCTCCAGCAGACATCTATTCCCACCCCCCCCCTCCTTTAGCTCATAGGAATACTTTCTAGACCCCTAGGCAAATTAGTCGGGGCTTCCAACTTCTTTTTCTCCGGAATTTGATATTAGTTCATTTCAGCAGTCTTTTTCATTCAATGAACCTCTGGTGAAAGACCCCCCCACTCTTTTTTTATCCTGGTCCGCTTTTAATAGTAGATGCCCCTCCCCTCATGCCGAGTCACTCCTTATTGAGTTTGTGAATCAGATTCCTGAAAAGCCCCCACAGCACAAACTTATTTGTCTCAGAAAAACCCAATGTCCCTTTCATAGATGCCCTGCTCTGTCTTTTCCCTTCCAGAGAAAATCTCCCCCTTTGGTAATGCATTTCCCTCAAGATGCCTACAGTCGTGCCCACAAATGTGATGATTTTTTCTTCTTTGGTAGGGGCCTTTCCTTCCCGAGGCTTTCTTTTCCCTCCCCGTGCTTCATCCCGGAACATGAGTTCGCCCTCCTCAAATCTCTTTAGGAGATCCTCTTTTACCTTTCGATGTCTCGCCCCCTTTATTGAGAAGCTTGGGTTCTGCTTTGAGACTTTTCTCTCAATTATCAGCGGTTTCCCTTATGTACTTTTTTTTCCTAGAGAACCCCCACACTTCCCCTTCTGAGATAATGAGACGCCCCCAGATGCCCCCCCAAATCCCTCCCCTCAGTCGTTCCGAAAAGTCCACACTGGGAGGGCGCCCCCCCCGTGAACCCTTCAAAGTTGAACTCCTTGTAGACTCCGATAAAGCTGCATACCCAATCTTTTTACGTCTCGAACGTTCAACGGATTCGAGTACAGTTGCGAACACCTGCACAACAAATCTTTTCTTGATCGGTCCCCTCTTCTCCTTTGAATTCACAGTTATGACAACCTCCCCTGACAATCTTCTTCTTCCCCCCTAGCTCAACCTTCTCTCTGCAGCTTTGCTATCTCTCTCTTCCTCTTTTTTTTTGTTGATCTCCTTAGCGGCAGGGTTGATCTTCTCCGGAGAAGAGTTTCTTTTTCCCCCCGGGGGTGTAGGTCCTTGGATTAAAGTACTCTTCTGACCATCTCACTAAAAACTTTTCTTTCGCATTCTCTCATCCCCCGCTGGGGACTCCGCCCGTTCCCCTCGACGGGAGACCCTACACAAATTGTTTTCGAAGTTTTATATCTAACAAATGTTTTCCCTTCGAATTTACGCTTCCACCCCAATTTTTTTTCTTGCTTTCGATTCCGAAATAGCTATTTTGGCCTATTCATTATATAAGAAGCCCCTTTATCTATCACTCCTCAGTACCACCCACGCTGGAGTATATGATTATTCCCATCCACTCATCCCTCGCTTCCCTCCCCTTATCCCCAAGACATGGTCTCGCCCTGTACCCATCCACTACTAATGATTCCAAATGGGACTCTCTGGATCCCCTCATTTTTTCCGGTATGGGATTCCCTCCCTTCGGGAACCAAAGCCACTCGGGCGGCTCCCCTCCAACAAGAGATTTTCTCCTCCCTGAAAGACGCTGAACTCCCTTTGGTTTTGTATAGACTTCTAATCTTTTCTGCACAACTGAAACCCCCCCTTTTTTTTACGATTCTTCTAATTTAATCCATCTACCCCTCAATTTATCTGAAAAGACATTGGTTTTGATGCTACATTTCTTTTTGCTTGGTGGGTCTTTTCCCTTTTCTTCTGAATTATCTGTTCTCAGTTCAAGATTGCCGTGACCACACTCAATATTTTCCTCGGTCGGCGTTGCTGAAAATCTTCAAAATGCGTGGCCCGGCCTCAGCTGCTTCTTTCCACCAGGGTTTTCAATTTCTGTTCATGAAGTTTTTTTTCCCAGCAACTTCATTATGAAAACTAAGCGAAAAGCCCTTTTATTAGTGGAAGCCAATGTGTGTCCTCCGTAGAATTGATTTATTTTATAATAGCTTTTCAATTCGGTTTATTGTCCCTTAATTGGGTTTTTTCAGAGTGAATGTATGTTTCTCGATGTCCCTCCCTCGGATAGAGTGCCCCTTCAAATGTATTCCCTATTATATGTATCTCTTTGATGTTGTAAGGCAATCCCTCTTCCTCTTCTTATTTAAGAATATTTTTTAACACATAACGCTCCAATGAATTACCTTAGGACGGGCCCTCCCACTAGATGTATCTCTCGGTATTTCTCGCACAAGGCCCGTTGATATTGTTTTGTCTCGAATCCCAGTCACATGGTTTCCGTAAGTCTATTGTTAAAAGATTGTCCCCCAGGACCCCCGGTTTTCTATGGAAGCCCCCCCCTCGTGTCTGTGGTTTGTAAAAAATAATCACCTTTTTCTGTTGCAAATTTACCTCCTTTTCCTCCAAGCGGTCCCCCTGCATGCGGGAATCCCCTGAGGAAGTATTCCCTTCCCCTTGGTTTTCGCTCCCGCAAAGTTTGCCCCCCTTGATCGTTTTCATTTCCCTATTGTTCAACTCATTCACTGGTCGGTCGCGTCTGGCCCCTCCCCCTTTCAATTGGTAGACCCTTTCGACTTTGCATACAGTGTCCCTCTTCGGATTTTCGTATTTGCAACTTTCTTAAAAATGTTGGCTCTCCATTGCCAGTCTCCACCACTTTTTTTTTAAAGCTTCACTTTCTCCAACAGACAATCGTGACCAATAATCGCCCCTATGGCTTTGAGAAATTTTTTTCTAATCTAGCTTTGGCTGGCGCCATGTTTTAGAAGACCTGTGTCTGGCCCCCCCCGGGGTTTCCTAATGAGGGCATTCTTTTGTTTTGTGTTTGAGACCTCTTCCTGAAGCAGGACGGTCCCCGACCAGGCTACTTCTTGCATCTTCTCGGAAACCCTTTCTGAGAATCCCAAATGAAAAGGGCCTCCAGCCGCTTTCCTCTCGTTTTATAGTGTACTCGCTTGGCTTTCCCCGAAGATGTGAAGAGTTCCCAAAAACGGGGTGATGCGACGAAATCTTACAAAAATTTTCTTCCCCCCCCCGTTTCCATCCCCCCGAAAAAGTCCCATTGCACCATGCTTGTTTGTAATTGTCGACCAATTTCGTTCTCTTCCGACAGGAACTCCCTGCAAGTTGAATTTGTATGCTTTGACTCTTTTTCAAATTGTCAACAGGTCGGCTTGGTCTCTCCCACTTAAACTTCTTAGAGATGCAGCATATTACCTTTCTTGATTATTTATCATATGGAAAGCTTCCCCGACATCGGAAAGTTTCTGAACCAGTTCCGCCCCTTATCTTGACCATATTCCCAGAAATTTCCCTTCTAAAACACATTGTCCAGTGGTACAAGAGATAAAAGGTAGAACTTTAATTGGTTCCCCCCTTTGGACCCCCGTCTACCCCCTTCCTTTGGAAGACAAGGCACGGTCACAGGAGGAGCTTCGGCCCCTGGAGCGAAAGTTTCAGTTTTTTCCAGAAAGATTCGGAAAGACGTTCCTATCTTGCCAGTTCTTTTTTCTCCCCAACTCAGACAAAAAAACAGTTCCCTTGGAGACATAAATCTTTGACTCAATTCCCAATCGGCAGCTCCTAAAGAAGGTGATATTTTCCCCCCCGGCCTAAATCTAAAAATTAGCTAACCCTTCAGCTCCGACCTCCTCTTTTCCAAAAGGATTAGAAATTAGAATTAGGCACACCCTTTCCCAAAAAACCTTTTCTTGGATTTAGAAAGGAATTTCTTTTTTTCTTTTTCAATCAGCCAGCGGGCCCATACACTTCTTGAGCATTTTCTGGTGATTCCGAAGCGCGTACTTTTTCCAACGCTTTATTTATATTTCCCCTGCACAGAATAGTAAATGAGCGGCTAGGAGTTGCCCTCTTCTAAAGGACCTTCAGCCTGCAAGCAAGAGACCAAAGACCAAACTCATTGATTAGACCCCCCCAATGTCACCCTTCCCCTAGATTGAAATTGCCCTTTTATAACGTTCTACATTATGACCCCCGCTTTCCATCTCACAATCCGGTGTAAGAATTCGATCTAACACGTCGTTCCCCCCTTTTTTCTTTAGGCCCCTGGGAGGAAGGTACTTTGTAGTTTCGTTTTCATCCTCCGCCAGAGTTGTTCTTCAGTCAGGGAGCATTGGGGCGCCCTTAGTACCCGACCATATGATCCCCCCTTTTCCGCTAGACATCTCTGATCCATTTTACCTTTTCTCATGCTAGCCCTGAGAAGCTCGGGTGTTTCTGTTTTCGCCATAGCACTCACCTCCCCGCTTTCCTTATTGATGTTCTTTGAGTTCACCCCAAAAAGAACTTTCTCTGGATGATCGTACTTCCCCGGCATATTCCGAGAGATGTAGCTACCCGTCCCCCCAATGTGTTCTTTTCTTCCCCTCGGAAAAGTCGAACAATTTTTCTAGATACGTTCTCTCAAAGAACCTGGTTAGGATACCTTTCCCTCCCTTCTCCCTCTTCAATCTTGTGGAGAGATGACTTTTTGCCGAACTCGACAGTCCCCCCCCTTTGTTCGTCTATGGTCGACTCCTTTCCCCAAAGTTACCTAAAACCGTTCCCCCCATTCCCACAGAAAGATATTCTTCTCTTCTCCCTTCAACATGACGATAGCAGCGTTGTTTTAGT
>Ga0179591_1277273_pt1 | contig 17891 bp, 20 predicted proteins | sample CZOMad2_1_08_16f_FD_182891 | JGI IMG/M metagenome (GOLD analysis project Ga0179591, IMG submission 182891) | Vadose zone soil fungal communities from Angelo Coast Range Reserve, California, USA - CZOMad2_1_08_16fungal (PacBio error correction) | ecosystem: Environmental > Terrestrial > Soil >... | reverse complement strand
CGCTGAGGTGCGACGAAGCCATTGGTCGTTTTTTTTCCTCGAAACCCCCCTCGCCTTTGAAAAGCCTCGCTTCTATGGCTAGATCTTCGGCTAGCCGTTGACGCCGGGGGTAGGTGCCCTGATTCTTCCTTGTGCCCTTTTTTGGAACAGATGATAATATAGTCCATTTTTCCTTTGTCTGGAAGCTCTGCTCACTTTCTCTGGACGAGTTCTCCAGAGCGCGGCACTTTTGGAGCCGAGAGTATCGAACGAATAGTCTCTTCTTCAAGGTTCCAGGGTAAGGGCGCGTCGACCGACTTCCCCCTCCGCACTTTTCTTTCCCTCGACCCCTGGATGCGTCCCGAGCACACCTGGGATGAGACACGAGTGCCGAGGGAATTCCCAGCCCCCTTGATTTTTGGTAGATCTTTTTCTGGCCGGTCGAACGTACTTCGCGTTGTTTTCCTTTTTTTAGTCGCCTCAACTTTTTTCGACCGGGTTCCGGCACAGGTCCTCGGCTCATCATCTCGCGAGAGCTTGCGTCCGATCCCTCGGGGCTTTTTTCCCTGAGATCCGTCTAGTTCTCCTCTCCTATGGTATGTCGTGAACATAAACTCACGGACGCGTAGAGGCCCTGATTAACGTCGTTCGGGGTGACTTTCTGGCGGTCAACCTGCTATACCCCGTACTTGAACACTTTTTTGAAGGGGTAGCGACCCACTGTGATGGCCGAAACTTCCTGCGCCACGATAATGGCGATCTGACCGTCGTGCGCCACGACCCTAAGTATAAGATTTCGACCCCACCCCCAGAAACTTCTTTTGCTTCCAAGGCAAACGTTCTTCCGCCAAGAAGAGCAGAAAGCTCCCTCTTTATTACCATCAGTGGTTTATAGTAACCGAGAGAAGTTTCGGCGAGGGGGCTTGAGCGACAATCGACATTTTCTCCTCCCCGTCGACTCCCTTGCCTCTGATAGACGTCGTGAAGCGGACACTTTACGCTTTTTATGAGGGTTTTTACCCCAGGTCGACGCCTTGTCTGAACGGCATCACGGAAGAGAGGTCCGCGTGCACGCGGCGTAGTGGTAAAAGAAGTGCCGTCGCTGGTTCCCCTCCGAGGACGGTTTTTTTTTAGTTAACGAGGTCCCTCTCCCTTTCCTCCATACCGCACGCCTTCTAGTGAGCGGACGAGCACACGGCTTGATCACCCCCGTCGACATCCACTCGGATATCCCAGCTTTTTTTTCCGTCGAGTTATTTACGTCGAAGGTTTCCACGGGGAATGAGATCTTGGTCTTTGTGGTATGTAGTTCCATTGTCTCCCCCCTACTTGGAGCGTTTCCCGATAACGGAGACCGGGGGCTAAGAGTGAGTCGTTCACGTTAGCCGAAACACCAACCGTCTCTAGGTTTATCATGAGGTATAAGCCCTTTGCGATTTTAGAGCTGGTCCCTCCCGAGTATAGCGAACCTCAAGGGTGGGCGGATCGTTTTGTGTTGCTAGTTATCTAGACCGTTTTCTGGTCCCCTTTGCAGCCGGGCACGGACGAGAGCCCTTCCCTCTGACAGCCCCCCCCATTCGCCGGTCGCTTTCATATTCAACTTCCGCCACACCTCTGGCACATACTAAAGAGCCGCTGTGGCAAATTCGCACTCCCCGACCGGTTTGGTTCTTTGTGACCTGCCGTCTTTTGAATACGGTGAAGAGGGGAGCCGGAACCTGCCACACTCGTTACGTGTTTCGGGTATACTCAGTTGAAGAGCATCCGTCGACCGCAGTTGGTTTAGGGTTAACGATACTTTTTCGTTCATATCGATTGCGAGGTGAGGGACTAATGGCAGGGTGGAGGACGCTTGGCATGCCGGGCGCCCGACGGATCCACAAACTTTGTTTGGCACCTTCTAGTCGGGACCGTAAGGTCTAAGCTTCTCCATAGAAAAGGGAAAAGCAATCCCCCGACTTCTCACCCCCCCCATCAACTTTCCCGGAAGTAGTAACCCCCCGGACTCAATGCTGACCGTGTGAAGGACCTAGATCTTTCCCTGACAGTGCGTCCCTTGCGGAGGCCTTGCGGACACGGGCTACCCCTTAAAGCGTCCCGACCGATGCAGGTACCGCCCCGACAAAGCATGGTACGGACTGGACGACCTGGGAACGCCGAAGTCCTTAGACCCAATCTGAGCCTCTCCCTCCCACCAGGATCCCTTGGAGCCTGATCACCCTTTCTCTTTCGGTTCCTGGTCTTAGGGCAGGATCGGCGTCTAAAGTCGGCGACGAGCTTATTCTGGTCAGTTCCGTCCTTATCCTTGGCCGGGAGAGCGCGCTTGCGTCTTCTGACCCACCGCGGGGGTCCGTTAACTAACCACACCCCACCTCGACTGGTGTGGGTGAGGGGGGGGGGTGCGTTGGCGCGGGGATTGGGGGGGTTGGGGGGGTCTTTTTTTGTGTTTTTTTTTCGGGTTTTGTGTTTGTTTTTCCCCCCCCCCCAACCCCCACACCCCCCAACCCCCCCACCCCCCCCCCCCCCACAAAAAAAAACCAAAAAAACAAAAACACAACCACCCAAAACATGTCCTCTTCCTTGTGGTCTTTTGTTTTTCCCTGGAGGCTTGTTTTGGGAGTCGACTCAACGGCGGTGCCGATCATGATTAGGATACGCCAAACGCCACTTCGCGTGGGTTTTTGGATCCCAACTCCATTCGCGGCTGCTTTCCGAAGCGGATTCCCGCCTACCAGGTTTTAGCACGGATGCTCGCGAAAGGCCCTTGAGTAGCCGACGCCGTAACGTGGATCCCGGCAACCGGGTTACGTAAAGCGACTCCCATGCCGAGGAGGACTAGCAGGATGGGGGAGGAGGGACTCGTGAGCGCCGGTCTTCCTTTCTTACCTCTAGGAGCGCCAGACGACTTCGTCCTCGACCCCCCATAAAGTTTAACAGTCCGTACCCTTTGGCGACAGATCGGCTGGGAAACCTGACCAGAAGGCACCGCGCGGAATCCACTTCTTGTAGCCGTCGAGCCCACCATTAAGGGGTATCCTGGAGCCCCCCGTAGTCCCGAAACGAACGCAGGACGCCCGAACCGAGGCTTCACCCCCTTAAGCTCGTCTACCGTAGTCCAGGCCGCCGGGTTCGCGGTCCAGTGATATTTTACCGTAACCCCTAATTCCTGAGTCGTTTGACCGCCTTGAAACTCTGACTGGCCGCCGCTTGCAGGATTAACAAAGCGCGAACGTCTCCTACCTCCTCATCCTTTTTGTGGGATTAGATGCGACTTTCGGCAGTTGTCCCCCTTTTGACCACGCCGTGCGCGAGGCAGGGAGCTGTGGTACTGGGTGCGAGGAAGGCATTTCCCCCCTGCGGCAGGATCCCCGGCAAGGTCCTGACGCGGACTGGCTCCCTTCATCTTCAAATGGAAGGACGTCCTCGCGGTACAGAGTCGCTGCAGTGCGGGCCCGTAACGGTGCGCGTACTGCAGGTTTTTGGCTTCTCCCGTTCGACCCCCCCTCCCTTTATTTTCTCTTCGGGGTGATTGGGCTCCGGGGTCCGTAATTCTGGAGCTAACCTTTTTTTTCCTTTTTGGGGTAGCAAGCAGGACTGGGGTCCGGTACCCTCGACGCGTAGAGTCTGATTGGCTCACGTAGGTAGAGTACGATGCTTCGAACCTCTCCATCCTAATCCTCTTCACGTACTCTCTTTTGAGCAGGCAAGATCCGTGGTTTGTAGAAAGACGTTTCCCCCCGCCTACGATGGTCTGTTATTTCTATTCTTCTCGGCTCCTCTTTCATTAGGCCGCGGAGGAAGGCCGCTTTGAAGTCGGTTGGGTGGTCCCGCCCGTCTGAAAGAAGAACTTGCGCCGTTTTTTCTCTTCCTGGCATGGAGGCCGGATTCACTTTTTCGCCTTTTCCTCCTCCTTTAACTTCCCCAAGTGCCGCTGACCGCTATGTAACAGATCCCAAGCCCGACGCTTGACGTGTTTTCCCCTTCGTGGTAATCCCACGACCTCCTTCCCTCGCGCGCCGGCTGACACAGATCCTCCTTACGCTCCGTCGACTCGAATCGTCGCCGAGTTCGAGCCGCCGCGCCGAGCGCATTTAGCAGCCGGTGAGCTTGCGAGAAACTCGCCCTTTTGGGCTTTTGAGGCCCCCGCGTGGGAGAAGAGGATTAGGAGCTTCCGGTCAGTACTCGCGCCACCTTGCAGACTTGGATTGACCTGCAATAGGGGCGGAGATGAAGTATAGCCAATTTGGAATCCTCTCACCAACCATGGTTGGATCAGAGACCAGGATTCCCCAAGTACCCAAAGGGTCTCTTGAGTTCGGACCGAGGAAGAGGCCCGTCTTCAACGGTTTGGTTCAGTTAGGGAGCTGGACGGACCCGCCTGAATTTTCAATGTTAAGCAGACCTCAGGGTTTAGCAGGCCGGACTCTTGAGAATATAGCCGATTATCGAAAGGCGCCCATACTTTGCAAGGAGCCCTCGTTGAATAGAGGGCTCCAGAACTCTTGATTTCCTGAAACCCGCCACACCCAGACGGGCGCCAGGTGATCCTTCTGGTGAGACAATTTTTTATCATTTTCCGTCCCTCCGCCCGTTGAAACTCGATGACGCGGCCAGCGCCCGGATTTTGATCCTTTCCTTTTTGTTTAAGGCTCCCGGCCGCTGGAGGGCTCTTTCCAGAGGCTGTTTGTGAGATAGAGTTTGCTCTTTTCTCGGCAGGCATTTTTTGGTTCGAGGGACGGTCACGACTCTTAGCCGTGCCGGTCTGAACCATGCGGTAGCAGAGCTTCCCAGATTGCACGTCCGCCCCACCTGGCCGTCGCAGTATTATATTTTCCCCATCTCTTTCCTCTCTTAGGTCGACCCCCTATCCAAAGGAGAAGACTAGTCCGGTCTCTGAAACGTCCCGAAAGGGGGTGGATGAAAGCTCCTCGATTGGTGTCCGTGACGCTTTCCTTTCTTTTTTGCATGTAGAACACGGTTGCTCTTTCCCCGTGGTATCGGGAGACGTGAAGATATCCGCGATCCCGCCGCGTGTGTCGAAGGGGGTGAGGGGACGAATCTTTTTCTCGTCCGGCAGTAGTCCAACACCTCCGTGTCCGTGCCCTGATCGGGCGTCCTTAGAATCTAAAAGTAATAACTTGACCTTTTTTTTCTTTACCCCCGTCTGGACGAGCATCTCATGTGAACGAGACGTAAGGTAACGGACTTCCACTTCGTTTTTCTTCCTTGGGCTCCTCCTGATCCTGTTTTCGTCTCCTCTCTTCCTCCCTTCCCCCTCCATTCTACCTAACTTCACAGAAGGCGAAGCCGGGAGTCGCCGAAAGGCTGCGATTGGACGTACGCGAGCACCTAGGACACTAGGCTACGGTATTCCTCCCCCTAAACCGTCCCTCACACCAGGTGTCCCCTGCGTCGCCGCTCGTGTTTGCATGGCAAACGAAGGGTGGGGTGAGAGGCTCACGATGCACGATGAGTCATTCGTGCGTTTGACCAGGCCTGGTCCTCTCTCTAACTTTGTCCCGCCCTTCCGTTCGCATCAACAGTCGTTTTGATAAACTTCCAGTTTTTGCCTGGTAGCCCGAGGGCACGAAGAAATTAACTGCTTTCCCTTACCTGAATATCTTCTCTCTTCTGGTGTAGGATCGAGGACCCAGGCCCGTCGAGACGACCGTTCGGCCGAACCACCCTCCACTCGTTTCGTCCGTCGCCTCATTATTGAATCTGCGTGTTGCGCGAGAGGATGCGAGATTTTTTTTGAGCTGTCCCTCTTTTCCATTGACCTCCCCTCCCCCTAGACTCCGCTTTTTTTAGCACTATATCTGTTTGGTACGCGCGGGTCACTTTGAAGTCCTTCGGCTGGAATTTCTTCCGACAACCCTTTTTTTCTCCTTGACATACCTCCCTGAGTCCGCCGGACCGCCTTGCACGATCCGCGAAGCCACCTGCATAAACGCGCGCACAGGAGGGTGCCTTATGTCGAGTCAAAATCTCCCTTTCCCTGTTTCCTCCAGTCGTCGTTCTTCTCCTAACAACGTTTCCGAGCCTCGCTCAAGAACCGGGACCGTAATGGCCGTCACTGCGCGCCTGCAGGTCAGATTTAGGTATCAACTTTCTTTCCTTAAATTTCTCCCCCCCACGTGCGCGGCGCTGGTCCCGGACGAGGGGGGTGTGTCGTCCCCCCCCCAACTTAACTTTTTTTCCCACAATCTATTCCTCTTCTCTTAATGGCCGTTTTTCCAGAACCGTCAGATCAGCCAAGACAGCCCAGCGAGAGACCAGGCCCCCCCCTTTCTCCGGGATGGTATCACGGCCCAATTCCCCCCCCCCCCCCTCCCTCCCACCTCCCCACCCCCCCCCTCCCCCCCCCACCCCCCCCCCCCCCCCCCCCCCCCCCCCCCCCCCCCCCCCCCCCCCCCCCCCCCCCCCCCCCCCCCCCCGCCCCCCCCCGCCCCCCCCTCCCCACACCCCCCCCCCCCCCGCCGCCCCCCCCCCCCCCCCCCCCCCCCCACCCCCCCCCCCCCTTCCCCCCCCCCCCCCGCCCCCCCCCCCCCCCCGACCCCTCACACCCCCTTTTTTTTTTCCCCCCCCGCCCCCCCCCGCGAGACCGAGCCGTTTTCAGGTCAGACCCCTTAATAATCGCTGTCGCCGTTTTGCGGTTTGTGTTTGAGTGAGTCTTCGGGGTCTTCCCTTTTTGGCTCTTTGCCTTGGCCTGTTCACGTTCGCTCAGGTGCTCGCCCCCCCTCGGGAGTTGCCCCTTTTTGCCACGTCCCCCTCCTATCCACCTGCTAGTCCTAGGGACATTTAGCTCTTCAACCAGTGCAACGCAGGATACGTAGTAAGAAGAAGGGCGTCCCTCTTCCTTTTCTCCTCCAATCTCCGTCGGGAGAGCGGCGCCCCCTGATACTTTCCTTTCCTGAGGGTCAGCAGCACCTAAAGAGCCCTCAGGCTGCACGACTTCTTCCCGCTCTCCCTCAAACACGCAACTGGAACTGGCTCGGGCCGGTCAGTCTCCTCCCTTTTCGCACTGTCCCTCCGTGACTGCGCTGAACTTAGTCGGCCGCCAGCCCAAGGCGATCTACCAGTTTCTTTTTTTTCCCCCCCTAACCCTCTAAATCCCCCTTCCTTCCTCCTCTCTTCCCCTTTTTTAATACTATACGTTGTTTTTGAGAGAGATGTGCGGCAGAGTAGGATTGGACCTGATGGTAGACGCCAGGCGGGCCGAAGCCTCCTCCGTTCCCTTTTCCTGCCCACTTTCAAAAAGTATTGATAAGGCAACCAGAGCTTAGTTGCAGGTGGGTGTGAGACTCGCGCCGACGTCGGGGGCTTCTAGTTTCTCCCTTCTTCTTCGTCCCCCCCCCTTTCCCCTCCCCCCCTTCTAAGGGCATCCTGTCTCAGACTGCTCTTCTAGAAGAGCGGGCAGGACCCCCCTTTCGGAACGTGCCAGTTTTCGTCGAACTGACCGTCTCCTCAGACTCTCTCCCCGGTCCTTCTTCCTTTTCTTCTTTTTTGATAGCGCCTCTTTTTGAACGGGTCATCCCGAGGCGCCCGAGCACGGAGGCTCACTGTTTCCCCTTCCTCCCTATGTCGCCCAACAGGGGTCACGCCCCTCAACAAAATCTACCCCTCTCCCCCTCTTTTGCCCCCGGCCCCTCCCCCTTCTTCATTAATTTTTCTTAAACCATGAAAACGGTCGCAAGACTGGCGCCGGCCGGACCCATCGGAGAAACCAGTTTTCCATTTCACCCCCCCCTTTTCCTTCTCCCTTCCTTAACGGGGCGGTACTTGGGCCTACGATACTTGAGGCGCAGCTCGGACTGTTCTGGGAATCACCCGGCACTTCCCTGAGCCACGATATAGCCTTGAGGTGCCAAGAAACCGTCAGATTTTATCCCCCCCTACACCAACCCCTTATCTTTTGACCCCCCCTCCCTTTCGTTGTATGTGTTCGACCCTATTTTATTTCTGTTGACGCCTCGTACTTTATCTTGGGTCTTTGAAAAGGCGCTCATGATCGTCGGGGTATGTGAGCAGCAGCGGCTTGTAGGGAGAGCGACTACCTCCCCCTCCCCCGTCCCCCTCTTTCGTGTCCCCTCCCCTACTCCCTTCCCGGCAGAGAGATAGGCATAAGAGGTTGAAGGTCAGTTGAGTGGGTTCCGGATCGCCCATGGCGTGACCAGACCCCTTTTTCGGTATAGTCCCCCCCCCCCCCCCCTTTCCCCACCTTTTTTTGACTATTTCGCGCCGATGAAAGTGTGTCTTCGGCTCACACCATGATGCTCTGGTCTCCCCTCTTACTCCCTCTTTTCTTTCTCTTCCAGTCTCAGTAAGCGTCTTGTATACTGCCCCCCAGGTCCTCTTGAAATCCTCCGCGACCCCGTTCACTCTTTCACTTCTTCTTCTCCCCCCGCCAAGAAAAAGGTGAGGGTCAGGAGAGAAGTTGAGTCTCTGATCCTTCACTTTTAGTCCTTCTCCCACATAAAGAACGAAAGGAGTGACTACTTGTTCCTTCCCTTCCTTTGTGTCATTTCTTCGGGCCCTCTCCTCATACCAGGAATGCGCCAAGTGTGTAGCCGACTGGTGATGCGAAGCTTGGAGTACTTTTTTGATCTTGAGTTCGAATTTCTTTTTCCCAATCCCTCCTCTCCTTCCTCCTTTTGCTTCACTCTATCCCCTAACCCTAGGTTTTTTCTTTTCGGGCAGCACACGCCCTTTGGTACAGACAGTTGGACTTCTCCTCTTTTCCCGCCCCAGAGCAGGAGTCGTCTCTTTTCAGAGAGCGACATCGCCAGTACGATCGCGACTCCCGGCGCTAGCACGCCGGAAGTTCTTTCTTCGGGGGTTCCACTGAAGTCTCCTTTACCCCCCTCCCACCTTTTCCTCTCTTTAATCCTGGACTCCCCTTCAGAGGACGACCTGCCCGGAGGCTGGTAGGACCGGTAACAGCGAGCTGCTCGGAATCCAGAAACGGCCGGATTTCTTTTTCTATTCTTCCCCTCCGGACAGCTAGATTCCTCAGTACCTTCAACCGTTTATCGTGGCTGACGAACGGCGTTCCCCCCCCCCTCTCAAGACACCTCTTTCTGCTCCTTTTTTTTTCTTAGAGTATCTCGCCTTCTCTTTTTTTTTGATCTCGCTAGAACCACGGGGCCTGCCGCGTTCTAAATTCTACCCTAGCGAGACTCCCCCCCTCTCCCAGGCGAAGAAGCTTCTAGAGTTAATCCATTCTCGTTATCTTCAGATGACCCCAACCCTTCGTCCCTTTGTTTTTCCTTCGGACCGTCGGTTTCCTCCTCTCTTTTCCCCTTCTCTCTTCGAAGGACAGTTTCTTTCTTCCTGTTCCTTTTGGGGTCTAGAGAGACTTCCTGTTTGAAGAAGTCCATGCGAGAGAGGAAAAAATACTACGCCCAACACATCTGAATGCGTTCTCTCGTTCTCCTTGTATCTCTTCCTAATATCCTCTCTCCCTTTCCCCTTGCCCACTCTTTAAAAGCAGGAGGGCTTCTTTGAGAGGGTACTCCGGAAGTGGGCTCTTTGAGGAGGCCCATGTACCCTTAGCCCACTTCGAGGGAGGGTTATACTTAGCTTAGAGAATACGTTCTCTACAGAGTGGGTGTCCTTTTTTTTTCCTTCCTCCTCCGGTAGTAATAGAGGGTGGCTCTTTTCTATGGTCCTTCTTTCCCTTTTCAGATGGATATACTCTTCCTCCCTGAGCAACTCGCCCCTCTGTAGGTCTGGCCACTCTGCGCCGCGGACGTTACTTTTCCTCCCGATGATCAGTCCCTTCTCCCCCGTTTCCCCCCGTGCAGAGCGTCCTTCTACCGCAAGCCCGACAGTGGACGGGACAAGAGCTTCGCGGCTGTCTTCCCTTGCCTTCGTTTACACGGGACTTCCCCATCTTCCCTAAAAAAAGCTCCCTTCCAGAACCCAGGACGCTGGTACAGAGGACGAAGACGGACCTCGCCGCGCTTAGAACCCCTTCTCCTTCCCTCCAACGGAATCTAACGTCTCTTCTCCTTATAAATTTTCTTTTTCTTTTCCTTTTCTTTTTTAGAGGCCCCAGTAGTGCTGAGCTACTTACTTTTTTGCCGATGAGTTCGCTTCTCCCCCCCCCTTTCTCCTTGGAGAGAGAGCTGACGTTTTGCTTACCCACCTCTGGTTCTAATTAGGCTGAGCTTGCACGAGCGTGTCCGCGGGTCTAATTCCCCCTTCCTCCAGGCTCCCTAGACTCTCTTTCACTCCCCCTCCCCCAGCAAAGGGTTAGGCGTTACTTTTTCCTAAACCGGACCTGAGGATGCTCGGCCGCCCTGCGTCCTTCCTCTTCCAGTATCTTTCCTTTCTTCCCCCCAGGACCCTCTCCCCTGTCTCTTTTCCCCCCCCTTGGGAAGGAGACACCCCTCCCTTTCTTTTTTTGCCTAGACTAACACATCAGTCTTTCGACCTAGGCTGCGTTCCTTCCTTTCAGTTTTAGATCTATTTTCCTCCCTCCTCCCCCAGACCCAACGTTCCTTCTTCGCTCTGAAGCTTGCAAGAAGACACCTCTGCGACCACCTTCCTCCCCGGGGTTCACCCCTCCTTTGATGGACCCCCCCCTTTCTCTCACCAGCAGACACTCTCTCCCCCTCCCAAAAAGGACTGTCGATTTAGTAAATTTTCCATGCGAGCACCGTACCGCCGACGCCGGCGCCGAACCTTCTATTTTTTTTTCCAGTGCGTTCCCCCTTCTCCCCTGGATTGCAAAGGATCCCTTTCTTTTTTTTCCGGTCTCCTCCGATGCGTTGACATCGACCATCTCTCCAGGAGCGGGTGTCCACCGAGCCCACTTCTACTTCTTATTATCTTTGTCCTCTTTGTTTTTTTATATAGATTCCTTTTTTCTCTTTTTCAATCCCCGGAGAGCGGCCGTCTCCCTTCCTGAGGAGAGAGACGTCATCTTCTTTGAAGATAAGTCAAAGTCTCCGGTTATCCGCTTGTGCGATTTCTCGCACTTGTTCTCTCTATTCTTGCTCTCACTTCTTCCTTTCGTTTTCTCCTTTGAGATAGTCCTTTTCCCCTCTTTCTGGAATAAAGGCGAACTCCCTTTTAGTTAGCGTGGTTTCTTTTTTAGGTAAATACCGCGGATCGGGCGTTGGGAGGACGGTTGTCGCACTGTACTCTGTTGTTTCTTCTTATCGCAAGTCTTCGAGCGCGCAGGAAAGTTCTTTCCTCCTCCCGGGAAGAATAGCTCCTCCCCAGTTAAGCCTCCCCGCCTCGGACGAGAGATGTAGCAGAGGCCGTGCCTTTCCTTTCGCCGTAAGTGAATCTCCTCTCTTTTTCTCTCCTCCCTTCCTTTACTTGCTTCTCTTCCTCCCGTCTTAAGAGACGCAGCATTGGGCCCGGCCGCTTCACGTTATAATTTTCAGTTTGGCGGAGCTTTTTTCTCTCTCCGTTCTCTTCTCTTTCCCTTCCCCTAAATGTCCCTCCTTAAGTATCTTATACGCTGAGTGATTGTACAAGAGTGTTTCATGCCTCCTCCTCGCGTTTCGCACCGATCCTTCAATTCCTATTTTTTCTTCCCTCTGAAGTAGGACTCTTCTCCCTCTCCCAGAAGAGAATCTCCTTCCCTTCCTACTTTCTGAAGGTCCGAGAGCCTAGTAGGTCTGGGCGGTTTATGCTCTCATCTTGTTCACCCAAGGTATTTCTCGTTAGTCTTCAGCGAATCCCCCTTTGGGTCTTCCCTTATCGGTTGAGAGGAAGTCTTTTTTCCTCTCTTTTTAAGCCTCCTACATTTTTTCTTTAGAAAGTCGTAGGACTTCTTCGTGTAGAGGGCGGCGCCGGAGGCGCAGGGTCAACGTTGATCGGTTAGGCTCTCTTTAGTCCATTGCTCTTCCGACTTTCTCCCCCTACCTAAAGAGGGGAGCCTTCCTTCCCCTCCCGGGAGAAGTCGACCGTAGAGAAAGAGAAGCCAATTTCTGCCAGGGAGCTCGTGTGCACCTCTCTAGGTAACGACCCTATTCTTCTTCCAACCTACCCCCCCCCCGTTTGCACCCTTATGACTTCTCCCCTCGTAGAAAACCCTCCCCATTTTTTTTTATGGGAAATGGTCCTCCTCCCTTCTCCCACGCGAGATCGCTTCCCCTCTGAAAGTAGTTTTTTACTTTCGTTGAACTTATTTTTCCTTTGATGGCTTTAGGTCTCAGGTTCCTTCTTGATTTTTTTTTTAGCGACCTGAAGAATTGGGGGCGAGTTTTCATGCCGCGATAGACTGTTTCAAAGATTCCCTTAACACTTTTCCTCTCCCGTACCTCTCTCCCTTTCCCCCAAAAAATGGCTTTCCCTCTATCACTCGGCGTTCCCTTCGATCAAGCACTTGACCGAGACAATGCTCCTACAGAGGTTTCCCCGTTTTGCTGTTTGGACTCCTTTCTCACCTTTTCTGGTTACTCTCTAGATTTGAAGTGTATCTCTTGCGCTCGATTTGGAGCATGTCGAAACAGAGCGGTCCTTTTTTTTTCTATTTTCCTAGAGATCTCCTCTCCCTAAAAACTACGCTCCCTTCACGGTTTTAACCGACTGGGTGAAGCAGATGTCTTCCGGCTTAAGAGCCATTCAGTCATTTATTTTGGAATTTCAGTCGTTTACGAAACGATAACAGAATCCATTTTCTTTCTTTTTAGTAAACTGATCCTCTGAATTCCCTCCTGTATTGCCCCGCCTTGCCATGGGCAATGCTTCCGAGAGGTGTATTGCCTTGCGTATACCCCCCCCATATGTCGACCTTTTAGTCGCCCCTCTGGTCCACCCCCTACCTTCTCCCCTCCTCCCCTGACGTCTTCTCCTGACTGTGATTTTTTAAGTATCTTTTGTCGAAATCGATTTGCGATTCGCGAGACTTCTTCCTGATTTTCCCTTGGTATCCCTCCCCCTCCCCCCCACTTAAGAACCCCTTGATTTACCGTCCTTTCCTCAGTTCCAGCCATTTTTTCTGTCCCCCCCACATCCGGTGTTTTGTCGATTGGCAGTGAACCTACGCCCGTGGGGCCTGAGTTGTTCCCTACAGGTGACTTCTCCGAAAGGCCTTGGGGCCCTCCTTCCCTGTTAAATAAAAGTAGGCCAACATCTTGAGTGTTCGCATTCTAATGGTGCCGCAGGATTTCGGCCCCCCTAATTACGTCCCCGACAGATTCCCTGTACAAATCCCCGGTTGGACTCTTTCCGGGTTTCTTGATAATGCCCCTCAAGTGCATGCTCAGATTCCTCCTCCGGATAGAATTCCCCAGCGGCCGCTTCGCTTGCGTTGGACATTTTCTGTCTCTATCTTTACTGCCGACTGACACCTTGACCTTAGACCTTTAGAAGGTTTTTTCTTCGGTACTTTTGCTCGCGCATACCACATCTTGCCTTCAGCGCTTCCCTATAATGTATTTTTATGAGCGATCTTGGGAGAACCCGTTTCACTTACCTTTCTCTCCTTCTCTCCCCTCACCCGGTGGAGTCTTTGCCGCCCCCCCCCCTGGTAGAGTTGACCCTTTTCAATGGCTCTGGCCCTCAATCTTCTAAGAACAAACTGCCCCTCAAGACGCATAGTCTACGCGCCGTCAAAGTCCTTTAGTTCCATTCTCCACTCTTGACTCCTCCCCCCCTGCCAATAAAGTCCCCGAAACCTTCCCTCTCCCTGAGCTCCTTTTCACGACCCCACACGCGCGAAGGTCACTAGCGGCCGTTCTCTTCTTCATATTTTCTCCACCCCCCTTCTAGGAGGGTACCCGTTGAGTTTTTTTAGACAACGACTTTAGTATCACCACTGCTCTGTAGTTAACGCTTGTTCCCCAACCCCCATTTCTTCCACTTTTTGGATTTTCCCCCTAACCTTCATCTCGGAGTGCTCCCAGCCTCTTCACCCGCGATAGTCTGGCACCAGTCTCGGAGCGGTATTCACCTTTCCACAAGAACTTTTTCCCGATAGTCAGCCCATCGGTAGCTGAATGTATTGACAGTTCCTTTTTCAGGTTGGTTTTTCAACTTCATCATAGGAGTTTCATTTTTCCTGGTACCTTTGCTTATTTATTGTGTCTTTTTCTTCCCAACGTTGTTGCGACTGGCGTTCGCTCCCTGGTAGCTATCTGTGATCTCCCTCGGGACTAGTTGAGCATCCTGCTGGCAACGGACCGGCCTCCTCTGAGTAAGACTTTCCCTGTTCTTTCGCATTCTGACCCCCCCTTTCGGCGCCGTTTTCCGGACGAAGGCGGGGCTCTGTCGCGCCTGGCGCAGGATCCTTTTCTACTGCTGCGAGGTTTTTACCAGTTCTTCCCCCCCTTCCTATGGCGGAAGTCTCCGAGTCCGTCATTTTCCCTTTTACCCCCCCCCCTTCACCTGGCCCCCAGTTATCGTGTTGCCGGGAACTGATCAAGGCTACCGTTTGGCTTTTCCGTCTTGGCAAGCCCCTCTGCCTTCTAACGTCTGTTTTCCCCCTATTAATCAGGCCCCTGTCACCCCTCCCCTCTTTTTTTTTTCCCCCCCCTAATACTTTTTTTTTGTGCGAGTAGATTTCGGCGTGCTTTCCACTTTGCGCTTTGAGCCCGGGGTTTTTAAGTCCCCCCGAGGAAAGTCAACTGCTGATAAGGTCTCCCCGCTGTATATTCCCGGCAACCCGAGCCAGTGGTAGGTGCGGTGGATGAGATCTCCGCCGGAGGACGAGCTCTTGAGAGGAAGCATGTGTCCTTTCTGCCCCCAGGACCCATTAGATTTCAGGACCCTTATCTCCCTCATTTCTTCTCCCCCTCACTTGGCCCCCCCGGCCGTCCTTCGGGAGCCGGCTGCTGAATTCCTCTCCCTAAGTCATCTTCCTCGCGTCCGCTAGCGCCGTCCCGTGGCCGGGACCCGGCACTCTGCTCCGAGGCGGCGTCCCGAGCTATCGTTAACATCATAACCTACCCTCTCCAAACCCCCAGGGCAGAACCCTCACAAGATAACACAACGCCCAACGCGATATTAAGCTGAGACACCCTTCCCCTTCGAACCTCCTGGCCGCGCTAGAGCGGTACGATCGCGCAGAAATGAATCCGCGCCAGAGACGGGACGGGTTGACATAAGATTCGCTCCAGGATTGTCCTTGACTCTTGGTGTCCCTTGGCGCGTCGTTCGCCAGGTGAGACGCCAACTCCCTGCGTGTTACTTCTCCACCCCCCTTAGCTTTTCCATCCTCGATCGGTATGGGTGAGCTATTCTCCTTGAACGGCTGCTCGAGGCGCGGAATTATTCCTTCATCTTTCAGTGGGGGTATTGTTGCTTTCCTTTTGATCGTCCTTGTAGGAGCGCCCTGACGCACCATCGACGATTTTTGCGATAAGATTTAGTTCAGCGGATCTTCTATCGCCTTTGAGTTTAGGTGGGCTCTGACGCAGTTTCCTCGCGGTCAGCGACACAGTCGAAGGATCCACCGGGGTGACTTGAGGCCGATTCGACTCCGATTGCTGCACGGAAAAAGCTGGAGATCGGCGCACCAACTCCTATATAGCGGAAAGCGCCTAGAGGTTGTTATTTGAGGCAGCGCAGACGTTAGAAGACCAGTCATATTTCCCCATTCGAGACCCGTTCCGGACACATGTGGACTCTTTTCCAGCTTCTGGCTTTAGGCGAGCCGGCGGCTCGGCGTCGAGCCTGGTCTGTAAGGTTCCTAAACACCTCCACAGCTTCTTTCGATTCTCTCTGTTTTAGGCATTGAATTTCTTCGCCCTTCTTACACCAGCATGCGCACAGTGAAATGTGTAGAAGACTGGTGTTTGAATTTGCCTGGTGCTTAACCGATCTGGAGCCTTTTTATATTGGCCCGCCCCCGAAGGCTCAGCCGCGCGTTAAGCACATATACACCCACACCTTCTGTTTGCAAGTAAAACAGGGTATGGATAAGCAAGATTAAGACCCGTTTCTCGTGTCTCGTCACAAGCAGAGGCAGTAGTTTCTGGTGCTCGAGTCCAATGTGTTTTTTCCCCGAACATTCCTTTTTTTGTCCCGCCGCTCCCCCAGAATAAGCCGGAGTGAATCTCGCATGGCGGTTTGCTTCCCCAGTAGCCCGTTTTCAGACCCCCCGTTTCTCTCCCTGGTAGACGCCAAGGCATCACCGGTGAGAGGGACGCCGACGGAGGGCTCCCTCTGGTCCTTTCCAAAAGCCAGTTCTGTTTTTGTTTACCAGTCCCCAAGGGCGTGGGTTATAGTTCATAAAGCAGGAAAGACTAGCTTCCCCTCCCCCGTTCCCTTCCCCAAGTCCCTTCTCGTTCTTGGAGTTACAACGGCGCACCAAAGTCGAATCCACTCTCGAGGTATACACTCTTGGTATAGAGTCTCTTCTTATCAATCGCCCCAGTGGGCTTTATTAAGGGGTCCGAAATGACGAACAAAATCAGCGCCTACTGCCTCTTAAAGTGACGACCTCTCTTTTTTCATAGTTTTAACCACCCTCCCCTTTTTTGTTTTTACTCTTCGAACCCAACCTACCTTATTATACTTTGTCTATGTCCGACACGCTGGCGCGAGCTCGTTCAAAGGATGACTTATCGTAAGGTCACCTTTTTGCTTTTTCTATTAGCCCTTTCTTTTTTCCTTCCCTAAAGGTCCTTTTTTTGGTACGGCAGAGCCCGAATTCCCTCCGACAGCACCCCGCCAGGCGAGACCTATAGCCTCAAACCTGCGTCTTTCCCCCCCCTTTTCCCCCCTCCAGTATCCCCCCTTCCTCCCTGTGCCCCCCTCCCCTTAAAATAGGTCTCCGTAGCGGTGAAAGTGCAGGGGCGAAGTTGTCGGCTTTTGCCCTTTTGTCTGCTTAAATGTCCCATGTTTTTACCTCTCTCTTTGTTCTCACGCTCCTTTAGGAATAAGGGCCACTCGTTTTTTCTTTGAGTCCGACTAGGTAGTACTTAGTGCCCTAGGTACTCCTTGAATGGGAGCGATTCTCATATTTCTTTTCTACCCTCCTCTTTCATCACTCTTACACTGAAGATCAACCTCTTTAGGTTATGGAGGAGGTCCTTCGTCCCGAAGGAGGTATACAGCTACCGACTCTCCATGGGACCACCCTGTTTCTCCTCCCTGTACAGGCTGTCCCGACTTCTCTTCAATTGACACGGCGCTATTGCGCGCGGACTTCATCCAGGCATTCGCTGATACGGGCAAGGAATCCTTCCTCCCAATCTTCGGTACCCCCCGCACCGCCTCCCAGGATTCTCGACGAAGACCCGACAAAGTCAGATTAGCCATCTTGCGCTCACGCAGTTTCTTCTTCACTTTTTCTCGAACGGATAATAAGACCTCCCCTTCGGCTTCGTTCCGATTTTGCTGGCGGTGCGACGTCGCTATACGGCGGCCCGGGCGCTTAGTGAAGTCCTTCCTTTTCTTCGTTGAGAGTTTCTTTATTGTAGGGACCCTTCACCCCCGGCGGATGGTGGAGCTGGGCGGAGTGGGCAGCGTTTCACTCTTTTTCTTCAGCTGCACCGTCGATTCCAGTATAAGAAAACGTGCCCCCCTAGAAGGTTAGTTCCTGTCCCTAAACTTTGCTGCGCAGAACGCCGGACGATGACCTAGGGCGCTCTCTCCACTGGACGACTTAACCTTTCCTCTTCCCTCCCCCTTCTGGGAAGGCACTCCCCTTCCAATCAGCACTACCTGTCTGGCTGGGGCGTTCCTGGAGAGGATAGTCCTAATGGAGAGATCCTTCTTCGTTACCCAGCCCTCAGTCTCCTTACAAAGTTACCAGACCTTTTGTCTCAAGATAATATGGCCCGTTTAAGAGGGAAACTGTACATCCCCAGTTAGAAATGCAACCGGATGCCCAACCGAGGTCCGAGGCACCCTGTAACGCCTCTTTCCTTCACCTTTCCCCCATGAGGAGTAAGTAACCTGTGACTGAGAACCGTCTCTTTTGATTAGTCCCTTCTCCCTCTTGA
>Ga0179591_1311666_pt1 | contig 17892 bp, 21 predicted proteins | sample CZOMad2_1_08_16f_FD_182891 | JGI IMG/M metagenome (GOLD analysis project Ga0179591, IMG submission 182891) | Vadose zone soil fungal communities from Angelo Coast Range Reserve, California, USA - CZOMad2_1_08_16fungal (PacBio error correction) | ecosystem: Environmental > Terrestrial > Soil >... | reverse complement strand
CATCCCCCTCTCCTTTTCTTAAGCCAGCTTTTCCCCCTGTTTAAAATTCCTGCAAGCGGATCGAACCATTGAGTTTCTCAGTTGCTGCAACGGCAGACTCATTTAGAAACTTAAATGCTTTTCATCGTTCTGTGACCCTAGTGCCCCACGAATAGAATTGGTACTTCCGAGCTTTTTAGTAAACTGCCCTAGGTGTCAGTTTCCCAGCGTTCCCCGCTCTCCTTTACACCATGTTTTTCAGAAAATTGATCACGAAACCCCGGCGGCGGCTTCGGAATAATAGTGCTCTGATCTCGCGTCCATTCCCCCTTTTGCTCAACCTCCCCTTTAACTCCCCCACGGGCGATTAAAATCTCGAGTTTTTCAATTTGCCGCAAAGCTTACATTTCCTTAATGTTCACCCCCAAATCTGCATTGCCGTTTTGGTTTTTTTCGAGATGTTGGAATTGAAAACACACTTCGAGTTTTCTTGGGTGGTGACAACGCCATTGCTATTTGTCCGGACGGCTCCTCTGGGCATGTATTTGGATTTGATCTTTTTCACCAGTCTTTCTGACGGTTTTCGACATTCTTGAGTTGATAAAAATGACAAAAGCGCCTGTTCGTTCCCTCTTTGTCCCGTTTTTTTCCCCCACCACCACGGATTTCTTCTTCTTCATTCCCCCCATCTCTGATTCGCCATGGTCCTTCGTTCGGTTTTTCCCTTGTCTCCTTTGTACCCCCGATTTTTACTTCGGACGTTTTCCCTCCTATTAAGAAACGGCTCGCTTTACTGAGCTTTTGGTTGCTGTCACCCTTCAATTTCTTAATTAGTCATCTCCTTCAGAAAGGTGCTCCCGATTAAGGTATGCCAATGCCTCCAGAGCGAAAACTGAGGACGTCGTCCCCCATTCCGTCCCCCCCCGAGGCAATCTTCCTTCCCTCCCCCCCCTCTATGAACGGTCCCCTTTTTCCCTTCCCTGAACAATGAGAAAATACCCCGTCCAACCCTCCCAACGTCGCAGAGCTTCACGCATCAATTCCGCTCCGGTGATCTCTTCTCTTAATTGCGTCTTAGTCTCTTTTTTCGGCCGAAGAAAGTGATGTCTGTTCGCCCCGTGGCTATCTTCCCTCGGCTTCCCCCTTCTTCGAGTCATCCAGAATACAGATTAGAGGCCCTTACTTTGTTTAGTTATTGGTTTTGTTGGTTTCTTATTTTCTTATTTGTTGTTGTTTTCTCTCTCCCGCACAAACCCACTAACAACAATAAAATAACAACATAATTTATGAGTCTAAAGCTGTATTCTGTATTTCCCCGAGATGGCCTTTCCGCCGGGCGTATCGCCTCACACCGCCTTTTTAACAAAGACATTTCCTTTCTTGTATGCCCTCAATACGGAACCGCCCTGGAGACCTGAAAGTCCCCGATTCTAGCCCCCAAGTCTGCGGGGGAAGTTTTTTAGTTTTCGGAGAGCTTGGTGGCTTGCTTCTTATACTTGGTAAGGTTGGTTCCTTTAATCTTTTTCCAATCTATGGAAAGCGTGAGAGTGGGACCCCGCGGGGGGAGAGACGGACGGCGGGATCCTTGGCGCGTATGGCCTTCTGGGCCCGGCCCATACTATGAAGGGACTCTTAGCAGGCAGAATACTGCTTCTTTCATCGGAAGCCCTTCATGAAAACCAACACGTCTTCGATTTTTGACTCTCTTTCTGAATCCCTTCCCGGCCTCCCCCCCTTAAATTTTCCTCCCTGGAAAAACAAGAAAATGAAGTAAACCATCCCTGGACATCCACCCCAGCAGGCGGGTGCCCTTTCAAAAAACATTGGAAACCCTGATTCCCTCTGTCCCCCCCACCTACCTCCTGCCAAAATTCATAATTCCCTTGGGGCCAAGAAAGATGAAGATCCCTTCAGTTTTTCTTCGAGCGTTATGCGTCTCAGAGAAAGGTCGTTGTCACCCCAGGACCCAAGCCACTTCTTGTTCTTTTTCGTGCCAATACTCCATCTTCCCCCCAGCTGGGGAAGCTCTCTTTCCTCTTGAAAAAACACAGTATTATGGCCCCTTGGAGAAAGGACGTTCCTTTTCAAGCTTTCCACAATCCTCTTTTTTTACGAATCCTTTCCATTTGGGAACTCTGTATGAGCAGGAGCCTCCACTAACGGCGAAATTCTCAAACTCCTGTTAACTCCCCGGATTCTTCTTTTTCCAATGTTTCCCAAAATGGTGGTCATGCTCCCTCTAAGTCTCTGGTGAAAAGCCTCCGACACCAGTTGCTTCACCGACTTAGACCCGGACGCCTTCTTTGTGCGTCACGCATACCCCGCACCATTGAACTTTTCAAGAATTCCACAGCCCTTGCCTACCTGCCTTTTCTTTCTCCACGTTCCGTTCTTTTAGAGATTCCTTCATTTGAAAAAGATTTCCTCTTTCTTCATGTTTTTTGATGCTTTGTGGGCATTCTTGTGACTTCCCGCCCTTAAAAACCCACCCTGTTACTTTTCGTTTGCACCGTTTCAACAAGAAAACTATCTTCAAGAAAGTGACTAGGCTGTGACACGCGTCACTCTTCTTGGTATTTCGGCGTTTCTCCGTTTTTTTTTTTGATAAGAGTTTTTTTTTTCCCCAGACGGATTACAAACAAGGCTGGGTTAGGGTACACCGAGATTTCTTTTTTTACAGCCCCCCCCCCTAGAACTTTTCCCCCCTCCAACTCCCCCACCCAACCGGAAGCTTCGGGCTTGAATTACTTGACCACCTACCCTCCGCTTTACGTCGAGCTCACCCTCTGCAGTCCCTTCTTTTTGGTAGCCTTTTCGGGTTTTGGCCTCCTGGTCCCTTTTTCTATCTCAGATGTCAACACACGTACCGCGTTATTCATTCGAGTAAGGCACTTTGTGCAAGCAGCAGTAATATGCTTCCATCCGAATTATTCGCTATTTCTCCCATTAAGCGATTTTCAGAAGGATGAATTAATTTTATCGTTAGTTTTTTTTTCCCCAAGAACACCCCCCTCTCCAAACAGCTGATTGCAATTTTTTACCATGATTCCACCCCTTTTTTCCTTGTATTTTTTGATGATCTTTTAAGGAGCTCCCCTCTTCTGCCTTCTCTTCGGAACAATGGTCGTTGTCCGAAACAGGGACAGAAAGTCTCTACAACTTGCGTCCCAGATTTGCTCCACTACCCTACAACCGTTGATGACCTTCCTTTTGCTTCTTTAACCAAATAAAGTTCTCTTTTTGAAGGGATTTTAGAGGACAGTGGCGGACTCGGTGAGAAAAATTTCACATCGTCTACAGGTGTCCTGAGTTGAGTTTTTCGTTTTTCCTTTTAAGATCTTTGTTTGGTTGTGAAGGCACGAAATCATCCTCAAAGATCATCGGCACTCCTACAACCGCACACTCAAGTAAGGGGTCTCTTGAGGGCTTTCCCCACCTGGTAATGTTTTGCCACCCAGCTGCCCTGAAAGACACTTCCCTCGAACTTGGCTGTGCTTCTGGTATGATGAGATCGGATCCGGTAACTTTTTTTCCCCCCGCCCATCACACGGCCTTCAGAAAAACACCGAGAAGCCTGCGTCCCCTTCAATCGAACTGCGCGACGGAATAGCCGTCTTTCACTTGCGTATTTTCCCTTAAACCCCCTGTCCTCGAATTTTAAGGACTTTCTCTCCGCAACATTTAAAAGTGAGAATGATGTCCTGCGTCGGGAAGTGATGCGTCTCTTTCAATTGTCTTTTCCCCCGGCATTTTTCAAAATTTGTCAAGGTGCTTCACCTCCTCCCCAGATGGATTCTCGGACTGCCCTTTGCGAAGTCTCAAGGTGATTGAAATTTTCTTCATTGTCCTGACATATTTTCCCCCCAAAGTTCCCGCACCCTGTGTCTTCCAAGACCCGGATACCCCCCCATAGGCGTTGCGTAGAAGTTGATTGTACTTGATCAAACTCGTCAGGACTTTTTCAGGAATGATTTATTTTTAGGATTGGTCTTCTGCTCTTTTTCTTATAATTTCTTCATTTTCCGAGTTCCCCCCCTCACCTGCTTTGGAATCCACCTCTTCCGAGGGACTTTTAATTCGTTATCCCGATAGTCTATAGGTTTCGAGAAAAATGACCGCGGTTTTCTTCTCGGGTTGATAGGATCCCTTTTTTCTTTGTTCGAACTCGTCTTTTTCCCCACATAGCACTTTTTCTCCCAGACCATGAATCGCCCGATCCGGATGCCCCCGAGTTTTTGGAAAATATATATATTCCTCCACCCCCCCCAGTTCTTTTTCCACCTTTCCTTTTGGGAACTCCCTCCGCCGTTTTTCAGATAAGCTGAAAAGGGGATTGGGCTCTCATCTCTACATTTTCTACATCGTTGTGTTGTGAGAGTCGTCACCTCCCGGGATTCAACACTTCTTTTTTTTCTTTGCGTCCCATGGAAGAGGTATTTGGACCCCCCCCTCGTAGACTTTGGGTCGGCGACCTAAAGTTCCTCGGCTTACCTCACTTTTTTCTTTTTTTCTTTTCGGGGTTTGTTGCGATAGTTCCTGCCTCTTCGTTTAAGGCGCACAAATGGCAGCGGAAGAAAAAATTCTCGAAACACCGGATTCAATTCCCCCGCGGTCATTCAAACTTTTAGGAGACCTAACGAGGACCCCCTGAATTAAGCCTCGGACTGGCTTACGCCTTGCCTTTTGACATAAACACTGTGGACCCCCGGACACTTCACCCTAGTTTTCCAACAGACTCTTTCACCTGCATTCCTCGCCCACCCTGAATGAAGAGCTGGAAAGTTGCGACAGGTTTGCAAATCCACTCAGTTCACGGTTTTCGCCTATTGACTCGCTCCAGTGTTCGTTGGGTCCTTTTGGGGTTTTTTTTTTTTTTTTCCGGTTCTGAATTAGAAATCATGATCCAATCACATTGTGCTGCCTTTCAAAAGATCTTCCCCTTTTTTTTTGCACTCTCAGCCCGATTTTCTCAGAAGAGGCCCCATTTTTTCACTTTCAGGGGGATGGAGAACCTCAGCACAGCCCCCCTTTCCGGCTTGCTTCCTTGCTAGCTAGAGCCCCTTTCCTTCCGGAAATTACCGGCCTTTTTCTTGAAATCATACGTAGTCTTACTCGCCGGAATTCGGCCTATGACGAGCGAGGGTCTTTTTTTTCTGGAGGACCTTTTTCCTCTCTTGATTTTTGGTGCCCCAAAAGGCTTTTCCCTGGGTTGTAGCGTCTCCTCCGATGTCCCGGGCTCGAAGAAAACCGGCGCGAATGCTTTTTTTAAGTGGACCCACCCTTCAGAGTCCAAGCCCTTCCCATCTTTGGTCGCCCCCTTCCTTTCAAAGTCCACCCTTCAGAGGCGGCACAGTTTTTAATTTTGTGCCGCATGAGGCTTTTTCCGGGCGTGCCTTTCGACCTCTACTTCGACGTCTCTTTTTCGATCGCCGGCCCCTTCCTCGTGAGCCTTTCCCACAGTGGATGATATCTTTGCGAGGTGAAAGTTCCCCGAAATCTTTTTTCCTAACCCTTCATGATTTCGTTTTTAAGAATTCCTTGGATTAAATGGGTCCCTTTTTCTTCCGGAGCGCGGTCCCTTCTTGAGCATTCTTTTTGGCCACCCCCCCCCCAGCATGCACCCCCCTTTTGTTTTTTTTTTTTTTTACACTTTGACATTTCTTTTTTCCTTCCTTCCCTTCTAGAGCCTCCTGAATCCCGTGGAGAGATCATCTGGTCCCAAGTCGATTCTTTTCAAGCAGTCGTTTCCTCGGTTGGTGATTCCCCTACCTTGTCCTCCTTTCTTTTTCCTTTAGCTTTTTTACTGGGGAAAAACATAGCGACCCCTCAATTCCTTATTAAGTTTCTGCTCATATCTATGAAAACTTCTTTTTTCAGTATCGACATACCCCCTGTGGTCTCCCTTTTTGTGAAAAACTTCTTTAACTGAAGGACTCCACCAAACACCTAGTTTCGTTGTGTTACGAAGTTTGGATAGCTCCTTTTCAATTCACTTTTTTTTTTTACAAGTTTTCCCGCGCAATCGGAAGTCCGGTTGTTTGGGTGCTTTGTGGCAATGTGGAGTCTGCTGCTTTTTTTTTTTTTCCGAATGCATGCTTCCAACACGACCCCCTGTTTTGGGGTCTGCGGTATTCTGTAATCTCCCGTGATTCTGTTTTTCCTCCCAACCAGGTCTTTCCCTTTATTGGCGCTTCTTTTTTTTATGTAGTGCCCATTTTGGCGTTTTCAGACTTCCTGGGTGTTCCCCCCTTTCAACCGGGGTTCGTGGTTACGGGCCGTTTCAGCCTAACCCCAAGATGCCACAAACATCGAAAGGTCACCCCTGCCAAGCTGCTCTTTGTGAAGTTGCTGTCCCCCTTTTTTTGAATCCGAGACGGCTCCCCTTTCAAACTTCCTTCCCCCGGTGTGAAGGGTCCGGAGGATTGAGTGACTTCTCGGCCTTGGAGAAACTTCCCTTAAATTCCCAATTTGAATGTCAGCCCTTTTTCCCCCTTTCTTCCTTTTTTTTGCCCCCAGGACAAGGTTCCCCTTCTTCCAGAAAATCCCCCTGCGGCGGAGGGCGGTCCCTCAGGGAGGGTGCGAGCAGTTCCTGTTGCCATTCTTTTGATAACCCTTTTTCCACTTTTCAAGAACCCAACGGTCTCTTACATAGAGATTGATCACTCCACCTCCCACTGGGTTCATGTTTCCAAATTGCAAGAGCTCCCCCTCCTTGTGCGAGGCGATTTTGGGCAAGTACTTTCCCCAATGCTGGATTTTTGGGTTGTGACCTTTTTTCTCGGATTTTTTAAGGTTGAAGCTGCCCTTTTGTGCTCCTATAATCGTCTTTAACCAAGGCGATTATGTGTGGGCGCACTATGGAGTTTCCCAAATTCTTTAGTTTCCCTTTTTCTTTGTTTTAAGCCCCTTTTTAGGTGGAATTCCTTATTGAAACGTTCATTTCAGGTTTTTTCCCTCTTAAGGTAAACGATTTTTAGTTATTCGCCTGCCGTCTCGACCCCCCCATATAATTGCGAGTGTGGTTTGATCCTTTTAAGAATGAACGGAATCATTTTTTCGCCTTCCGCCTTTTTCTTTATTTATGCCAAAGGCCTCCCTCTCGAAATAGACCTCCTTCCGTTCGATCCCACCGCGGAACCTTTTTAAGCGGAACAGATCCCTTGAACGTATCCTCCATGATACCCCCCCCAAATGAAACACTCTCCTCCGAGAAAGCTCCCTTTAAAAGAGAGGTGATAGATCCTCCGGGAGCTTCGTTTCATTGGGAGAAGTCTCGCCGTTTGCCCCTCTATCTTTTTTTTGTTCGACCCCTTTTAGGCCCCCCTGATGAGCAGGCTTGCCCCCCCTTTTTTTAGCGTAGTCTCAAGAATTCCCTTTAGCGGCCCATAAAATTTCATTCTTTATTGGTTCTTGGTTGGGTGTTTTCTTTTCCCTTCCTCCCGTTTGTTGAGGAGCTCCCCCTCCCCCCCCACCAAAAAATTTCCACTCCCCCCCTTACTTATGGAGATAAAGCTGTATTTTGTCTGACTAGCGATGAAGTTGTCGGCGACATTAGTGGATAGTTCCCTCAGGTGCCACTTTCTTCTGCCCCCTGCACACCTGAAAGGGCGCCCTCCCCTCCCTACGGAGCTATTAAACTTCGAGGGGACGGCGCGTGCTCGGAGGAGATTTTGTTGGAGGGGGATTGGATTTTTCGGGTTGTCACTTTTTGTGACACGCTCTTTTGTGAGCGGGGTTCTTTTCGCTGAACTCTTGATAATTTGGCTCTGGACGGGCTTTTTTTGCATACCGGAATACCTCCCCCCAAGTCTTCCTAAGTTCTCCAAGGTCCTCCCCCCTGTGCATTGAGCAAACCCCCTCCGCCCTCTTAGGAGATTTTCGCGCGACGTTGAAGACCTTTGCCTCTAAACCGTCTTTTTTTTCCCAAAATCTCCCTTCCAGTACAAGGGAAAAAAGAAAGACTTACCTCAATCAAGGACCCACCTACTAAGCAGTTGTCCCTAAAAAACATTTCCCCCCAAGAGACGCGGCCTTAGTTGTATTTTCCTCCTGCTCAATCAGAATTTCTTGGGAAAGCCCTCTGGATTCGCTACACTCCAGGCTTCGAGTCTTACTGCCCTTTCTTTCCCTGTTTCTTCACGGTTAAACACCTCCCTTTTTGATTGAGTGGCCCGGATTGACCCCTCTCCCTCGCAAAAGCGGTTTTTACAGCTCTGGCAGGATTTGTCCCCTTGAAACTTTCAGGTCAAAGTGTTTTTCAGCAATCGACGGAAATCCTTTTTTTGTTGAAGACCCGAAAGTTCTGTTTGAACGCGGTTCCCCGAACCCTTGCCCGCTCTTTTTCAACCGCTCAGCGATTTTTGGACTTTTTTCCAAACTGGTATGTTCCTCGAGACGAAGAACGCTTTTAAGCCTACGATGACCCCTTCCGCTTTAGCCCCCCCGACTCTACCCCTTGCGATGTTAATACCTCCCCAATGAATCCCGAATTCACGTCTTGAATGGCGGTCCGATCTGAGTCTGGACCCGGCTACACTTCCCGGTCTTTTAGTTGGAAAAGACTTTTTTTTGGTCCCTGAGGCGTTTTGGGGATTTTGTCCTTTTGCTTGTGGAGGTCGAAACGTCCGTTCCCATAACCCCCCCCCGGTTATCGTTGCCGTTGGTACTCTTCCCCCCTCCAAAATTTTTTTCATTTGGCTTTGACACCCCTCTCCAACTCGGGGTTCTTTTTTTCTGTCTCGGTCTTCCCCCCAACTCACATGAAGGCTTGAATACAGGCGCCTTAAACCTTTTAAACCGGCTTGTTTCCTCCTTTCTGTTCGACCGGCGAAATGCCCTCCTAACCCCCCCACAAGAGCCCTTCCTCTTGAAAAATGCCCCCTCCCCTCCGAAGTCTTAGGCTTCCAAAAACGAGGCGCCTGTAGCCCAAAAGCCGTTTTTCCCCTGTTTGGGACTTTAATGTCTATCCCCTCTCCCCCTTTACAGCGTCCCTCTCCGGGCATGGGCGTTTCCCTTTGCAGAGAGATGAGCCAGTCCCCCTTACAAGGAATTGATCTTAACAGAGGACTCCGGCGACCTTCCCTGTTAGATAAGCATCCCCCCTCCAACCCCTCCTGATTGCAAAGCTCCCCCCATCGCGCCCACAATTCATTCGACCCTTTATTCCGTCTTTTCCTGCCCCTTTCCCCCCTGTTCGTGTACACCTTCCTGGACATACAGCTTTTGGCACGGCTCACCAGCATTTTGGTTGCCGTCTGACCTCATCGTCCCGGTTCTTTGCCATTCCCCGACCCTTATCGGTGACTCTGCTCCGGACAGGGGGCCCTCTTCTTTGCTTCTCTCCCCTTTAAATTCAGTAACATCCAAATGGTTTTCCAACAGTCTTTCCAGGCTTCTTGCCCATGCGTACTCTTCTGGTTTTTGGACGGAAAACTGCCTCCCGCCGTCTCGACCCGTCGCCTGAGGTTTTGTGCGACTTTTCCTTTCCGGTTGCGCAATATGTGAGGGCTTCGCCCTTCCTTTTTTGCCCAACTCTCAAGGACGAATTGCGCCGTGCTTTTTCCCGTGCTCCGCTTTCCCGCCTAATTTTTTTTGCGACAAAACTTTCTTCTAGACCAACTTCTTCCCTCCTAAAACACTGCCGCCAGCTCCAGAATCTAAGCGAGCTTGCCAGGATCGTCCCCTTGTGAGCAACCCCAACTTCCAGGTAATGTCCCCCACCCTCCCTTGTTGGCGACCTTGCGCACCTTGATTCCCACAAATCTCCCTTGATTCTCCCTAACTATTCTGTCGCCATTACATGCCCTTGTCCAATTGTCCTTTCTTCTCTCCTCGGGATTCCAAAATCACTGAGAACTACTTAGGACTCTTTCAACCCCCGTTTTGCCCCCTTTCCTTTCTGGGTAACTCCCTCACTAAGAAGTATTCCACCCAACGGCTAGAACCCCAGTGAGGTCCGACCCCCCCGGTTTTTTTTTTTATTTTCTTTCAACCCATTGGTTTCTCAACATTTCCATAGCGGCAGTTTAATTGTCGATTTCCTTTCTTTCGGTGTGCATGCGCGTATCCTTTCACTCTCTTTGTTAAAGTTAACATTTAAACTGCCCCCGCGGAAGCAACCCCCCCGCCGAGGTTAATCCGGGGTGCTCCCCTAGGCCTTAATGCATTCCGGGGTTGCTCTTTCTTCATCCTTTCCCCCCCTGGTGAGCCATTCCAGCGTCCAGGAAATCTCTCAAAATGCTCACAGCCCTGATCGACGATCAGGATGTCCCTTTTGAGTTGGACCATCTTCTCACCACCAAACTTTCTCTTTTCGGTCCTCCCCGTAAATGGTTAAGAAAGCAAAAGCCCCTGAGCGTTTGAGATCCGCTCCCACGGGGATGGGCTCCCCTAATCCCCCTTTTTTCTTCCCTCCCTTCCTTGAGATCCGGCGCCCCCCCCCCCCTCTCTTGACTCCCCCCCTCGAGTGTCTCTGTTCCCAATGGAATCGTTTGGACACGAACAAAATCGGTTTCTTTGGTGTCGGAGGTCCCCTTCTTAAAATAATCATTTCCCTCACGTTCTCCTCAGGTCCTCGTTGGGAGAAGTTTTTCTAGGTCTTCCCTAGCACGGCGGGCGCCATGGATTTTGCGGAAGACCCATTTATCATTCTTCCAAACACCCTGAGCTGTCCCCCTCAAACCTTTCCTAGAGGATCCCCCGGAATGTCCAAGCCTCGGAAGTTGGGCTTCGCCGTATTGCCTTTCAATTGGAATCTCCCCGGGCCTGAAATTTCCCTTCATGCAATTTCCCCTTCCACTTAAACGCTTCCTCGACACTTCCATGAATGACCGCGATTGGAACTGTTTTTTCCCAATTGTTCTTACCCCTGCGTTTTACCCGAGGGGTTCTTCTTGCATCCTTGCTCCTTGTGGTCGATCCTCTGGGTTTCAAGGCGGAGCGTTAGTTGCCTTCGCATCATGAATTTTTCACCTTCTTTCCTGGCATCCTTTCCGAGGTCCCCTTCCCCCCCGTGTTTTTCGTAGGAGTACTGAACAATTCAAGGGAATTTGAGGAGACGCATCTTCGGACTTTTCAAGCCCCCTTCCGGCCAAGTGGTCCTTTTCTTTCCTTCCTTTCTTTCTTCTCCCCCCCTTTTATTAGATCATTACCTGGAATTTGGTATGTTCCGAGAGAGGATTAATCGCCTTTGAGGACTCTAGAGCGACTTTTTCTGTCTGGCCTTTTTCAAGGAGCTAGTTCTTTCTGTTCTTTTTAGCAGCCCAAAGTGACGGGGTTTTCCCCTTCCCCTTCCGCATTCCCCCGCGCTGCTATGCGGGAACGTCGGCAAAAGCCACGGAGCGTCCCATGCTTCCATTCCCCAACCAATCCTCGATAGCCCCACCCCTCAAAGATTATTCTCCTCCCCATTATACACTCCCGAAACAATAAGCTCGGCCCCAGTTGAATCGCGTTTTTGCCTTTGAGGGCCCTTCGACGGTGGCGATCCGTGCCTAAAAAAAGTCCCCTTTCACAGCGCTGAAAGACCTATCAGTCTCCCCTGGCGATTTTAAGCCCCCGCTGATACTCCGTGCGATAAAGTGGAGATAATCACCACAGCGCCTGCAGCGCCCCCCTCCCTCTCGGCTAGTGGTTGGGTTTCGCACTGTTTTTTATTTTCTTCTCTTTCGGACTTTACTGCGATGGCCACAAAATCTGCGCTCGTGCCAAACGCTGGATGTCCGGGGGGGTGACAACCTTTTCCTTTTTCCGAAGCACAGTCCTTACTGCTTCACGAAGATTCCCTAATACGTGGACTAATTCGTTCATGGTCCCCCCGTCCCTTTCCTGTTTTGCGTCGCATGGTGTTGATTTTGGTGGTTTCTTTGTAAAGCCATACCTACTGAAGAAGACATTTTTCGTGAAGTTACAGTCTAATGTTGTCCCCTCTCTCTACATTCCTGTTGTTCCTTCTTCAACTGCTGGTTCTCCCCATGTCCACCTCGCAAAGGACTTCCGGTAAGGTTTACTCTGAGATAGACCCCTTACAAACTTTTTCCCCTTTTTTTTCCTCAGTTCTGGCCCCCTTCTCACAGTTTTTTTTTCCACCTATGCATTATGATTTGTCGGGTCAAGGGATTCACAGAGGCGGCGGTGGTGGAGGTGGCCAGTGTAGCATTTAGAGCTTAATTAGACCCCTTTTTTAATTCCCCTTTGCCGCCCATAAACCCGAAGGGTTTCTCTGAGGGTGGTTTCATGCGCTTCTTATTTATAGAACTACTTCTTCTCTTTTACCGAACCCCCCTGAATGAACCCCTTTCTTTGAGAGTGTCAAGAGGAACCTTTAAGTTGGCATGAAGAAACGTAAAGGGTGCGCAAAAGATAACCTGAGGGTGTGGTTTTCAGTTCTTCTTTCCCCTCCCTCAACTCCCCCCGGATGCCACCTCCCCCCCAATCGTCCACTCCTTCCCGCTGCACCCTTCCACTCCTGCCACGGCTCGAAACTCCGTTCTTAGACGTTGGCTAAAAACCCTCCGACTAGAGAGTCGCACTTCCGTGACTGGGCGTTCGTGGACTTTTGGACGCCATTCCCCCTTCCTGGTAGACTCTCCTTGGATAACATCCAAATAGGAAGATGGTGTCAGAGCCGTCCTCCCATTCTCCGCGGCTCCTCGCCAGGAACATTTTTTCGCTGCTCCCCGACCCCTGCGGCTCTTCATTGGCCTGATAATTCTCCTCCAGTAGTGTTATGTGCCTTCGCCTTCCGCGTTTTCCAACATCAATCTTCCCTTTTTCCATCCAAACTTTTTCCATTTTTTTTTTTTCCCACCTCCCCTGCGGCTGACTTTCCCCCTGTCCTCCCACGCTTTATCCCCTCCAGAATTATGTCAGTGGTCAAAACTGCCATCTGACCCGCTTTTTAGCTACTTTGTTCCCTCCGTCCACACCTTGTTCGTGTTTCTCCCCAGAAAATGTGGCCTCGGAGTAGTCCGGACGGCTCGCCTTCCATGAATAAGTGGATCCCATCCGGATCCTTTCTGACTGGTGACCCCTACCTCCTCCTTGGATTTTCCCCCTTGTTTAACAGGGTTTTTAAAGGGAAAATGCCGACTTATTAGGTGGCCAGGTATGGATCCGTAAGTTCGGTTTTGTACCTGTCATTCAATCGATTTTTTTAGAACAGCTGGAGATGTCTTCCCCCCCAGAGAGACTCACTACCTGCTTTGTCCCCTCCTATCAAGGCAACTTCCTGACTTAGTAACTTAAATAATTACGTTTGCTTCCTCTATGCCCCTTCGATCCCACCTCCTTCCCTTCTTCCTCGCCCAACACGATTGCCCCGCTAACGAGGACTGATCGGTCCAGAAGAGCCTCCCGGTTCCCAGCCCAGCTCCAATGATTCCAATCCCCCCTCTGGCACTATTCCCGCCTCCCGTCCTTCCCCGTTTTGATCTCCTTCTCGTTCCCATTTTTTTCCTCGAAGTCTCGAGTGACGGATTTCTGCATCAGAACGGAGATTCGTTGTTCGAAAAACCACGGAGTTCTTTATCAAAGATGGCGCATTTTCCCTTCGAGTCTTGACAATCCCTTTTCCCCCTTTTTTTAGTCTTCTTCTTTTACCCCCCTTTTTGTTGTTTTATTCTATCCCTTACAACCAAATAACAAATAAGTCCCCCCCCCAAAAGCAATTTATGGCAGCTCCCGTCTGACTCGCTCTTGACTGTGTCTCTATCCCCAACCCGAAAATCAATTCTTCTTTCACCCTTTCCGGAACTTCCTTTTATCCCCTGAACAAGTTACGAAAGCTCCGAAGGAGAGCTCACTTCGGTTACTGAGGCGGATCGGCGGTTCTTTTGTTGGGATGGTTGGCGGGTCTTTCTCATTCGAGATTAATGGGCTCTTTACCCCCCTTTTCCAGAGTAAGAGTTTGTGGGGCTTCCCCTTCCTTTTCCATTCGCTGATTTTTAATACTTCATGAAGCCAAACAGTTATGACTGTGACGATTCGCGAAGGCCTTCCTGATTTACGTGCATCTTCCGAAAGGCGCCCCCCCCCCACTAGATTTGAGCTTTTCTTCCCGACAATCCCTTCGGGCAAAAATAGGTCCCTTGAAGGACAAGGTCCCAAACCGAAAGCCGTCACCTCCCTTACCTCCACTCCATTTTTTTTCCTTCCGACAAAGACGTCCCCCTTTCTCCCTCAAATCCAGCATGCGCCCACATCAGACTAGACTCAAAACGATGATCGTTTTTCCACGTATTAAGAAGCACCGATCCGTTCCTCTGTCCTCGATTCAACGTAGACTCCTCCAGCATTTTCCTGAGAGTTCCCCCAAATTCTCCCTAGCACAGCGTTTCATCTCTGGAAGATTTGCCCAATGAAGATTTTTCAATTTATCCCTTTGTCCCAGCCACTCCCCGTTGGTTGTTTTCTTACTCCTTGCATTTTTTCCTTTTCGCCACTCTGACAGGCGAAGGAATCAATACGGCGAAGGTCCCACTCCCTGGGGACTTCATCCGCACGCCGCACTCCTCTTCTTGACTTCTGAACCTGGGCGAACGAGTGTACTTCCCTCTTCCGATTTTTTCCCCCGACGACAGAATGAAAAAGGACGAGATGGAGTCACCTATCCCTCACCATTGAACTTCCCTCCTTCCACAGTTGTTTTTTTAGGAAAGTCTCTGTGAGTTTCTTTCTCGTTACTTTTCTCTAGGAAGTGGCCCCCTCTCTCTGGCTTACCCTTTTTTCTTTTTTGCTTTTTGTTTGAGGTTCTGAACTCCCCTTAACCAAACACCGGTACCCCCCCGTTGCGCACCCTGAGACGTTCTTTTTGCACGTTGCAACCGCCCCCTTACCCTTCCCGTTTGTTACTCCGCCACCCTCTTGGGTTTTTCTTCTCTCCCTATCACCCCCCTGCGATGGAAGACCAAGAGCAGGAAAAAAACCCCCGCGAGATATACACCGGCGGGTTTTTGTACCCCCAAGCTTGATAAATTCCCCCCTTCACTCTTCCCTAACCTGGAACCTCCCAAACACCGCCGGATATGTTTTGAATTACCTTACCCCTAAACTCCGATTCGTTACCCCCCCGTCGATTCCCCCCTGTCTTCGCAACCAAAAACGCTTCCTCTTTTGTTGCATTTTTCAGAGGTTTCCCTCCGGTTGCAAGGTCCCAGAGGAACACCCTTACAGCGTACCTTTTTGAGTACGGACAGTTTTTTTTCTGTGATCCACTTAAGCAGTTCTCCTATATGTTCCCCTTCCTTTCCTCCTTGGGGGGACCGGACCCCAGGCTGCTAATGTCGTTCGTATGTACAAAATCCACCACGCTCCACCCCCGTTCCTTTGCCAAATATCCCATCCTTTCACCCCTCCCCTCTCTTTTCGACCATGCTCCCCCTCCCCTTCAGCTTACGAGTTTCCTCGCTCGGAAAATGGTCGTTGTAAACCAACTGACCCTCCTCCAGAGTTGGACCTCCCATACTTTGCCCATCTCCCTCCTGGCCCTTTATCACATTGATCCCCGTCATTCGTACCAGCACCAAATAAAGCCCATCGGTGGACGGGCGGAGCGGCAATTTTGACTTCGCTCACCTCGCACGCTCTTTTTCAACGGGGTCCCCCTTCGCCCTGCCCCGGCGAAGCCTATGAAGTTTGCCCCTTGCGTAAGCTTCTGAGTGTGCCCTACGGAAACTCTCTGACCTAATCAAGATTCCCAAAACAGGATTTTTCTCCTTTGTGCACATTAATTTTTCCTCCATCATCTGTAGGGATTAGACCCCCTTCTGATGGTTTTGAAAACTCTGCGGCCGAATTTGCATTGTTTTTTTCGAGACATGTCTCCCCCCTTTTTCCCACCCGCCAGTAACCCTCTTCACTTTCCTCCCGATCTCACAAAGGCCTTAATCCAAAAAAAATGCGCCATTCCCGGCCATCGACTCATTCTTTCCCCCCGCGTTCCTTTTTTCTCCACCATACCTACTGAGGATTTCCCTAAAAACATGTAATGTAATGCCTCCCGGGCGCTGGCAGATCCTCCTTTTAGAGCAAGCGCCACCCTCTTTTTCCCTCACTTGTTTCCGGCTTTTTTGATGCTTTGCCCTCCACCATTGAAATTCCTCTTCTAACTCATCGTTTCGTAAACACGGTGTTCCCCCGGTGCGGACACCATCGCGTTTCTCGTTCCTTTTTCCAAGGTGATTCTTTGGTCTCCTTCCCGACCCCGCCGTGTACAACCCCACCTCAGAAAACCTGTCGAAGGATTTGGACCTCCACCCCCCCTTTGGTTGCTCTTGGTAGATGTTTTGGCAACCTTGGATTTCCCTTCTGGAAGCCCTTGACCTTCTTTTAGTTTCTTCAGAGGCCCTTCTTTATTCCGAATTTTCAAGCGTTACATGTAAAAAGCAATGGCTTAAGAAAACTTTCCGAGCTTTTCATTCCGGGGATAATCGATTATTTTCTTGCGGAGCACGCCCTCGATAGTTTTTCCCCTTTTATCCCCCCTTTATAATTTTTCTAGTCCAGGGACCCCCCTGCAAAACCCCCACCTTTCCGATACTTCCTTTTTGTGACCACCCTCCTCCGAACCCTGGTGTTTTTCCAAATACATCGTTCATTGGGAAATCCATCACTTAGCGTTGCTCTCCGCGCCACGGCGGGAGAATGAATCCCCCATTTCCGTTTTTTTCACCCCTTGCGCGCCCACCTGCTGCGTTTCGTCCAAAGGAAGAAGGTCTTGCCAAGAAAACCCGTAGAATTTTTTTTCGGAGGTTTTCTTCTCCCCCCATCCCGCGGTCGGCTATCTATGTTTTTTCTCTTGGTTGCTTCTTTTTAAGTCTGCTGCAGGTCCCCAGCTCGCGGAAGAACACCCCCCCCCCCCCTTCTTCATTCTCTTCCAGATCCCTGGTCTCACCCCCCGAGAGATTCTAGGATCAAGGAATGAAAATCTAGGAATATTTGGGACTTACTCCCTGAAATTTAACGCTCCCTGAATGCACAACTTGCTGTCAACTCCCCCTCCCCGAATTTCCCCCCCAACCATGAACCTCTATTTACCTGTTGAGCAAATTTTTTCAATACCTCCTTTTTCCCGCAACCGGGGGTTTTGTAAAGTCTTCTCCATCAAGGTCGCCCCCAAGTGTTTAGCCGTGGGTTAAAGGACTTTTTTCTCGTACCCCTCCCCTGTGCTGGCACTTCCTCTTTCCATACATAGAGTATGGGTTCTCACCTGAAAAAGGTTTTTTTTCCGCCAGAGGTTCGAGGCGTAGTTTCTGTTTTTCTCTTCCCCCTCAATGGAAGGTTTCTCCCTTTTTTCCTGGGCTTACAAATAAAGGGATGAAAGTTTGATGATTTTCTAGTGCTCCGGGCCTTTCTCCGAAGGAGCCAGGTCCGTCTTATTCTTTTCCTTGGTCACTACTTTCTTCGCCGACTCCTTCGCTATTCCTCTGCATTTGATTGGAGGGCCTATGGCGGCGCTTGGTGTTTGGGTTAAGCGTTCCTTTTGATCATCTTTTTTCTTGCTTTCAAAGGAACTGTTCCTTTAGGTTTTATCTTCTGCCGGACGAGCCTTCCTTCTTTCTCGAAGCAAACCCCCCACAGGCGCGAAGCTTTTCAGCTTCACCCCCGTAGCTTCCGTATGGGCCCCCCCCCAAGTGCCCCCCTCCTCAGGTAGCCCTTTTGAATTTCCCCTTGCAGATGAGAGGTATCCCAGAGGGGCTCGTCCCAGTTTCGATGCTTATTCCACTTTTTCCGCCGGCTCGTCGGTGCTCCTCCCCTTTTTTATGTTTTAAGAGTGCGTCTGTGAAAGTGGAGATCACTCCCCCCGAATCCTCCCCTTCTGTCCCCCCTCTCGCTTTACCTTTTCTTCCCTTTTTTGTTTCTGAAATTCATCCTATTGTGGATTTCCCTCGAGCGGCGGATGAGCGCTTTCCCCAA
>Ga0179591_1290006_pt1 | contig 17892 bp, 34 predicted proteins | sample CZOMad2_1_08_16f_FD_182891 | JGI IMG/M metagenome (GOLD analysis project Ga0179591, IMG submission 182891) | Vadose zone soil fungal communities from Angelo Coast Range Reserve, California, USA - CZOMad2_1_08_16fungal (PacBio error correction) | ecosystem: Environmental > Terrestrial > Soil >... | reverse complement strand
ATCCCTTGTCCCCTCGGTTTCCCCCACCTCCTTCTGGCTCCGGCCAGGAATGACTCTTTCCTTTGGGGTTTGCCTTTTCCGATGGATGAATGACTTTGTGCCAAAAAGCTTGACCATTCTTGTTTCAGCTTTGACGTCTCCCGGGCCTGGGCCTTTCGTACGTCTTTTTTCCCCCCTGTCCTGCTGGGAGCGCGATCGATGTATTCGGCCTGATTCTGGCTTCGGGTTTGGGCATGGGTTTTTGTTTTTCGGTCCCCGATTTTCTGCCCCTTTTCATGGTGGGATTCGCGTTTCTCCCTCCCCCGTCTTGTGATCCCTTTTTTTTTTTTTTCTCCAGAATTTTTTTCCCTGGATAGCGCTTCCTCATGCTGCTTCCCCTGCTCTCATCTGTTTGACCACGGGTGTCGTTTTGACTCTTTGGTCCCGGCTTTTAGGCTGGCGTTTTTCTTCCTTGTGCTTCTCAATTTGCCCGAGGCAGACCCTTTGAAAATTGGTCCTCGGCTTCGCCGGGCTTGTCTAGCTGGTGACCCGCTGTTTTCTTGTCTCTTTCTTTGTTTTCTGTCCCCCCCAAAGATGACCTCTTTCATTCCTTTTCACCCCCCCCCCTCGGATATACCTTTTTCATCATCCCCCCCCAGCACCATACCCCAACGTGTGGTTTTGATCGCGTGTTAGTGACCAAATTGACCCGTGCCCCTCTTTTGCCCCCCCCCGACCCTTCTTTTGCGTTTCCTGCTTGCGGGTGCACCACTTTTCCTTTTTTCAAGCTTTATGACCCAGGAAGTAACATTTTCCCCCCTACCCTCTCACCCTCTTTCTTCCCGTTGCTTTCCCCCCACTACACTTTTTCCTCAGATACTTGTCGAAAAAGATCTGGGACTTTTCTTACCTCGCCCTGCCTTTGGGGGAGTCCCCCCGTGCCTCACCGACCTGGAAGAATATTGTGAACCCCCCACCCGTTCTTCTCTTCAGCCGTAAAGCCTCCCGTTGTTCAAGATGTTTCCCCCCCCAGACCGTGCGACCCCCCTGATGGGACCACCCCTTGGCTGACTTAATTTCCGTTCTTTGTCTTTACAAATCTACCCTTTCCTGGTCCTATTAGCGGGGACTCAGACCTCTCCAATTTATTTTATCTTTACTTTGCGTTTTCTGGGTCTTTCACTCGTTCCAATTCTTTGTTTTTCCCTTCCCCTTTTCGCGGTTTCTTTGTCCGAAGGGTTTTTTCTTCTCCAGTTTTTGTCTTTCGATGGTAAGTTATTCCAAGTTCATATTCCATCCCAACACTGGCAAGCACCCTCCTGATAAATTCGATCACGCTTTCCCCAGGTCTGCTGTTTTTTCCCTTTGCTCCTTCCGGGTTTTGTTGGACGACTCCCTCTGTTTTCTAACCCTTCTTGCCTTTTTACGACCCTTCCCGTTCTTTTGAGTTACAATTTTTAACTCCCACATATTTCCCTGTTCGACCCCGTTCCGTCCGACCCCCGTCCCTGTCCTCCTCACCCCCCGGTTTTCCGATAACTTTGTTGTTCCCCCACCATTCACTTGGCACCTTTTTTTTTTCAGCCTTTTACCTTGAAGTCGCCACTTTCCTTCTACACCCTCTGCCCCCTTTCCCCATATTTACATTTCCTCCCCCCCCCCTTCTTGGACACGTCCTCCCCGATTCGGGTTTGCCTTGAGCCCGGGGGTATTACGCCAGGCCCTACCTGCCCGGGTTTTTTTTCTAGTTTGTCCACCCCTGTGGTTTGCCCTATTGTTTCAGGCCCTTTCCCTCTATCTACTTCCCCCTTGGCGGCTCCCCCTGATCCAAATCCGACAATTGGAAGAATCCTTTTTTTCCCCCCTTCCCCTTTAGTTGTTGCGTCGGCTGTGTGCCCCCAACTTCTTCCCCCTCCTTTTTCCCCCCCCTATATCCCCCCCCCTTTTTTCCATAGGAGTGGAACCTGGACTCCCCCACCCCCATCCTTTGGTCAATGTACGACCGCGCCCTTTTTTTCCCTTTCCCCCCCATGAGGTTGAGTTCTTCCCACCCTCTGGAGATGGGGTCTCCCAGCTGGCCCTTTTTTCTTCCCTACCTTGATTTTCGCTGTTACCCCCTTTTCCTTGATTTTTATCAAGGTGGATTATTCCTCCCCCTCCATTCCTTGGGTTCCAAATGTGCTCCCTGTGACCATCAAAATACTTGCAGGCATCGGCGGTCCCTTGACCCGTGCTCACCTGGCCACTGCCGGCCTTTCTTGGCCCCATTTTTTGGTGCTCACTCTCTTTTTTCTTTTTTTCTCTTTCCCCTCACATTTTTTGTTGGATCGGATGTATGCTTGATGCCCACTTCGTCCTTCTTTTTTTCCACCTTGGCATTTTTTTTGTCTTCCGTGGAGCGTGTTTTTCCTGAATCCCGCCGTCTTTACTGTCAACCATTTCTTTCATTGGTTTCATTTATTTTTTTCCCGTACCCCCGGGGCTCCAGGTCATTCGTTACTCCATTAGAATCCCCCATTGAAATAAACAACCTCCCCCTTGCTTTTTTCCCTGTAGTACTGTTGTTTTCCTCCATCCTCTGCCACCAGGTCGTTCCCCCCTTTCCTCCGCTTTGGTGAAGCACCTCAAAACCGCCTGGTCTAAGGTGGCAGGTACCTGGCCGGCTTTCCCCCTGGATTTGGTTTTGTTTTGTCCCTTTGCCCTCGTCTAATTTACGTTTAGTTATCTATATGGTCCATGTTCCCCCATGAAGGTTGTACCCCCCGCCTTTTTTTCCGGTAAACAGTCTCCCCCTTTTTTGTTTTTGTAGTTATTTCCAACTTTCACATAGTATTCCATTTTCGTTCTTTCTCCGAGTCTTTGGTTATTCCTCTGCTCCTTCTATGTCCTTTCCATATGCTCCCCTGCAACGTTGCTTATGAATTTTCTGGGCCACGGGACCTCAAGGGCTTATTTTTCCCCCTCCAACGTCGGATACTTTCCACTTGTTGCTTTTTTTTGTCCTGCGGGCTGAATCTTCCCATTAACCCAATGTCATGCGGATCTTTTTCTCCGGGTCCCATTTCTCCTTTTCTCCTTTTTTGTCTTTTCCCAACGGTTTCTGCGAGTTGCCCCCCAACCACAGGTGTAGTTTTCACCATTCTCGGTCACCCCCCCCCTTTTCTGCTTCCAAGGGGTCTTGGTGCTGACGTTGCGCCGGTTCCTTCTTTTTTTGGTGTCGGCTGTTGTTTCCCCCCCGCAGCTCAAATTAATTCTTGTTGTCAAGCGTTTTTTTAGGGCTCACTCCCTCCGGGCCGTTCCCATGGTCCCCTCGACGGCATTCCTCGTTTTTTGATCTTGAATTCCATTCCTTCCTTTGCCCTACCAATTGCCACCGGGTGCTTTTTCTCTCTTTTGTAATACCCGTCTGGTGAAGACAACATCCTTGGAAGCTTCCTTTTTCCGTATTTGCACCCCTCTCCCTTTCAACTTTTCCCTTTTTTTTCCCAACATTCACTCTTGAACGAGGGTGCAACCACCCCCCCTCTCCCTTCCAATCTTATCTCGTCTCACCTTCTTACTGCCCCTCGTCCCGTCCCCCGTCTGTTGTCTTCCAACTTTCGACCCTTGAACTTTTTGACTCCACTGTTTGCCTTCGTTTCTCCCCGGGCAACCCATCGTACCCAATCCTTTTCTTCTACCCCTTTCGCAAGGTTTTTTTTTAGCCCATTTTTATCTCTTTATTCATTTCCCCTTTTTGCCCCACACCCCTTCCTGGCTCCACTTGTTCTAGGTCCCTGCTCTCTTCTTTTTTTGTGTCCTTCTTTTTTTCCAGTTTTTAAGGTAGTAGTACACCAATAGTTGGTTACTTTTTGCTTTTTAGCTTTACCTTGTTCAGATCTCTTGTTCCGGCCTCCTTCCCTTGAAATTGTCCCCTCCCCTCTCCGCAATTTCTTTTGGCTTCCCCCCCCTTGGTTTTTGCACCTGACCCAGCTGTTGGCTGCCCCCGTGCACCTCGCCCGGCCGTTTTTAACCCTTTTTTTTGATTTTTTCTTTCTTTTTTCCTTCCCTTCTTACGAGCATAATATTTTCCCAAAATGCCGGCAGCTGGCTTGTTGCCTCCCCCGCCAAGCCTCCTCAATTAAACTCTCTGCACAGTGCTTCCCCCAGCAGACTTTTTTCCCTTCGAGTCCGCTGTCCCCCCCAAGCAATTGCGCTGCTGGCCCATCCCACCTTTCTCCAGTGCCCACCGCAGGTGCCGAAGCCCTAACGGGGGGTCCACCCCCATAGTCGTTCCCCCCCTTGCCACCGATCTAAAAAAACCCCCAACTCCCTAACCCCCCCCCCCCGGAATTCTCTCCAGGTTTCATTCCCATTCTGCCGTCCAAGGGCGTATCCCATTTTGCTCTTGATCAACAACCAAACTTTGGTTTCCCCACGGTCTTCCTTCCCCAATTTCAACCGCTCCCCAATGGCCCCCTAACTGAACAATCCACGCCCCCAGGCCGCACCCTCAAGTCCAGCTCAGTTTTTCACTCCCCCATTCGATTCGCGCTCTTTGCCTCGTCCTGAGTTCCCTCCCGGTTTGAAAAGGTCCCCCCGGATCCCCCAAAGGATCCCAGGCGTTGACTTTCCCCCCCCCCTTCGGGTGCAGTCATACCCGGATCCGCGCTCCCCCCCCCCAAAATTTGTCCCCCCCATTTTAAATTTTTTCCGCATTTTTTTTTTCTGGGGTGAATTGTGTTTTATGTTTGCATAATTTCCCCCTTTCGTTCCTCATTAATCCTGTTTTTTTTTCTCTTATCTATTCCTCCCTTCCACCCAGAGGTAAACCATTTTTCCCCCCTCCAGAATTACTTCTGTGGCCATTTTGCTCCGCGTTTCTTCGATTTTGTAATTTGCCCCTCATGGAACCCTGGAAATCCTGGTTTACCCTCTTTTGCTGATTGTTCCAGGGCTTCCCTCCCTTCTCTTGTGTTCCGCTTGAAAGGTGTTTCTCCCGAGGTTTTTATGTCTGCCTTTTTGCGGGGTTGCGTTTTCTGTTGTTAAGGCTTTTCTTCCTCCCGTTTTTGATCGTTCCTTGTCCGGCGCCTGTCTTTTGATTTCCCCCCATTTTTTCTCTCCTCCCCCCGGATATCGGTGCAGACCTTTTCTCCCTGCTTTTTAATCATTTTTTTTTCCCTCGCAACCGTGTTTCGCTTTTGGTTGACTGTTGTTTTCCCCTGCGTAGTTCTGCTGCGGTTCTTCTTTTTCCATTGCCCCTTTTTCGGGTCCCCGTGAGCGAATTGTGGGTACAGGCCTTCCGGGGGCATTTTGGCCCCGCTTTGTCGATCTGATTTCCGGCTGGCTGCTGACCCCCAAGCGGGGTTTTGGATTCATTGTCTTTCCCCATTCTTTGTTTTCCCTATTTCTCTTCTCTTTACTTGGACTTCAACCAGCACCCCCCATCCCCCCTGCCTTGCTCTGGCCCCGTTGGTTGCCCACCATGCTTCGTTTTTGGCCGTTTGACTCCCCCCCCCCCCCCCCCCCTATGCCCTTCTTTGAGGGTACCCCCTACATCTGGCCGTACCCCGCATCTTCTGCTTGACCGCGGTAACCCCGTTTCGTACACAGGCGGCTATGCGATTCCTAAACCTTTCCTTTTCATTAAATTTGCGAACAAGTATCGACCGTTCACCCCCCCCCATTCGCTTTGAATGGTCCCCCAACCTTTGAATGCCGTTACAGAGATTTTCCCAACCCCCCCCAGTGAGTTTTCAGGGCAGAATTATCGGGTCAGATGTCCCCAAGTTGTCCGATTGTTCTCCCCACCTTGGCTCAGGATTCTCCGGGATGTTTTTCATTCCCACAACCCTTTCTTCTCCCGGGATCAAGAGAGGTACTCGATCTGTGACACGAGGTCGCTCTTTTATTATGGGGATTCATGTCCTATTTTCCAGATTTTTTTTTCTGTTTTCCGTACCATGTTCGGGATTTTTGCTGAACCCCTGACGGACTGAACTCCCCTATTTTTTTCTTCCCTTTGGTTTCTTCCAGTATAGGTGCCCAAGGCTTTCTTACTATCACCCCGTTTGTCCTTCCTCCCCAGTTTTCGTTTTTCCTTCTTTCCTCCTATCCCCTATCTAACGCCTTTCCCCCTTTTGCGGCCCCCGGAGTGATCCCCTGAGAGTATTTTATTTGCCACCCCAGGTTTACCTTCCTTGCAATGTTCTTCTGGTTTTTTCCCCCGTAACTCCTTTTTCCCTTTTTCCCCCCCATATTACGTGGAAAGACAGTCCCCACCCTGAGAACCCTGTTACTCGAAAACGGTTTTTTTTGTGACATGTTCCCGTTACCCCCTTGTTTGCCCCTCTGTGTTGCCTCCCTGTTCCTTCCTACATCCCCCTAAGGAGACCTTTTTTCGACCACGGCCGTTTTCCATTTTAATAACGCCCCCCCAAGTCCCCTTTTTCCGCTTTTCCCAGTGACCTTGTCGTCGTTTCTTACCCGGCCGCCCATTTTCCCATGCCTTTGTCCGCCCTGGGTCAATGTGCCCCCAAATGTCCCAGTGAAGCGAGCCATAGTCACGGTCGTCTGATCCACCCATCCGAAAACCCGTAGCCTCGTTTTCACCCCCCAAACCAATACGGGTTGTTCTGGGGTGGCCTTTGGTTACATCTCATCCTCCTCTGCACTCTTTGTGAAGTTTTGTTCCCACCCCTTTACTTCCCCCAACACCTTACTTTTCCGGTACGACCCGATGTAAAACTGTCCCCGTCTTCCCGGTCCGTTTCCGTGTCGGAGTTTTTGTTTTTTTTGCACTCCTTGCAGGGTTTTGAGACCCTCCCCCCCCTGCATGGTTCTTTTCTCAGACATATTCCTTTATTTACGGTTTGGATCTCATCCCTTTTACCTCCCCTCCTTTGCAAAACTTTGGCCCTCAACCTCCCCACTTACCACCATGGTTTCCATGAAATTCGTCCTGGCTCCACTTTTCCCTGACGGATCCCCCCCCATGGGTCCCCCTGCAGTTTTCGGATTTTTCTCATGACTCTAATCTCCTCTCCTCCCGTTTGTGTTGTGATTTTTCGAGCTCTCTTTTCGTGCCCATTAGCCCAAGGGCTGCCAGCTCCAGTGCGTTGGTAATTTTAGTTTTCCTTCCTTGCAACAACCATTTATTTTGTTTCTTTTTTTCCTTTTTCTTTAACTTGGGTTTACCAGGGATTCCTTTTTTTTGAGTTCCCCCACATTGAACTTCCCCCCCCCTGGAATGGTCCTAGAATACAACCTTTTTCCGTGTCATTTTTTTCTCCCCCCACCTAGTGCGTTTTTTTTTTCCCCTCTCCTGATGGTTGAGACCCCCCCCCAACTTCCCCCCCCCGCCCATTGTATCCCAGGGAGAGTCCAGTTTTTTTTTACTTGGTTGATGGTCCAGTTTGCCTTCCGGATGTTTAAGGGTGCTTTCAGAGAGAGTTTCTCTTCTATTTTGGAACTCGTTCCAATCCACGGGTTTTTTCCCCTCCCCTCAGCCATTGGGTGTAGTTTTTTTAAACACCTGAGATTCGTAAATGGTTGTGTTTCTTTTTGGTGCCTTCCCCCTGTCCTCCAGATCGTGCTGTTCAATAGCTCCCGCTTCCCTTTCCAAATATTTCTCCAATGTGCCCCCCCCTGGCCCATGCTTGACAGTACTCCGTTGGAAGCCAACCCGTGCCTCTTCCCTTCCCTTTTGAGATGTCCCCTTTTTGGCTGTGAATCTGATACACACTTACACACCCCCTGTTGTCGCCTACCCCTTTTTTGATTAGGCCAGCGGTCCTGTTTTTTGAGACGGGTTCCCCACCCCCCAGTGTCTTTTTTTTCCAAACTCCGTCACACCCGTTTTCGCGTCCTGGGGTTTTTTCGTTTGGAGGCTCTGTGCGCCCGGTTTTTTTTCTATGTTGGTCCCTTCGTTCACCTTTTTTGCGTTCAACATCTTCCCCCACCATTAGAGTAACAATGGGTTGGGTCAACGAGGGTAAGCTTTAGGCCCGTTCTCCCCCTCCGTCAGGATCTGCCTGTCTGACCCCCCAGCCTCCTTTTTTCGGATCATTTCCCGAAGTTTTTTTTTTTGGCCTCCCCACTGCACCGGTGTTGAGTAAGAGTCCGGCTCTTCTTCTCCCTGTTTTCTGACACGCTTCCCCCCCCCCGTCAAAACCTTGTCAAGATGCCGTGTTTTCCTTTTCTGTCCCCCGAGACCTAATGAACCCCCCCTTGTTTTTCATCTGGTTTCAACCGAAGTTTGTGTTCTTAAGATATCAACCCTCCCCCTTTTTTGATTTGTGGTTCATCTCGAATTCCCCGCCCCTTATAGGGTCCTCCCTTTGGATAGATGTTGTTTTCCTTCCATCTTCCGTTCCTACGGATGCAACTTTTTTTTTGCGGTGATTGCTCCCCCGCGTGCCCCCCCAAACAATTTCCACTAGTGACAATGTCCTGCCTTCTGCGGAAACTTTTTTTTTTTGGTTTCCTGCCAATCCTTTTTCATTTCTTTTTTTTCCTCCCCAAAGTGTATGAGACTTGTTTTTTTATTCTTCATGTCGCCTTATCTTTCCCATGTCGTATTTCCACCCTTCTCCTTGGGCTTGGGAAGTTAGACCGGTCCCTGATTTTTTGTTCCAGTCCTCCCTTTTTTTTTAACACTGACCCCTTCAAGCGCCGCCTTATTTTTTTTTGGCCATCCTTTTCCCAAAACCAACCCTTGAAAGCATGGTTGGCCCACCGGCCATACCCCTGAAATTGCTTTTGAAACGAGTGTTGCAGTGGTTGAGATTTTCTCCGGGTTGTATTTTCTTTTCCACCATCTAGTTTGATTTGTTTTTTTCCATGTTTTTTTCCAAAGCCTATCAACGACCACCTATTCGTCCCGGTCTTTACCATGCTCCTCCCCTTTTACAACGTTTTTTTTTTTTTTTTCAGTCCTCCCCGTACAGTCCATTTTTTCCACGAGTCAAAAGAGTACACCATTTGCAGCACAGTGCATGACAGAAATACCCTCTTTGTTTTTTCCCCCCCCCTTCACAAAAGGTCCCCCTAACCGTTTTTCGTCACAACCCCCCTGGTCTTCCATGAGGCCAGGAAGCACCTTATTTGCTTCAAAGCGTCTCCATTTTTCTTTTCTTTCCCCCCCCCCCCCCCCCAATTTTTTTTTATACACGCCACTTTGCCGGTCCCGAACGCTCGACAATTTCCCTATTTTTTCAGTCCTCGCCCTGCCTTGCACCAATGAAAGCCAGTGCTCATTTTGTCCCCTCCCTTTTCCCAATTCAGAATTCATTTTTTTTTTCCTTAAAGACCCCCTGAGGACGATAGACCTGGACCCTGGCTCCTCTCGCACCCCACAGCTTTAGGGATGTAGCTGGGTTTTTTTCCACCCTTCCGGTTTTTTGGTTCGAACTGGCTTCCCCCCCTCGGAGCACAACCCCACCCCCTCGTTCTCCCTGCTTGGGCCCGCTCGGCCGAACTGTTTTTTTACCCCCTCTTTTTTTTCTGAACTTTTTTAATATTAGATTTTTCCTTCCTCCCGTTTTTGTTGTTGGATTTGCACAACCCCCCATCTTGGTCAAACCCTTTCTTGCGTCTACGCAGCCTGGCCTCTTACTTTGGGGTGTGCTCTTCTTTCATCATTTATTACTTTTTTACCCCCTTTCTTTTTTCAAAACAGCTTGGACCACATGTTTCCCTCTTTCGCTAGCGGCATTGGATGTTTCCCCTGGCCTCCCTTTGCGTTCGTATCTGATGTCTGTACGGCCTGATATGGTTCTTTGGGGAGGGGCTTTCTGAGTTTCCTTTTCTTTTTTTTCTTTCATTTCCATTTTTTTGTCAGAGTTTGTTCAGGCCCATGGTTGGCCTGTCGTTGGGATTTTCCCTTTTTTGATCACTGTCCAATGGATACGCTTCGGGCAGACCATGTGCTTTATTCATCATGGCTGGTTTTTTTTTTTTCTTCCTCCCCCGGTTTGTTATTGGGGAAGCTGGGTTGGATTTCCCACGCCGTTTCTTTTTTCTGTCCGGTCTTTCGGTGCTCTATGTCCCCAGCGTTTTTTTTGCAAATTGCTGGGGTCCATAGGCTTTTTGGGTCTGATTCGCTGGCCGCCCCTGGTGGCTCTGCTTTGACTGTTAGATTTTTTTTTTTTGTGAAACACCAAAGCTGTGGTTTTGGATCATGATCATCTTGTAGTGAAATGGGTGCATCTCACCAGCACCCCCGTTCAAGGCCATTATGGATGCTTTTTTTTGTGTTTCCTCCCATTTGGATTTTTTCAACAGGGCCAACACTCCCATATGTCTTTGAGATTTGAGCACTTTCCGACATCTTCTGCAAACCCAAGCATTCGTCCCTTTGTACCTCTGTGTTATCGATCCCAGCTTCTACCGCATACCATATAAGTTTCCTTTCTGCTCCGTGTCTCTACCACTTCCCGCCTTTGGGGTTTTCTCCCAAAGTCCCTGTCGAAGCTGGGCTGAAACCACCCCCCCTTTGGTCGCCTTTTTTTTTCTTGTGAGTCTCACTTTGTGTTTACGTGTTTGCCATGCGTGAGCCTGGCGCCAACCCATTGTCCTCTGCCTTTTAGGTTTTTTTTTGGGGTTCAGTTCCCCCTGTATCGTTTTTGTGGCCCTTCCTCCTTTTCGTTCTGTCCATTTCGACCACCCGACTGTCGTTCTTTTTTTATTTGTTAGGGTCTGTCTCCTCCGATTTTCCCTTGTAACAACTTTTTCTCTTTGGAGCGGTGTTCCTTTTTTCCCAAAAGACGGACTGATCTTTTCCTGATTTTTTTTTCTTCGGGACTTTGTATTTTACAGTATAGGCAAGCTACTTCACCTTACTGATTCACCAGGTGCATTTTCTTCCCCAAGGTCCCCCCTTCTCAATGATTAGCTCATGTGCCAGGCCCATTGTTTTCCGGCGCTTTTTTCGGAATACTCTTTTTTGGACAATGTTACTCCGTTTTGAATTTTTTCGCTGGACAATCCGCCCTTGCCCTTTTTTCCCCCCTAATTCCCCGGCGATTGAAAATCCCCCCCTTTTCCCCTGTTGCCGCGCACGTTGTCTTGTTTTCTGAAATGCTTGTAAACACGTACCCTTTTGGCTCCTTCAGTTTTTTTTTTTTCACCCGGGTCAACAGGTCTCACTCAGTTTCGAAATGGGCGTCGCCCCCACGATTTCATAAGATCGCCCCCTCGTTGTACACGGCATTTCACTTCTCCGGGGAGTGAGCCCCGGTTTATTTCCCTTCCCCTGGTCCAGGCTAACATGTAGCAAGTTGGTTTTCAAAAACTTTTAGGCCAATTTCCATTGGGTCCGCGAAGCTCATTTAGTACCCCGGATCGCGGGCCCCTTCAAACCCTCCCCTCCTGAATTGAAAGTCTAACTTGGTGTACCTACCACCATTTTGCTTTCCGGTTTTCCCCCCGTATGGAACGTAGTTCCGTCTCTCCCTTCACCGGTTCCCTCCCTTCTTAGTCAAAAGTTCCCTCCCAACCCCCAACAGAGTTTTTGTCTTTCTCCCTTCCCTGCCCCCCCGTAACCCCGGTTTTGTTCGTTTCTCCTAGGAGCAGCCAAATTCTTTGAGGATGGATACATTCCACCCTTTTTACCCCCCGTTGGACCTCCATGTTTTATGGTTTTCCGGGTTTGGATCTCATTTCCGGATCCCTTTCGTTTACCCACCCTTTTTCGACCCACTTTCCCCCAAATACCTCGGTCCCTGTCACCCTGGGTGTCTCCCTGACCAAGTGCCCCCCCACCTTCCCCCCTGCAGGCCCTTTTCTTGGGGGGCTCAAGATTCTTTTTTCTTATTCTATTTCCTCCCATTCGTTTTGTTGAAGATTTCTTTGCCAATTTATCCCCTTCCTGCCAGTGGCCCTTTGTGATTTTCTGTTCCAGTTAGCCGCCGGATTCCATTGGAAACATGATGTCTTGTCATTTTAACCGGGTGAGAAGGTGTTCTTCGTTATGAAATTTCCTCTTTCACATTTGAACTCCACCCCTGGAGGTCTCTGACCCCCCCTCATTTGCTTTGATTTCCCCCCTTTCCAATGAAAGGATGCCCATCCTCCGCTGTTACTACAATTTTGATCCGGTCAGGTTACAGTAGTACCATTTATTTGGGTGTCTTTCCCAATTTTGCCAACTTTTTCTGGACGAGGTGTCCTGATCGTTCCCCGTTTAACGGTTACCCATCCGACGCCCCCCCCCCCCGTCGGCGTGTAGTTTCCCACTTTTTGCGTTCCTTCAGGATAGGTGGTTCTCCCCCTTTCGTCCGGCATTAATGCTTCTTTTCGTATCTCTACAATCTTTTCCAGTTTTTGCCCCAGGGCTCCTTCATGTGCCCTTTCGGCAGTACTTTCTGCCTCCCCCCCAATCCCCCCCCCCCCCCCAACACTAAATCCTTTGGTACGATTGGGTGAGTTCTCCCACAATGTTCCTGGACGATTCGTTGGTTGCGGACAATGTCCCCGCCTCCTCGTTTTTTTGAGAAGTTTCCCTGTCGAGTTGCCCCAAACAGTGTACTTTTCCACACATTCATTCAACCAACTTTCGCAGTTTTCTTACTTTGCGTACGGCTTCTCCTGGGGAAACCCTTGTTGCGTGGCGTTTTCATGACGGACACGGCATGAACACATCGAGTAACCGTGGTCATTTGTAGCTCTTCTAGTGCGCACGGAAGCTTCTGCTCCCCCCCCCTGTATTCAGTTAAGGCGCGTTTACTTTTGAACTTATCTTTGTAGTGTTCTTGGCCTTTCCCGCCACCTTTTTTGATAGTACTTGGTGATTGCCCCTACAAATTTGTTCTTTTTTACCTCTTAATCACATTCACCTTTACGTTTTTCCCTCTCCCGCGAAACTGTACGGTAAAGTGAGAATCTTTTTTTTAACTAGGTCGCCCTTGGGTTCCAAGCTTTCTACCTAAGCCTCCTTGGTGGCATCTCTAGTACCGCTCTTATTAGGGGGGCCACCGTAATCATGTTTGAATTCCAAGGTTTACTAGCATCAATGTTGAGCCCCTCGTGCCTTTTTTCCAAGGTTTTTTTCAAAACATATTTCCCCTGTACTGTGCCGATTTTGTCTCAGGTTTTGTGGGTTCATGACGAATCCTTTTAGGAATTTTCCCTTTCTCCCACCCACCACGTTTTGAGTCGTTTTTCCACTTCTCTGATCCTGTTGTCGCCTTCTCACTCAAATTCATGCTCGTAACCAATATCGTTCAGCCGCTTTTTTTTCTTTTTTACTCGTAATGCCGATTCATTCCCTCCGTCCTTTAGGAAAAAAAATCCCTGATCAGACTTATTGTGGAAATCCCTACACGACCTTTTTTTGTCTTCCCGGAAATCAGCAGTTTCCCCCACCTTAGGTGACGTTTTTCTTTTTTGCTGATGGCCCTGAAGGAGACATATTGCCAAAAGATTATAAATCCGATTTTGGTTTTCCCAGCCAGCAGCCTCGACCAACCGCCTTCTTCTCCCCCGTTGCCAGCGAAGATGGGCCCCGTCGTCCCTGCCTTACGTACTTTGCCTCTTGACTCACTTTTTGATGACAGCCCCCTCGTCCCCCCCCCTTCACTTACCCCTCGGGCCCAAAGTTTTTTTTTTCAACCCCGGTTGATGACAAAGCCCTCCCATGATGGAGGCCTGGAGCATTTTTTTTTCATCGTACCCCATCCATGTGTCTTTTTTTTTCTTTTCAACCCCCTTTGCCTTCCATGAAAGGGACCGTCCTACCCCAGAACTTCACCCCACATGTTCCTTCCCGGACACCATGCCCTCGCCCAGGCCGCACCCCCCCCCACCGCCCTCTCCCCCCTTGCGACCCTTTTCACTCTCTATAGCTCCCGGTACATGATCCTTTGTCTGACAAAGTGAAAAGGTCACTCGATCGCAAGTTTTCCCCAGGAATAAGTTCCCTGTTTTTTTTTTCCATATTCCCCCTGGTCTGTGACCCCCCCCCTGGACACACAACTTCGCGGGTTTTCCCAAGATCTTTGACAAGCTTTTTTGCCGTTTTGGTCCGTTCCCTCTTTTATTCCCCTGTTTTTTTGGAGAGTCTCTATTTCGGCAACCCTCGGTCCACGGATACCCCCGCACCAAGCATGGGTCCCCTGATTTTTCCCCCCCCCCCCTTTTTCTTTTTTTTTTGCCTTCTCCCTTGATTGCCTGGCCCCCCCCACTCCCCCCCCCCCCCCCCAATGGGGTTCAACCCGGCTTCCAAGATTTGGATAGCTGTCCTTTTGGTGCCCCTTTCCCAGCCGCTCTTTTTTTGGAGCGCTTCTCTTTCTTTGGACATGATCTGGCTTTTGGGTTTGCGGTTTTGGTTGCGTACGTTCGGGTCTAATGTTCCTTTTTGTGGGCTCGTTATTCGTCTTTTTTTTGTGTGGTATGGTTTTTTTTCTCCTCAATTGAACCCATTTATCGAGGTTTCAGAATGTGCTCCCCTTATCATGCCGGTGTTTTTTTCTTTTTTTTCCCTAAGTTGTTTGGAGTCCCCCCTCTTTGCCGATGTTTTTTTCTGGCTTGGTTTTTTTGTTGTTTTTTTTCTTTCTTTTGGTGATCCCCCCCCCTTTTTACTTTTGAATCTTCCCATGGTTGGGTATCCTCTCGTCCCCGGGGGTTCATGCCTTTTTTCGATGGGCCGTGACCTTTTTTTTTTTTTTTTGCTATGAGTGTTACGTTTGCATCGGGTCATGTTTTCTTTTGCTGTTTTTTTTTTTCCCCCACCAGTCGCTGCTTCTGCTCTCTTTTTCCCTTGGTTTCTAAGGGCATCATCCCAAGTCACACGTCCACCTCCTTGTCTGCTGGACGTGTGGAACCCCCACTTTGGTCCTTCGGTTTCCTTCCCACCACCCACCCTTCATTTCCCGGCGTTGAAGGTGACACAGACGCTACCCGTGAATCGGATTGACCGTCTGTCCAAAAATTCCCCCCAGGCTGCCTCCCCTTATTTACACTAACTAAATGACAGCTTCCCCGGGCGACCGTCTCTCGTGCTTTCTACCAGATTGGTGGGATCAACCGTGACTGCCATTTCCTTTTGTGAAAACTGCGGCCTTTCTGTCATACCTTACTCTTTGTTGATGTTTCCCATCCCACGCGGAGGAAAAACCAGTGTTCCCCGTTAATTCGTTTTTCCCCCCCTCTGTTCGTTCCCCCTCTACCGGTGTATACATACTTGCGTTAAACGATTGACCCCTAGGGTTTTTGTTATAGTTACCCTCTTTTTCTGGATATACCCCCCCCCCTCTACTTTTTAGTTTCCCCTTTGGGGGTTCGGTGTAGAAAGACGGGACTGTCTTTTAAGATGTTCTTCCCACGCTTGGTTATGAAGTTAGCCAGATTACTCCTTCCCTCCAACCCTGTTGCCTATTCACTTCCCCCCCCTCTTAAATGATCCCGCTCCGGTAGGCAGGACCCATGATCCCGTTCCCCGTGCGTCGCCTCCCCCCTTAACCCTTTCCCCTTTGGTTACCCCCTTCCCTTGACCATGTTCCTTTTTCTTTGTCCCCCAATATCCGGAACACTTCCCGGCGGGTACGCTTTTCCTTCCACCATCCTGACGATGAATTTTTTGAGCCAGTCTTTTTTTCACAAAACCTCTTTGTTAAATTCCCCCTCCGACCCCCCTTCACCCTTTTCCGAGTCGTCATTGCGGACACCTTTTTTTCCCTGCCCCTACCTTTTCCTACATCTCCCCCCCCGTGACCCCCGTTCTTTATGTTTTTTTGGGGATTTTCTCCCCGTTTTTGCCTTTGCCGCCGGCTACTGTGATTCCGGGGTCCCTGTCTCTATTGCACCTCTATTTCCCCTCCCTCGCATTATTACCCCCCTTTGCCTCCTCCCCCCCTGGATCCCCCCCCTCAGAAATTGAAATCTCACGGGTTCCACTTAACCAAAACCCCTTTTCTTTCCCTGTGGATTTTGTTTTTGTCCCCGATGGTGAAACCCTCCCATATCCCTTTAACCCACTTTCCCTGTCCCCCGTTAGGTTTTTGCACCCGTTGGTCCTTCCACCCCCCCCCAACCCACTTCACTTTTTTAATACGGCTTCAGTACCTTTTTTTTTTTTTTTTTTTCGTTTGCAACATCGTTTTTTTTCCGGGTTTTCACCTTCCCCTTTTCCAGGGTGATTTTTTTTTCCCCCCATTTTTTCCCACTGAGATGAGAAAACGTTCCTGTGTTGTGGTCACCCGTCTCCATTCCTCCCCGGACCAATCCCTTTCTTTTCCCACTTCTTTCCAACTTCCCCCCCCCCCCATAATGCATTGCCGGACTTTCTCTTTTTTTTTGGTGCTCTTTTCCAAGCGCTTAGCTCCCTTTTCCCTTTAAGATTGACTTGGATTCCTATTATCTCTCTTCCTTCTCAGTTCTCCCGTTCCTTTCTTGAGACCTTTAGACCATGCCCTTTCGTTTTGTTTGTCGCGCGTCTGATGTTCCCCGATTTCCTGGAAAACCATGTTTTCTGTTCCTTGGTTTCTTTTTTTTTTCCGGTGAACCCCAGTTGGACTTTTTTTTCGTGCCCCCCTCTGATTAAGTGACCCCCCCCCAATCATTTTTTAGATGTCCGTTGTGATTTAATCCCTGCCCCATTTCCCTTCCCCATCTGATGGTTTGGAGTCCACTCCCCCCGACTTTTCTATTTGTTTCCCTGCGTTCCAATTCCCCATGGATTTTTTTTTTTTTTGTACATGTTCCTTTCTTTTTCTTGTCACCTGGGTTCGTAGGACCCCCTTGTCTCTTTGGTTTAACCCTCCCAATTACTTTTTTTTGCCTCCCCACCCTTTTTTTTTTTACTCGTTTTAGGGTAACCGTGTCTCTTTCTTTCACTCGGGATTGGGGGTTTTGGTATACCGGCTTTCGCCTATATTTCGATCGATTATATTTTTCCCCTCAGTTTTTCACAGGTGATTATCCTGTAGGGTCCTGTAGTTTCCCCTCCCTTTTGGTTCCCCACAAACAGGAACCAAACCCTTGCCCCAGTTTCCCTCTTGTTGCCTGAATTCTTAGTTCATACTTTCTCGGTCGCCGTCCACCATGCTCACTTTAATGTTAGAAGGGTCCGGTTTGGACGAGATTTTTGCCAAACAGTTTGTGTTTTCGTTTTCTTCTAAGGTCTGTGTTCCAGTTATCTTTTTTTTTGAGGACCCGGCTCCTTTTTGCCCGGGTTGAATATGTGTGATTGCCAGGCGGAAGTGTTCGGCCATCCTCATTTCCCGTAGGAACTGGGGTCAAGAATGTATAGGCTCTTCGGTGGGCAGTCGTTCACATGGTGCCCCTGACTTGGAGCTTGTTCCTTCAGTCCTTTCCCTTTTGAGTGGTTCCTGCCCCCCTTTTTATCACCTGTGTTGTATCGTACGGTGTAGCTTGCCCTATCAACGGTCTGGTGCATGACAAACAATCGAATTGATTCCCCCAGTTCTGTCTTGCACCCCCGGCTCCCCCCCCTCCAAAGTTACGGCCCCCCCCCTCTGCCAATCTTTTCAACGATTTTTTTATGGACTTCCCCCTATATACTATCCTCCTATGTAAGGAGCCTTTCCCTTGTCCGAGACTTTTACTTCCCTTCTCCCTCTTTGTTTCACTTTCCCCTAGTGCCCGTTGCCTTCCTTCCCTCCCCTCGTGCCCCCCTTCTTGCGGCCCCAGGCCTCGATGGAAAACCAAAACAACTTTCTCACCAATATTTAATTTGGCAGGACATCTTTTTTTCCCGTTCGGTTGGCCCTCCAGTTTGATCTCTTCGTCATACTGTCAACAAGCGGTCGCCTCGATGTAACGGATTCCCCTCGTTTACTTTTTCCCCTGGGAGGGCCGCCTGATCGATGGAGTTTACCTTTTTCTCCTTCTGTTTCCGTTTTCACCTCGGGCAATAGTGATGTTTCCCGTCTCCCCGCTTGCTGCACCTTTTGAAACATTTTTTTAAACCGCCCA
>Ga0179591_1335501_pt1 | contig 17893 bp, 20 predicted proteins | sample CZOMad2_1_08_16f_FD_182891 | JGI IMG/M metagenome (GOLD analysis project Ga0179591, IMG submission 182891) | Vadose zone soil fungal communities from Angelo Coast Range Reserve, California, USA - CZOMad2_1_08_16fungal (PacBio error correction) | ecosystem: Environmental > Terrestrial > Soil >... | reverse complement strand
CTCCACCTGTGAGACCTGGGTTTTTTCCCCCCCCACGAGATGCCTTCTGTTTTTTTCCATCTTTGTCTTTCCTGTTCGGCGTTTGGCTTTTTTGTCGAGGTACCTCCCGGTTACCATCCCTGCCCTGCTCTCGTCCTTTCTTCCTTTTCTCGGAGAACCGCTTCGACTTTCTCCCCCCCTTGGAAAGATCGCAGCATTTCCAAGCCTCGAGAGCCCCCACTGATTTCGCCAAGGTTCGTGTAGTAGCCAGTTTTGAATCCCCTTATCCCTCAGAAGTTGTAGTCTAGTCAACGCTCTTCGGACAGTTCACCTTTTCAACCCCTAGTTTTTTGCGATGGGAGCGCGGTCGTGGTTCCACTTTCCTCACGCCAATCTTTTTCCTTAAGTTCCCCCCGCATGGCCCTCGCTATTCTCCGCGCCTCCCTCCCCTCAAAGCAGCTCCGCACGGCTCGCATTTCTTTTTCAGGAATCTTTTTTGTCTACGCTCTGCAGGAAAGGCCTTTTTTTGTTTAGAAACGTAAAATCGCTAATACTTTACGTATTGGCAAGTTTTCTCGATCCGCGTTTGAAGTTTTTAATCGTTGCCGGGTGTTGGTTTCTTTCCCCCCCCTTTAAGTCCCATCATCAGAGCGAAGCGTTCCCCCCCCTATTGCTTTTCCTAATTCAAGTAACAATCCCGATTTTTCACTCCTATTTTTTTCTTTTGTGCACCCTTTAGCCGACGCAGAGTTTTCCTTACCACGTCTCTTTTTTTGAGATGGCGTCTTTCCCCCCTTCCCTTCCGGTACCCTCCCTTGACATCCGTCTTTCCCATTTCCGAAACTGGGTTTTTTGCCCCCTTCATGGTCTACACGACCGCCAACTCTAGTTCACCCCCCTGGGACCTTTTTCCCCCCCCGGATTTCCTCTCAAGGGTACCTCTGCTTTTTTCCAGCACACCAAACTCGCGCCGATGACTCCTTCCCCCCGCGGTCAGCGACCCTTCGCCTCCGCTTGAGGCGCACAGTTTCTAACGACGAGCATCCCCCTGCCACACCCTCACGTCCCCTTCCTCCTCTCACACCACCAACGAAGGCCCCATCTCCGCAATCGCTTTTGAAAAATTCGGTCCACCCTCCCCCCCTCGCCCATTGTGGTTCAACCTCCCGGACCCAAGTTTTTCCCACTGCGCGCCGTCGTGACTGGCTGAACTCTCCATTCCATCCCCCCGCATGAACGAGCGCGCAACTGGCACGGGCTTGACTTGGCTTTTTCAAGAGGTGTTTGTGGTCACGAATCTTCTTTCCTGCCAGTACAATTACCCCTCCTTGACTCTGTCTTCCCTGTAAGGACGTCTTTTTTCCGTCACACAAACCAGTAACTACTCAACACACCTCCTTCCCCCCCCCCATAAGCAAAAGGAACCAATTCCCCCTTGAATTGTCCGCAGTGCTTGATTCGACTACATCCAAAAGTCCTTTCTCTCACGGTCTGCGTGTACAATCATTCCACCCAGTTACAAGGAACTATCAACTTTCCGCAATACCCTTCAGGCTGAAACGGGCCTTTTCCCCCTCGGGCAAACAGACCACCGAGGAAACTTTTCCTTTCCCCTTTGGTCTCTGAAAACAACAGCCCCAGCATTTTTCTGTAAGCGGTTCTCGTCTTCCCCTCCTCGCATACCGTCTACCCTTTTTAGACTTCCTTAAGCATTTTTTCAGCACCCCCCCCTTCCGGCGCTCGCCAGACTTTTCTCTCTCACGACAGAAACAAGTTCAGTTTCTCAGGATGTAACACCTCCAAAACCCGAGATTTAGACCCCCCATAGCTGCTCTCCCTCCTCCATTCTTGCATACGAGAAAAAAAATTGCTCTTTCCCAGTCCCTCTCTATATGGTCATAACTCCGTTGTGTTGTTTCTTATTGTCATCAAACATTTTTATTTCGTGGAAGACAATGCGAGTGCTTCTAACGTTGTCCTTCGAAGACAGTTTTTTTAAATCACTTCTTCCCCTCTCCTGGTTTCTCCCAAATAAGGAATTTATGAAGGAAGGATCGGGCAATTATTCCGACCCGAATTCAGGATGCGCCTGTACCGACCTTTTTCGGACTTGCAGACGTCTTTCTGGATGCTGAAAGTGTCCCTACGATGAAACATCTTTTCCGACTATTGGCGGTTTACCGATCAAAATCTTTCTCCTTTTTATGAGGTAGTGTGTAGTGAGGTTGCGTCTTTTTACTATTCCAGTGTTCTGTCAGAACGGATCCTTCGAGGTGATGACTGATTGCTAACCTCTGAATGCTTCTTCGGAAGAGGCTGTTGGGTCGCTGGACCACTCTGATACTCCAATGAGCGAAATTCCCCTTCCTTGTTGCTTCCTTCCTCGTTGGATTTTTGAGGTTCTCATTCTCCCTTCTTTATGAAAGTTTGGCCGTTATTCATAAATGTTTTCAATTCGCTCCGTGAAGTCCTTTATAAGACTTTATGTCACCTCACTTGCGAACTTCCCTTCTCAAGTTTCGGCGATCTCTGCATTTGCCTTTTATATATCCATGAGCTCCAGCCCCTGAGAGTTTTCCCCCTTTTTTTAGTTGTCTTCAACCCCAGATTTGGCATGCAGTCTGTTCCCATTTTTCACGACAGTTTCTTTTTTCTTTGGATTTTTGGTGTTTTCCTAATCAGCTGCGAATGGCACGTGTTTTTTGAGTCATTTCTTCCATTAACGTCGGTCTACCTACCTTCCCTGCTTACGCCAGCGGTTTCCTTTCTTTTCCCTTTTTAGATTAAGCGAGTAGAGGCCCCCAGGTTAGAGTGGTGGGGTCTTACACTTTGTTCCCCCTTTGGTTTAACCTTTAATGTTTTTTTGGTTGACCCTCCTTTCGTCTGTTGAGCTCCTCATGCTCAGTTCCCCCCCCCCATGTTCTGAACTGGTGTATGTTTTTTTTCTTCCTGTAGTTTACCCTGTTGCGCAACGCTACAATCTCAAAACCTCTCTTTCTCCCCGAGGAACACCTCTGCTCTCCACACTCAGGGCACGAGGTTCTTTTTCTGGGACCCTACTTCCTTTCCGCGCTGATATATTTTCGAAGTTTCGAGCACACACACGCGACACGGTTTTCCCTTTTTTTGTTACCCAGTCTGAATCAGCTAATGGCCCCTTGTCCCCTTTTATGCATATTTTACGATTGAGTTATCCCCCAAGTACTTTTTCCATGGCATGTACAATCTGATCTCTGCGAGCGTGATGTCTGCTTTTCTTTCCTTCGGGTTCCCCCGGCGACTCGCACAGGATCAGCTTGTCCAGAATGCCGGATGACTTTCTTTGCGGTAGTCCTAATCCGACAATTCGCGGCGTCCCCCTTCCCCTCATCTGGCCACGCAATGCTGTTCACGCGACTGTCGACCTTTCAGCGTTTTGTAATGCTGACAAATTTTTGCGGCGACAGAACATTTTTTTTTAATTCTACTATCAGACTATCGACTTTGCTGCTATCGCGGCGGAATCCGATGAGACCCTTTGGGGATTCCTTTTCTCTCTCCCGGTTCTCCAAACTAGATACTTCGTAGACTTTTCCTTGCCCCAGGTTGTGATGGATTAAGACTTCTGATTTCTGGTGCCAAACAAAGTCTCCTTTAACTCGCCACAGGCCGAACGACCTCTCTGACATCGTTAGTGATGATGCCTTTTCCTTTTCGACAATTTTCTGACGAAGCTGACGAGCATTCTCTTTCCCCCGATTCCCCCTTCAAAAGAGGCCAACTCTTGTTTTTTTTAGTTTCCTATTGCTGACGGGCTCCCTGCAAATGGAAGTTTTGAGGAAATCCTCCCCCCACCTCAAGTAGTCCTCCCCTTTTGCGTCTTTTCTTGGAGGTACAGCTTCTCGGTGTTTTCCACCTTTCCCCCTCGTTACAACACCACGTTTGAATCCCCTTTATAAAGAGCCCTTTTTACCCTTTTGGGAATGGGAATTTCGTACCCTCCCCCTTTTTGCAGTTTTTTCGCCATGCCCTCCTTGGTTTTCCTCCGCGCCCCGTTTGTTGGGACTGTTTTTGATTCTCCAAGCTTTTTCTTGAGATAAACCAATGCACCTTTCCCTTTTTCGTGTCTTTTCATTTCCAGAGTTTCCTGAGTGAGAACTTGTCCTCTGACTCGGGCTGGGAGGACTTTCTTTGGGTCTCTCCCGACGCGTTTCCAGTTTAAGGGATATGGAGACGGGGCTTCCCCCCCTTTTCCCCTTTACACTAGCCTTCTCCCTTTTTTTTTTTTTTTTTTTTTTTTTTTTTCAAGCAGCTTCGGTTGTTTCGTTGGAGAAGCGGGAACTTTTTTCCTGCCCCCATGCCTCTTGATGCGGCCTCTTTCCAAACTTCCCTGGTGATCCGCCTCCGGAGCATTTCGCCTATCGTACTTTCCTTCCTCTCCCTCGCAATCGAGCGCTACGGCCCCCCTTTCTTTTGCATAAGATTAAGACATTTTTTTGTGGGACGTTCTTCACGTGCTCTGTACTAGGGCATCGAGAAAGAGGTCTCGGCGGTCTTCCCTTCTCTCAGTCCGCCTTGTGGTTGCTATCTCCCTGAAAGTCCTCCCTTTCTTCCTAGATAGAACTTCCTTCCGGTGAATTTCTGCGGACTCTCCTGTCCAATCCCTCCTTTTTTGCGGAATAGTCGCGCGATTGGCTAGGCAAGTCCCCTCTCTGCCCCGGGCGCCATGCTGGCGCGTGTCGCCGGAGGATGCTTTGCCATTTTTCCCCTAGCTGAGGCAAGAAGACCCCCCTCCTTTCCGTAAAAAATTTTAAAGTCCACGGACACGACAAGCAAAGCCTCACCTTTCCTTTCGCTGAACATTCGCTACCTTTGACCGTGAACGAAGTACCTTCTTCTAAGAAATGTATAGTGATGGTTCCTTTCCCCCTGACCATCCTATTGAACTGTTCCTCCCCCTTCCGAGCGAAACTATTGAGCAAGTGGCATGCACCTCCCTCCAACTTCTACAAGCTGTTGAGTATCTCAATGAGTTTCCTGATCTACCCCCAGTGCCACCACCTGAACGGGCTTTCCTCCCCCCCCCCCCCAAGGAGTTAAGGATGCGACAAATTTTTCACGGTCTTTCTTACCATGAATCCCCTCCGTCACTAAGTTTCCCTTTGTGGATTTTCCCCCGCGTTTGCCGTCCCATCCTTTCCCCCCCCCTTTTTTCAAACGAGAAGCTCGCCTCTTTCCTTAACCAGTTCCTAATGCACAAAATCCCCTTTTGGACGGATTACGATATTTCTTCCTTCCATTGCACCCTTCCTCCCGTTACCTCCCTTCTCCGGAAGCCGGGTGTTTCATGAAAGCTGATAATTCTGCGAGTAGATCCCTCCTAATACAGGGTCTCCCCCCCCTTCCCCCAGTTCCTGAGCCCTGTTTGAGGTTCTGTGTTGCTCGGGTGGAAAGTTTTTTTTTTTCAAAAATAAGCCGGCTTAAACCCTGGCCAACTTTATCCGATCTCCCGATTCTCCTTTTCCCCTTCTCTGATCCTCGGGACTGTTTTACCCTTCCTCAGATGACCCCCCCTCCCTCCCTCTCATTTTAGCGACAATCTTTTCCACCAATTCTTCGCCCTGTCCTCTTTTTTTTTTTTTTTTTTTTCTTTGTAGCATTCCAACGTTCGCCTGGCCGTCGATTTTTTTACACTTCTCCGTGTGTCAGATGTGGATAAGGGCTCGCTTTCTTTCCTTTTGTTAAAAGGGCGACGCCCACTTTTGGGCCATGTTATTCCTTCCGGCCTCCTTCGGGTAGTTCCGCCTGAAATTCCCTTCCACTCCTCCCCTCCCGGATATGCGCATGGGCTTAAGAATTTCCTTCTTTTTTCCCCCTTACGCCCAGTTTTAGGACTGGGTGGGTCACTCGGAAATATGCCTCTGCTTTTTTTTCCTCTCAGGCCATTCTCCCCGATCGCGTTGTCCCTGCATGGGTTGTTTTTTTTCGTGGTGGGTTTTTGTTTTCTCCCCAAAGTCGCGTCCCTTTTCTCTGTATCTCTAGGCACGCTTGGTCCTAATACCGGTCCAGCTCTTTACCTTCATAATCCGACCTCACGGTGTTCCGAAGTATTACCCCTCGCTTTTTTTTCTTTCTTTGCCCGTGAAACACGTCCCTTGACCACAGTTCCGCATCTTCACATTTCCGAACTGGGTGTTGTTGACCATATCTTCTCTTTCCCGAATGCCAACCGGGCAACCAACTTGTTACTTTACCCCACTGTGACCGATGACCGATCTGGTTCCCCGACTTGAACCCCCTCCTCCCCCCACCACCACCCCCATCGCCCCTCTTCCCCGTCTCTTCTGAAAGGATGCGACCCCTTGTCCTTCCCCGTAAACTTGCGGACTTCCTTTCTAGTTTGCAATGAACTCCCGCTCTTTCATCGGCAGAATTATCGCCCCCCCCAGTCCCCTCATCTGTTACAACACCACTGTCTACCAATCCGCTCCAATCGATTTCCACCTCGTGAAACCCCTACCCCTTCTTGCACAATCTGGTGGCCACTCCGGTGAACCATAGGGACCCATGAGTTGTAAGTCCTCTGCCCCTCTTAGTCTCCGCAACGATCGCTCCCTCACTGGAGCATTGATCTTCGCGGAGTCCTTTTTTTTTTTCGAATAAGTTCTTTATAAGCCTTCCCTTCTTTCCTTATTCCCCGGTCGAGAGACAGTCTCGGGTTCCCCCTTTCAAACCAGCCAGAGCTATGGCCCCTAAAACCGGCAAATCTCCACTTTCAGGCCCCCTGGCCGCAGTTTGGGTCATCCTTTTGTAATTGAACAGCCCCGCCCCTCCTCCCCAAGCCTTCGCGGGAGTCTTTCTGAGACAAGGCGGTCACTTCTTTCAGAGCGCGGAAACCGTTGAATCCTCCCTCCCCGGAATTTTCAACCCAGAAATCCCCCAGTCGCCAGCTGACCACAGAGGTTTATTCGTCCAGAGTGTACGGGGGAAATACCATGACCCCCCTCCTAACGTTTCCGGTCTGCATTAATACTAATATGGCATTTGTCTAGCCCATCCGTCTTCGGTCGAAGATTATCCAGCGTCCCCTTAAATGAAAGGATTTTTGACTTCTTTTATCACAGTGTTACGCCCACTTTTTCGTGTTCCGTCCCCGTGATCTCCTCTCTTTTTTTCCTTCTACGAAGTTCAGCAAAAAGGCAATTGATATTGACAAATCAATCTCTTTAATCCCCCCCCCCCCACCCCCCCCCCCCCCCCCCCCCCCCCCCCCCCCCCCCCCCCCCCCCCCCCCCCCCCCCCCCCCCCCCCCCCCCCCCCCCCCCCCCCCCCCCACCATTTTGGTTTGTTTTTTTCTGCCCCACATAGCAATTGCGGTTTCCTGTTTTTCTCTCGCCACTGATGAGTGAGGAGACGACGCCCGCGAGTTTTGCGTGAAAATTGATTACCTTTCCCCTCCTCTGCAGCAATACTTGTTTTTATGCCTTCGCTCTACGTAATTTTCTCCCTCCTTGAATGCGCTGGATTTTTTCCCCTGCGTCCACATAGGAGTAATTGAATTGAACCTTTTCTTCTGCCTAGGGGCATGATATGCCCCCCTCCCCCCCCCTATGTGATGTTACGGGTCCCAGCAGCAATGGTATTTGATTCTTTCGATAGGGTTTCCGTCTTTTCCTCTTCTCGGGGCCTTTGTCCTTGCGGCTGCGGACTGCTTGCTCCAGTCGAGGCATGGACTGGGCTCGGTTTTGTCACTTCTTCACCCTGGCTCTGAAAATGGACCCTGCCTTCCCGGTGTTCGATTTTTTTTTGATGTTCTGTCCCTCTGTATGTTTTGCGTATTCAAGATGTCCCCAACTTCCTTCCGAAGGGTAAGGTTTACCGGGTTTTTCTTTGATTTAGAAAACACTCCTTACATACCATTGGTTCAAACATTAGCTTTGTTTATCTGATTCTTCATTGCTCAAACTTTTGGAAGGACATTAAACCTGTGTTTCCGGTAGGTTCCCCACCCAGATTGTTTCATCACAGCTCTGTTTTGACTTTGAAACCAGAATTTGTTAGCTTTCTGTTTGTTTTGGGGTAGTTGTTTTGTGCGAACACTTGTCTTTGTCTTCGAATTCTGCCTGAAATCGTCCTTTTTTTGTTTATCACTTTACGGAAAGGTTGTTTAAGGTTCGAGCATTCTCCGCCTCTGTTGCGGATCCCCCTTTTCTCCTTTCGGAGTGTGTTTGGTGGGCTTCAAGCTTGATCCCATCCTTTTCAAACCCTCTCGGCACAGGTTCCGTGTGTATTCCCGAGTTTTCTTGCAGAGTGCTGTCATCATGACTCCCTTTTCCCAACACCACCCGTTCGGAAAGTTGTATCCAAGATAGGGATCTCCTGGTCACGGCCCACTCCCTCCCCCAACTCTCGGGAATACTTTGCTTCCCCCCCTTTTTTTAGTATTTTCTCTACAATGAAGTGGCACCGAGTATCTGGTCGTGGATTAGGCGCAGACAGACATTTCCCTCCGCTATTTGATGGCTTCGGGACCCTTCCGAGACCAACACCCCGTACTTTTTCCCTGAAACTTTTTATCCCCCTTCCGCTTGATTTTAGATATGCCTTGAAAGCGGCTCTTTATTTTCCTATTTTAAGTTCCACCCCCTTTCCCTTGGAAGTTATTCCTGGATTTCTTGACAATGCGCCCGTGACTTCTTTCTCTCTGGACCCATTCGGGAGAGGCTTCATAATCTTCCCGGATTTCACTGATGACCGGCTGCAGTCCCCTTGCGGCGGCAATTCCCCCACGACACCCCCCGCTTCCTTTATCGCATCTGCCCCACTACCGCCCTTCCCCGCCTTTCGTCATCTTCCTCCTTTTGGGCCAGGCCTCCAAAACCAACTGCTTCCTTTTTTTCCGTCCTCCTGAACTCGAATTGCTGAACCATTCCCTATCAGCCTTTTCTCCGACCTTCTCTTTTCTATCGCGTTCGGATGAATGCCGCGGGATTTAACCTTTGGTGAGTTTTCCGCTCGGTTCTCCACGTTCTTTTTTGAGATCTTAGGATTGGCAAGTTGTTGATGTAAGGACCTTGATTTTGTAACATTCCCTTCTTTGCACAAAACCCCTTCCCAGAGATCAGACTTCCCTCCCCCGTTTTTCCCCAAAACAGTAAGGACATCAGTCGTGCTTTGGAACCTTTTTTAGCCCCTTGACGCCGCTGCCGCGATCCCTTTTTTTCAGCTTTACCTCCCCGACCGGCTTCCTCATGAAGGTTCTGAAGGGTCCTGGAATCTTTCCCCTCGAGCGACGCGTCCTGGGAGTGTTTTTCATGGCTTCGCTGTGCGTTCTCCCCTGGATTTTTCAAGCTTCTCGGGTCCAACATGATCCATGTCAATTTTCCCTCCCGGGATAACTCTGCTTGCTTTCTTCCCTGCGAGATGTCTTTAGTTCCTTTCTTTCCGTCAATCCGTGAAAAGCCTCGCCCTCTACATAATTTTGGTTGCGGACCCTAAGCGTCCTTTTTTTTCCCTGTTGGGGATGGAGAAACAAACCGCTTTCTTTTTTTCTTTTTTCTTCTAGAAAATGCGGCAGTTTTTTGGAGGTAGTCGGGCCCCCTTTTTTTCTTGCTCGAACTTTCGGCCTAGGTCTGGTTTTCTTTTTCGCCCAAGCCACCCTCCTTACAGGTATCCTTTGGACTCCTTCCTGCTTCCAGTAAAGTTTTTCCGAGAGGCGATGGCGGTTTTTTTTTCCACGAAGCGGCCAAATTGTGGACACCCTCTTTAGATTTTTCTTTTTTGGTCCCAATGCCGGTTTCCTTTTTTCACGCGGTCCGGCATGATCCCGTTCTACTCTTTGGAGCATTAAATCCAGTGTTTCCCCCTTTCCAGTAGGGTCTAAGTTGTGATTTTTTGCAGACATTCCTGTCTTTCCGCTTATTACCTGGCGCAAGCGTGATCCCTTTCACCCCTTCAGACGGAGATCGGCGGATCTCTCTCATCCCCTTTAGAGCTTATCAGAAGATTACGAAGATTTATGTCCTTCCTTTGCGTCCCCCTCGTAACTTTTCTCCTCGGTTTTTTTCCCTATGCAACAGACCGGTTTTGACTCCCGAATAGGTGCTCTCTCTGGGTTCGGAGTAAGGCACAGAGGCCTTGCGAACCTCCTCCCCTCCTGGTCGACGGTAAAAACGTTTAACTCCGAGTGCCGCAACGTTATCCGTCCACCTTTTGCCCGAATTTCCCCGACCCCCCTCCCTCCTCCAATTTGCCAAGGCCTGCTTGAGAGAGTGTTGACTTTAAGTGTCATCCAATTAAATTTCTGCTTTTTTTTTTTTTTTGACCCACCCCTCAAGACCAAGCACGCTTCCCCCGGCTTACAAGTTCGCAGGATAAAACTTCCCCTTCATTCACCCTAAAAAGGAGACGTTCTCCCCATAAGGCGTTTTCCCCCCCCCAGTTCCCCACCTGGACTCCCCCTTATTCTCACAAACAGGACGGCAGGATACACCTTTCCTTTTTGGGACTCTCTCATGAGCTTAATTGTAACTCACCGCAGCTCGTCCTTGTAGCGGCGTTGCCGTTGGAAACTCCCTTTGAGGACACCGAGAATTTCGCCTCTCTCTCCCAGCGTCCTTTTCCCTGCACCCCTGTCCTCCTTAGACTGGAGTTAATCCTAATTTTGTGGGTTTTCCCTGACTCCCCATTCCATGCATGCTCCCTTTTTTCCCTCCGAGACGGGTTATTTGCCTCCGGTCTTCCTAAGGACCGATTTCATCTTTTCCATGTGCTCCAGTTGTCTCTCCCCCACGCGATGTCCTTTGTTCGTTTTCGGTTATTCTTTTTTTCCTTGTTGGCACGCAGCTCGCATTGGACTTGGAATTCTCTACAATGAACCCCCTCGATTCTTACCTCTTTTGCATCTCGCCGTTCTCTTTCATGCCTCCCCCCCAATGGCAATCTTCACTTCTAGACAAGAAGGCCTTTTTGCTTTCTTGATTAGACGTTTTTTTCCTCCCCCCCCTTCGCCCGAAGAATTTGTTTTGGCGTCAAAACCGTCCTTTTTTTCCTCACGTCACCTCAAAACATTCCTTTTTTTTTTTTTTCACGCTGCTGTCTTTTTTCGGGTGGCCCGGGGGTCCCACGCCTCCCGTTGAAGTCGCTGACGCCTGTAGCTGCAGTTTCCCCCGCCTCTAATTCCCTCACCCTCTCCCTACGGCCCGCATGGGCTTCCCCTAATTCCCGTATCAGTTCCTGCAGTGTTAACTTTTTTTTTGCCCGTAAAATGAAATCTTTCCCTCGGGGCCCGCGTTCAGGCATTCTCCTCTCCTGTAGGTGTTTCGTTCTTGTTTTTTTCCGGGTTTTCTCGCCATTTCTTTGATCTCCGCGCGGACTTTTGCTTCAGTCGGTCGCACACTCAAATCTTTTTGTCATCTCTCCTCCTCAGTCTGTTACGAAAGTATACCACGCGCGTTTTGATTTTGTATTTTTTCTTTTGCACCGTTGCCCAAAGTTACATAACGTGCCCCCTTTTTTTCTTCTTGACACATCTTCCCCTTTACGAACTGGGTTGTTCCCCCGAGGTTTGATGCGTTCCCCCACTGCACGTTGCCCCAACCACTTTTTGCCATTTACCCCCCGAGACCGATTCCCCCTCCTGACATGGGTGACCCATTCGCCACAGTCTTTTCCAGCCCCCCCCCAACACTATCCTCTGAGGGCGACCCTCCTTCCTTCTTTTTTCCCGGCACCCTACCGCTTGGCCTCCTTTCTCAATTTTTTCCTGAACGAACGGCGCTTCGAGACGCCCCCCATTCCTTACATTGATATTTTGAACCCACGTTTCTCAAACCCTCACCTCAATCGCTTTTCTTAACACTTTTGCACACATAAACCTTTTTTTGTGGGTTCCACCTTTCAAGTGCTCGGGACCCTGCGCGGCACCTTTGGTCTCTTCAACCATCGGAAGTCAGCCGCCATTTGAACTCTTAGACTTGATTTTCCCAACTGCGTCCTTTTTCCCCCCCCTTGCTCCCAGAGTTCAGTCGACATCACGTTGTTTGATAACCCCCTTCACCCTTCGTGCCGCCTTATGACCAGTTGCGGAGAGTCGCCCCCCGCCAACAGAGATTATGTATTAACTCACCCAAGCTCCCATCCCCCACTGTTCATTCCACAGGACTCAGCCCGTTTGTGTCAATTCTCAGGAACATCCCCAGCCCCAATTCCCCCCCAACTGGCGGATCAGCGCCGCGACAATGACTTTCTCCCTAGGCAGAGGAATCATTCGCGTCCTCTTACCCGCCACCGGTTTTTTTGCAAAACAATTCCAGCTAAGCCACGTTAATTCCCCTCGTCTGAAAACGAAAGGCACTAGTACCTATCTTGACCCTTCCACGACTTTCGTAAGGTATTCATCGTCCCCTCCTTAGCATATGTCCTAATTTGATTTTCTTCAAGTCTCTTAGGTGAGACTTGAACTCCTGGCAAATTTCTTTTGTGGCGAAGTTTTGTCCTCCTCAAAACTCCTCTTTTTTCTCCTCTAAACCGATGATTTCCTCACTCAGCATTTTTTAGCGTCCCCCCAACAGGAACTTTCACTCACTCTCTCTCTCCCCATCTTGTTGGTGTTTTTATGATCTTGTCATGAACATCCCATTTCCCCTTTTTTTCAGTTCCTTCCCCCCCTGCTGAGTCCTTCTCACCCGGATGGTGATCCTCTTTTTGTTTTTGTAACTCCGGACCATCTTTTTTTTTCAATGGAATTCTGGCTTACCCCTCCCTGTCGTAAATTTGACGCCTTATCCTGATTAGTTTGATTGACCAGGAGTTGCTTCTGCGTGGATGTCTGGAAATTTCGGAATGCGGATTTGCCCTTATGATGCCAAAAACGTGGTCTTAGTTGGGTCCAGAGACTAGTTCCCTTTTTTGCGGTTTGATAGTGATGTGGTTTCGCTGGTTGGACGATTACAGTCCTTGCCGTTCTCCCCGTGAGCCGTTGGCGGACTTTCCTGCTCCCTCTGCCTGATGGCATGGACCTTAGCCTTTGGGCTGTTCCTTCCACGGATGTCTGCGGCCCGTCCTTCCTCCTTGTGGCGGATTTGCTCGTTTGTCGTGGTTGATTGACTAATATGAGAGTTTTACCCTATCCCTTCCTGTTTTCCTGTTACTCCTTCCTACTCCGTGGTACCGGTTACGGTCTTATTGATTCGGACAACCCCACAATTTCTCCTCTTCTTGAGCACTTGTCACTTGATAAACTTTGCGATGTTTTCTTCGTTCGAACTGCGGCTCCCTGACCCGTTCAGATCCACTCTTGGCTCTGTCAAGGGGGAAGCGTGTGTAGGTAGTTTCCACCAAATCTTTTGGCAGCATGTGGTTGATGTGTTCAAGCTCCGTTCTCTTTTGATGTGGGTAGTCGTTGTTTTGTTGATAATCCGATGCGTGTGCACGTGTGATGTGTTGCGAGCGAATTTCTGAGTCCCCCCCATTCTCCTTTCTTACGCCACTTTGCCTCTTCCGAAGTCTGTTAATTTCCTTCTGCGCCCATGGTCGATCCAGCCGCGATTCGAGAGGGTCTTTGCTTCTTTTTGTGGGGGTTAGTTTTACACCAAGTTCTGGACTCTCCCCTTTTTCTTGAGCCCCCCTCTTGTTTGAACGGTGTGAAGTCTTTGCCTTTCTTCCTCATTGATCCTAGTTCACAACCATTCTTTCATGGTTGTGACTATGGGGATTTGTAGTTTTTCTGGTCACGGGCCCCAAGACTCCTACCCTCTCCCCCACAAAACGAGCGGGATTCAGGCAACTCCGAGATGATGCCCTTCAATTGGACAACGAACTTTTTTTCAGTTAGGACAGAACCTCCTTTTTTCCCCCGGAACAGTCCGCGACAGCTTTCATTCTCATTTTTGATCCCGAGTGCACCAACACCGCTGGTTTTTTTTCCCCCCACTAAGAGGCTTTTTGGGCATGAAGCAGAACCCCTCGTTTTCATCTTTCGATACTTTCCTTTCCCCCCCACAACCTTTTCCCCCCTTTTGAATGATTCATGGTACGGTGAAGCCCCATGCTTGATCAGTGGGTTTCTTCTGGTTTCGCTTCCGTTTCGGCCGCTCGGCAAACTTTTAAGGACCGGATTCAAACCTTTCCTCCCCCTTCCCTTTGACCTTTGGATCCTCTTTTCCCCCAAAGTTTCACTGCATTTTTTCACCGCGACTTTCGAACGGTAGAACTTGAAGCTACAATGCTGAGCCCGGGCGAAGAAATTTGCTGGCCCCTTCTTAAGCCCTTCCCCGTGGATGCGAACCTTCTCCCCCGAGCAAGTTCTTTGAATCTGCCGCTGATTCCCATTTTTAGGCCTTTTTTCCTCTTCCACTCTGCGCTTTTTACCCCGAGCACGCTTCTCTAAGCCGGGGCAACCATTTGATGATAAGACGTGGTTTCCCCCCCGAGTTGTGCCACCCTCGCCACCCTGCTAAACGCAACACGCGAACCACCCTTCATCAGTATGATGCATTCCCTGTGTATGCGTTTCTCTCAATTTTTCCTCTACCGCGCCGTCTTTCCGGCAACAGAACCCGCTCGGAAAGCATTTAAGTTAATCTATATTGCTTGCGTATGTTAAGAGGAACATCTTTCGGTTTTTGCCTGTCGATTCCCTTTTGTTAGTTGGTGGCTTGGGCATCTTCGAAAGCGGTGACCCCGGACAGCTCCCCCGGCCCGGACATCCTTTATACGAGCGGCCCTTTGCTGGTGACTTTGCTCCTTTGGGCTTAGTCAAGGACGTTCTGAAGGTGAAAAGATGACTAAGTTTTCTATTACATCCCTTTGGTTTGCAGATCTCGTATTTTGGCCCCCAGGGTGGATGACTGTGTTTACTGCTCGATGCTTACGCAACCAATGCGTCTCCTTTTTTCGTGGAGGTTGCACTTCCCGAAATTGTCTCTTTTTGAAAGGCTGGTGGTTTTCTCTCCCGCAACCCTGGCCCCCTCCATGGATATTGCCTGACTGCCCTTCCATTTTTCCCGGGTCGACAATTTCATCCCATTGCTGGAAGGGTAGATGGTCGTGGACTGAGGCAAAATTTTGGCTTTCCCCTGCTATTTGTCCTGCGGCTGCTCTTTTACCCCTCAAGTTTGATACGATCCGTCACGCAGGACCAGAATTTGCTCGATGCCGGGTGCCCCTACCCCTCTCCTCTTATTCCTTCTTTCCAAACGGTCTCTTGCCTACGCTCTCGACTTGGAACATTCGCTAGGAAGAGTTACGATGAGCGCCCGAGGATTTTTCCTTTCATAAATTAAGAGTTTTTATCTTCTCTTTTCATCCTCCCCTTTTTTTTTTCTTTGATCTGCCTTTATCCGCTTGGTCTTTCCCTTTCTCCGTTGCGCCTAATCGTAATCGTGTCCTAGCGCAGTTTTTTCTGAGAATTTCCTTACAAACCCGGTGACGCCGGATAGCCTCCTCTTGCGAGTAAGTTCCCGAGGCTTTTTCCTCGCATGCTTTCCTCTTTTCGCGGATAGGATTCACCCGCATTTCCCACTGCGGCTAATCCCCCCCTCCCCAAAATTTTCCTTCCCCTTTTTTCCGCTTCCATCCACGACCCTCCCCGCAAGTTCTTTTTCTTCGACAAATTCGGTCAACGTACTGGAAGGCGAGAATTATCAATTACTGTGTGCTTGCTGATGCCACCCCCTCCACGACATCTCTTTGAACCTGTAGACAAGTTTCTACGTTAGTGACCGCCCATCACGGAGAGTCCTGGTTGAGCCTCAATAAAGCCACTCTCTTTCTTTTCCCCCTATCCAACAGTTTCCCCACGACGCGGTCGCACACCAAGGCGGGCAGTTCTGCGTCCCTTTTTCCTTTCATTCCTTCCGTGACAAACATCGTGGTAAAAGCTGGGCTATCCGGAGTTTTTCTCCTTTTTGTGTGGAACAGCTGTCCTTTTTTTCCACCGAAGTCGCCCTCCTCGAGCGCTCTGCCTTTCCAAAGGGACGGATACTCTTCCTATCTGTTCCTATGATTGCCACCCCTTCATTTGACACCTTTCCCCTTCACCTGAGACGGGTTCTGGGCATGTTCCCCTCTTTTAATTCGTCCTAATTCGCTCCATTACCAAGGTCCGCATTCTACATGATGTCCTTTTTCCCCTTCCTTTCGTGTCTTGTTGTTTTTTACGCAGCTAGTTGTCTTCCCCCCATGCCGGGTGATTCGCAACCAATTTACAGCCTTACGATCCTTACTTTTGGTCGAACCCGCTTCCCCCTCGGGATGCCTCCCATTCAATCGAGACCTGCATATTCCGAACGCCGCCAGGCGCAGTTCGATCAAGTTTCTCTGAGCGTTATCAATTTCTTCGTCCTTTCTTGATGTTTTGGAGAGATTCCACCTCTCTTCTCTCAAAGTAGTTTTGTGAAAACATCTGTGAGTTCCTTTTCAGGCTTTTTTTTTGCCAGGGCCCTCCAGCAAAGTTGCCTGACCCCTGTCTCAGCCCGCCCTCGAGCGCCGTACCGACCTCCGAATCCTCAAGCAGATCGGCTTGAACTGTCAAGACTTTTAGTTACCCAGGTCCTGAAATGCCCTTGGGGGGTCTGTGAAGTTACCTCGTTTTTTTCCAAATATGCGCTCTATCAGTAAGCATTTAGCCCACTCGTCGTGTTAACCCTCTTCCCGTTTTCCCGGGTGTTTTCTCAATAAGCAGTCGCCTTCCAGCGGTCCTCTTTGCGCCCTCACTCTCCCACGATTACTCTTTGAATCATGATAACCCTGACTCCCCTGTGAACCAAGCGCGCGTTGAGATTGTTGGGCTTTTTTTTGACGTGACCACGCACCCAATAAGGGACTGCGCTGGCGTTAGCCCCACCCCCTTTTCCGAACTTTGTTTTTTGAAACCTATGAGAAAGGACGCCTCTCTGAAAGAAATTGGACCTGCATTACCCACAGACTTTAGTTCCGATAACATTTGGTGAAAACGCTTCGAAAAGTTTCCCCGCCCCCCACCACCCCGAGGAAGCCAGAATAGGACCTCTTTTTTCTTCAGTCTGACCATGTGGCTCCCAAGTCCCCGATGCGAAGATTTTTTTCCTTCTCGGGTTCCGTAGTGAGTCAGACCTCCTTCCATCCCCATTAGCATTGAATCCCCCCCCCGACTTCCCAATCCTGACTTTACTCAGCTGCCCAATTCGGTGACTACCAATTTCATCTTCAAAACTTCCCGTCCCCCAGCCTGTCCAATGCGCGTACGATTGACGCGCCATCGAGCCAGTCTTTCTCGCATTCCTCACGATGTTGACTCTGCTGGAGTTGGTTGTGACACCAATTGAGTCAAGGCGGCTTTTTTTGTTTCATGTCTTCTTCCCAGTACAAGCTCCCTTTTCTTCCCGAAGGATTCCAGGTTCCGCCAACAGTCGCGGTTTTGGCCCAGCAAAGATGCGCTAGCCCAAACGCTTTACCTTCACCCCCCTTTTTGCCACACAGGTCAGGAAAGATTTCTCAATTGTTGCCATTCCGTGTCCGTTCTCCCACAGCCGTCTAGTAACATGCCCCTCCTTCGATTTCAATAAGTGCGACAAGTTCTTTCAATGCTTGGCCAGTTCCAGCTTCAACGGACGGGACGTCCACAGCCAAAAAGTACTCTACACTTCGTTCCGACAAAGCTTGTTCCTTTTTCCATTAACAGTGCACAGAGTCGTCCGAGCTTGCACCCTGGCCACCCAGCCCCCGTTTCCCTGTCTCATCGAGCATTAGTCCTCTGCATCCCCCCATTCTCCCGCTGGTCGAGTAAATCTTCAGCAGAAATCCATTATTGATTCCTTTGCGAAGGAGTAATAAAGTACCACCCCCAGAGTGTTTTTTCCTCGATCTCTATCCGCAGCCCTTTCCCGAACCAAGGCAATCTTATTGTGCAACTCTCTCTCAATTAATTACTAGTTTCTCTATTTATGGCGAACAC
>Ga0179591_1259943_pt1 | contig 17901 bp, 21 predicted proteins | sample CZOMad2_1_08_16f_FD_182891 | JGI IMG/M metagenome (GOLD analysis project Ga0179591, IMG submission 182891) | Vadose zone soil fungal communities from Angelo Coast Range Reserve, California, USA - CZOMad2_1_08_16fungal (PacBio error correction) | ecosystem: Environmental > Terrestrial > Soil >... | reverse complement strand
GTTTGTGCGATCTTTTTTGCTGGTCTCCTCTTCTGGATATTCTGTTCCAGATGTTTCGCGGTACTTAGTGGAATACACGCGTATTTTTCGTAGGAGAATTCTCAGATTACGTATACTAGTACTCTTCCCGTAGGATTCGTAGCTTGCCCCCAATTTGGCTCTATTTGCTGCTGGCCCTATTGGTGGCTCCGATGATTCTCCGTTCGATTTTACGCCTTGAGGCGATTTCTATTCGTGCTTTGGCCTATTCTGCCTAAAGACTCTTTGCCTGTCGGGTTTCCTTTAGCTTTGTGTTCTGACTACCGTAGCGGTCTTTTGACTTTATCGTTCTAGTATGTCGTTTCTGGGACTGTACGGTTTAGGAAGTAGTCGTCCCCTTCACGGGAGTTTTGTGGCAGTTTACAAGTGCCCGCAGCTCCTTTCCGGGCTTTCCTTTTGGCGTGAGAGCTCTTTTGTCCGCTGTTGTCTGGGGTTTGAGTCTGGGTTGACGTGGCGCCGGGTCCCCCCCAGCTCTCGGGGGTCCGCTTGACTCTCTGTTTTTGTCCTTCGGTTGACTCGGTTCCCCTTTTGGCTCCCATATGAAGATGCTCGCTTGGTTTGGTGAATGCTTTCTTCCCCTTCTCCTCGGGTCTGGTCGGCGTTGAACCTGTCTTAGAAGATCCTGGGGGATCGATGATCTTCCCGCGTTGGTTGTGGGCGTGCCCTATTTTTCGTGTCGCCTTTGGGTTTCCTTGGGCGAGTTCTTTGTTGATTCATGAGGCGCGGCGATTATTCTTCCTCCGGATGGGCGATCTGGCCTTTCCTTCCCGGTCGATTATATCTCGTTCAAGTCCTGCATCTTCAGGTTTGACGTTTTTTCTAAGGGTTTTTTCCTTCTCGACAGTCCGTCTTTACGATGGGTTTGACTTGCGTGGGGCAGTCTGGCACTCCGGTCTTCTCAACTCCTCTTAGGTCGGTAACAAGGAGTTTTTGCGCGTCGTGCATGTTCGTTTTATCGCGGTTTAGTTGGTTTTTCCACCCCTCTTGAGGAGTTGCGCCTGTGGTGGTCGGGCGAGATCCGTCTACAGCTCTTCCAGAGCGGTCAGGATCCTGATCTACTTTCTTTCTTCGTATTTTACTTCTTTCGTTTGGTTCTGAGTAGTGTTCCTTTTGCTGGGTCTATGAGAACTTGGGGTTGTGCAGACTGTATGGAGTTAGACAGGTTCTTAAGTTGATGAGTTCCTTGTTTTCCTACCTTTCAGTTTTCGTACCCCCCCTGAATAAATTTTCAGTCCAGTTGCTTTCATCCTTTCTTTGGTATTTTTTCAAAGTCATCTGATGTTTTTTTGTCTCCTTCGTTTTTGGAGACCTCCCACTTCGGGGTTAACAGACTCTATCGAGTCTTACGGACTCATTTTATGGTGACAGTTGTCCAGTGTGTGCTCCCCCCTGACCTTCTGCTTTTTTGCTGGTTGTGGTTTCATTCCCCCCGGACAGCGTAGTGGCCCCACAGGACAGGCTATTGCCGCAGTGATTCCGACTAACCCAGCGTTGCTTTGGTTCGTTTTGGATTGAGCGGCCGACTCCGGAGGCCCAATTTGCCGGCAAGACATGGTCTTCCTCTCATCGGCTCGCGGGTGATTCACCAATATGCAGAGATTTTTTGCTCGTGATTCAGAAACGAGTCATCGTGGGGGGCGTGCTTCCTGTTGCCGACCAACTGCCTGCTTCAGGGCAAGGGCTACATGGCTTCGACGCAGCTGCTCTAGTTTTTGAGCTGGATTCCCCCCCGCGCTCGACTGGTTCGCATTTCAGTCGTGTCACCCGTTACGTGACATTGTGCCTTTGTTAATACAGTTGCCGCTTCCCGCCTGACGCAGCAGTCTGTTTTTTTTTTTTTGTTTTTTTTTTTTTTTCTTTTTTGTTTTTTTTTTTTTTTTTTTCTTTTTTTTTTTTCTTTTTTTTTTTTCTTCACCTGCGAATCCCCCTTTCCTCTCGTCCCCCAGAGTGCTTTCTCGTCACCCTATTCCCCCTTTCATTTGTTTTTGCAAGCGGTGAACGTTTTTTTTTGGCCACACAGATCTCTTTCTTTGCTGGTGACGCTGGCATCTTGACCTATTCTCCTTCCTGGATTTTTCACGCGACTAGTTCGTTTTTCGGTTTGGGTTGTCGTGTGATGGCTCCCCCTTTCGAACGGCGAGACTTACGATCAGGGGGTGGCCGAATCTTATAGGATGCTGGCACGGGTGAAGTTGTGCATCCCCAGTGCAGCTTTTCCGTAATCCACCCTAATCCTTTCGACGGACATCTTCGAGGAAACGGCTCTAGATCTCTCTCCATCCTCGTTTTTCGCTTCTTTTTCCTCCTATTTTTCCAGGCCTCTTGTCCATTCGCACATGCGTTGTTGTTCACTGGCGCTGTGGTTGTCTGAAATGACCACTTTCCCCTGCAATCTCCACAAGTTTTTTCCCGAATCAATGTTGCTTTAGTTCAAGTTTGCATGTGTTGGCCTTCTTTCCTTTCCTGATCTTCGTCTTTTCATTGCTGCCGGTCATGTCCGACAGCGCAAGTAAGATTTGTGTGAAACCCCCCGACACCGTCAATTCTCCCAGCCATTTCTGCTGTGTAATGCATGTTACGAATCTCGTGCCTTCCTGTCTCCTGGATGCCCCAGATGCTTGGTTTCACCATGAACTTGCTGATTCAGTTCTCTTCCTTTCTGGCCGGTCCCCCTTCGTACCCCCCAGTCACACCCTCCTTGATCAAGTTTCAAAGTGCAATTCCTACCCCTTGCACGGCTTTCCGTTTGAATCCATCTCCATCGATTTCCCCCTGCTGCGCCAGGTAGACCCTTTACCGTTGCTTGCTTGGGCATCAAGGTTTTTCTTCAACATTAGACGCCCTCAAGACTGAGCCCTCCCTATCCTTCCTTAAATTTTCGCAGCTGCTTTCTCCCTGTTGCTTTCCTCATCTATCGATTGCGTCATACACTGTCCTAGTCTCTGCCACCGCCGTCCTGAAGTCCCCTTGCTCCCAACACCGACCGTGTCAACGCGGGACGGTCCCTCGCCTTTCGGCAAGATCGGCCTTTCTTTTGTTTCCGCTGCGGCTGCGGACTCTACACAGTAAAAAGCCGCCTGCCGCCCGCACACCTTTCCCTGTCACAAGTGCCACTGAGTTCCTTCATCCTTTTTCGATTCTCGTAACTTGTGTGCACCCGCAGGTTTGCGTAATTTAGTCCGCTCCTCCATCTCAAAAAAATAGATAGTGGTGCCCCATTCTCAAACCTTTCTTCCCTCGTCTCTGAACCTGCCCCCATTCTTCCCCTGGGTACGTCCCCCCTGTGAAAGTTCTTCCCACAACAATCACCCCCCTTAACCTTTATAACCGCTTTCTCCTCCTCGTCTCAACCACATCACTCTCCAGTTTGCCCATTCCCCCACTTCGGCTTGCAGCGAGGACCCCTCTGATCACTCTCCTCTACTTATGGTTTATTCTCAAATTAACCTCTAGGAATCTATTTAGCGCTCCTCGACACCCTCCGCTCTCCTCGATTCCCTCTTTGCCTCCCGCCCTGGCTACCTCCATGATGATCTTCCCCCCTGGGATCTTCCCTTAGTCCCCTATGATTTCGAAGACTGTTCGTGCCCCATCCCTCTCCATTTCCCTCCTTCCGACGTTCCGTCCGATAACTTACCAGATTTCCCTCTTCTCCTCCCGCTCCCCCTGTAGTTCCCTCTTCTCTTTTGAAGAGGCTATCATTCACGTTCATTTCAGGGACAATATTCCCGTTCAGCAGTGATCCTCTATCCGACCGCGCCGTCGCAATTCCAGCAGTTTTCCGTCCTCCAGGAAGAACCTCTTCTTTACTCACAACTTTCCCATTCCACAGTCTCCGCTGCCTATCCTCAAAAGGCCTCTTCGCCGCATTTTTTTCCACCCCCTCCTCCCACCATTCTAACTCGTTGTCTGCGAATCAATCGACAGACTCCTTCCTCTCATCCTGTTTTGCCCACCCTTTCCCCCCTCCGCCCCGAGTCCGCTCTATTCCATTCTGGACACTCTTGTCTTTCGCGGAACGGTCTGAAGTCCGTCCCCTGCTGTCAACACCACCTCCACCTCTAACAAATAGCGCATAAGACATTCGGTATGGCATTGTTCGGGCATTTTAATGTCCACCAAACATCAGGCCGTTTCGCTCTTCTTCCCCGTCTTCCCACTCCCCCGACATCTATCTGCGTACTTCCTGACCAGCGCGGCTTCGAAACTCCTCGCTTCCCCTTTCCTCTGTAGTGAACGACATCCTTGCCCTCCGCTGCAGTCTCCTTTGGATCAATCTGGTAATTCACGTCGTCATTCATCGGATCAGCGTATCGCAATCTCCCTTTCCGAAGTGATTTCGCCGGCACTTTCTCGTAACGTTGGTGAGGCGGTTAATATATCGTTCCTACTCCTTCTCATTCTTCCGCCGACCCTCACTCCTTTTGTCGGTTCCCCGTACCTCATATGGTTCTCGCAGATTCCAGAAGCGTGATAACCCCTCCCCCCTTACCCAAGTCTTCCTTGCGCTTCTTCATCGACGCGCCATCTTTTCGCCGCCTGTTGACCCGTCCCGCGAATGCCCAAAACCGCTCCTCTTTTTGTACTTGTTCTTCGCTTTTTCAGCTTCCTCCAGTCCGCAAAACAGGTAGTGCACCACCCCTTCTGTTTCTTTCTCTAACATCTTGTGAACCCCTTAGTCCTCACTCGTGCCTGCCCGTCAGATTTTTCGTGCATTTCGCGAAAAGCCTCATGCAATTCCAATTGCATAAGAGGTTTTCCACCGTTTCGCTTCCCCTCTCACGCCCATCCGCCATCTATTTTCATTCAAAAGATAGACTCGATTCCTTCCTTCCCATCTGGATTGCAATCGGCCTCTGCCATCCTTTGAACATTTAGCCTCCTTTTCCCTTCACTGCGCAGATTGACACCGTCCCCCCTGTTCGCTGGTAAAACACGCGCCCTGCCGGTCTTTTTTTTCTTTCTTATGGATATCGTGGCTGGATACTCTCCTTGAAAGGGTCGAACTCCGGTATCCCTGATGCGCCGGACAAAACCAACGCGTCCCTCTCCGTCCTTTTGGGTGCACAATGTTTCACTCCGCCTTTCATTACAGTCTCCTATCTCCACTCTGGCCTTTTCCTCTCCCTCACATCCTTCCTTTAGCCGACATTCACCGCCCGCCCCTCCTTTCCTTCAGTTGTCCTCTAAACCGGACATTGGTCCGTCCCCTTTCCGTCGACCCCGGCCAACATCCCTTTTTCGCCTTGTAGTCGCTTCCGCAATACAACTTTCTCCCCCTATGTTGATCGGAACCGGCTGTGATCCCCCTCCACAGCCTGCCAAAAACCTTGCTTAGTCCTTCACCGGACTTCCTCCTTTCACGTGTCGCCCGGGGCCTCCTTCCCCATCCGAAAAGGTAGTGACATTTCTCCTGATATCTCCCGTTTTTTTCTGAGATCTTGTGAATTGGCCCCCTGTGTTCGGATGGGGCGGGTGCGTGCCGGCGGGCGACGCTCTTTGACTTTTGCTTTTTTATTTTATTCGGTTTGCAAGAGCATCGCTTGTTTTCCGCTGGTTTTATCCCCCTTGACAGCGGTTAAGCTCTTCACCTTCTTCTCACACGTTTCTTTCGGCCCGAGTACAAGGCCCTTTCCTCAAATGGCCGATTGCAGGTGGTACTCCCCTTCACGGAGAGGACCACGCCGGGGATCTCCCCTGACTGGAAGGATGTTTCTTCGGATGTTGTCTTTTGTTTTCACGATTCCGTTTTCTTCTGAGTTATTTTTTGAATGTACCGAGGACTCATTATTCCTGAGAGGTGTTCGGATTCCCCTGCCTTCCATTCCTTGGCGCGGGTTAAGTTGTTTCTTCGCGCTGGATACGCTGGATCTAAATTTCCAGTTTGATCTCTTATGCCCTCCGACGATCTCCACTTTCCGCAAAATTATGGTCTGTCTTGGTTTTTTACAAGCGACTTTTGGCTTTTCCTCTTTTGCGCCTTCTTTTTTTGCCCCCTTTTTTCCCCTTCCCCTGATGTACTCGGTTTATGTTCAATCGCCTGAAGACTTTTTGCCTTGAAGCCGATTGACCAGCGAGCTGTTTTTTCGGCGTTTTGATTGGGTCTGCTTTTTCTGAGTGACTAGTTTGCCCCCTCGTATGGTTTTTTTTGATCTTTTTTGCGGATTTTTTCTCGCTTCCCTATTCGCCGGCGTCCACGAGTACGGCGAGTGTGTCCCCCTTTTGTTTCGATGTTTAGACCCACATCCTTGTGTTCTCGACTGTTTTCGCGGCGAGTATTCTGATCCCCCCCTCGCACAAAGTACCACAAGCCCCCCTGAATTTGTTGCGATCTTGCTTGTAACCCCTTTCTTGCTGATGTTTTCGCGCCGGTTTCCGTTTCTGTTTTTGCCTCTCTGGGCGGTTCTACCTTCTGCTGGTCTTGAGGGCGATCCCCTCTTTCGAGATGGCCTTCTTGTACTGTCCGAGTTTTCGTCTGATGAGATGCGAATTTATCCCGTATATACTACGTACTCGCCGGTACATAACGTGAATGGCTGTAAACAAAGTTCACTCTCTCTTCTCTTTCTTACAAGGTATTTGCGACACTGGTTGGACGTAGGATGTTCCGGCAAGATGACTCCTTTCTGTCAACGTCCCTTCGAGTCCGTCGTGCATTCTTCTGTTGCCCCTTACAGCTTTCCTGGATTTATAGATTGGCGTTTTGAGACAGTATTTGTCTTTGACGGGATGAATGTCTGGGGATTCTAGGGGTGATTCGAGGTCTCCACCCGTGCGTTGTTGGTTTTTGTCCCTTCTACAGGGCCGGCGAATGAAGTGACTGTCTTTCTGGTGAAGCGTGATTTGGTTCGCGCTTCGTGTGTTTTTCCAGCTTCGGCCTTCGGGGCGCGGGTTTGCGCGCTCGCGGGGTCCAGCATGGATATCATGCTGTTTTTTTGTGCTTCCCCTTCTTTTGCCTTTTTGGTCGCTGAGATTCGGTAGTTTGCCGCTTGATTATTTCTTCTAAGAGGTATTTGTTCGTGCACCTAGGCTGGTGCCTTTTGGATCGGAGCTGTTTCTCCCTTTGTGTATACTGTGGGCTTGAAGTATTTTTCGTTGTCCCGGCCGTTAGGGTCTCCTTGGAGGCGATTTCTTTCTGGGACTGGCGGCGAATTGTGGTGCTACTAGTCAGATCGGGAGGCATGGTCATGATTTTTGTACCGGGCTTTTCTCTAGCGTTGTCCTTCAAAGCTCATATTTCCTCTTTTAGGGGCGTCGTGTTTCCCAGCGGCACCTTGTACATTCTACGGACTGTGACGATGGAAGGTCGGGGGCGAATTGGTTTTGATCCAGTGGTATCCCACATATCGGGATCCCGTGCGACTCCTGCGTTGGAGAGCCTCCTTTCCTTTATCGCGGTAGGGGTCCGATTTGCTCCTTCGGGTGAGTTGAGGGGGGGAGTGCCCTGAGTATATGCCCGCTGAGAAGAGACGGTTTCATTGATATCCTCTCATAAGTATCGTTACTCATCTCAGTTTTTGTATAGGGAGCCAGACCAATTGTTGTCCGGCCGTGCCTTGTTCGCTAGTATTGGGCGGGGGCTCCCGATAGGCGAGCGGTTTATTGGTTGATGGGATGAGATTGTTTTGTTCGTCCGTTAACTTTAAAGGTGGTTACGTTTTCCCCCCTTTGAAATGGTCTAATTTTAGCGCGTTCATTATTTGGCTGGTCTGGTTCCCCAAGTATTTCTATGTTTTTGAGGCGTGAGTGGTTCCCGTTCGCACCCTTTGGGTTCCCCCCCTGACTTCAATCGACAAGCTTCTTACGGGCCCATTGTACAATTTTTTTACAGGGATCCGGTGGTTATTTTTAGTTTCGGGTCTTCTAAGGGGTCGTCGCCCAGGTCCTCTCATTGCCTGCACCCCAAGAAATTCCGACGCGCAGCGAAGGGTACCTTCCTCCCAGCGTGCGGCGGTTTTTTTTGGGTAGCGTCCAGCCTTCCCGTCAGGGACGCTAAGCTTTGCTGACGCGATTCGCTCCGCTTAGAATTCCCCCTCTGTCAGTCTTTTGTCGGATTCGGAAACGCTTCTCTGTTTGGGGTTGCTGACTGGGAAGAACCCCCCTGCGCAAGCCTCAATTTCAACTTGCTACCTTAGTGCGTCTCAGTCTGATTGCGTCGCTTGTCCAAACCGGTCTTTGTGGGTAGTCATTGAACCTTGTCCCTTTCCGAATGATTTTTAAGGTGAATTCTTCGATCGAAGACGCCTGCATCAGTATGGTCACGTTCCATCCGTATTATCTTTCTCGAGGCCCCGAAGGCTGTCCGTCACTTAGGACAACCTGTCTTGTGTTTGGCGGCGTTGACGGATGGTGGTGGGACCACCCTATCTCTGGCGAGCTTTCAAGTTTTCGAAGTATTCAAATGCGAGGCTCTGGAGTCAGGCCGACGAGGTTGCCTCCTCCTTTTTCAAAGACTCAGACCGATTCAGGCTTGTTTCCGAATATCTCTCTGTCTTCTGGTGCTGTTTTCAGTTCGCCAAGCGCGGCCCTCCATTCCCACCCCCAACGAGACACGCCTTGCGAAGGAACAGATCTCAGCTGAACCGTACGGATGATCTCTGATTTTTCCTGAAGCCTTTTGGTTGGTTGGGCTAGAAGCCGCTGTCAGGTTCAGCTTTTCTTAATTTTTTTTTCCTTTGGGGTCCTTTGCCCAACATGTTTTTTCTCGTTTTTTGATACGTTTAGTGGGTTGACAACGGCAATTGCCAGTGCAGGCCTCGATTTCCCCACCGTCCCCGGCATGTTGGTAGTTCTGCCTGGTTTAGGCCACCTCGTCGCATTTCAGGCAGTCCATTTTCAACTGCCGCCCCTCGTCCTCCCCAGCTCCCGAAGCATTGTTGTGCCCCCCCGACCCCCGTCCGCCCCCCAAATCCTTGAATAATGTGCCTGTCCTCCTCCGGTCCTTCTGGGCGAGCTTTACTCTATCAGCTTTACCTGTCACAGTTCTATTCATTAGCATTTTTTGCGCTTTATTAAGTTATCTTCACCTTACCATAGCGGTCCAAGGCCCTGTGATTGACTAATCCTCACTCGCTCCTGGTAATCCAGAACGTGTATCAATCTTCTGCGCTTGTGCCATTATTGAGGTTGGACGCCTTTTTTTTCTACCGTCAGCAATGCCCCCCTAAAACAGTGTCCTCTTCGAAGGACTGCTTCAGATGGATTCTCAGCGTCGCTTCGCCATACATTCTTCTTTTTTAGGCAATGCCGCCGGAGTATGTTCCGCCTCAACAACCACTCCTCGACAATTTTGATTATGGTTACCTGAGTCTTAGAGAGGTTGTCTTGGTTGCACCGCCCATTCGTTCCTCTGACGCTTTGGACCCATCGCAACCCTTTCCGCACGAACACCCTTATCCCATTTCCCCCCTGACAGGGCGTCCGTAATCCCTTTCGCGTCTTGTGTGCCAGCCGTTTGTTGCCTTCTCGAGCGAAAGTTCACCCCCCCTTCTTCAGATCGTGTTCCCAGAAGCCAAATTATCCTTTTTTCACTGTTCCCTTCCCCCTTTATCAAGGGGGTGGACAAACCTTCATGTTCTTGTCACACCATCACAATTCAGTCCCGTCTTCCTTCCTCGTCTTTTGCAACCCTAGTATGCCCCCGCAACACCAAACTTTTCCTGGCTGGCCAGTGTTCCCCCCAACTAAGCAAAATCCAGACAATCTCACCTTATCGTCTTTTTCACCGTTCCTCGTCCTCGGCGTAGCCTGTCCTCGCACCCCCCACTTTTCTTCCTAGCCTCAATGGGACCTACCCTCTATACATGCTGAGCCCTCCTTCAGTCGGTCCTCTATGGTCTAAGACGGAGGAAACGCCCTTCTCCCCCACGCCTCTTCCCCCCCTGTTTTTTCCCCACTAGGACAGTTGATTGTTCCCGATTTCGCTGATCCTCCATGACTTACTGAAGCGGCCCTTGGGGTTTGAAGCTGATTCCACTACCCGTAACTTCAGTTTCCCAGATCTCCCAGAGCCGTCAGCTGTTTGCCGAGTATAGCTTCCTGTTCTCATCCCCAGTCAGCATCCATCTCTCCCACTGACCTGGCCTGCCCTGGCTTTAAGACCAACCCTAAGTTTCAATCCACTTTTTCCCGAGACCCCTGTCTCGCTCCCAACGGCCTCGACGCCTAGTTTCACGAAGTCCCCCTTTGACCTACGGCGAGCTGAATAAATTTTTTCGCCCCCGGCGCGCCGCCTATTTTTCTAAACCGGCATCCCGGGCAGTCCCGAGTCACCAATCTCCCTCCATGGGACCACCAGCAGATGCGGAAAACCCCCGTTTCATACGGCAGCCTCTGCCCCCCCCCCCCGTACCACCGACCAACGCCGGCTCACTAGCATTCCTGCCTGTCCCTTCTGATGGGCCTTCTCATTGCCCCACAAATCACGGGATTTTTGACTACTGAGCCTTCCGACCAAGTGAACCTCACCTCTCTCTGTATCTCCTTACCATTGGTCTGCGCCACGCCCCCGCGCTATGCCCGTCAATTAGTTGTTCCGCCTTGAATCGGTTACGCCCGATCTCCTTCTACGTCTGCCTACCGGCTTCCTCGAGATTCATGGATCCCCCCGTTATCTCTCGTTCGCTGAAGATTGCCTTTTACTTGTCCCCGGCCTTCCCTTTCTGGTACGTTCGTTCCTTTTAATTACCTAGATACGGCTCCTTTGTTAATGAAACCGAAACCCTACCCGGTGACCCTGTCCTGTCCCATCGTGAACCTATGGTTATTCCCTACCTCTCCAGTGCGCTGATAACCTCCCCGATTCGCACAAACCCGATCGCGCCCTGTGCGTCATCAAGCGAAGTCCTGGACGCCTCCGTTTCCGTCCGCGATTAAACTCTTCCGGGTGGTACTTGTCGCTATCAGATCCCTCCTTTCCCCCGTAACCATTTTTTCGTTCCTAAAAATTTGTTTTTCTGAACATGCCCTTGTACACACTTCTCTTACGTCCCTCGCGTTAAGATCGGCCAGCGCAAAACATCAATTTTCCCTCCTGTTTCCCCAACCCCGAACTCGGGGTCCCAACCTGCTTTCGCTTCACGCCACCTCCGTCCCCCCTCATTCATAGGGAGCCAACCGATACGCTTTTCCCGTGCTTCAGTCTTTCTTCCCCGCGTTGAACCCCCTTTTTGCATCAGTCGTCTAGACGTTCCTCGTACTGCTTTTCAGCTCGAACGGCACACTTTTGCCGTTTCCCCCCCCCTCCGACCTGCCCGGTCTTGGTTTTGTTCTTTTCGTCGGTGTTCCACTTCTCCTGCCCGTTTTGGAGAAGAAATCTGTATGACCGGCTCTCCATTGCCCTGGCCCCCTGAGACCAATCTTTTGGATTGGTTCAACTCCGCCTTAGTTTACGAATCTAGCTCGTACTTCGGACTTCACCCTTCCTCCCTTGCAAGCCATACCCTCCTTTTACAGAGACACTCCCCCCCCCTCTCCTTCCCTCCCTACGTCCTGACTTATCACCGGTTGTTACGGCAAGCTTGCATTGCTGACCCCCTGCAACACTCGGCCATTCGGTCGCTGTAGTACAGGTATCACCCAAAGGTCGACGTTGCATGCCCTCCTTCATTGCTGTCGATACAAATCTGAACCCACGCTAGATTCCTTTCCCCCGTCCTTAATCCAAAATATCTTCAGTCTCCGACCGTTTCGCCAAGCCCCTCCGAAACACAAGGTTCGCTGACATTCATTCTTATTTCTTTTCCTCCTCCTTTGTCTTTGTGGATTTCGAGCTGGACTTTTCATCATTTTTTTTGTTTGATTTGTCTTTTCTGCGGCGCATCCTTCCTGACTTTGTGATCAAGGCTTTTGAGGTAAGCTCGCCCCCTTTGCCGCTGGGTTTTGTATCGACAGCGTTTGACGAGTCACCCATATTTCTCAACCGTTTTTATGTGCTACCGCTCAAGTTCTCCGAATGCTTAGTTGTTGCAATGTTGGCCGTCACTTGGCCGTCCCCATGGCTGTTCTCATGACGAAGGGAATGTTCTGTGCTGGATGATTTTTGTCTGTTTCCCCCCTCGTATGTGCTCGGGAAGGATGGCTTCCTCCGGTTACGATAGGAGTCCTGGAATTGGTTACCGGTGAGGTCATCAACATCATCCACGGTGGCGCGGGTTTCCCACTGTTTGCCCGGTCTCCCCCTCATGGATAATGGATTATCCCACCCTTCCGCTCCTTACCTCGACCGATCTCCCACTATACACTGGACGTTGCTTTCCCTATGTGTTTTTACGCCGCCCTGGTGCCTTTCCTGCTTCGCAGACTCCGATTGCAAACGGTCTCTACAGGTTCCAAGGATTGGGACCCTTGCCTATGTTCTCCTTTTTGGCCATTTTAGAAGGGTTCCTGAAGCGCGATGTCCTCGTCTTGTTTTGGTTTTTACTCCCTGCTCTATCTTTGGTCTTTCTTGTGGACTCGCGACCGACGGGGTGGAACCACTGATTATTTTGTGGGGACTTCCCCTTGGCGGGCTGGATGGTTTCTTCTGCAGCCCTCTTCGCGTCCTGAAAAGCTTTAAGTAACGTCTTCAGTTTTTCACTTTGTCGCTGTTCTCTTGATTAAGAACCAAATTGTGTTCGACTTTTGTTTCTGGGCGGGTATCTGATCTCTAACCAGTACAAAACGCCTTATCCTGTTTGCCTCTTCGGTCACTTTCCACTTATGGCTTTCTTATGGGAGCTTCCGAGACGCATACGTCTGTTTGTGCGATTGTGCGGGTCCCTCTTGTGTATTTGCTCCAAGTATTGTTCGATCTTTTGGCTGAGTTTCCTACATTGTATGTTTTGCGGATCAATGCGGCTGGCTTCCTTATATAGCACAGTAATCGGTTCCCCTCCGTATTCTGGTCCCCCCCCCTCGGCTTTATTATTTTCCTTCTCTTTTGCGTCTTTTCGTGTGTATTCATTACCTGCTCGGACTTTAGCCGTTTGTGCAGACCTTCTCCCTTCCTACGCGGTTTCGCTTTGATGCCCCTCCCAGCTTTTCTTTGAGTTACTTTCGCTTTTGTCCCCTGCAGAACGAAGTCGTTCTATGGCTCTCTATTCGATGTCGTTCTTTTTTCTTTCTACGGGTCTTCACGTAGTCGAACTGTCAAGATGCTTGTTGTGAAAGGTTTTCAAAGGTACTGAGCCTCCTGCCCAGTCCTTTAATGAGTGAGCCGCTGTGAGCGTTTCTTTTTTTTTGCCTCCCTTCCCCCTTCCTTTTGTCCTCGATCGCGGTTTCCCTCCTTCCATCGTTTTGACGTCGGGGATTCGTTGTAGCCTTTTTGTGCTTCCGATTCAGTCTGGTGGATTTCTTCGCCGACGAGGGTGTCGGTTTGACCCCTCTTCTTGACGATTCCGTTTGGATCAGCTTATCATGTGCAGGAGGACTTTTTTCTTCCATTATTTTTTTTTAACACGCGTGGTGGTCTTCCGAGGCGAGGGACTGTGTTGCCAGAAGATTTCTGCTTCTCCAGCGGCCTGCCGTTTCTTTTTTTTGTCCTGGCTGTAACGGTTCGATGATTCTGTACCAACCTCCCCCCAGCTTGCATCTTCAGGGGGGAAAGTCTGCGGATTCCGCGAATCTTGTTCTTCGACGGCTCCGGTTTTTACGATTTTTTGGTGGGCTCATCGGGGAACTCTTTCGACCCTTCTATGGATGGCGACGGGAACTCCGGCTGGGGAGCTAGTCTTGAGGTATCGCGGTAGTGTTTTCCCCGATTTGACGTCTGGGCTCTGAGGGTTGAGGGGCCGAGTGACTGCGTGGTGCCTTTACAGCGAGGACGAGACGTGTCCTGCTATCAGACGCATAGTTTATCTTTTTTTTTTTTTCTCGGTTAGGGTGGTTTCGGTTGCTGCCGGAAGTGGGGAATTTGCTTGTTTTTTAGCATGGTTGTTCCTACTTTCATGGATAGCAAGGTAGCTTGATGTTTATGTGTTGTTGTGTGTTACTGACCTTTCAGGGGGTCCGTACCCCCCTTTCTTAACATGCTGTCGCGAGATTCCCTTTTCTTGTCGGCCCCAAGCTCTGAGTTTTTCTCTCTTTCTTCCTTCAGCCTTCTCCCCCCCGTGTTTGGGCACACCCGTTCTCCGCCATCGTTTTTTTGGACATTCGTACTTGGTGCGGGCTCCGTGGGGCAGTGTAGCATTTGTCTCTGGATGGTTTCTTCCGCGCGGCCGGGTGCGTCCCCCCCGCAGCCTATGCCGCAGGCTTCTTTACCGTCCTCTTTCCTGCGGCCGGGAGGGTGGTGGTGTGATCCCTTCCTCTTCCTGCCCTGCCTATGAGTTCTTTTTCCTCTGATTCCTCTTCTTCGCGCACAACTTCAGAAGATTGATTCATCCCCCCTAGTCTCCGTGGGCGGGCAGGCTTCGGCATCACATTTTGCAAGGTCCACGGTCACGGTTCCCTGGGCGGAGCTTTTTCAATTTTGATTTTTTTCCCTTCTGTGTTTGTTTTTTTTAACCCCCCCGGGAATGCTTCTGGATTTTTGCACTTTCCCCCCCCCCCACAACTGTCCCCTTCGACCGATTTATGAATGTGACTCAGGCCGACTTCGTAAGTCCCGAATTGTAATCCGCCTTTTGTTCCCCCCTTTTAAAGGCGCTTATCTTTTCCAAAGCTCTTCCCGTCCTTTTGCGTGATTTTGGGTCGACTCCACGAAGGTGTTATCGGTGCCCTTTGTCGTGTGGTACACAAATCTTTTCCTTGACCCTTGGCTGAAATCTTTCGAATATGAAATTACTTCCTTTGGTCTCCAGGCGACGATTTTGCTCCCAGTCAGGTGATTCTAGCAAGCTGCCTGTTCTTTTGTCGCTCTGCCTTATGATTTCCCGTTTCAGGCAGCCCCCTACTTCGGCCGTAATACATTCCTCCCTTTGCGAAGGGCCCCCTCAGTACCGCTGAAACGGTTGGATATCTCTCTTTACAGAATAAGTTTTGTTTTTTGAGTGAGATTCCGATGACCTGTCTATTCCTCTTTTCTTCGCCAAACTTGTTTCTTTTTTTGGTCTTCCTGCGGGGTATGCCCCCCTTCATTGGAAGTTTTACCAGAGTCGTCCCCCCTTTCCGGGCAATTTTCTTCTTTTAGCTTTTTTTCTTTCCTCTTTTCCCCCTTTACCCGATCCCTATTTAATCTGCGAGCTTCCTCACCGCTCCAGAATATTGTGCCCCCGTCCCCTTTCCCGCTCCCTTAAGTGGGGAATAATGTTTACGCATCCCTCTTCCTTTTTCTCCGTCCATATTTTTGACATTTCAGCTTGCCCGGCTGATTCGAGCGTCTCTTTTCACCTTTAACCCATTCGTTTCAAGGTCCATGTGATGCTACTCCTCCCTCCTATTCCTTGTTTGATCCAATGCTCCTCCGAGAAATCTTTCCCTTCCTCCAGGCTCCCTCTGTACGTGAGGTTGGCAGTCTGTTGTTCTTAACCTTCAGCACATTTTTCCCCCACGATGGTTGGTCTGAATCAAGTCTCCGTCTTTTCAGATTGTTTCACCCGGATCTATCTGTCATCGCCTAGCGGCTTCGCCTGCTTCCCCCTTTTCATCTCCCCACCAAGTGGCAAATCTGGATATTATTTCAGGTGCCTGCGGAAGATCGTAATTGTCTTTGTTGCCTCCTGTTTCCGTGTCGCGACCTTTTCTTTCCCCGCAGCCCCTGACCCTCTTCCTGTCAAACTACAAATGCTTCTTTCTTTCGATAGAGTTTTGTGTTCCCGCAGTTTTTTTCCCTCATTTTCTTCTTCATAAAGATACCAATCTCTCCTTTTGCCCAATCCGTCCCCCTTCTTCATTTCTAACCGTCCTCCTTTTTCCTGACCCCTGAACTTTAGTAACCAAAACCATTCACCATCCACTTCCTGCTTTATTCCTCGTCTCCAACCCCCAACTTTCGATAGACCCGACATGTCCAAATTTCGCGGGCTTGACCCCCCTCCTCTTCCCTAGAAGATAACTCTATCAATGAACTTCGTGTTCCTTCCCCTTCTCCTGCTCTGCCTCCACCTCAGCGCCCTCTCTTCGGGACCTACACGTTACCTCCTGGGAGCGCCCCCGCTTCTTTAATATCCCCCTCTATGAGTGCGAAGACCTGGGTGCCCATCTTGCCCCCAGCCTTCCCCATCGTTGCCGCGAGTCGTAAATTTGCTTCCGTCCTACCCCCTGCCTCTGTTCATTTCTGTGAGAGGCTATCATAGCATTTCCCCTTAATAATCTCTTTGGCCGTGAAGATATCGAGTCACGTAGTCGCCATCTTCCCTCCCTCCCACGGAAGACCTCGCTTTCTCCCAAAAACTTTAATCCAAACCGTCTCCCTGTCCCAGTAATCAGATTCCCCATTGATTTTCGACAGCAGAGGTTTCCCGCGACCAGACCCTCTTTGACTCTATTCCACTCCCTGCACCAGACGCCGAGTTCCCCTCCTTCCTTCTTTGTCCTCAAAAAAGGCTACACGAAGTCACGCCGTCCCCCACCATCTCTGATGAATGCTGGTTTCCCTCTCCTTTCAAACCCATCGCCGAGGTCTTTACCAACCCCAAGACCCTTGAAAAAAAATAGCTTCCCTCTCAAGAAGGACGGGCATCGCTCGGTGTTTCTTCCCCCACTCTTTTCCCGTGTCGACTTACTTCCTTTCCCACTTCTCAGGCGGAAACTCCCCTCTTATCTCGTAATGCGCAGCTGCGTCTTCTGACAATCCTTTTGCCTTCACATATTTCTGTGCCCGCAGTTTCCAGGCCGCCCCGCTTACTTTATTTGCATCAACGGCTTATTGATTGAGCAGTCATAGGATACCCCCCCCCGAGTTTATGCTTCTTCCCTGCGAAGAAGATAGCGTGCTATGTTTTCCCGCCTTCCGTTGGTAATTCTGTGCGCTCCTATTAACTGATAATCCATTCGCATTCCCAGCCAGAAACACATATTTCGTCCCGTTCCGTCATTCCTTTCCGTTTGAACACTTCTGGTCTGCCAGCAGGCTCCTCCCCGTTGCACCCAAAACAGATCAGTCCTCCTGCGTCCTCGCCAATCGCATCAGCAAGCTCTTGGGACAGGCGCGGTCTTCGCAAACCCGTCTGGCTTTTTTCTTTTCGATCATACGCCCTCCTAACCCCCCCCGTTCCTTCAAAACATTCTGTTTCTCTTCCTCTCCCCCCCTGCCCCCTTGTGCAATTCTCATTCGTTGCCGCCGCCCTGAAGATCGGCAGCTTCAAACCATCTACCTGCATCATGCATACTTTTTTGTTTCCCCACCCTGTTCTCTCTCAACCAAAACGCCAACATCCTCGGCGTCATCAACTCTTCGCGCCTTCTCCAGTGGTAAATTATCCGCTGACATCTTTGCTTCGTCCCTTAATGCTGTCTTCCTCTTCCCCGCGCGCATTTGAATCGACGGCACCTTTCGCTTCCCCCCCCCTCCGTTGCCGTCTGGTGTGTAGTGACTGCGTCGTTGCTAATGATCGACTGATGTGGTTTTTTCGCCATCTTTTATATCACATTTTCGCTACCGGCAAACGTTGAACTTCCACTCCTTTCTCAGGTTTCCCTCCGCCGTCGACTTAGATCTCGTCTTTCCCTTCTCATCTAGCACTCCCATTTTTCCCCCGTCCGACCCACCGCCGCCCCTTCAATCCTTCAGGAAGGATCATCTCCGGAATGCGTCGTCCACACTGTCCCTTTCCTTGATCCTTGTAGTCGGTCCGCACTTCCAACTCTTTCCTCTACTTTTATCTCTTCCCGGTTTGTCGATCCCAACACCAGGGCCCACCTTCTTTCCCGCGAGACTTATAAAACATATTCCTCCGTCTCGCCGTCCCCCTTCCCACCTCCAATAAGTTCCGAACCGGTAGTGCC
>Ga0179591_1326005_pt1 | contig 17902 bp, 24 predicted proteins | sample CZOMad2_1_08_16f_FD_182891 | JGI IMG/M metagenome (GOLD analysis project Ga0179591, IMG submission 182891) | Vadose zone soil fungal communities from Angelo Coast Range Reserve, California, USA - CZOMad2_1_08_16fungal (PacBio error correction) | ecosystem: Environmental > Terrestrial > Soil >... | reverse complement strand
GCCCGTAATGTCTCATTTTCGGTCTTACCCCCTCCACCCCTCCGCTCTTCCTCCCCCCCCAGTTCAGTCCGTTTTCTTTTCTTTTTTCCGCGCATTCCTCTTGAAGCGATCGGTCACTTCATGTCCTTCCCCGTCCCCGTAAGCGCCGTGGGTTATTTAGACGTGCTTGACCGAGAACAAAGTGTGATTCCACCACCATTTTCAACTCGGTCTCTTTTCTCTTTCCCCACTTCTTCCAATCCTCTAAAGATTATCGGTAGTCCTTTCTTTGGTATTCTCAGAGGCTTTTTTCCTGCATTTCTGTCCGGAACCCCCCAAAGCACGGCTTTGACTGATGTCCCCCCCCCTCCCCCTTCGTCCCCTCTTGTGTTCCACACACGGATCTTTTGACACCCTGTTTCGCTCGTGCCTTTTCCCGAGGCGTTCTCTTCTGACCTTTCATTCCTCCTCTTGTGAATCACAAAGAATATAATGTGTCTTTGTTCTCCCCCCCCATTTCCCTTTTAGCCTTTCTGTTCCAATTGCTTTCTCTTCCTTTACACTTCGCTCCCTAAGATGACGTACCCAGCCCCATTTTGCCACCACCCACCCAAGGATACCCCTCGCCGGAAATAATGACAAATCCCAATGCGCGCTCCCCCCACTTTTCCTTCTTCCTTTGTTTTCCCTTTCTCCAGAAGTTCGGTTTTTTGCCCCCCCCTTCCCTGAAGGATTATCACGGCCGGCGGAGGCTTTTGATTTTTTTCGCCTGGGCAAGGCTGAATAAGCATGAGTGGACTTTCCAGTCAATCGGATTTTGGTTCGTTTCTATTCTCCCTTTTTAATTTTCCCAATCCCCCCCCCCTCCCCCTCCTTCCGTTTTTGCGTTTCCCGAAGTCAAGGGTCCCCCCCCAATCGCTTTCTTTGCTATCGTTGGCTCCCTTTCCCAACCACTACGGACTGATGCTCGTCCCTCTTCCTTCCTCTCCCATTCTCCCCGAAGCGCGGATATACTTCCGGATCTGCTCCCCGCATTTCGTGACAACTCTGCCACAATCATGAGATTCCCTTCCTTCAATAACTGGTCAACCAAATCGCCGGCTACAGAATTTCCCCGTTCTGGCCCTGGCTTCTGCGCCCAGTCTCTCATCCTCCCGCGTCTGGTCCCCTTAAGACACTCATTTCTGGACCGGTATACGCAGGTCCAATACCGACTTTCCCCCGTGTAGCCCCTCCCTTTCTTGTTTTTTGAGCCACCAACCACAAACGTTATGAACCCCCGACCGATGACCACGACTACGTTGCTTATCGCCTCTATTTGTCCCAAGACACATGTATTCATGAACTTGTCTTCCCCCCTCAAACCAATGTCCCCGGGTATGGTCCCCCCCAACCCCTAACTCATTTTCCCGTTGGGTGTCCCATTCCGCGACGCTTCCGGCCGGCCCTTCATGCTGTTAAGTTCTGACTGCGAGTTTTCTTGCCCAAAGTGAAATGCCTTTCCCCTCAACTTACTCTAACCTTCCGCGAGCTTTTCCCCCCATCATCGTCGCCCCCCCTCGCGATCTGCGTTACCGTTTTCCCAGATCCTGAGTTCCCAAATTTCCCCTTTGAACACTCAACCAAACAAGTTTAGACACCCGGCCCTCCACCCCAATGTTTTTTTTTCCCCCTTCTAATTCTGCACCTATAAAGATAGCTTCTTTCTCTCTGCTATGAAGTTAGATTTACCCACAGATATCTTTGGTGCCCTTTGCTTAATTCTGTCCGATTTCCCATGCCCTGTTAATTCGTTTTTTCCCCGTCTCCCCCCCTCCACGCTCTCTTTACCCCCCGTTCCAACATTTTTGCGATGTTCCCCGCGATCGCAGACGGTGTTGTTCTGGCAAATAATTTCTCAACATTAACCTCCGTCCCATATTTTCTCTAGGTTTCGCGGCAATCTATTCCCAAGTGCAACCCTCAAACTTTCATTTCCTCTTAAGAACCACGGATCGAACCATCTACCACCAGCATCCTAGTTCTGATCTTTACTTTTCCTCCTTTTTGTGTGTTTCTATATATACCCGGGATGTGGTGTACCGATTCCTCTCCGTTGTCGTTAATTCGGAAATTATGGGGTTGCGGGTTTGGATGCTTTCATGCATTGTCCTATTTCGAAATCTTTTCCCCAACCGATGGCAGGTCGGTGGCATTGTCTCCCATCATTTCCCTTCTACCCAACACCTCTTCTATTTCCTATTTGGACTTGCGCACATTGTTTCCGATATGACTCGCTTTCTCCGTTTATGTTTTGATTGTCTGGGTTGCCTCCCTTCCTGTGTTTAATTTTTTTCCTCCATTGCCAGCCGTTCATTGCCTCCCCAAGATTTTTTCGCAAAAAGCCTTCGATTCTTGTTGGAAATAATCACCGCCTCTGCGCTTTTCAATCCCTTCATTGATTTAGAGGGTCTAATTTTGAGCGCGAGTCCCAGTTCCCCCCTGTGTTCCCTTTTCTGTTTTTTTGCGTCTCATCCCGAAGCTTTTGATTTTCGTATTATATGAGTAGGCGATAAATCTTCTAGCTTGACTGCTGTGAACTGGCCCTTTCAACCTTGACAATTCGGGATGTTTTGCGGGTTTACAATGAAAAAGTCAGTCATAGCTTTGCCTTGTATGAATCAGAACCGTCTCCTGCTCGCTGCAAAAGAGCTTTTCGTGCCGTCAAAAGCACGTGTCTCACTTCCACCCCCGGCCCCTCGTTGTTTTTTCATGGTTTCCCCTGGTTTCCTTTTGGTCTCTCGGTAGGATCATCCCTGGTGGTTCTGCCAATTCGATTCGCTACCTCCGCAGTTAGTCTTTTTCTTCTTCCTTGTCCTCAGTGGTTTTTTTTCCCCTTTCCCTTTTGGTTTCTTCAACCCCCCTCTGGCTTCTCTGGCGACGGGCTTCTTGTAGATGAGATATTCGTCCCGGTCAAGCTATCATTTTACTTCCCCTTCCGAAGGATATACTTTTTTTCCTGATTGGCCCATCCCTGCCAATCGGGGAAATCGTCTCGGGCGTGCGTGTTTTCCCCGGTCTGGAATGGAAAGGATATTAAATCTAGTGCAAATTTTGGCCCCGCCATTACTACCTCCGCTTCTTGAGGCGATGCCTTGAGGGTACACGTCTTCTTTTTAAAAATCATGGTCTAGCCATAAGCCGAGGACGGCTCGCGGTAAGTTAGTTTTGTCAAGTGGCTTCCCAGAGAAAATCCTCAAGATTTTTTGTCATTCGTACAACCACCGTCTAGTTCTTGTTTTTCTCTGGTGAAATGAATTATGAAATACTTTGAAATTTCATCCCCCTCATAGAGGTATTTATCGGTTTTCTTTCTCCCAATCAGACCCTTCGACGATTTCACCCCCCCCCCGGCTATTGGAAAGGATTAATCCTTTCCCTTCCTGTGTCCCTCCCTAATTAGCCCTTGGAAATTACATAAGTACTCGACGAGTCGCCCATTTTCCATTTGGGAGATGGATAATTCACCAGTTCAAATTACGCCCTTCCCTTAGAGGCTTGTTTTCTGTTGGAGGTGTAAACCTTTTCTTTTTACTCCTCCCCGCTGCTTTTTGAGACCTTTCCCCCCCCCCCCTCCGAACCCACTTGAATCCCCTTGTTTCTTACCACTGGGGGGGTTCGGCATAGAAGGCTATTCTTTTGTTATGCACTGTTTCTGATATTTTTTTCAGGGTTCTCTAGAGACCTATGGGGGGAAAGTCCCTCCCCCGATTTCCCACCCCCTGCATTTGTTCCATGCAGTTTTCCTCTTATAGGTGGCCTTCACCACTACCAGCAGTGACGGGTGGGTTCCCGTAGAAGTTGCAAGTGCACGCTCTACCCTTTCCGATAACTCCCCTCATTTCCCCTCCCCCCAAGACGATTTCTGGTTTGACTCCTTCTTTTTTCTACCCTCCCAACCCTCCTCCCTTCCAAATTTTTTATCACCCCAGTTATTCACCCTTTCCCCGGCCAAACGCGACTAAACGGCGCTGTCCTTACCCTCCCGGCACTGTAAATAGGACATCCCTACTTCGTAGCTGCAAAGTATGAGTCTGCCACCTCCTCACCTGCTGCCACCCTTTCTTCCTTGATCGTAGCGGCCGATGGGCGGTTGTTTTGTTCCCTCTGACCGCTCCTTGACGAGCACTCTCTTCCTTGGAAGCAAATGACCTTTGTTTTTGTGAGAGAGAGGCTCGCCTTTAATTTCCCTTCTCCCCCCGCCCCGGCCGATTACTGAAAGGTACCCTGTGCATCGCTTTCGTCTTTGTTTCGATGCAGGAAGATTTGCTGATCGGACGTCCATGTCCGCCCCGTCCTGCTTGTAATTCCGCGGCGTTTTATTAGCTTTATTCCTCACTTGCCCACTGTCACCAATTTTTTAACGTTTATGTTTCCACGTTCCCTTTCCCTCCTATTAAATAGTTATCCCCCTGTGGTAGTGCATTTTTCTGGATAGAAAGTGTCCTCTGCCTTCCTAGCTCAGGGCCACCCCCATCCCGTACCGTTGCTCCTGTCAAAGCTCCCTTTCACCCCCTGCTCCCCTTGTTTGCACGTCGATTCAGGAGGCCCTTTTCCCCCCGCGGCGCCTTGTCTTGAAATATCCGTTCCTAACCCTCCCTGACTTATGACGTTCAAACCCAATTTTTCAGAGCATTGTTGGACTTTTCAACTCCCTTTGTACCCTGTCTTTCCCTCTTTCTTCCAGCACCATTTTTGTCCAACAATACACACGAAACCTGATACCCCCCGAGGTACCAGTAATACTTTTTGATGCTCCGACACTTCGAGAAAAAGTTCTCCCCCACTTTGGTTCCCCCTTTTTCTCTCTTTCCAATGTCTCCGAAGTCGTTCTTGCCCAAACAGTGCCTACGTTTGTAAGCCTTGCTTTTGCTTTTTCTTTTTCCCGTCACTTTCTTTTCCGTAATTTAACCGTCTCCCTTGGCCGATCTTGCTACCTGCCAGCGATTGGTTCCTTTCCCTTATAACTGAACCCTTTCCTCCCACGACCCACCTGCTTTTTTGTTATAAGTACACTTTACAGATCGTACTTCGTTTGCATCTTGGGCTTTGAAACCCCTTCACGGTCCAGAGAGCCAGTCACTTCATATCTATCCCTATCTACATACTCTCCTTAGATCCCTTCGGATCTGCTCCCCCTCAGTCTGTGTAATTAACTGGCGGCCCACCTTATGGTCAGAGTATTTACTGACCTGTGAAACTAAGTGTCAACCCCCCTGCCGCCCTTGACCCAGGTCTTGTCTGATGCTTTCTTGAGTTAAAGGTCTGGCGATTTCTGGCTGGTCCTTAACAGAATACTTTCAGTTTCGCCCGGCTACCCCGAAGGTCTCATAACTTGCCTTTTACTCCCCTTTGCTCAGACCTGCTTTTTCTGCAACCCCCCCCCCCGATGTCACAACCCTTAGACCCCTCTACCGACCAACTCCACCCCTTTACGCCCCCCTTATTGTTTGTCTGCCCCCATTGAAACCCTTTTCTGTAGTCATGCCCCAAGTGGAAGAAAAAACACTTGAAACTTCTTTACCCCAAACTTCCCCTCCTGGAGTTGGCCACGATGCAGACCGGACGCTTTGTGGCCGTCCATTTTTTTTTTTTTTAGATTTTTTCTCTGGGTGGATAATTTCACTGTCAAAGATTAGACTTCCTTCCATATCTCCTTTCTGTTTGCTTCCGCGAGGTTATTCAAAGTCCCTCGGCCGCCAGGCGATCTTTGTTTTATTGACGACCACTCCCTTCAACTCCCTTCTGGCCACCGATACGGAACACCTTCCCCCCCGTACACGGTCTGACCCAACTTTGCTCTGTTCCTACATTTTATAGCCCGCTCTTTGCGAACTATATCGAGTCTTGTATAGAGGCGTGAAGGAGTATTTTTCCCCCATCCCCATCGTCTTTGTTTCCCCACATCTTCTTTCCCCCGTTTTGCCGGACACCAATAAATACCCTTCTTTTTTCCCCTTTTTTTTTCCCCCACAGTCCCACTCTCAATCGATTCCCTTCTTACGGCCACAATGGCTCAGCCAAGCGCCTTTCCCCCGTTTTGTTGTTCTTGGAACAGCAAGTTCTCCCCCACAACCCCCCTTGAACCCGTCCTTTTTAGCCCGTCCCGCTTTGCTGCATTCCCATTCCATACAGACCCTCCACCCCCCTTCCTTCTCCACTACCACCTTGGCATAGGAAAGGATTTACCCCACTGCCATTTTCTTCATATTCCCCCCTTGTGTTGTCTTTTTTTCCCCCCCCCCGTTCTTTGTTTTAAAGAACTTTTTCCAGATTACTGTTTGTTCGTAATCGGCAAACCTTTTTTTTGAGTCTGGCTTCAGTTCTGCATTTTGCCCCTGGACCACTTTCCCCTCCTTTCCACCCGGTTTTTGGTTAATTTTGAGCCATTCTTGGAAATCTCCCAACACCTGACTGCGCTTTACTTTCACCTGTTGCCGGAGGCCTCGCTGCGCGTATTCGGGAATGACTCTTGTTTACCCCCAGCTTTTTCAATTCCAGGGCCAGACGGACTAGATTTTGCGTCCCCGCCCGATTGTTCTTTGGGACCATTAAATACCCTTAAGGCAAGCCCTCTCTTTTAACATACTGGTCCATGGGTTACCGTTCCGTTTTTGCGCCGCCTGGGCTGAAGGAGGTCCCCGAGACGGTGCTAGTGTAGGTGCTTTTGATTTTCCTTGAAGTTCAGATTCTTGTGAGTATGTTTTTTTTTTTTTTTTCCAGGATTTTTCGGTCCGGCCTTTCTTTTTTCCCCTGCTTACGCCCCTTTTTCCCGTTCTCGGATGGAGCGGGTCCCAGTAAGGCCCATTCAGTCATAGATGCCCGTCCCCATGTATACGCCCCAGAGCAGAAATCCCTCTCACCTGGTCCTTCCTCCCCCTCCGGTCGGCTACAGATGTCCCAACCACGTGCCAATGATAGGGTTTTTTGTCATTGTCCTTTTTTTTGGATTGGTCTTTAGGAACAGTTTCCTTCTCCAGACGTTTTGCTGAACCAACTCTTCTCTACCTGAATATTTTTGTTGGTCTGATTGGGCTAATGTTGGTTAAAAGTTTTTTGGTTTCTCCAAAACAGCTTTCTCTGCAGTTCCCGATAGTGCACCTTCCTTCGGAGTTAGCGGTAGACCATTCTTTTTACTTTCGCCTTTTTCCCCCCTGGCTTAGGACTAGGCAGGTAATCCTTAAAGGGCCAATCGTTACCTTCGTAGCGGATTTTTCGGTGTCGTTGTCCAATGGATGTCCCTTATACCACCATTTGTGGCTCCCCTATTCCCTCCTTTGGTTCCCCCTTTGGGCCTTCTCCTCGATTCTGTGAATAACATATGTGATAGCTACTCACGTAGGGACGGCGCCTTCCGGCGTTTTCCCTTGGAGCCCAGCTGTCAACCAGACTCCCCTTTTACCATAGCCTTTCGCCCAACCCCCCCCACCGAAACTTTCTTTTATTTTTTGACACTTTTTTCTTTTTGAATTTCTCTTTCTCACTCTTTCTTAGCGCTCGGTTAGTTATGACTGCCCACAATTACGCCCCCTGAATACCCCCCCCACTCTTCCCCCCTGGTCTTTCCCTTCCTTTTCACTGGTTGCAAGGAACGAATTTAGGTCTTGGCAACAGTCCCGAAGTTTCACGCGACTGAGCCCCCGTTTTATACCCCTTCCTCCCTTTGGAGATGGAAGATTTCAAGCTCACCCGTAATTACTTTAGGCCTTTCGTTTCTCATTTTGGTTTTTTTTAGTTGCAACATGTTTCCTTTAGGAAGCGGTTTTTGGCACCTACTCTGTTAAGCACCCCCTCCTCCCCCCCCCCTCTACAGTTTCTACCCCCCTTTTGTGTTTTTCCTCGAGATTCATTCTTTTGTCTGCAAAGAGTGAGAATCTTTCAGGCCTCCGTCCCTCCCGTGGGGGAACGGCGCTGGTTTCTCGGTCAGACAACAGAGAAGTTTTTCACCCAAGTGTTTTCCCTCCTTATCGGTTGCCGGACAATTAGACAAATGCCGGAGGGTGGTTTACCCCCTGTCATTTGCAACAGGGCAGCCTTTCTAACCGCTCTAAGAGACCCTCCCTCACTTCCCCCTCTTATTTTCTCTTTCCTTTTAATTACGTGGGGAATTTCACAACCTCAGTACTCCTTTTCCCCCTTGCTAAATACTTTGATTCCCGCTATCACGCAGCCCTCCCCTTTCTCTTACCGACGGCACGGGCACGGACATTCCTACTTCAGATAGATTCTACTACGGCTCGGTTTTTTTTAACCCCCATCCACGCCCTTCCTGCACACCCTTCTTGAGAAATTTCTGCGTTTATTTTGGCGTTTTGTTGGGTTCAACCTTAGAATCTTATATTTTTTATCCCATCCTCACCTTTTGTTTTTTCTTAGTATTCTTTCTTAATGATCGTTCTGTAGGACCCCTCCCAACCTTCCCTCTAAGAGCAAACCTTTTGAAGTACTTGTGGCTTTTGTTTCATACCGCCTTTTCCTTGAGCTTGGCCTTCCTGATTTACTTCCCTGGCAGTAGTTTCGCGGCCGTTTTTCTTAGCTCTTGCCGAACTTTTTCCTTCAACTGTGGTTGATCCCCCCATGGCCCCTTTTTCCCTTTTTCGGTGTCACGTATGCCAAAAACGTATTCCCCCGAGATAAGATTCTCCCGGTTTCCCTTTCTGGTATATTTTAGTTGCCGTTCTTGCAGAGCCTGACTCTAAACACACAAGTTCACCTGCCTGAGATTGTCTTCACCTCCCTTCGGCCCACCGGCGTGTACACAAACTTCGATGTGTTTTTCAACCGTTCGTCCTGAGGGTTCTGCTCCGCTTCATTTCCCTTTCTCCCCTACGGTGAAACCAGAATAGAATACTATCGCCTACCCCACCCTGTGGTACTCTCCTTTGATTTCACTTTTTCCCCCCCTGCGGTGGCCAAGCCCAGTCCAACACGCCGCCGACCAGCACAAATGTTCCCTCCATCACAAACCCCCTGCGTAATTAGGGTGAATGGATGCCCCCTCACTTACTCTCCCCCCTGCGATGCTCCCATTTCCCCCCATTCTCTTTTCTTCCTTCCCTTTGACCCCCCACTTGATCAGAATTTTTTCTTTGCCCTCCGACGGCTGTAAGTTCGAGTGATGGCCCGTGGGGACATTGAATCTTAATTGGCAAGGCTCCTCCTCCGACCTTTTTTCTAAGTCCCTCCTCTTATTAGAAAGTTCCCCCCGTTCTTAATTAATTAGGCAACAAGTTTCCTCCCCAACATATGTGCTAAAGTCAAGGTAACTCGTTATTCTTTTCCTTTGGTTCTTTACACCCCTCCCTCCCTCTGAGCTCTTACTAGTAGTTGCTCTCTTTTTCACCTCTAGCCTTCCGTATCTGCTCCCCGAAGCGTGACTACCCTCTCTTGCCAAACTGTTTAGATTCCCTCTCCTTTTTTCAACCACGGGTCAACCCCCCGGATCGCCGTTCTACCTTTCTTATGATTCCTCGAGTCTTTCGGCCAGGCGATTCCTCTGGTCCTTAACTACTCCTCAGTTGGCTCACTCTCCCTAATCCGGTCATCCCACTTATTTCCCCTCGACCGGTCAGCCCCCCTTTTTTAGAAACAACACAGTTATGACCCCCCCACCTCACCGACCCTCCCCAAGACTACGATGCAGTTGCTAGCCAATTTGACCCAGCCAACCCTTTTTGGGAGACTGCCTTTTGCCCGACCAAAAAGGAAACACGGAACCCTGAGAACAAAACCCCCCCTAAAAACTCATTTTCCCTTGTTTCCAATCTGCTTCCCCCTCCCGTTGCTTCCGGCAACTTATTTTTCCCTATCGCGTTTTTGATATACCCTTCTCTCCCCGATATTCCTGCTGGTCCTTTACACGCTCCTCCTCCCACTGTGGCACATTTTATCGGCTTTCCCCCCCTCCCTTTCCCAAGAGTTGCCCTGGATACAGACATATCCTGTACTATCCTACCCATCATAGTTAACTTCCTTTCACCCCCTTCACCCCTACCAGTCGTAACCCCGTCCTGGGCAGCCTCATCTTCTCCTCGCAAACGTCTTCCCGCGACCCTCCCCCCCCTTTCTCGTGGAGTGGCGAGGGCCTGCAGTCGTCAGCCAGCTTTTTCCCCCTCTGGCTTCAACGTTGTCGGTGAATTTCTCCCCCTGAAATGGCCCCTTTCTTCCTTCCCTCCTGGCCCCCACAAGAAAGATAAGTTGCTTCCCCTCAAAATGTTCAACCCTTTCTTGTTTAAAGCACATGGCTCAACCCTTACCCCAACGAACCGGTCCCTCGTTTCTTGTTCCGGCTGTCCCATCTTCATTCCCCGCAATCCATGCCAATTTACCAACCCTTTCCATACGACCCCCGCCAAGTACTTCAAACCAGCATCCAGGGTTTCCTCGATCTTTCCTCCCTCCCCTTCCCGGTTGGTGCTTCCTGAGATCCCCCCTCTTTCTTGTTAAAACTTGACGTGGTTACGATACGTTTTCCCATCTTCCTCCCCCTTTTGAGTTTTTATTCTGGGAATGCATCTTTCCTCCCGTCTCCTCCTCTCCCCAGCTTCTGTGTAGGTTTTTTTTAAGCTTTTTGAGCACTTGGGCCCCTCTTCCCACCGTAGAGGCCGATTGGTTCGCGCACATTGTTGCCGTAGAGGAATCCCTGTAGAGTGCTGGTTTTTTTTCCTTCTGGAATACCCAGGTGGTCCCCCCCTTTGAGCCGAACAGGAAACTCACGATTTTCCCCAGATTCCAACAATTTAAATTCATCCTTCAGCGCCGCTGATCAAGACCCTCTGTTGGTGTTTTTCTTCCCCCGTTTTCTTTTTTTGTTGACTTCCGATACTGGATGAGTTAGTTTTTAGAGTTGTTTTTCTCAAGTTTTTTTTTTTTGACCTTATAGTCTTTTTTGATTTTCTCTGCAGGATTTTGGCTATGTTTTCGCCGCGGTCTTTTCAAGCATAGCCTTCCCTGGCACACCTTCTGGCTGAGCTTTCCCTTCCCAGTGCCCTTAATAAGTGCAGGCCTTTATCCAGCCCCTCTTCCATGATCTTGGAAGGCCACGCGATTTTTAACTCCAAAGCCGGTCTCCCCTCCCTCTTTTTTCAAAACCGGGGAACTGAGCGGTGTTTTTGTACTTGGGTTGCCCTTGTCGGTTTCCACTGAAGACTGTTTCTGGTTTCCAACTATCCCCGCTGCTATAACTTTTTGCCCTCCTTCGTCTTTTTTAGCGGTTCATAAGGGTGGTTCACCAGTTTTTTACCACAAAACCTTTTTTGTTCTGGCGAAGTTTTTCTCTTGCGACCTGATTTTTTTTTTTTTTTTTTTTTTTTTTTTTTTTTTTTTTTTTTAGTCGCGGTCGCCTCCCTGATACTCCGGACCATTATCTCTTTCTCTCAGGAATTTCTGCAGAAGGCCCCCCGGGCCAAGCCTGTTAAATTCGAATGTTGGCGATTTGTGCGTGTTTTTTAAGTTTATTTGACCGGATCCCCTTTACTCTCATTAAAAAGAATTAACTTGTCCGACTGATTATTAACGCGCGGGCTAGACGTATTGCAGAATTTTTCTGTGACCCCCCTCTTCCTGCATCCTCCGATGCCGGCTAGCGGTCCCCTTTTATTTCCAGTGCGACACCCGCCCACTCAACGATTTTAAATTGAATCGCCCCCCCCCTCCGGTAGTTCCTTTCCCCTTTTGTCCTGAAGTATGAATCCCTAAAGCTCTCCACGCTGTTCTTTAGACCTATGAAAATTACGATCCAATCGCCCAACGCATTGCGAAGGTCCCTGCCTTCTCACTTTTTGGCCCCTTGACCGACTCCCCCCCCCCCTTCTCATTGCCTGAAAGATGGCCGCTGGTATCCCTTTTACCTTGGAATTTTAAAATGGAATACTTTCCGGCAGCGTTGGGATCCGGTTTTGGTGAGGTGATTTTCCCACGCCATTTTTCTTTTTCTCAGCCTTTTCTCCCTGTCCCTTTGCCACCTTCATCCTTAATTCCCCATGAAGTCTTCACCACTTCCTCGAGTCTTTGAAGAGTTTTTTCATTTAGGCCTCGTCTAATCCGTTTGTGTACCCCCTACTCCCTGTTATGGTTCTTACAACAAGCGCCGTGTGTCCCCCCCCATATGCCGGTTTTTTAGTTGACTTTGCTGGAAACATCTTTCCCCTCCCCCCCGTTCTTTTTTTTTTCAGTCGTCCCTCTTCGGCGCCGATTACCCCCCAGACTTTCTCTTACCATCCCCAGTCAATTCATACCAGACTCTTTATCCTCTTGGCCCAGACCTTGCAAAACCCGAAGATTACAGTTTTACCACAGGGCTCCCCCCCCATTTAGCCATTTTCCCCTAATCGAAAACTTCACCCGGCAGCGCTTCTCGGCCCTGGCCGACTTGTCCCCGCTGAAAAGTCCCCCTGCGTAACCCCCTGAACTACCTCATCCCCCCCTTCTGCATGTTTCTCTTTTCCGCTGGGCGGGTTGTAAACCTCCGGCCTTCTATCTCCTAGCTCTTCTCTACTGTGTTGTTGTGAGAGTTCTGCAGTGTGGGTTACACCCGCCCATATTCCGCACGCGCAATTCATCCCACCTTTTCCCTTTTTTCTTTTTCGTCCTCTTACCGTTTTTTTCATCGAGCCGGACTTAGTCATTGTTCTTGCCCTTTCGACTGCCGTATCCGCTCGTCCGAACGGTTTTTCATAAATGTGTTGATCATATGGCAACTTTTCGTCTTTTAGGTGCCAGTATAACCCCTTTCAAGCCTCTCCATCATTGATTAGTGAAGTTTTTTTGATGGTATATAAAGTCTTGTGTTGTATCGGCTCCCCTTGCCTCTTCCTCACTGTCCCACCCCCGAGTGTATTGCTCAAGTGTGTCCTTCTTTGGACCACCAAAAGATGTTTCACCTTCCTCTCCCTTCCTCCTTTCCCTGAGTCTCCTTTTCCTTAACCACCGCTTGCGAACAACCTACTCTCCTTCTCGTTACCCACCATGTGTCCGTGGATGAAGTATTGGAAAGGCTCAACTATTAAGAAACACAAATGTTGCCACCTCCCCCCCTCCCCCCCCACTTGATTCCTTCCTCTTCTTCATAATTACTGGAATTTATTTTCCATCCCCACAGCTCCCCCGTCCGATGTACCATGTGCTCCCAGTGTCCAACTTTTTCGAAGTAGTTTTTGTTTCCCCACCACCTTTTGACCTCCTTCTCCTATGCCTCGGCTCTGTGCGTAGTCTCTTGCTCGTAATGGGCCCTTTCAGAGGTGCTAATCCCCCGCGCTGTAGGTAATGGTCTCGCATGTAATGCACCCCCCCTTCTCACCCCCAGACCCCCCCGGCTTTTTCCTCAGTGCCACTGGTCAAAGTTAATTGTTCCTTAGTGGTGCCCTTAACGACATCAATTTTTCTAGACATCACAATTCGTTCCAGACCTCCTCGTTTTGGATTTCCTTTTCTCCGGTCTATGCTCCCCGCGATTCTTTTCCCCCTCTGCCCCAAAATTCCATGATTAACCCAACCGGGGACCCTACTTTCCAGGAATACTCCCTCCGGCTTTTCTTTTCTTGCCTTTTCCCTTCCTTCGATCCAGTTGCTCTTTGCTGCGCCCTTTTTCCGAATATGCATTCTTTCCCTCAGAAAATAACTCTCCCCTTATCCGGGGATCTCCGTTTTAGCAAACCCCCAAAACGTTATAACCCCTTATCCCCCTAGACCCTAAGGGCCCTTTCATGATTGGGCGACCCAGAATGTCTTGGAGCCTGCCCACTTTCCTTCCCCCCCTCCCCCCATTCAACCCCAGTTTTTTAACAACACCTTAACCCTCATTTCCCTTGTTTTGGCAAAGCTTCTCACCGCCAGAGTGACCTTCGCGGTGGCAGCTGAGCCCCCACAGTTTCGGAGGTATTTGACCTTTCCCCCCAATGACTCCCCATCCCCCGATCACGGTGGCCCACTTTCCCCCCTCTTCTTCATCCGGCTCTTCCTTCAGAAGATACCGACCCAGATCAGTCCCCCAATAATTTAATGAAATACACTTTTCCACTCAAACCCCTCCCCTTTCCACCCCGTCCTCCTCAGCCAGGATAGGCTCAAAACGGCTTCCCTGCGCACCCCCACGAGCTCTGCTTAAGGCTCCCCCCACCTCAATCGATCAGGTGGGCCCCTTTCCCCCCCTTGCCGTTTCTCCTCCAGAAATTGCCCCACCCTGGGGTCCCATCATGTACCACTATCAATGCATTCCCCAATGTTTTTTTTTTTTCTGTGCTCCTCCCAAATCGCACGAAGCTTTTTTTTTTAGGACACCATCTGGCCCTCAACAACCACCTTGCATTGGATCGGGTCGAGGGATTTACCTATTCGCCCCGGCCCCCAGAACAGACCATCAACCCCCCCCTTTCCCTTCCCCCTCCGGACCTATTATTACCAGCATCACTGAGGTTCTAGAGCGTTTCATACTCTTTTTTTTCTCGTCTTTTAACCTCTTGATTGTGGGTTAAGAATTTTTCCGACTTTTGGTGTATCATGATGGGGGTTTGCTCTGTTTTGCATCCTCTCCTTTCAGTCACCGCTCTACACTCTTGCGTTCCCCGGGTTCGCCTTCTGGCCTCCACAAGCTTCGATGCGATTTTGTTGCTTTTTTTCCCCCTTGTTCCCCCCCGCGCTTGTAGTCGTGCGGGTTTTGTTTGCACTTAGACCCTCCTGGTGGGCCCGCGATAACCGGCCCACTCACGGAAGAAAGATTGTCTACCGCCTCTTTCTGTTACCCTCATCCTTTCGCCGCGCTCCCCCGCCATCCCCCTCTTCTTTTTCCCGAAGGTCCGTTCCTTCGAGGTTTCGGAGCCGTTTTTGCCGTGTTTTTTTCCTTTTCGGAATCCCTGAGGATAGCGGATTTCTTTTCTTGACAAGGTCGTCTCCTTGCTGGTGGTACGCGTGAACTTGGCACCCCGGACGGGAGACTCATCGGAGTCTTTGCGGCTAAGCCCCCGGGCGTCTGCGCTCCACATTTGCTTTCTTAAGAGGTTCGTTTCTTGTCCCCCCTGTGCCTGTTTTTTTTTTTTCCAGGGTTCCGTCGTTTTTCTTTTTTTCTTGCGTGTCCCTGCAGGCTGTTTTTCCTTCCCATTGTCGAAATGCCCGCGTATTCTTTTTCGTCGGGTTAAGGGTTGGTTCCCTTTTTTTTTTTTTTCTAACCTTTTGCTTTCTGGCGGATCCTTATAGTGAGATGCTAGCGGTCGCCACTGAGTATTCGACCTAGCGCACGGCTTCGCAGGTCGCCGTTCCCACCCCATTCCGGTGTCCATTCTTAGCCGTTTGCGAGTGGTTTACGTTGAAGGATCTACCTTGCAGCATGGTTCCGCATAGTCCTCGTTGTGAGCTCTCCGCTATTTTCTGTTTCTTGTGAATACCTCTGGGTAGTATAAGCGACGGCTCGCGGTCCTAGTCACTCCGCACCCGATGCCCACGAACGCTGGCTTGATAGTACCCCACTTGCAGTAGTGGTGGTGAATTACCGTACGACCCCTTTCTTTAGCCCCCTCGGTCTTATTCGCCCGTGCCCCCCCCTTCTCTCTCTCCCAATCCCCGTAACGGCTCTGCTCGGAAACTGTTGGCACCCGCTTCGGAGCATTGTCAGATGCAAGCCTGATGCTCCTTTACATCGACGCTCATTTCTTCATCCCTTCACCCCCGTAATACTGCCGGAGGTTCGTTATCCGGGGGTTTCTTTGGTTTTCCCTTGGTGAGGTAAAAGCTGGTTAGACAGTTGCACGGCCAGATACCCTTCCCCACTTCTTCCCTTACCCCTTACTTCTAGAAAGATTCTATTCTTTTGTTCTGCTCTACTTAAGAATCTGCCCCTGGGGGGGGTTTTCTCGCATGTCCGCGTTTTTCCCCCCACAAAGGGTGTCAGTGTTCAGACGGTTATTTTTTTTTTTTTTCTACACCTTCTCTTCCGGGTTCCCTCTTCATTTTGATTTTCCACCGACTTCTATACCCAGACTCTTCAACCGCTCAAAATCTTTATAGCGCATACTGTGCGGGCAAACCTTAACGACTTCTGCCCCATGTTTCCGTATACGGTATTCCCCCAAGAGTCTCGTCTTTATTACGTGTTCACTTTTCACGTCATTCGCACATTCAGGATCAATATACTGCTCGGAAGAACCTGCAACCCTTTCTTGAAATTGTCCTGCCTCTTTGAAACAATAAGGCTTCTAATACTGCATTCCCTCCCATCCCCCCACTCTCAGTTGTTGTTGGGAGGATTTATCTCCGTGTGCCAACCATATAGCGTCCCCTCACCTTCCCGGTTTTGAGGTTTTGTTCTCTTCCGCTTGAATACGGCCGGTTTTTTAGTTTTAGTCGTGCGGCTTAATCTCCTCTTTTCTTCTCCCCTCTGCCGACGTTCCCGAAAATGGGGTTGACACCCTTGGCAACGTAGTTTGAAAACATTTCAGTTTCCCAGAGTACCTATCCTGATAGTGCTTTTCTTTAGACATTTTTCGGTCCCTTCGCTGCCGACTTTAACCAAACCCCCCACGGACTTGTCGAATTGTCCGACCCTTGAAAAAAGGGGAAACAACCCCGGCGTGTTGTTTCCCAACCTTTTAAAGGCGCCGTCCAACCCTCCCCTGCTGCTGTTCCCCTTCCGACGATTTCGTCACCCCCAAAGAAGAGAATCTCGAGCAACCAGTGGTACTTCCCGACATCTTCCCTATATTTTAAAGTATGGCAACGATGCATTCCCCCCCCGTGCCCCCCCCAACCACTTCCTTTCCGTTCCATTCCTAGTTTTAATTCTTTACACAGCCAGCGCACCCTGTCGAGTACCCTGGTCTCCGTATAGTCGTCCGGTTCATTCCTTTTCGTGAACAACACTGTTTTTAAGAACGTGACCCCATGCTTTGGTTCTTCTCAGTGATCGCCTTTGCAAGGCGTCGAGATGGCTCGACCCTCGAGGAGTAGATCCGGATTCCTTCAATTAAGGCACCAAGGGTAACCAATCACCTACCTGTTGTTTTTCTACTCAATTTTCCTCGTACTTAGTTTTTTTTGCGCCCTGACACCTTTTTACCGTCCGCCTTCACAGTAATCTTCACTTCTTCCCCCTATACACGTATTCCCAAGAAGTAGTAGTATGAATACGGATCTTGCTCCCCAGCTTCGGCTGCCCCCCCTTGGCCCCAATAAATTTGTCTATGAATACTATCTTTGCATGTTCAAAACAAGATCAGCCTATCCTCCCCTGCTTGTGCCCGGTTCTTTCTTTCGTCATACTCTCCCCTGAGATGCTGTTCCTTAAGAACTGGGCACTTCCACGCGGTCTCACTATAAGACTTCGCCATTATCCGCCATGGTTTTTTTTAGAAACCCCCCAAAAAAACCTTTGCAACCCCTTCTGTACCCGATCCTTTACAAGAGCACTACGCCGTTTATTCTTCTTGTGCCCGCCCCCTGAAAAATTGTCTGAGATGCATTGTGATTGACAAAAATTCCTCCTCCATTGCGAACAAACAAAAAAGAAATAATTTTCCCTGTGGTTTCCCCATGTTCGCCCGTTTCCTTGGGGAAGGTCCCATCGCTGGTGGACGTGAGAAGTCGCGTTTCTTTTTTCTTTTTTTGTGTTTTTTTTTTTTTTTTTTTTTTTTTTTTTTCACATTCCTCCCCCACTCTCTTTTTTTCTTTTGTTTCCCTTTTTTACCCGCCCCAATCTACACCAGGTGGAAACTTTCCGCTTTGCTTCCAAAGAAAGAGCCCCAAAATCCGATGGATACCTGAAGATCCTTCCTCTCCCAACACCAAGTCTTCTTTTTCACCTTTCCTTCACTTCACCCAGACCCCCCCTTTCGTTCCAAAAAAAAAAGTCTCCTGTGGAAGAAAGGAAATTTTTTTTCCCCCAGGGCGAACCCCTTAT
>Ga0179591_1281560_pt1 | contig 17903 bp, 16 predicted proteins | sample CZOMad2_1_08_16f_FD_182891 | JGI IMG/M metagenome (GOLD analysis project Ga0179591, IMG submission 182891) | Vadose zone soil fungal communities from Angelo Coast Range Reserve, California, USA - CZOMad2_1_08_16fungal (PacBio error correction) | ecosystem: Environmental > Terrestrial > Soil >... | reverse complement strand
CTGCCTCCTGGCGATCACCTCCTCTCCTTTTGATCTGGTGGATTCCTCCGCTATCGAGCAATACGGCTACGCAATTTCTCCTATTGTAGCACCCGGGTGAAGATTTTCATTACCCCCAAGCCGCAATCTTTTTAGCTGCTTGGAACCGGCTGACTGTCTCTCTTCTAGTCCATAAGTCCATGACGTGTTAACCTGACATCGCGGCACTAACCTTTTTTTCTTCCTTTGAGAATCTAGAGGGTTAGACACAAAAGTGTTATCGTACCTCCCATTTAACCGCGGATTTTTCCCAAGTATGGAGCGCCGTTTTGGTTTGGTAGCGCGATCTTGGCCTCTCGATATTCCTCGACTCTTGTCGGACTGCGCCTAGAAGGACTTCCTAGTGAGAGTGCTTTTTAAGATGTCCTTGTCTGCGTTCCGCCCTATTGCCGCGATGCCTTTACTTTTGCTCGGGTCTTTCGTGCTTTCATTCCGGAGATCTCCTCCCATTTCCCCTCTGATTTTCGGCTAAGACTAGCTTGGTTGCGCTGCCCAATGGCGACTTTTTCCACTTTCGCCCGGACGATGAGGCCGCTTTCTTGGCCCGCGCCGTTCTCAAACTTGCCCGCGTACGACTCCCTCATACCTGTTCCCTTTGCATTTTTTTCTTCTCTTGGCTCTGTCCACCCCCTATTCGACGGCGAGAGAGCGCGAGACTGTTGCTCCCCCCCGCTCTCAAATGCGCGTCCCGGCCCCTTGCGTCCCCAGAAGGATGCCTTACCCCTAGGGCCCGAGCGATCTTGAAATTCCTGTTTTTTTGCCTTCCTAGTCTTTGATAGAACTCAGCCTTTGGTGCTGGTGGCCCGAAGGGACTTCCCGTCTTGCGCCCACTCCCCCGACGGCCCTTTTTTGTCGCTAGAGCTGTTTGGGCGGCCCCCCCGCAACGTCGACCTGTTTTCGCGTGTTGGAGGTTTTTCAAGTACCCATATCCACGGCGTTTTCTCCCCCCGCACAGAATCCCCCCCGCTATCAAGGGCCCCCACCTCGGTAACCATGTGTCTCCCAATCTTTCTCAGACATTTGTCGAAATATAACAGAAGTTCTGCTGTTGCGTGACGCCCTGGGCTGTTTTCCCCCGAATACCCGTCGACTTCACTCAAATTCCTTTTTCCTCCTGCGATCGAGAGTTCCCCTCAAAGATGCGAGTCTTAGGAACCCACTGTGAGCAACTCTTCATATGAGCGACCCATTTTTTTTCGGGGCTGCGATTGCTTTTCCTAGCTCCTTTTATTTTCCTCGATAAGCTTTCTCCATCAAAGAACGTCATCTGAAAGTGGAACTCCCGGGCTCGACTCAGTGTCTTTACCAGCCCTCGCCGGTTTCGAGCTCCCGAGAGGTGCTTTTTAGATCTTTCGCTTTCCAAGTGGGCGTCGCGCCTTACGTTTAAGGCCTCCCTAGGAACCCATTTCCCTTAGTTGGTCTCCGTCGACAAGCTTCTGTCCCCTGTGGATATCGACGCATCCTAGTTTAAATAAAGGCCGCCGAAAGCTTTCGGCTATCGTCAGATCGGCTCGCTCGCGTGAGCTAAATCCTCCAGGCACCGCCCACGCGTTCCTTATCTGCCCTCATTGCTTTATTTCTCTACTACAAAGATCCATTTCCCCGATGGAAGTCCCCCCCTTAGAGTCTATCGCGAGTCTCTGAGCTATCCCTTGGGGCGAGTTGTAGTTTTCATTGACGAAGTGGGTTTAGGGCTCACTATCTGCTCTACCTCGTCATCCGTCGCCTCCCCTTGCGCTTCCGATGCGGGCGCCTCTGTTCATTGAGTTCCCCCCCCGGCGAGCGAATTTTGCTAACCCTGTTTTCCTCGTGACACGGATGACTTCTGGCCGTCCTCCACTTCCTTCCGCCACGAGAACGGCCGCTCAACTCTTTCCCTCTTTTGTGACTGAAATGAGTTCCCGAATTCGGAAGGTGGGCTGACCGAGTTTCCCTGTTCTTTTTGTTCGTCTTTTCTCGGCTGGATGTTAGACCTGCGCATCCGTTGATCGCTGTCCCGCAGTCCCCCTCCTTTGGTGGTTGCACTGAGGAAGTCCCCCCCCCCATCTTCGGGTCCTCTCAGTTCACTTTGATCCGTCTTGGCTTGTCTTTGCTCGCGCAAGCACACCTTCATTTTCCAACGTTCTAATTAAAAGTCGAAGTTTGGCTGGGTCGTTTGGCCTGCTTCTTTTCTCACTTTGATCATGAGTGTGGTGACATCGCTTTCTTTAAGCCCCCCCTGTCACGAGCAACGGTTTTCCCCCATCCTGCATGGAGATCTGAGTTTTAACTTTGGACGCTCGGCAGCGCCTTCGGCCGTTACTAACACGGAGTCCCTTTCTTATGGTTTTTCAGAGGATTTTGCAGTATATTGCGACTCCCCACCCTGCCAAGCCCTCTCTCCTTGCGGCGCAGTTTCCGGACCGAGGCGCGCAAGATGCACCCCGGAGATCGTTTTGCTTTTGGCACGCTGATCCTTCTAGTCCACGTGCAGGCGCCACGACTCTTTGCCTCCTCGTTCACGAATTCCCCGTTCTTCGTTATTAAAACCCCTTCTATGGTCTTGCCTCTACTGACCCAGCTCAGCAGCATCCCGCCCGCGCCGATCTTTTTCCCAAAAATCATGAGCGGAGATCTGGAGTGTCGCCTGTGCCAAATGCTCCTGAATCGCCTTTCGAACCTTCCCCTAAACCAACGCGAGCTGTGAGGTTGTCCCGCTGTCCATGCCCCCCCCAGGCAGGAACCCTTTACCTGGCAATCAGTTCTCTCCCATGCAGAAGCGCCCAGACTTTCCAAGCTCGGCGAGTAAACGGAGCTGCGCAGCGCGAACGAGCCTGTCAGTAATGCCCCTCCTGTCTCCCAACCCAATCGCCAGCGTGAGGCCCTTCACATGATCTTCAGTCGACAAGGAGCGCGCTTTTAGCCCGCCGACCGCGCAAACATGACCCCTTAAATTCAGCCAGCCCGGGCCTTTAAAACGCCCCCCTGGCATCCCTTGTTTTTGACCCCGCATTGTGGCGCTGAAGGTAGAAAACACGCCTTCTTAGCGGATGACCTAGTTCCCCTTCCCCCGTCCTGTCACCTCGGCACCTTGACTTCTCTTCTTTCTCATCTTGTGTGTGTGTTCGTTCCGCGCATATAAGGTGCCTCTGTTCGGCATATTTTTTTTCTCTGCTCCCAGTTTCCCCCACCTTTCTTCCCTGTTTCGGTCCAAGAAGGATTTTGCCCTGTCGCTCAGGTACTTGTTTCCTTTCTGTCGGTTCCACCGGCCGGTCTTGCTGGGTGGCTTATTTTTCCTCGGCCTTTCGGGGTGTGGTTTTAACCTCGGAGAGACTCGTCTAGGTCCTTTCGCTTCGTGCTGGCACTTTACCCCTCCCCCTTTAGCTGGTTTGATTTTTCCAGGCGGGGTGCTTTGATCCCTTCTCCCTGATTAGAAGTTCGGATGGGCTCGACATCGTAAGGCGTTGGGCATTCGAGTTTCGCGGGCTTAGGGCCGAGCACCTTGTTCGAACTGGGTTCATGGCCTTTTTCGTTTGTCACGAGTCGCCCAGCTCCCGCTCGCGTTGTTTTTCGATTTGAAAAGGCGTCATTTCATTTCAGCTTCGGACGACCAACTCCTGCGACTCGATCCTGGTATGTTCTCGTTATTTGTTGCTGCTGTTTTTGGGTGCAGTAGAGGCGCTTCAGTTGCCTTTGTGCGTAGGGCAGCATGGAAGTCGGGTGGCTTAGTGATTCCTCTCTTGACAGCTCTGATGGCGTAATTGGGATTGGTCTTCCATATTAGAGATTGGTCCTCGATCCTCTTAGTTGCCTCTTGCGCTCCCTTTCCCGGAAATGCCTCCGAAATATCGGCGACGTTCTTGGTCAACGGTGGTCGCCCAATTATGAGATTTACGTACGTATGAGGCGCCCACTTCCGAAAGGAGAATTGGTTTCTGTCGGCTCCCGGAGATGGTAGCCGACACCCTCGGGAGTTCCCCTCCGATATCCATCGTTATTATTCCTCGTGTGACGCTTGGTCCGATTTCCCATCCGCGACTTCTCACCCCTTGGCCGCAGGGTCCGGACACTGACACCCTCGTTCTTCCTGTTAGTAAGTCTTGAAACCGATTGAATTCTTTTGTCGCTCGCAGCCGAGAATAAGGATATCCCTGAAACTGAGTTCCTTGACCGAAGAATATTTGTGTCCCTATTCCCCCAGCCTTTAACCCCAGAGCAGGCTTCCCTTCGACCTCCGATTCTTGCCTCGTTTCGCGCAATTGGAGACCCCTCGTGTTTTTCCTAGGCCACACTTTTTTATAGGGTTTAGAAATAGCGCCCTGGGCCCCTGTGGCGGAGACTAACCAGCTATTTGGAAACGTTTGTCCGGCCTTCTCTTTTGCGTCCGACTGATTCTACCTCTCCCGAAGCCCGATAGCATCTGGAGGGGGCCCATGCCCCCTGCCCCGCTTCGACGGTGTCTGGGTGACTTCCCTATTAATGTGCGATGAACTAGGCGCCGGATAGTCCAGCGCCCGGCTAGCGCCTGTTTTCCCCCCTTTCTGAGTAGCCTCTTTATGCATATCTTCCAGTTCCAGGTCATGCACAGTCCCTCGCCCGGCCGCCTCTCCTCTCATAGAGATTAGCTCTCGACCTTTTGTAGGCGACCTTCCCATTCTTTGTTCCGACGAGATAGACAGGGCGCCAGGAATTTCCTGGGCGGCCTGTCGGCTTTCTCTCCCCCTCCCCTGGATCGCCGATCTTGCCGATAGAATCTCCATTCGCGCCCAGTGTTGGTTTGATGTTTTGTCTCGCCTCCTCGCGATTTCCTAAGAGCTTTGTCTCCCGGGTGCCTCCTCCCGATGTTGGTCCTCTCGGGCGTCGCCCGTATTTTTTTCCGCCCCCATAATTTTACTAAGCTCGTTTAGACCGTTTTTTGGCCGGCCGCGGAGCGGCCTTCTCGCTTTTGATCATCGACCCGACACTTCAATTCGCCCTTGCCGGTTCAACTTTATGTCTTTTTTCCGTTGAGTTGTCCTAGGATAGACGCCGGGTACTCGGCGCGTAGAGAATCCTTCCCCTGAAGACCGCCATGGGTCGCGCCGATCACGATTTGCTTAACTGGGGTGGTCCCTTTTGGCTCTTCCCTATTGTTTCTAACCCCGCTATCGGGTTTCTGCCCTCGTTCTTTGAATTCGGACGTTATCGTCCTGAAGCGCCTTTTCTACTATGGTTAGCGGCGGGCGGTAGATTCGACTTTCGGCATTTTTCTACGCCATGGCTTCTCTCCCCATTTTTTGAGCGATTTCCTGATTTAGCTTTCTTTCTGTTCGGTTCGATTTGACTTTATATGGGGGATCACCTGGACACCCGCCCCCCCCCCCCCCCCCCCCCATTGTTTTACACTCTTCCAGACGTATTGAAGGACCGAACAGAGCTCGCGCACAGGTTCTGATGTGGTTCGACCTAATCAGCCGTTTCAAACATGCACCACGCGGGGCGGCGAGATCGCCTTGCGGTGGCTTAATTTTTTCGAATCCAAAGGCAAAATTTGTCAGTGCTCGCTCTGGTTCTTGACGACTTTTTGCCGTGGCCTTTTCCGGTTGGAGGGTGTCCGCAACCCGCACGCCGGTCTCGATCGAGATTAGTTGGAGCGGGTTTTCTCGCCGAGAATGAGCCATTTACGTCAAGTCTCTTGCTTCCGGCCTTTCCTTAGGAGTCACTCAGGTCCGCTTTAAATCCGCGTGCCCATGTGGCCGCCAGGTCGATCCTGGTTCATATTTCTTTTTCAAGTTTTTTCTTGAGTTAGCCCGATTGACCCGGTTTTAGTCTCCGGTCTCTTCTCTCTCCTGCATCGCAGCCCCGACCTGGGTTCTTACTCGCATCTATTCCCCTAGTCAGTCTTGCAGTGAATCTTTCCCGACAGACCTCTTCCCCTAGCCAGCTTTCTGGACCTTCTTTTCGCTCCGGACACGGTACCGCACTCCGAACAGATCGAGCGCTCATTCCCGCCCTCCGTTTCATGAACCGAAACTGATGACCGGCCTAAAGGTCCTCTTTGAGGATGCTTTTCCACGGGGGGACGGCTACCTTGTTTTCTTCTTATTTCATAACTTCCGCGCGGGTGTGTTATCGTCTTTTCCTAGTTCCCCGTCAGTTTGGTCCACTTTTTGTCAGGCCTGTTTTTAGAAGAGACCGATTGATGTTTTGTGCTGCTCTGTGAGTTGTAGAGTCCTGGAATTCTCGTCCTACAATCTTCGCCTGGCCTGGCCGGTCCGGCCTCGGTTAATTTTCCTTCTGTGCTTTTGAAATCTCCTTCCTCCGATTTTAAGCTCTCCGTGGTTTGTTGAGTCGATAGACGCATTTTCACGAAGCGGCTTGTTCTTCTTTGGCCTTCTCGTTATAGACCAACGTCCTACTCCCCCCCTTGAGATCGTCAGTCGCGCATGCCAGGAGTCTCGTCAGAAAGTTGCTCTTTGTTTTCAAGAGTCTCGAGGGTCCCATCCGGTCAATGATTTAAAAACCTGCCCCCTGCTTCCCTTTAAACAAATTTATTCCTGGCCGTGAGGCATATCCAGTTTTTAACCCCCCGTGTCAACGCGACTAAATAGGTCTTCCTTCTTCCTCGCTTTTCTGGCAGTTTGGCTTCCCTCTCGGCTCCCCTCAGTCTCGTCTAGCTGCCTTACGTTTCCGTCTGCCTCGAGCTTTTTTCACAGGGGTTTAAGATCCCGATAGAGTCCCTATTTCTTTATCCCCTTTGCCTATGCCGGGTCTTTTGATGCCCCGCGCCTGTCATCCGATACCCCTCCGGTCCATTTTTTTTTCAGCTCCGCCTATTCGTCTTCCAAATTTTTGCTTCTCTCCCCCCTTGCCTCCGCCTTTCCTCTGATGGCCCGCGCCGTGCTTTTTAAATACTGTCAATTGCCATCATACTTTTTCTCTGCAGGATATGGAGGTTTGCTTCACCCCTGCCCTTTTTCGCCATGCGATCGCGCGAGACCTCATTTTTTCCCCCTTTTTCGGTTTACCCCCTCGTCAATCCTAGTCATTCAACCGGCGCAGACTGCTTCCTTCATGCGCTCCGTGCTGGTGCGTGTTAAGTGACGAATGTGGAGCTCGCCGGCCCGCCTCTTTTTTTTTTTTTGAACCGATGACTGACGCTGGCACACAGGACGCTGTGCGCGAGCGCTTTCCTTCTATCCCTCGAAATATGGTGTTTCTTGCGGTTGTCTGGCTGTGCACTCCCCCCTAAACTGGCCTTCCTCCCGCCCCTCCAGCCCCCGTTACTCAGGCCAACTCGTTGCTCAAACCCGTACCCTCCATAGTTAATATTCCCCCGGTTAATAGTACCCAGCCGTTTTGCCCTTCTTTTAGCCTCCCAAGGCTTGAACAAGCCTCCCTTTCTCCTTCACCTCGAGCAGCCGCGATGCGTCCTGGGTCAACCCGATGACGGGTTTGTTGGCGGCAGCCCTTTTTTGTCCAGCATCTAATCGGCCGACATGCCCTCGTCCCTGCGATGATCTCTAACTCCGCTATTTTAGGGGTTTAGATTTTTTCAACATGACAGCCACCGCCCGTGGCAATCCAGTTCTCTGTTCCGTGTCTCTTCTTCATGAGCGATCCGGACTGCCTCGTCATCTCACTAGGTTCGCTGTTTTAAGCTGTATAGCGGGCCAGGATGGCGCGGAAGTCCTTCATCCTCAAGTTATGACCAACATCTGGAGTGATCCCTCGACCAAGACTTTCGGATAGTTTTTGAGCCCGTTTAATCGCGACCCCTCTCGTCCCTGTCGCGCAAGCCTTCTACTCGATTCATATCGGCTCGCTTCGACCAGGTAATCGTTCCAGGCTTCCCCCCACCTTCGAATCATGATCTCCGCCCTTTTTAGATCGTCGTCCTCTCTACAAGCCTCACTTGTTCGATGTCTACCCTACCCCAATGTTCTTTTTTCTATTGCGAGGTTTTTTCGGTAGAATCGGTCCGTGGCTCTTTCGGTGTTGCCTTCCCTGTCTGGGCGGCTTGGCTCACCGAATCTTGTCCTCCCTGCGCTTCCGTCTCGTTGTTTTCTCTGCCGGCTTTTTCATTAATTTCGGCCTTCCCCCGACAACCGGCGCTCTCAATTGGCCGGTGTCTCACAGCCCGCGCCATTTATCGAACAGCTTCTCCTTGAATGTCGGTTCTAATTCTTACGTCGTTTTTAGCGGTATTTGGGAAAATAAGATTGATCGGACCCCTGGCCTCTCGTCGAAGCTTTGCAGGCACCGAGCCCGGGTGTGTTAGCCGATGTCTAGATGCTTGCTTTGTCTACATGTGATTTTTTTAGAGGGACGCTTTCAAGCACGCCGCCGTGCCTTTTTTCACTTCTGTCTTTCTTTAAAACCATTTGGCCATAAGTCCTCTGACAGTTATTCTTGGTCCAGCTCTCACTCCTCAATTTTAGTTTCCTTCTCCCTGACGACACGCAGGCGACCCCGAGCGTTTTTTGGTGTCCTCCTGCCGGCTGTAGAAGCGTGAGGACGGCGTTTTGGTGCCCTCGTTCTTCCCTCCTTCACCGTCTCCCAATGCCTTCCAAACGCCGGCATGGCATATTCTATTTTTTTTCCTGGACTCGCGGCCTGCCTAAACATGCCTCGGTCGAGTCTTTGTTTTCTCCGCATTCCGCGAGTTCCTTGCCCCCCTTTCCTTCAACCCGAGACTTGACCAAGACAGCCTCTAGGTCTTCCGTTTCAAGTTTCTTGAAGAGCGCTCACTGAAATACGGAGAGTATCTCACCCAGTCCGATCTCTTCGCGTTACCACTCCCAAAGTTACGCCCCGGTAGGGGTACTGAGTGCATCTTTTTAGCAAAAGATGCCCTTGCTGCCCCCTGACCCCGATCCCCACTTCGGCTAATGTCTTTCGACCTTACTGCACAGCCTTGCCTGACATGGAGATCTATTTACTTTCACCCAGCGCGTCGCTTTTGGTCTCCGTCTCTTGAACCTTGACGACTTCCATTGCTTTTCTAACATGACCTTCGACAACGTGAGAGTGCCATTTTTTTCACTCAAAGCACCTTGCACCCTAACCACTTTCCTCCCTCCGGTCGCCGCCCCCCCTGAACCCTCTAACGCCTTCCGCTCCTTCCGATGGATTTTTGCTAGCACTGCTGGTTCCTTCTTTTTGCTTCGCAGCTTGGAATGGAAAATCCACCCAATCGCCCTCTTTCCGTTTTCCCTCGTCCCTGCGAAGACCCCGGCATACCGATCGCAGGATCGCCCCGCCGTTATCCTCCTTCCCCCCCCCCGCGTGCCAGGAAGCGATCACCAGCACCCTAAACGCTCCCGGTACCCCCCTCCTGTCACACCTTGCCCTTGAGCGGACATCTCTCAATCCTGCTTAGCGACGGATACACCACCCCTTCTATGGTCAGCGGCTTCTGGAACCTCCTGCCAGAACACGCAACTGAATAAGTTTTTGATGCACTTTCTAAAGTTTTGCGTTTTTTTCCCCTGATTTCCTCGCGTCCGCGTGGCCCATTGCCTGGTGGTTTTTCGTTATTAAGGGTTTCCCGAAGGCTTTGTCTCATGTCGCTCCAAGGCCCTGTTGAACATGGAGTTCTGTTATTTGTGGACTTGTTTTGATTTCAGTTCCATGTTTTTTTTCTAGTTGGTTGCTTTCCCGGGCGCGATTTCGCTCTGTTCTGAATCGTGTTTGGATCCCATTAAAAGATGGCGCTTGTTTGGATTTCCATGGGTTTGCTGACTCTATACCCTCTCGCATCCTCGCCTAAAGGGTCCAGTGATCGGAGCCATCGGATTAGTCTAGGTTAGACTTTACTTATTTTAGAGAAGTCATTTGTTTCCTGGCCTTTTTTTCTGAGAACATCTTAGAAAACCAGTTCTCCCAGCTCTCTTGTGGTAGAGGTGTGTTAGAACCCCCTTTGACCACTATTGATTTTTTCCATCTCGACTATTTTTTGATCGCTTTCTATTCGCAGTTTTGCTTTCTGATGTATCGGTGAATTCAGAGGCCTTCGCTCGAACTTCGTTGGGATTAGTCGGTCGATTTGCCTTTTTCTCCCCCCTGACAATTCGTGGAAGCTCCTGGCGTATTTTTAGTTGGCCTGACCATATGTTTCTCGAGTTGTTATCACGGTTTGTCTTGCGCCAGAATATCACTTGTCGCTACCTTCTCTTCCCTTCCTTCTGTCAGGTTTTCGCTCCCCTATTGCCTCAATAATTAGCCTCCTGTTCGAAAAATTCCCTGTCGCCTTTTTTTCTTCCGGCGCCGTCTCTTCCCTTAAGCATCAACCTCAGGGGTTCCCTCTATATCAACTGGGCATGACTTCTTTGCACCGGCCTCCTATCTATGGCCCCCCCCCCGTCCTTCCTCCCACTTCCGAGCCGCAGGAATGTACACTCACAACAGTCTATTCGTTAGTACCTGGTCCAGGTTCTTGGAACATATTCGACTTTTTTTTTCTTTTTGCTCTCCCTTTTACCATCGCCACCAATTGATCTGCCCCTTGCTTTCTCCTCATGGGGTCTCAGCGAAATACGTTTCACACCTCGACAGCTTCTTTCCTGCTGACGCCCGATGCCCTCGGACTGCTCTCCTTGGAGACTTCCTCTGACGCAACTGTTACCCAGATTGTTCGAAAGACGAGACTCGTCCCATTGTTTTTTCTTTACACCCAGCGATCTGGCAAAGGTTTCTGCGGAGGGTTCCTAGATAAGTCTTTTATCGCTTCGCGAGGGTTAGGCCCTCCACTGAGAGTCGCGGTGGTTTGTGAGGCCGACTGTCATTCTCCGAGGTAAGTCTATTCCTTCCTCCCGCCCAGCGGATTGCGCGGTCCATCTCTTTCCTGTTGCTCCCGCTCCGGTTTCCCCACGGACTCATTCAACCGAACCCTCGCCCCGGCAGCGTATAAGCCTTTCATCCCCTCTCCCCATTGGTCTCCCATTCTCACATTTTGCTCTTTTCGTTCGGCGACTCGACTCCCTTCGCCTGTGGTTTCCTATCCCCCCGGCATGCTGGTTTCTGTTTTTCCCTCACTCCTCGTGCTCTTCTTTTGGCCCTCTAGCCTCTGACAGATTTGCGCGCCAGTTCGGATTGTCTCGAGGCTGCGTAGTCTCTCCTCCCTCTGATTGAGGCAAAGAGCGATGCTTAAATGAGTTTTTCCCATTCTCTCTTCTTCATTACTTCCTCTTCCCTCCTGACTCCCGCGACCCTTCGAGGACCGCGTCTCTCTGTTGCATCCTTCTTGAGGAAGTGTGCCTCCCCCCCTCCCTTTAAAGTATCTCCTTTCTTTTCCCCCCCCTGTCAATCTTGCGTGGTTCGTGAGCAGGTTCTAGAGTCTCCGACCCTCCTACCCCTCTGTTTTATCTATTCCTTTGCCTCACGACCATGGTCGCTGCCCGCTTAAGATTTGCCGTTTGGCCTTGTTTTCGTCCCTTTTTTTCCCCCTCGCGATCTCCCCTGCGACCATGTTTCACTGACTTCCTCCGTTCCCCCTCTTTGTCGACTGCCCTTTTCTTACACAGCCGTTATTTTTTCTACGAAATGTGCGTCCTCTCTCGAAATGGCTTGAGACATGACATTTTCTCCTTTGTCTGTTCTCTTTTGGCTTGGTTTTGTACGCAAGGGGTTTAAACGTCGTCTGACCCTTTGATCCCCTGATTTTTTCTCCTTTGTCTGGCTCGCCAGACAAATTGTACGGCGCCCGGACTTTCTTGAGTGGAGCCCCTCAGTTTCAGCACATAGCCACCCCCTTTCTCCTTGACCGATACTAGCTTTCAGGTACGGCGGCCTGTCCCTCTCCCCTTCACCTTTTTTAGCCAGCTTGGTCCAGGCCCTCTGAGCCTTGGAATTGACGCTCTGATCCGGTGTCCGCACGAAAATATTTTGATCGCGGGATTCTTTAGATCCTTTCCTCTTTTTTTTAGCCTCCGCCCAGAGCCTGCCAATGCGCGTTCTTTTTCTGCTTTTTCCCTATTCAGGAGTTACAATACGCGAGGGCCCATATATTTGGTCTCCCACTTTCCTCTTTCCCCGGTTCCTATGCGCCCAACCCTTTCTCTGCCTTTTTAGCAGCACCTTCTCTGGCCCTGTTTTACCCTGCGGACGGAGTCTTCCCCTCTGATCGCAGCACGACCTGGAGTTTCACTTAAAGAGAAGATCTCCCCTAGTTTGAGAGCCTTCCTTTTCACCCCCCATTCATCCCGACGATCCGCTGTCGCGTTCCTGTCGCGGCAGGCCCGGACCCAAGCGTCGGCAGCGACAGCGGCTTAGCCTCCCTACCCCCTGAAATGCCAGCTGCAATATTTCCCCGTTCTCTTTCTTTCCCCTTTTATGATGCGTTTCACGGGGGTGTTCCACTCTGTTATTCCTGCTCCTTTCAACTTTCGCTCTGTGGTAATATGTGCATGTGAACAACGTCTGTTGGAGTGTCCCCCCTCCCTTCTTCAGTAGACGGGCCTTCCCCTCTCCCTCTTTCTTTCTTTGGTGTCTTTCTTATTCTGGCCGGACAATGGCTTCTGTTCTAAATTCGCAAGGTTCCTTTCCCCTTCCTTGAACTCATGATCAATTTTTTCTTCCGATACTCTCTTTCATCTCCCTTTGTTTTTGTATAGATGGACTCTTTTTTTCACGAAGCTTTTTTTTCTCTTTAATTTCTCCGATCCTCTAGCCATTCCTTCCAGACTCTGCGAAGTTTATGCGTAATCAGGAGGTCCGTCCCGTCTAGTCCCGCACACCAGTCCCTTTTTTAATTGTTACGTCTTCTGAGACCCCTTCTACCTTACTTTTTTCCACCTGCAAAACTTCCGTCCTTAACCACCATCGGCTGCTCTTACGTTATCCCCGCGGTAGAATCACCCCCACAAGTGCCCTGAAAAACGAGACGTAAGCCCCCCTTATGGCAGCTCCCTTTTCGTTTCTTTCTTGAGCTGCTCTCGTAGTTCTTTTATCGATCTGGCCGTAAGACGATGTGTCCCGGACTGCCTTCCTGCAGGTCCGAGGACAGCTGCTCTTTTTGCTCAAATTTGATCTGTTCCGCCTATTTCCCTTCTTTTTTGTAAGTTTTGCCTGGACCCGGGCGGGCTGATGTCGAGGCAGGCGTCTCTACGAGCCCCTTTCCCAACGGGCGTTAGGTACGACTCCTGCACCTTCCTTTTTTCATGTTTTCAAATATTTTGCTTCTCGACCTCCTTCTCCGATGGCCTTTCTTTCCCGCTCGGTGAACCCCCTATTAATGCCGGCTCCTACCCTTTCCTGGTCGCCGGCTCTGTGCGCGAGCGCTCAACCATCGGCTAGTCCTCCTTCCCGGCCAGGCGTTTGCCCCCTGGTTGCTTTTCCACTTTTCAACGTTCGTCAATTCCCCCGTGCCGCAGAATTTCCCCTTCTGACCAGAGCGATCTCTTTTGAAAATGTGAGTTAGCGTTGCGTTTCATACTCCCCCTTCGCTTCTCACGCCGTGGTGCTGGTTTACTTTTGCTGACGTAGGCTTCCCCCCCCCCTTCCCGGCTCCCCCTTTTGCCGCGTCAGCTGTTGCTGGTCAGGCGACGTTTTTTAAAGTCTCCCTCCCCTTTGTTCGCTCGGTTTTCGCCGCTTGTGCAATCAAATAAAACCCTTTCTAAACCGCACATCCTGCCTCGACCCCATTCAACCTTGATCCCTCCATTTTCCCGCATTTTTTTTTTCTTTACTCCCATGCCGCCGGAATTACACACCCCTCCCTTTCTGCCCTTATCTTTTAGACGCCACTGCTTCTGAAAACCCCAGCACCTGATTCTCCCATCTGCATCCCTCTCTTCTGTGTAGAAACTAGCGGTAGAAGTTTATTAAACACTTTGCCGCAATTTTTCCCACGTTTTCCCCAGTCGTAGTTATTTCGATGATTATAATCGATGAGTTCAGAAGGTCGTAAGCTCTGACATAAGATCCATAGGGCCTGGTCCACCGGCAAGGGTCTGATTTCTTCCCTTCTGATAACCTCTTCTCGTAGGCATATCCCTCCCATGTCTATTGTAGCCCTAGTCCATATTTACTTAGCGCGTACGTCTTTCGATGCTCCCCCCCAACTCATTTAGTCTTTCGCCAATCTATTTGGCCGCCATAGCGAAGGAGTCTATTGAAACTTTTCTACACCCGCGACTGCATCACTCTTTCTATACTATGGCATCTTCTTCTTCGTTTCCCCCTCTCCGGCTCCCATTTTACGCGGGGACAAAGTCCTTCCTGATCTCCAGCATGGTTCCGATTTCTCTCTACGTCCAATCTCCAACATCCCGCGTTTCGGCCCTGCCCCCAATTTGGCAGACTACCGATTCGGGCGATACTAGGCCGGCGAGGTTAGGTCTCTTGGGGCCTTCGGTTCACATTTCTACGCCCTGCGTCCTCCCTTGCTTACACTTCGCGTTTCCTATGAGGAGCAATAGTTCTGCCATCCGTCGGCTTCCCCCGGAGCATGCTCATTGTCATTTGCTCCCCTTCCCGCGCCATTTCTACCGTTCCCTGCTTTAGTATAAGGGCGGCCCGCGAGAAAACGGCGAGAAACTATGCCACCTCTGGATAGCCCCTGGGGCCGCATCTTTCCGAGGGCTTCACCGACTCTTCGTGGTTTGCGTCTTGTACTCCGGGCTTCTTTCTGCAGTTGGCCTTCCATTATTACAGGCCGCGCATTAGATTTTTTTTACACCGGGGCTCCCCCCCCCTTCGTTCAAATCAGAGGTAGGATGCATTATGAGATGGTATGTAGTTCCTCACATTTTTTTCCCCCTTGGTTATATCACCGCCCACGATTCCCCGAAGCGCGGTACTTTTTTCTTTTCCTTCGGACGGTTATATAAGGTTTGTCTTTCGGCTGAGTTTTCTCGCTCTGCCGCTTGCGCGCACTTGCTGCCCAAAGATAGGTCATTGTTATCGTTTTCCACGAAGAGGTGTTTCAGTTTGAAGGCGACTTTTTTTTTTTTCCGAACCCCCGGCGTCCGGTCTTTTTTTTTTTCGCCCCTCCTGAAAGATGAGTTCCGGGACCGTCCCGCCTGCGCCTTTTTGAACCCAAATCCTGAGAATGTCGTGCCTGCTTTCTTTCAATCTGACTCTCAATTTCCCTACTTCGAGATCGAGCACTTCTCTCGGTGATGCAACCCCCCCCCCCCTGGAAAGGCTGGCTAATGAGGGAATAGATTCCCCCTCTGCCAGGTTTTCCTCATTAGCACACACTAATTTACTGTCGCCGGTTTACTTCCCTTATCAGCATGAAGTACTCCCCTCTCCCGAAGAGAAATACGATGATCTTTCTCCCCTATTGGTAGTAGCCTGTGTCAACTGAAGGACTGTCTACTTTTCCCAGCACGCCCCGCTCTCTTGCGCACGTTTCGACTTTCCCCTTCCCCTGGACATGCCAGAACTTGGATCTCTTTAGCGAAAAGAAGCCCCTCGTCCAAGGATGGCACCCTCCTTCTGAGCTTTTTTTTTAATTTGGTCTGTCAGGCGAATTCGTTCCTCCATCCTTGCCTTCATCCCCCCCCAAAAACTCCCTCCGAGTGCAGGTCGTACCCTATACGTTTCACTCCTGACAGTATTTCTCGCCGCTTTCTCCCCTCCCCCTCCCCCACCCGCCTCCCCCGTGAAATAAGCAAAGCCCGACCTGCCGTTTAACCCTTTCCCCAGGCCCCACTTCCCTTTATCTCCCCCTTTCTCCCCTCGTTTCGCGCCCATCTCTTTCCCCCACCATGCCATTGTAAGAGGTCTCCATAACTCATTTCAGAAAAACTTTAGATTCTTCTCCTCAAGTGTTGTTTGAGCTCGATAGTCAATTTTGCTCTTTTCTTCTTTCTTTTCCCTCCTATGGAAAGGCCTTTGTTGAGTTGTAGAGAAAGCATGTTAGTCTCTCACTGGCCCCTGGTGGAAATTTAGTTCTTTTCCTGCTTTCTTCTTTCTGTATTTCTGAGGAGTTAGCCAGGTGGAGGCAGTGGGCTACGATTATTCCCTTCTACCGGTGTCTTCCGAGCTTCTTTTCTTTCTCTTGACCTTCACTCTGTCTTATTTTTTTGTCCTTTTCCAGGAATTTTTCCTCCGATAGCTTATCTGCTTCTTAGCCGTGCTCCTCGCCTCGACTTTTCGTCCTTCTCTGTTCGCGGTCTTTCAGGGATCTCCCGCTTCTCACTTTCTTTTTCCTGCCTTTTTTTTTTTTTTCCAGTGCCCAAAGTGCACGCTCGCGTGGTCTATTTGCTGTTATCCCATTCGAATTTCATTCTTTCCCTTTTCCTCCCCTTCCTACGACCACGCCACCCCGTTTCGTTTATTTCTTTATTTTTTGGTTGATTTTCAGATTTTTTCATCTATTCGCGCCCCTTCTCCCTTTGTTTTTTTCTCTCGCTGTTAAAATGCTTTTTTCCTTTAGTCCCCTTCGTCCAGCTCCTTGGCGTAATTTTTCTGGCTCCTCTGTGTTTTCTTCTCTCTTTTTAGTTGTGACGCCCTCTAGTACCCCTTCTCCTCCCTTTTCCCCCCCCCTGCTTTCTTTTTAAGGTGTTCGCGAATTCCTTTATTGGTTGGCAAATCTCCCCGGCGGCGCCAACCAAAGCACACGGTCCCCCTTGGTTCAGGCCTTAGAAGGTCCTCCTCCCGGTGTCCCGCACCCCTATGGTCACGAGAGTTGATATTTTTTCCTACTTCCGTGCGCTCCTAGCGATGGAACCCTCCCGTACTCAACATTTATCGAGCCAGACGGAAATCCAACCAGCGCGCTTTCTTCTTTCCCTTCAGAGCAGAGTTTTCTAAAAGAGTTAGTTCCTCTTTTTCTTCGCCCATTTCCCCAGGCTCACCTGACATATTGCCGAATATTTTGGATAGCCCTCCTTCCCCCCCCCACCCCCCCTGAAGCGGAGGCCCCGTGATTTTTTTTTGCGCTGGTTCCTCTCTTTTTTTATGTCTTGGCGACCTCCCTTACTACGAATAGCGACAAACCTGCTGGGCTCTTTTTGCTCCCCGGCGACCTCTCGTTACCAGGGTCCCCCCCGAGTTGCCACAGTTTCTTCCTTTATCGTGTCTTGCCCCCGAATTGCTGCGTCCATTCCAGAACTTTCCCCTCCGTTCTCGATTGGCGAGGATCCGTTTTGAGCAATTGCACTTAAGCTTTGTTGTTCTGGTTAAGCCCTCCTGCAATTTTCAGGCCTTAGGCGCCGTTCCTCGGAAAGGCGGTATGCTAGCAGTCAGCGCGTTTCTCTAAGTCTGTGATTCCTCAGCGGCCCCCCCGGAATGGTCCATCAAAACAGCCAAAACCTCGCCCGTGAAGATATCCTCCTCTCGCTCATCCTCTTCTAACCTCGAAAACGGTGGACTTTTTTTTTCGTATCTGCCTTGATTCTTCAGAAATGCGGGTGACATATTCTCGTTTTACTTTTCGGCGTTAGCCACACGTTCGGCTCCCTATGTCAGATGATCAGGAAATATTCGACGCACATAGGATGTAGATGGTGTCCCCTTCGACCTTCCTCTTCTGCGTTCAGGCTTCAAGATTTCGAGCTCGCCCCACTCTGTTGATCTCTCGTTTCCCGTCCTTTTGAATAGACCCCGCAGATTCGAAAAGATCGAGAGGACGAAGGTTCTCCCTGCCTGCGTGGATCCTCCCTTCCACGGCCCAGTTCTCTTGCTGTTCCCAAATTGTACAAGAGAGTTTTTGATTTTTCCCTTTGAGCACGGATTACCGCCTGGCAGGCTTACTCTGCTCCCTCTTTTTCGAGATCCTCCTCATCCCCGTACATTTTTCTTTCTTAGATCTATTTGATTAAATTTTTTTGCCGCCGGCTCGCGGTCTATTGTGAGAAATCTGTCCCTCGTGGACATCTACCCGTTGACTTTCTTTTTTTTTTCCAAGAAGCGACGGGTTCTTAGTCCGCCCTCCCATAAGGCCGCACCCGGAG
>Ga0179591_1262270_pt1 | contig 17903 bp, 13 predicted proteins | sample CZOMad2_1_08_16f_FD_182891 | JGI IMG/M metagenome (GOLD analysis project Ga0179591, IMG submission 182891) | Vadose zone soil fungal communities from Angelo Coast Range Reserve, California, USA - CZOMad2_1_08_16fungal (PacBio error correction) | ecosystem: Environmental > Terrestrial > Soil >... | reverse complement strand
TACTATTCCGCTCCGGGTTCAATTGCACCAGCGCCTCGACGTTGCCTCCCCCCCCTCCCTTTCTCCCCAAGTTCGGACATAGGATGTTTCCTTTTGCACGCGCACTCGCCCTCCCGAACGAGACCCCCCTGCATCTTCTTTAGGTTCTCAAGATACAGGCTCGGCTCCTCTCCGAATGCAATTCGTAGATCGCGTGTCTAGCCCCCCGTCTTCCTTGGGATGAAATGGTCAGTTTTGTCTTCCCCTCCAGTGCGCTCCTTTTCCATGGCTGACGCGAGAAAGCGCTCTTTCCCTCTCTCTTCTTTTCTAAAGACATCGCGGTTGGCTCGGTACCTCTTCGCGATGAGAATAGGAACTCTTCATGAAACTTTTCGTAGTCTACTTCTCGTAGAGGTTTCCCTCCCCCCGGCTTTTAGTTTATCCTAATCTCTCGGTGTATTTGCTAAATTATCCCCAGAGAATTCTTCTTTTCTTAGCCCCCTCCCACGCAAGCACCTGAGAAGTACCCTCGTTGGTCCATGGTGTCCTTTGATCAGCTTTGAATTCCCCGACGGTTTTCCTGAGACGGAACTTTCCCCCTCACTAGAGGCCTTCTAGCTCTAGCGCCCCCCTCTCTCAGGTTCTTCCCCCAGTGGTGTTGTGTCCACAGAAAGGTGACATCTCTCGGGATTTCGTGCCAGGGTGTGGCGAGCTACCTCCTAAATGAATGGCACTCTCGAGCTGCGACTCAGTGTGTGATGTGCCGTCCAGATGGGATTACTAGTGATCTGAAGGTTTCCAGTATCCCTCCCGGCGGTGCTTGTAATCCTTGCTAAACCAATTGTGCTGTTTCCCGTTACTCAGATTCCGTCCATCCCCCCTTCTCCCCTCTCTCCCAAAGAAGTTGTTTACCCCGTGAGTCGGGTCGCCTTGCGGGAGTGTCCTTGCTTCCCCTTCCAAGAGTGAGCGCTCGCAGCTCCTTCTCGCGCGCCGGTCCCTGTATCTTTCGCTTTTAAACAAACCTTCCCTCTCTGCGTTTTGAAGCTTAGATTCTTCGTTCCATATTCCCCGAGAGAGCCTCCTGAGTGGACTTGGCGTTTTGCTTTCTTCCGTCGCCGAATCGGCGAAGCATCACCGCCTAAAGGTGAGCTTGCAAATCGTATCTCCCCTTCATCATTTTATTCTCCTCCCTCTCGTAAGACAGCGTTAAGTCCTCTTCGTCCCATGCCCGTCCGAAGGAGAGTTGGGCTCTTGGGCTCGAGTGAGAGTAATCTTTTCTCCATTCCACCCACATTAAAGATTTTCAACACCCATTTTTTTTCTGATCTTGGCAAAGAGAGATGATGCAGTCTGAATAAAGGTCATCCTGAAATCCACGCCGACCATTTTACCCAATCTGCGAAACTACCCCAGCCGCCGGAGGAGCACCCCTGCGATGCGGCATCTACAGTCTTTCCTCCTCTCGACCATTTTGTTTGATGGTCCCCTTTTTTCTGAACTCCAGCCGCACTAAGCCATCCCGGCTTCCCACGCGGAAGAACTGGATCCCGCGGTCGCGTGTGTCCTTCCCTCCCTTTTTCTCCAAATTGGTGGACACCTGACCTTCTTTTTCCCCCCCCCGACCTCTCTTCGACCGGGCGCACCTTCTTGCCACCCGCTTTCACCTACTCTGGCGGCAAGTCGTTTTCCTTTTACTTTCTTTCCCGATGTCTCCCCCCCGGCTACTGGTTTGGAGCCACGCCATGCAATTCTCCCCACCGTATGCCACCGCTTCTTTCCTCCCACCTGAGGAAAAAGAAATTTGCATCACTTTTTTCTTTTCCCTCGGACACGTCCGTCTCTGCGAGTAGATCGCTGTATTCTTGTCGTGCGCCCCTTCGTCTTGCCAGCCCGACCGAGGAGTGGATTAGGCGAGAGTTCCCCGTCCCTTTGTTCCTCCCTTATGTTCTCGTCTCTTCCCTCCATAGATGACAGCGGATTTTGACCCTTTCTTCTCCTCACTTCCTTACTTTCTTTTTAGGATTCATGGCCCTTGGCTTTGAGATGTTGAATACCCAATGGCCCCCCCTCCGTTGTCAAGCTTCTTCCTTTAGTAGCAGAAGCAGCGCCCTTCGTTTTTTGACCTCTCTCTTCTCCGCCATGAATAGGCTACCGCCCTTTACTCTTTTCCGACTTCCTATTCGCGCTTCCTGCCCGGCGCTTGACTACTGTTCCCCTCCCGACTCACACCGGCCAACCGGTCGGTATTCTATATCTATTTAATCCTTGTTTTTGAGAATTCCGCAGGTTTTTGCTTTGGTGATGTATTTTTTTTATCCCACGTATAAAGACGTCGAGGAGCGTCTTTTCTCTTCACGTTCGGAACCCAAGCGGCTCGGGATCCTCTTCGGAGGCTTCGTCAGTTCTGATCGATGAAAGTTTTTTTTATCTTTTTTCGACTCCTACGTCCGAAGATATGCCACCGGCGGTTTTTTTCCTTCCCCTTTTTTCACCGCTCTGAAAATTGCGCGGCAGTTTTCTCCCGGTAATTCTCCTCTTTTTCCCTGAGGGTGCAGTAGTAGTCTCCTCCTGTCCTGTTCCTCTAGGAAGAGTTCCGGCCCTAGGCAGCCAATCTCTTCCTTCCCTTCGTTGAAAAACAGCTTGACCGTCTCTCCTCCCCCAACTCTGAGAGTCCCCATCTCCTCTCCTCCCGACCTTCCGCGATAGACTAGGCAGCGTCCGTGTCTTCCCTTTTTGAAGATGAAGTTCTTTTCTGGTGATGGTATTTTTCTTCGGACGTCGTCTGTGGCCCGATCTCGTCTCCCTTGCTTCCGTGTTGTCTTGACACCCCGTGCGATCCCCTGTGCAAAGTTAAACATTTAGTAATTCATTGCCGCCCTTCTGCTGTTCAATACGGGCTAATGCTTGGAGTAGCCGTCGCAGTTATAGTTTTTTTCCTTCCTGGAAACATTTTCCACCCCCCTCCTTTTGCCGCACCCTCGCCCCTGATTTGGAATATTCTTCTCTTTTTGATATCTTTGTGCTTGCGTTTCGGATCCCACCCCAGATTGTGTTCGTCGTGCCGCCGTCCTCCGCGATGCCGCCGATTTAGGTCTCCTTTTTTAGCGTCTTCGGATCATGGTCCCGATTGGTTGTTACCTTTTTATGTCTTTTTCCCCCTTTCGATCAGGCAATCGCTCTTTTTCAAGGCTAGACCACTGGTTTTTTCCCTTCTTCTTCCTTTTGGCGTATACGAGTTCTATTCCTCTTCTCCCTTCGCGAAAGCTCGCCTGCGCGTTCTCACGCGCCTTGCGCTGTGACGCTTTTTGCGGGGATTCCTCCCCTTCATCCTTCCCCCCGGTCCAGATCTTTCAACGGATAACCGCTTTCTTTGGTCCATTTGATGGTCGGTCTCCTTTCGGTGACTCTAAAATACGCTACCCGATTCCAAGGTCCCGTGGGAGGCTATCCTCTTCTCTTATCTCTTCCCTGCCAAGCTTAGAACGCTGCTTCCTTCATGGCGTTTTCGACGTCTGCCCTTCTGGTCAACACGCCTAGATTGACCTGTTCCCAGAGTGCGAGAGACGTGGCCTGGTCCTTTTCTTCATCGTAAGACTCCCTTTTACCTCCCCTCACGGTTCTGCAATACTCTTGGGCTAGCGCCCCGAGTTCGAGACGGAGAACTGATTTCCCGCCCTTGCATGTAGTGGATCCTAACCCTGTTTCATTGATACCGGCGGAATGGCCTCTGAACCTTCTTTTCCCCTTCCTTTCCCTAAAATTTAGCTCGCCAGGTGGAGCCTATACCCCACCAGGCATTGCCCCTTTTGACAAGTGGTCTCCCAAAGGTCTTTGCGTTCATGCGCTCTCCGGTGTTAGTTTGTCTCTCCCTCCGACTATCCCGGTCGCCTTTTTATTCCCCTCCACCAGTTGTTTTTATCACCTAAGCCCACTGGTTGGTTCCTTTTATGAGGTATGATTGCAGCGCCTGCGCGGAATCCCAGCCCCTATGTACACGTTAGTCCCTCTTCTTTTTAGTGATAGTTCCCGATCTGATGCCTTCTCAGAGTCGAGGTTTTACGCTTCCCTTCTTCTCTTATTTCCGAGGACTTCTATCTAGCCTTTTCCCGCCCTCCAACCGGGAGTATTCTTCTTCCCCCCACTTTTCGGTATCGCGGGTAGGGCGCTATGTCGCCTCCGCGGGCTCTTATGTTAGGTCCCTCTCCGCCTCATTAAAGAGCACTGCGCTTTTTCTCTCGCGCTTTACGCGATCTACTAGGTTCACCTTCCGTATGCTAGATATGAGCCTTTGACCCAGTCCCCTGCGTAGTTTTTCGGTCCTCTCTCGACGGATGCGAGTTGCCTCCCCCCCTCCCTACTGTTAGACCTGGCCCCTTGGCGCTTTTTTTCGTGAGTAGAGTTGGTGCTCTTTCGAAACAGGATGGCCTCGCTAGTGCGAGACTGGCAGGTTCATCATCCCTTTTCAGAAACGGTATGACTTCTCTCGATCGGACGGTGGTGCCGACAGTTTTTCCCTTTTTCGCGAGAATGTACGGTCTCTCCCCGATCGGGAGTTTTTTTTCCCTGTAGCGGTCATCTCTCTCACTTTTTCTGAAGGGCTTTTGGCGATGCTCGACGTGCCTTTCCTTTGCCCGATCTTGCATGTGATGGAGATCAGATCGCGATTGGCTATGGACATGCCGCGTCCTCTTCCTTTGTTTCTCCGTCTCAGGTGTTTTGACTCGTCTCTTGCCGACTTTTCTTGATTTCGTTCGATCAGCCTACCCCTCTCCCTCCGTCACTCCCCCCCCTACTAAAGCTAGTAATTCGGTGCCTGGGGAAACCTCCTCTTGCTAGTCTATATCTCTTTTACTCCCTTTCCTCTTTTTTTTCTATATATATTTCCTAGTTCATAGCGCAGCCCGAGTTCCCCCTCTCTGACGAGCGGTCTTTCTTTGGAAGTCCAAGGGCGTATTGGCGGCTCGTGCTGTTTTTTTCCCTGAGTCAGACGAGCGAAGTCGCTCTCGCCCTTCAACACACCGTCTGGAGATGTTCGCCTCCAGTGCGTCCCACGTTTTTCCCCGGCACCGAGATCTGTGATTCCCCTCCCAGCCGCTATTGCTGGAAGGTCGGTCAGTCTCTTTTTCGACAACCTCTAGTGCCTAAATCCGTCTCTAGATTTTGCTCCTTACATGATTCAATAAATGCGGATAGGTTCTTGTCCCCCCTCATCGCGCAGGAAGGAACTCTCCTAGTCATACCCCCTCGCTATCTTGCGAGATCGCCCGGTACCTTTCACGGGGTTTCACCCTGGCTCCTCTCAGGCCGACCCGTTTGTCAAATAAACTCGTCCGCCGTAACCTCCCTTTATAAATTGACCTCGGGCTCGCGCAATTAAGAGCTAGCTCGACTTCCTCAGGTCGTCTCCTTCCCGTCTAATGGAAGAGACGCGAAGGGCCCTTCGTATATCCAGTAGAGAGCGAGCCCCCCTCCTTTGTTATTCATTCTTGAGGAGTCTTAGATCAGCGCTGCCCTCTTCAAGGTAGTTTTCCGTCGCTCTTTAGTCTGTCCGAGAAAGACTTCAGGGGGCTAGGTTTCCTGCTAAGCGCGTGGCGCTCCCGCCTGGTCAAAGATATCCTCGATCTAGTCCGCACTGACTTTGAAATCCACAGCCGAACTCTTCTCTTGCTGTCTCTCCTCTCCGTCAGGAGGATAGACCCCCTCCCGCCTCCCCTGGTCTCAAGAACTAGTTTCGTCTTCTTTCCTTCTCATCTTGTCAACAGTAGTCGCGAACTGCTCTTCCCCTTTCTCGGCGTTAGCCTTCGTCTTTTCTCAAAAGTTTTTATGAACAGCCTCTTTTTGTGTAAGCCCGAGAGGGTAGTCCTTGATTTTTTTCTCGCTCGACCTGGTTCGCTCCCCCCGGTGTGTTCCTGAATTTCGATTTGCAGCGGCCCTGCCCTGTCTGCTTTTCCGTGAGATGAATCAAACGGTCTTTCTGCGTTTTCAAGTTCCTCTCCTTTCTAGAATCTTTCTTCGCCCGAAAGAGGTTAGTGCAGCCCCTTTTCTTTCCCTGTTCTACGTTCGGGACCCTGAGTGCCTTTATCCCGAAAAGAGCGTTCGTTAGTCTCCTCCGTCATGCTATAGTCCTCTCCCCGGTTTGACCAGCATGTATGCCGTCTCTCTCCCCCCCCTCATCGATGGCTGCGTGTCCCCCGCAAGCTTAGGCTTCAGTCTCTCTGACTCGAGTAGATTTACCCCTCCTTTTACTTCGGCGTCTAAGGTATTTTTTAGTTCCCCGCAGATCCACTACAGCAAGAGTTAGCTTCCCCCGGCTAGCCAACTTCCTATTGGGTCGCCCCTTCCTCGTTCATCCGAGCATTCGCATGGCCCCAGCCCTGAATCGGCGATTTCCCTTTGCTCTACGAGTGAGGACGTCTCCAGATTCTCCCCCACCCCAACGTAGATCTGTCCACCCTGGTTTGTTAGAGATGGCCCATTTTTTCCGGTTGATGAGATTCTCCAGTTTTTTCCCCCAGTCCCACAACGGCGGCCACACAAACCTTCCCTCTCCGCCGTAGCTTGAGTCAGTTTCTTTCGCGCGCGGCTGCATTCGCCTTGCTTCCTCCCCGGCACTAACCGGTTTTGGTGTGGAGAGTCCTGTATTGTGACGATCAGCCCGACATTCCCCCACTGAAGGAGTCCCCTCGGTTCTCACCCCTAGGCCTTTCATTCTTTGCTCGTGTCCCTTCCCGGAGGTGCTGCCCGTGGACAGGAAGGTAACCCCCCCTCCCCTCTTGTCTCTTTTTGCCAAGCTTTGCCACCTATTCACTCCTCTGATGGTTCAGGAAGACTACTTTTCGTATGTACTATTCTCTGTCTACCTGTTAGGCGACCAGACTAGTATCCCAGGTATAAAACCGAATGGGCACCGCGCTTCCACGCCGACCCCCCCCTAGTGCACCCGCAATGAAAACATTCACATCTAATGAGGACCACGCCGCGGATTCCCGATCCTCTTCCCATTCGTTTCTCTCATGGCCAGCGCCTTTAGGGGATCGTCCTACAGGGTGTCGAATTGCACTTTTCTATCTCGGTTCTCTGCATCGAGGGGGCGCCCTTCTCTTCCACCTACTGGCCAAAGATCGAGTCTTGACCCGTCTCCACTATAGGCTTTGATCTGGCCTCCGGTTGAACCCCAGCTTCAAATGTTCCCCCGCTTCAGATCTTACTTCAGAGGTTTTTTCCGCAGCCTCCGATACCCGCGTACGTTGCGTCGCCGAAGAAGATCTCTCCTCGGTGCCCCGCGCCCGCCGCGGGTTCGGACGTGGCTGGCATCAAATGAAGCCCTGCTCTTCTCGACGGCTCTGCCCTTCATTCCACTTTCTCCAGAGAAATACATACCCGTCCCCCCGTCTTGGCTACTCTATCTTTCTTTCCAGTTTTTTTTTCTAGATTCTAAGAAAGGTGCCTTTTTCTGTCTGTCTGGACTTTGCTTACGTCAGTAAGTCCTGAACTCATCTCTTCTTCTGCCCCCTCAAGTAGTAACAAATCGTATTTCTCTGTGTCTCGCGGAAGGGTGATTCTCGCCTGCGATCGCGGGCCGGAGGTAGACGCTGAGGATTAAAAGACGTGCCGTCAAGATCTTGAACCTGCAGTTTTCCACTGTAGGTTTTTCACCGAGCTTTTCCCCATTCAGCCACCGTTTTATTACTTTCTTCCGTCCCTAATCGAATAGTTGCACTTATCTTCCCTCGCACTGGCTCCTTCCTATCGTCTCTAGTGCTTGGAGAAGAGCTATCGCCAATTTTTTGTTTAACACTTGAGTTTTATTTATCCCCAACCTCCTAGGGTGGAGGGCAGCTCTCGCGAGTCCTTCCTCACCCTTCTCTCCGCGCAGTCGGTGGTCCTCCTTTTCCTGATCCGTCTTTCTGTCCCCCTTTTGCGTAGGAGTTGGGACGTCCTTCCCAGGTGCCATAGGGTGGCTCTGTCGTCTTTTCTTTTTTGGGCTGACAGACCCTCTTTGCAAGTCCAGTAGACTCAGACTTGACCTCCCTCTGCGGTTTCAAAATACCGGTTTCGCGTATTTGGCTCTGCTTCTCGGTCGGTTGGGTCTCAGTCACCTTTTTGCCCGACAGACGGCGGGCCCCCCGCGCCATTTTCTCTCTTTCTCTCTTGGTTTTTTCTGTTTCTTACGTTGTCCTGCTTGGCTTTCCTCTGTTCCCTCCCCTCCACACCCCAGCATGTCGTCGTGCTCTCGATCCGCCGCCGCCTGGGTCTTACTCTCGCGCTTCTGATCTGGTGCAGATTTTTTTCTATTGCGCGGTCTTTTTTCAGTAGGGACCAGGTTCCGAGCTCCTCCTCCCAGCTTCGTAACGATCGTAACAACTGTTTTGCACAATATTCTACGTGTTTTTTGGCGCCTAAGGTCCCCCCCTCCTTTCCCGGACCCCAGGCAAGCTCGCCTCGTCTTTGCGGGTGCCTACGCGACGTGGCGCTGTTCCCCGCGCGGTGTGCGCGCCATTTCGCACATTTTCTCCACGTTTTTTTGACTTTTGCTCACAGTTGCCTGATGCTGTAGGGCCCTCCCTTCCTTATCCTTCATACCGAGGCGCCCTTTCCAATTTGAACGCAGGCGGCTTACGCTCTGCTGGCTCGTTTCGACGTCAAGTCTTCTTCCCCCCTGCCAGTAAATGGAGGTTGTTTTTCCCTGGAGTCCCGCTATGCGTTTCTCAACCGATAGTCGACTGAGCTGTACCTTCTTATTTTAGAACTCGCTCGTGGGCCGTTCCGTACATCCTCCAGAAGACGTCGCCCCTGACTCACTCTTTTCCTGCCCTCGATGGGCGCTGATTTCTATGAGATGAACCTTTACGTGTTGCACTCCGCTTTATGTTTGTCGCAGCTCCGTTCAAAGCGTGATACCTTCCCTGCCGGCCCGTCTTCACCTTGAGACATTGTTTTTGAGTCAGGACATCACCTGAGATTTCGCCCCGGCGGAGCTAAAACAAAACTCACTCAGACTCACGGCTTCAACCTGCTGATTTTAATATACGGCTCGTGGTGGCTCATCAGCTTTTGCCCCGTGCGAGAGGGTCGCCTTTTTCTTCTCGAAATAGAAAGGTTTTTTCATCTTCTCCGACACGCATGATAGGTCGGCGACCCGGTTGCTTTCCGGCTGGCGCGAGATCTTTCAGCTGCCCATCGGATTTCTCGCGCTTCCTGACTTTCTTTTGACTTTCTGTTCAGTATTCCTTTTCTAGGAAAATCCTTGGAGCCTCTGTAAGGTGGCGAAGCTTATCTCTGTCAGTCTCGGTCTGAGCTTTCCCGCATCTCCCTCCACGAGAGGTCTTATATCCTTCCTCGATCCTTTCTGGTCGTGATCACGGGCCATGCCGCGTGGGGTCCTTGCTTTGGACCTGGCGACTCCGCCATGTACATCTCAATTACGTTTTAGATGTGTACGCTTTTCTACTGACGGTTCATGAGGGTTGCGCGGCGCCTTCTCTTCTTGAGAATGACCTCTGTTTTCGCCCTCCCCTGAGTGGCCGAGACTGTTCTCTTTCCTACCGCCCAGATTCGACCTTGAGACCCGGTCGTGTCTTCTGGTCGAGGCGCTTTTGTGCGCGTTCGCACCCGTGAGCGGTTCGTCTCCTCCTTGTGACGGTCCTTTCCCGTGGCGCTGAAAACGGCGCTCAGATGTGATTTTTTGCGCGTGGCGTTTTGGTGCAGGCACGTCTGTCCGGGTTTTTTTACGGTCGACCGGATCCGCATGTCTGTTTCATCTGTCCGGCGCATCTGAGCACGAGGGGCTGCCGAATTTGTTCCGGCACTCTTCCTGCCCCGAAGAACTGTCAGCTTCTTTCTTTTCCTGTGGAGCTAAGGAGCTTTTTCGGCAAGTCCGCCCCCGTCTGAGCTTTTCGGGCTCAAGCGCATTTGGTGACGTGCTCTCTTACTCCTCGGTTAGGATTCTAGTCGCTCAGAAACCTCTCTCCCGCCCGTGTCCAATCCTACTCTTCTTTCCTTAACTCGCTAGGACGAGGCGATTCTCTTCCTACCCACGTTTTGTTCTCGCCGTCCTGCCGATTAGAAAGAGGAACCCCGCTGCTCTCTTTTCGTATCGTTCTGCTTCAAGGAGGGAGATGGCGGCCTTGCTGTCTAGCCTCCTGCCGACGAAGTCAGTCTCGATCCTCACACACATCTGCGCTTTAACAGAAACTGTAAAGAGGGCTGTGTCCCGCTCTCTCATGATCTAAAGGCAAAGAAGATTTCGGCAGTTTCCTTTCCCTGAGGCTCGTCCTTTCATCCCCGTTCCTTGTTTTCGTCTGAAAGCTTCACCAATGCTGCTCGGTTTCTCCTTAAAACCCCTGAAAGGCGTGCTCATGCCTTTTAGTCCTTCTCTCCATCCCCCCATGCAGATAGGATTTGCTTGGCTCGGCAAAAGGGTATGCCCTTCACACGGAGGACGTTCGCTCGTGTGCGCCAGTGCCCAAGATCATCTTTTCCCTTAATACAGACATTTCTCCGTTCTAATAAGGAGATGGTATTTCTTTGCCTCTCTCTCTCGACTGTACCGATAGGCGACCCTGCCTTTTCCCCTGTATCTGATACAGCCTTCCGCCGCGGCCTCCATACTGGCAAAGTAGTCTCGCGTCGATCTCTCCCTCTCCTTGGCCCTTGTAAATGGTGGTCTTCGCCTCCCCCCGCCGCCCTAGGAGCGGCGCCCAGCCCTCCCTTCCCCTTTTTAACGGATAGTAGGCCTGAGAAACTCCTATTTTTTTTTCTCGGCCCGAAAGAGAGTCGTCCTGCTCATCTCCGCACCTTTGGAAATAATAGTGACTTTCCTCTCCCATGATCGTGAACTCTCAAAGAAGCCCCGAGCGCTCTCTTTCCGTCCTTGAGAATTCCGCGCAGGTCGGCTTTTTCGACATCCTCTCCAGAAAATTGTCGCTGAATGGCCCTTTCTCTCTAAGTTCACTTTCGAGGTCGTATGGACTCCGTCCCTTTTCTTGAGCTATAGATAGCGACCTCGCGCCTTCATTCCCTCATGTCTGTCTTTCCTGCCTTGTTTATCTGAGTTCATTCCTTTTTCGAGAGATAAGAACCTTCTTTTCGTCTTCTCCGTGCTCTAATGATTGTCGATAATGGTTGAAGCGGACGTCCTCCGGATCCCCCCTCCAGGCCCCGTTTTTCCTTTGAGATGAATCACACGATGTCCTTCTTTTCCCTTATCGTCTCCTTTCTCATAGTCCATCTCCCCTTCTCCCGAGCAGTTCAGCAAAGTGACCGGCGTTTACCCTCTTCCGTTATGAGTGAGGTCTGAATCCCAATGCCCACCTGTGGTCGCCCGATTTTTCATCCTTCTTCAGCGACTGTTACCCGCATATTTCTTCCGAGCCTGACCCCCTCATTAACGTTGTCGACTCTGCTTAAGCGGCTCCTCTTGAAGAGTGATGGTTTTTTGGAGCTGCGTCGCTTTTTCTTTCTTCCCGTAGTAGCAGCATTATTCCCCCCCTACAGCATCAGACGTACTTGAGCGTTCCATCGTGATCGCCCCCATTCTCGTTCATCTCGTAGCACTTCCCTCTCTTCATTACGCAGAGTAGGCAATTTCCGACTTCCTGCGAGTCGGGTTTTGGCTGACGAGGTATTAAGTATTCTCTCGTAGAATTTCCCCCCACCTGTCCGAAGCTGTGCAAACAGGTGGGAGCGCGTGTCCATTAGTTTATTCGATGATTTCCTTTTCCCGACTGACAAAAGTCGGTACTCCAAACATCGCACCTCCCTCAGTCTCCTCCCTTCTCTGCTTGACACCGGCTCCTCCTCGGGCCGATGCCGTCCGACACCCGGCTTGTGTGTGTCGGAGGAGAACTAATCCCTCCCGAACACCTACAGAGCCAGGAAGACAGAGGCCAGCAACGCTGTCGAGTGGTTTTCGGCCCCTTTTTCCCTTAAGGCCCCCCACAGACTTTCGTCGGTGGCTCCCAGAATTTTTTCTAGATGCCACGTGCACCCTCCTATGTCTGAAAGTATATTCCTCTGTTGATGACCGGTTTCGGCTCGGTTTTCGGAGCACAACGTCCTATCCGAACCACCTTCTCCCACCGAATGCCATCCGATTCCTCCCTCCCTTAAACAGGTTCCACCCCGCAAGCACTTTTCCCGAGGTCCGACGCCTCGATCGCGTCCCTTTTGCGCGCGAGTTGGACCTCACTCCCGAGGAGTGGGAGTGAGTTCCCCTGTACCCCGTTTTTCTCACGCAGGGGTGCTCTTTTGATTCCTCTTCCATCGATGCATGAGTACGGCGGGGCTCGACTACATCGGCAAACAGTGATCGGCTGCTGGCTGATCACTGCTCCAATAAGTTCCGATTGCCCGACGGTGCACTTCCCTATCCACACCCGCTAAAGATCTTCTTTACAGCTTGAGCATCCTTTCAAGCGCACTCGCCGGCCCTCTCTTTTCCAGCCCAGGGATCCCAAGCGCTTTTTAAGACGTGTTGCTGCCCTACTCTCTTTCCGGCGACTGGCGAGTTACCCCGTTTACAACGGTCCAAGAAAGGAATAAACGCACTGGCGGCGTTCTTTCTTTTCCCTCCTCCTCCGTCTTTTGTTTCTCTCCCTATATTCCGCCATGTGGATCGCTCTATGATGTTTGTACCCTTTTATCAAGTAGTGCCCCCCCGGAGAGGACGTCCTACGTCTTATCACTCCGTCGAACCCTAGGAGGGTATTTCCCTAGGCATTTCGATCTTAATGGACGTTCCCAGATTCGCGGGCACTCCGGTTAGACTCTTCTTTCTTTCTTTACTCACTAGGACCGAATAATCTTACGGGGCGTGGCCTTTCAGTGTGGACTATTCCCTTTGAAAAGATAAGGTGGGACCAGTTGGAGTTAATAAATCCCGCTCGCTTCGTTACGAAGTTCGTTCCGGCTTCTTTAACATACCCTGGAAATATACTGCTCTTCATCCTATCTCTCCCATGAGTTAGACAACCGTGTTTGTGTGGGCGTCTCTCCTCTCAAAAACTCCTACCCGGCTGGTCCATGATTCTCTCACTTGATTGACGCTCTCGACCTGAACACACTATCAGTCTCTTGTCAAATCGTTAATAGTTGCTTGTGTTTTCCCCCCCCCAGGTGGGGATACTCGGCTTTTCATTCGGTGGTTCTTTTCTATTTCGTTGTCTCCTCACCTTGCCTCGTTCTTTACAGTAACACATCTTTACCTCCTTGCCGCCCAGGTGTTCATACCTGTGTTAAGCAGATAGCTTGTCGAACAGGTAGACGTATTTCGGTTTTTCTCATCACTTTCCCCTAACGACACTTCCCTTTTGGACTTTTTCCCCCTCTCACGCGTTATGGTATTCAGTGGGTCTCTTTTTACTTGCTCTTTATTGGTTTCGGTAATAAAAACAGCCGGCTGCTATCTATTCCTAGTCTGCTGCGATTGAACGTCACCTACTAGGGTTTTTAGTACCTATTCGACGGCGGAGTCCAAACTTAGTTTGATTGCTTTTCGGACAGGTTGCAGTCCCCGGACATTGAGAAAGTCCCTCCATCGCGCGTTCTTAAAAGGAACCAAATGGTTTTCACATCACTTTTGGCCTGTCCTCCACCCTCCCTTTATAATCATCCTTTTCTTCTCCAAGGCATAATATCTCCTTCGTGGATGGACTCAGCTCCGGCTTTATTGAAGAGTCTCTTTTTTCCCGGCACATTGAATTGTTCGTCCCCTATGGGCCACTTACCCTTTTTTCGCGGATGCTGTCGGGTCCTGCTCTCCCTCACCCTACGAAATCATTATTTGACATCGGTCTTCTTTTTTTCATCGTCCTCTGTAGCTTCAAGCCGACTCTTCTCCAACAGCCATTTGAATTTAGTTGGGTCGCTCGTCCTGGACCTCTCCAACCTTGTCCAGACGCGACTAGGAGCTTTACAGTCTTACCTATTCTTGCTCGTGTACCTTCCCATAAATAACGCATACTAAGTACCCCTCTTGATGCACGTAACTTTCTGTACTTTAGAGTGCGAGTCTATTCTTACTTCCCCTAGATAAGTGCACTCCTCCCGGACATGCAGGTGGCCCGTTCAACCCTTCCCCTCCGTCTTTACCGGCGCGGTCTTTTGCCATGCTCCCCCTCTTCAGTCACCTTCCCCTCTCTCAAGGCTGCCCAGCGTCTGCTCCGCCCCCCCTGGCCCGGCCGACCCCCGCGGCTTTCCCACCGGTGTGTTTCACTCCGCCGGGCTCTTGGTTTTCTCTAGCTCTTTCGCCCGCTCGCCTTCGCTGTCGTCCTACCTCTCCCCCAGTTTTTTTCAAGCTCCACCGACATCCATGTTTCCACTGTCTGACCAGGTTTTCGGTTTGAGTGTCGCGCCCCGCGGAATCCTTCCCTCCATCGGAAAGCCTTCCTCGGCGGTTTTTTTCAGAGTTCAAGACAATGTTTATCCTTCTCTCTCGAGTGGAAGATCCATTTTTTAGCGAATTGCCCGCTCGCGTCTCCTTCCATCTCTGACCAACCCAGTTCTTTATGCTCGTCCTCTAATCGGTATAGCTGTTCGGGTTTTTCGGTCGAACCGCTTTCAGTTGATTCGGACGAAGCCGTCAGACATTTACAGCGTACCCTTGATGTTTTTTAGCTCGATAGCTTCTCCGACGTTTCAATGAGGCGCGCTTTCCCCTTTCCTCTAGGCTTTGAGCGTATACCTCCCTGGTAGCGACGATCGAGCGAGGCGAGTGACCCTCTTCCTCCCATCCTCTTGTTCCCTTGATGACAGTGTCTTTCCTTCTTCTGTAGAGGCGTGATGGTCTCAACCGGATGAGATGGTCCCTTTTCCTCGCGTGTTTTTTTTGAATTCCCTCTATGTCCCCTTTCTGCCTAGCGCCTTTTCGTTGGGGTGGTGTATTGGCCGGCAGGTCAGGGTGTAATTTCTCCCAGATCCGCATGTCTTTTTTGGAATCTTTTTCCGCCATCGTCTCTGACTCGGGGCCCTTATTCTTTCTTTACCCCTCAGCTCTCGAAGCCGCTTCCGTCCTGAGGGGTTCTCGGTTATGATCGATAGCGTGTCCTATTCCCTTCCGAGGACCCTCTGATTTTTTCTGGTCGAGCACTTTTGGGAATGGAGACCTCTCCTCTTTCCCGGCGTCTTCGTATGTAGCCATATCGCCAGATCCTCTTTCTGAAGAATCAAGATCTGACCCCTCCCTTTAAGATGTACTCGTGCGCCAACCTCGCTTTCTACATCTCTTTATCAATAATCATAAGTTGTTGTGTTTGAGTCTCTCTCGTCATTCCGTCCTCGAGATTTTTTCCTTTTTATCTTTTTTTTTGGCCCCCCCTCGTCACGACCGATCCTTGTCTCTGGATGCGCCAGGGGACCATTTTGGATCTTTTTATGTTTTTTTAATCCATCGACGAAGACACTAAGTCGTCTCTTAGAAAGGACACAAGTCGTCTTTCCTATCGAGTTCGTCCGTTTTCTCGGCCCCCCGCGCGTTCCCGTTATCTCAAGGGCCACCCTTCAGCTAGGGCGCTTGCGGCTCGGCGAGAGAGTTAGCACTGCCGTCCTCCCCCTCTGCGCGAGCTTTGCGAGAACACCGCCATTCCTTTTCTTTTTTTTTCGCCGTCAAGGTGCGGCCGTTCACGCAACCGATACCACCCCCTCTAGTACGGGTGCTCCCCTCCCGGTGTATAGGCCAGGGGATGACCCCCCCGGCGCACTCCTTCGCTTTTTTTTTTTTGACAGTGAACAGCGCCTTACCTCTCTACACGACCGTTCTCCGTCGATTTGTAGTTTCCCCAGAGCGTCTCTCCCTCGCTCCCCAGTACGAGAGACGCTGTCTTTTCAGTATCAGTGAGCACACCCTCTTTCATCGTAGATCGACGTATCTCTCTCCTCCAATTTTGATCCTGGCGCTGCCTTTGGCGGCGTGAGTCCGTCCTCTCGCGCCGAGGTCGCGCCTTTCCGTCCTTAACGACAAGCGATTTCGCTTCCGGCTAATATACAATCTGCGGTGGACCTTGCTTGAACTTCTACGAGACGTAGCCTGTCCCCTTTCCGCTCCTCAATGAGGAAGCGTTTCCTCCCTTCCTTCTCTCTGTTCCTCTCCAAAGCTCTTCACCCTCCGAAGTCCTGGCGTGTAAGATGTTTGATCTTGCCTTCCTCCCTTCTGCTTTGAAATATAGAGCACTGTCTTTCCTCGTGGCACTGGGATGTCGTCTTAACATTTTTCCTTTTATAGACACTTCGACCCATCCGGTCGAGGCTTCCTTTCTCTCCCCTCGCAAAATCCGCGCCTTCGCTTTAACCAAAGCATCCTTTGTTCCTGCCATTTCTCGGGTATTACGTGGCCTGTTGGGAGAGCCCGCTTGGTTCGCGCTTTTCTCTCCTTTCTTTACCCTTGAATCTGGGGTTTCTCGGAAGGACGCCCCCCCTTTTATAATAAAGGCTGTTTATTGGAGATGAACCCAAACAGGACCTTTCCTCTGCCCTTAACGATTCATTACGTATAAGCATCGAGATCGTCCGCCCGCAGTTATGACTTTAGTTCTGCCGAAGTCTTATTTCTTCGCTGGTCCGTTTAAGCCCACCGTCGTGTTCAACCTCTTTATCCGATTAAGCTTCTCGAGTTTGTTTCCCCGCTGATAAGTAGCTCCCAACGCCTGCCCCTGATGGAGGATTTTTTTCCCGCCTCTTTCCCCCCCCCCACTCGTGCTCATCGTATCGTTTTTTTTCTTCCCTTCCATTCGTTAAACACTTTGACCTCTCGCGTATTCGCGAAGAAGGAGGCGCCCAGCTCAGGCATAAGGCGTCCCCTCCGTGATCGGAACCTTGCCTCTTTTTTTTTGTATACCCCGTCCCCAGCCTCTACATGTGTAGTCCCCTACCGAGAGTCGCGTATTTTTTTTTCTGGCGCCGCGGGAGGATTCGCGCGTACGCCACCCCAAGTAGAAGATGTGCACACTCCCCGGGGGCAGCCCGTGTCGATAGGGTGAGCTCCAGGGTGCCTTTGATTTCCCGCGGTGCAAGAACCAAAGCTTCACCCCCTCTCGAGTATTTCTTGGTTGGCGAAACCCCGACGGCAGGGCCCTTCCAGTGTAGACGTTACTCCTGGTGCCAAATGATTTTGGATGGCGGCCGTGCGGACCACGCATTACTACCCCAGACCGGATTTGCCCCCCCCGCTTTGGAACTTTCAATAGCCAGAAGACTTGCTCTTTGTACTTCCGCCCTTTTTAAATTTTTCAAGGACTGTTTTCCCCCACCCCGCAACCGTCGTCCGTTGGCGCCAGCCTTAGCGCTGCCCACCGTATTCCCCCCGCCTATGGCTGAAGTGTTCAATAACTTTTTTTCCATTTTCGGTACGGGCTATCCCACGCTCCTTCCGAAAAAGCACCCCCCCCCCCCCGCATTGAAAACGCCTCCAGTTCATTTCGTCAATTAAAACCGGGTCACCTCATACTTAATCCCGTAATCTTTCCCCCCCGCGATGCTCTATTTTCGAACGGTCCGAGTGTCGCGATCCTTTAACCAGCAAACCCGCGTAGGTCGTCTACAGGGGTCCCCCGAACTGTTGTGTCGCACGCATTTTTTCTAGTTTGATCCCTTGGGATATAGCTCCCGTCTTCTTGGGCCCGGTTCGTCATCTAATCTTAACATTTTCTCTAGAGGGACTCTTCCTTCCCCCTCCAATAAGCGTTCTTTGCGTAGGCCTTCTCTTTACAAACTTCCACCCAACTCCTTCCGACTCTTCGTAACCGTCTGCTCCCGTCTGCATCGATAAATGTTGCCCCCTCGTGACAGACCGGACAGAATATCTCTGTCCAAACGGCCTGAGATTTTTTCCCTTCTTTTTTGGTTTTTCGCAAGCGTTCTTTCCCTTAAGGAGAGTTCCCTCCCTTGATCCAAGGGTAAAACTACATCCCCCCCTACACAGTTGGCGGTAT